>Ga0209636_10001743_pt1 | contig 22016 bp, 18 predicted proteins | sample DeeMarSWOR152_54_FD_187464 | JGI IMG/M metagenome (GOLD analysis project Ga0209636, IMG submission 187464) | Marine sediment microbial communities from White Oak River estuary, North Carolina - WOR-1-52-54 (SPAdes) (version 2) | ecosystem: Environmental > Aquatic > Marine > Intertidal zone >...
ATTGCAGACCATAATCTACCATCCTTCGCCGGATATCTAAAGTCTCGACCCCTGTATCCTCCGTTAGCTTTTCCCAGGAGTATCTGGTCTGCTCCAATCTGAACTTACCTTCGGCATAGTGTCTTACGACCCCTGGAATGGCCATGAGCATCTTCGCGAGGTAATTGCTATTGATGACTGAAGTGCGAGCGGTTTCTAATAGCCCTTCCGCACCCATGCTCATTATCCAGGAATAGGCCCTCAAAACAGCCGGGACATTTCCAAAGAATTCCCTGACCTTGCCAATGCTCTCCGGCATGTCGTAATCAAGATGGTACTTCTTACCATCGTAGGTGACTATCGGGCGTGGCAAAAATCTTGCGAGCTCCTTTCTCACACCGTAGGCCGCACATCCCGGCCCAAAGCTTCCATGTGGCGATGAGAACGTCTTATGCAGGTTAAAGTGGCACGCATCGAACCCTGCTTCCTTAGCTCTTGTTATACCCAGTATGCCATTGGCGTTTGCCTGATCGTAAAAGCAAAGTCCGCCTACTTCGTGAACCGTTTCCACAAACTCCTTGATACGGGGATTATAGATTCCCGTATCTTCAGGGTTTGTTATCATCAAACCAGCAGTTCGTTCAGAACAGGCCGCCTTCAGGGCATTAAAATCCGGATAACCGGCTTTATCGGGCATTAACGTTATTACCTTAAAACCGGCAGTACTTGCGGTTGCGGCGTTGCAAGGATGGGAAAAGATAGTCGTAATGACTTCATCCCTTAGATCTCCTTCTCCACGGTCAGCATGGTAGGCTCTGAGGATGCAGGCATTGGTAAATGTCGCCATGGATCCGCCGGGAGGCTGAAAAGTGAACGTATCCAACCCGGAAATCTCCCTCATGAATAGGTCAAGCTGAAAAATGATCTCGAGAATACCCTGAATGGTATCCTCATCCTGGTAGGGATGGATTGCGCTCATCTGGGGTGATCGAACCAGCACTTCATTGACTTTGGGACTGTATTTCATAGTTGCCGTTCCTTCAGCATCAATATTCGTCTCCATACCGAGAGTCATCTGTGAGAGATGCAAGTAGTGTCTTAAGACCTGCGGTTGAGCGATTTCAGGGAGTTTTGGAGGTTCTTTTCTTCTCATGTTCCCTGGTATGAAGGATGCGGCATCTCCGACAGCGGCCTTTATCTCTTCTTCGGCCTCGGGGACGATGATGCCTCTTTCTCCTTTGCATCCCATTTCCATTATGACCGGTTCACTCCAAACCGGAGAGTGGAATCTTCTTGTTTTTGGTAAACTTTTCATTGAGCAATGACCTCCTTCAATGCTTTGGTAAGCCTGTCGATATCTTCCTTGGTGTGTACCTCGGTAACACAGTAAAGGGCGCTGTTGCCTAATTCAGGAAAGTCCTCAGACAGTCCCTTACCACCAAAGATCTTGTAGTTGAGCAGGGCCTTGTTGATGGTATTTACGGATTTGCCTATCCCATTGAAATTTACAACGAACTCTTTAAAGGCATTGGACGGAAAGAGGACTTTAACACCATGCAACTTTGATAGCGACTCGATGGCATAATGGGATTTTTGTATTATGGTTTGCCCAATCTCCTTAAAACCCTCCGGTCCCATTAGCGACATGTAGACCGAAGCAGTTATTGTCCACAAACCGGTAACCGTTCCTAAAAAGTCCTTAGCCTTATCTCTGCCTATGTATGAGGTCCTTTCAAATCTGGTGAAGCCAAACCCGTACTCCCCGTCCTTTATCGTATCCGTAATACTTATCAGAAAAGAAGGATATTCTGCTACATACCTCTCTTCATCCCGGCTGGCTATGAATCCTATCATGCCTCCACCACAGCTCATATGGATACCAAGAGGCTGGGCGGTGCCAACCACAATATCCGCACCGTAATCAGAGGGTGGAGCCACGACGCCTAATGAAATGGGATCAACTCCCACGATGCATTCCGCTCCCTCCGCGTGAGCGATCTCGGAGATGGCTTCCCCCTGAGATTCAATAAATCCTAGGTAGGACGGGTTCTCGAAGTAGACGGCTGCGGTATTCGATGAGATCTTATTTCTCAGATCCTTAAGGTCTATCAAACCCGTCTCGGCGTTATATGCAAGGAGCTTAATCTCTATGCCCTTTTCCTCGAGGACAGACTTGCAAAAGGTCCGAATTGTGGCGAGCCTCTCAGGTCCGACCGTTTTGGGCATTAACACTTCACGTCTGCCGGTCATTCTTGACGCCATCCGAACAGCATTACCGGCAACTGCTCCCCAGCTGTAACTGGGCATGCTCACCACATCCATTCCAACGAGCTCACCCATCAGGCTCTGAAACTCGAATTGTGCCTGCATTTTTCCGAAGGTCGAATATACTGTGCCGCCGTATGCTGTGAGAAATTCTGAACGGCCGGTAATTTCATCACAGACCGCAGGGATATAGTGCTGCCAGCAACCAGCGCCCAAGAAATTCAAATAATTCTCGCACGTCTCGTTCTTGGAAAGGATGCCCGTTACGTGTCTTTTCAGCTCGTATTCAGACAAGAAAGGGTGTGGCAAGTTTAATTTTCGCTTGAATCTCAGCTCGTCCGGAATTTCCTGGTAGAGAGTCTCAACGTCCGGCACGCCGATCTCCTGCAACATTTCCGCCCTTATTTCCGGCACGGCATTGGGAATGTAAGGATGAACAAATGCTTTTTTCATGATTTCTCCTCTAAAGGCTATGTATAAATCGTATCAACCAAGGGTATCCACATGGTTAAGAAAAGCTCCGATGCACTGTAATGTATGAACATTTTAACGTGTATTAAACCTCTTCAATACTTGCCCTACAGTGAGACGACACTTCTCACATAATGAAAATATTTCCCTCTATCACCACTTGGATAAAGGGGAGGGGGATGGTATATGAAATCCGGTTTATCATGTAACTCTGGAAAAGGCCTTTCATTGGGCGGTGACACCGCCGTCGATAGTGAACTCGGCTCCTGTAACCCACTTTGACTCATCTGAGGCGAGGAATAGATCCATATAGGCCACATCTACCGGTTCACCAATACCTATGGGGTGTATGGCCTTCATCCGTTCAACATATTCGTCTTCACTTATTCCGTAACCTTGCGCCTCTCCCTTAGTCATTGAGGTGTGGACGTACCCCGGATGAACGGAATTGACGCGGATAGTATACTCCCTTGCTCCACAGGAGAGAGCGGCAGACTTGGTCAGAATGGTGACCGCCCCTTTGGAGGCGCAGTAAGCAAGCAGATCTGGCTCGGCCACCTGGCCGTCGATGGACGACCGGTTGACAATGGAGCACAGCTCTCCATTGTTTTTCATGGTGAGAATAGCATATTTAGTGCCCAGAAAGACCCCCGTTGCGTTGACGGCCATAAGGGCGTACCAATCATCAAGGGTCGTGTTTTCGATGTCGGCGATCTTGGAAATACCGGCGTTATTGACCAGGATGTTCAATTTTCCAAACTTTTTGACCGTTGTCTCCATTAATGACTTCCAATTATCCTCGTTCGTGACATCCACGAGGATGAAGATGGCTTCCCCGCCGTCTTGACGAATCTCTTCCGCCACTTGTTGGCCTTTGGCTTCATTGATATCAGCGACAACCACCTTGGCCCCCTCCCTCGCGAACAGTTTGGCGGTGACTGCACCGATGCCCTCAGCGCTGCCAGTCACGATGGCAACCTTCCCTTCAAGCCTACCAACGCTATTCCTTGATTCCTGTTTCACCATTTCCCCTCCCGTATTCACTTCCTCTTTCAGTGACATGATCACGATCGAGCCGCAGATGTCAAGCAGTCTTTACGTTTTTGTCCGATTGAGAAACCCTTATCATGTCAGTACATAGTTCTCGTCTCTGACAGACTTCCGCGCCTCCCCTGCCAAAACATCTCTGTTGCGCCCTGCCTTAGGATGCTCACTGAATTTTCTATCCTGAAAAATCTATCCCCTCAATAAGAAGCAATCTCAATCCATGCCTCTTTTCGCAATTAAGCAAATCAGGAAATGCCTTTAACTTCTTGAATACTATTTCCTCCATCAATGATGATTTCCTGGCCCGTGATATATGTTGATTCATCAGAAGCCAGAAAGACGGCAAGGTGACCCATCTCTTCGATCGTGCCCATCCTCTTCATGGGAATCGATTTCCCGAGCCATCTGGCAAACTCCTCTTCCTTCATCTGAAAGTCCTCCGCCATCGGTTTCGTCAGCGGCGTGTCAACAAAGCCGGGCAATATGGCGTTAACCGTGATCCCAAACTCTGCCACCTCCAGGGCTAATGCCCTGGTAAATCCCGAAATGGCCCCCTTAGTGGCTGAGTAGGCTGTCAAGCCTGGGGTTGCAACCCGCGGTCCCGTAACAGAGGAGATATTGATAATCCGGCCGTTCTTCTGCCGTATCATGGTTGTTATGATTGCTTTGGTACAGTTCCACATCCCATTGAAATTCACATTGAAAATGGTATCACGAAGCTCATCAGTCATCTCAACAAATGGGACAAAATAGGCTATCCCAGCATTATTGACCAGGATATCCACCTTCCCAAATCGTCTCGATACTTCTTGGGCCGTCTGATTGATCTGATCAGTGTCGGAAACATCAACGGTATATGAGGCGGCCTTGTGGCCGGAGTTTTTAATATGTTCTCCCGTCTTATGAACCTCATCCAACATATCCCATAGGACAACTACTGCCCCTTCTCCTGCCATGGCATTGGCAATTCCCTTCCCAATGCCCCGTGCCGCTCCTGTAACAATAGCAACCTTGCCTTTAAGCCTTCCTGTACCACTGCTTTTCTTATCTGTCCCAACTTTCTCATTCATAAAGTACTCCTTATTCCTGGTTTTTCGTGCTGACTTGTATTCCCTTGAAGAAAGCTCGTTTTCTCTTGACCGGCAAGTACCCCGCAAGCCCCGCCTTGGAGGCGGGGTCGAGGGGCACAATGAAAAATGAGATTTCATTGGCTCGCATTCTGCTCGCCACTGCCTGCCCGGGAAGCCCCGCCCTGTGGGCGGGGAGCTTCACTTGTAATGATCTTCGCCCTTGGATAAGAGGCTTCTTTGAGGGCATTACGTGCGCTCATAAACTCAATGTCTGTATGAGTTATCGTTCACGGTTTTACTTTACCAGAAACGGCAATGACTGTAGATTTGTCTGAGGCAAGCCATTCTATAAAAATGCTACGAGTCGATTGAACATGTTTCTTCAAAAATCATACCCAGCAAACAAACCATCTCTCTCTTTTAAGCGAGAAGATGGGGGCATTTTTCCTCGATGACCGGGCGAATTTCCTTTAGAGTTTTTGTCAATGCATCGACGGCGTAATCTACATCCTTGTCCTGTACCGCTGTACTTACAGTGCCAAATAAGGGCGGATAGATGGATACGCCATGATACCGCATTCCCATGAAAATGAGACCGGCGATCTCCTCGGCAGCCATAGCGGCTCCAAGAGAGTCACGTGGGTTTCGAATGGGCCTGTCCGTGAGGTGGATGGCAAAACCCCATCCTATACCGGTCACCTGAGCGCGTATCTTTACACTGGCAAATGCCTCTTCAAAACCTGTGCGGAGACGCTCAAACCGCGCATTGCGCTCTTTTATCATCTTAGGAGTAAAGTGCTTCATCGTTGTCAGGCCAGCTACCATGGAAAGCGCATTACCTGCGTGAGTACTGACCTGCAAGATTGCCTCATGGCCCTTTTCGGGATTCCAAAGGTCCATAATATCGTGGCGTCCACCCCAGGCCCCGATGGGGAGACCGCCGCCGATGCCCTTACCGAGGGCTGTTAGATCAGGGATTACGCCGAATAACCCCTGTGCCCCATTGTAAGCATCGGGGAATTGGATGACCTCGTCAAAGATCAGGATAACGCCCTTTTCCTCTGTCAGTTTACGAACGATCTCCAGGAAGCCCTTTTCAGGCTTAATCATGCCCAAAGGCCCTATCATAGGCTCCATGATGACTGCTGCGACTTCGTCGGCGTGCCGGGTAATGATCTTCCGGAAAATCTCTGTTTCATTATATGGAAAGATGATAACGTCATTGATTTCACTACCGTTAACGCCGGCATCAGGAGGCATGGTTTTAATATTTTCAAGGGGACCCGCATCCGGGGTTGGAAACCAGTTAAATTCGCCAAGGTCGTGTGTCCCATGGTAGCCGCCCTCAAGTTTCATGATTTTCCGTTTTCCAGTGAAGGCCCGGGCGGCGCGGATACACATCATGGTTGCCTCGCTGCCCGAGGCGACAAAGCGCATTTGTTCAAAGGAAGGCACACGCCTGCAGAGAAGCTGTGCAAATTCGTATTGTTCTTCATTCGGGTAACCGAACCCAACAGAGCGTTTGATTCGTTTCTGTACTGCCTCAACCATGGGGGGGAAGGCATGTCCATGAACCATGGTCAGCCACTGATTGCAAAAGTCCACATATTTGTTTCCATCCACATCGTATACATAGCAACCCTTTCCCCGTGTAAAGGTGACGTGATAAGGAAAATGGTAGGAGGGGCCATGTGTGTCGCCTCCTGGCATGTAACGGCGGGCTTTTTTAGCCAGTTTGGCGGACTTGGGTGTTTTTTCCAGGTATTTTTTCTCTAATTGCTTCATATTCATAATAGAACCGCCTTTCTCTATCTCTTACTCATTCCTTCCACTGGTGAAACCTTATCCCCTCTTTTATCCGTGAGAAAACTATTCATGTAAAATTAGATAAGTTGTTGACAATACCCATTGGCCATTCTCTTTTTGCATAGGGATACCCGATGTGAAAAAAATCAGCTTCCCTCTAAACCAATAGATTAGGGCATTCAGCCTCAATGATTGGGCGAATCTCCCCCAGCGTCTCTCCTAAGGCATTGATAATGTGATCTATCTCCTTGTCTCCCATCGCTGTTGAGACATTTCCGAAGGGGCTTGGGCTCGGGAAAAGGTATACACCATGGTACCGCATTCCCAGGAATAGGAGATTCCGAACATGGTCGGTTGCCTGTGAAATCGCATTCACAACATCATAAGGATCTCGAACAGGTTTGTCAGTGCAGTGGATCCAAAACGAATTGCACAAACCGGTCACCTGGCCGCGTATCTTGGCGCTGGTAAATACTGTATTCATCCCGGATCGGAGTCGATCACCCCGAGCATTGCGCTGCTCGATGACATCAGGGGTGAGGTGCTTCATAGCCGATAGCCCTGCCACCATGGAAAGTGCGTTGCCCCCAAAGGTGCTGACCATCATGACGGCATCATGGCCCTTTTCAGGATTCCAGAGCTCGACAATATCGCGGCGCCCACCCCAGGCCCCGATGGGGAGACCGCCGCCGATGCCCTTACCCATGGCCGTAAGATCGGGGGTCACGCCGTAATAGTCCTGCAAACCTCCATAGCTAAACGGCAGGGTAACGACCTCGTCAAAGATCAAGACAATCCCATTCTCCTCGGTCAGCTTGCGGACCTTCTCGAGGAAGCCAGGCTCGGGCTGAATCGTTCCCCCAGCAATTATCATCGGCTCAATGATAAGTGCGGCGACCTTCTCAGCGTGCTGAGTGGTGAGTTGCCGTAAAGTCTCCGGGTCATTCCATGGAAAGAGGATTACGTCATTGATTTCGCTGCCACTAGCGCCGATAGCAGGCATTGGTTTTTGGCTTTCTCTATCTGCGGTGCCAAACGAGTTTAGTTCGCCGATATTGTGCGTCCCATGGTAGCCGCCATCGACTTTCATTATTTTGCTTTTTCCCGTGAAAGCACGCGCGGCACGAATGGCCATGTTCGTTGCCTCGCTGCCTGATGCAACAAAGCGTACTTCTTCAAGGGATGGTACGCGTTCACAGAGATGCTGTGCATATTGAATTTGTCCTTCAGTCGGCATACCGAACGCAGTACCGCGATTGATTTGCTGCTTCAGTGCCTCAACCGTCGGGGGAAAGCAGTGCCCATGGATTAATACATAGTAAGCATTGACACAATCTATATACGTATTGCCATCCACATCGTACAGATAACACCCTTCACCGCGTTCAATGGTGATGTGATAGGGGGGATGGTAGAAATGCCCGTGGGTGTCACCACCGGGCATGTAACGACATGCTCGTTCCGCCAGTTCGGCCGATTTCGATGTCTTTTCTAGATACTTTTTCTCCAATTGTTTCGCATTCATAATCACACTTCCTTCTTTAATGAAATGTTTTCATTGATCGACCCTGAAGGACTCTGATTTTTTTCTGTTTTCAGGGCCTAGCAGCAACCCGAGAAAATTGAATACCCCATAACGAATGGAGTGCCAAGCAAAAAGACAAGGATTTCTTCAGGGAAAATGGAGGCATTTTGGATACACCTAACTACCTTATCCGCCGCTTGCAGGGCTAAGGATGCTGACGAAATCCCCATCTACCAATCTGTAATCTCCCTTTTTCCATCAGGCTTCTAACCGATATTAGACGGCCCTCCTCGTGATGTCAATATAGTATTCTGGAGCTTTGAATGAATTTTAGAATGCAGCCAGAAAGATTTTGAACCAAGGGGAACCTATCTGACCAACTAGTTGTGATTATTCAGAAAATCATGCTAGTGGGCACGAAATCCATTGGTAGGAATCGGTAAGACTTTCCCGCTCCTGGAGAAATAATACTAACAAAATATGTCGAAAGAGGAGGTTCAGAGCCCTGTATCTGGGGACAAAGAACGGATAGGTGGGATTTACCTTGGTTATTCCTCCCCTTCCTCAATCATAAAGCCCGATGTAGTTACGGAGATCCGAAAGATTTTGTTTTCGGAAGGGAGGGTGAACACAATTTAGGAAATAAAGCAATACCAATTGACGTAGACACGAGATCGAACCACCGACACTTAGCCTTAGACATTTCCATATCCCCTTGTAAATCCCCTAAATTCCTTATTTCGCATTCTTTTCAACAACATCGATCGGCCTCATCAATGCCTCTTATAATTCTCTTCATAAGTAGGGGCGTAGGGCGGTTTGAGCCAGTATTTGTGAGGCAGCTTACCAGTTTTCACCCCTCCATTTTCCTCCCTGACTGTGATGTAATGACCTCTCCGGAAATTTGCCATCACTTCCGGCGTAGCCATGGGGAATGATACAAAGAGGCATATTATCACTCGATAGCGACGAGGTCTGCCATAAGAAAGCATTTTTCTTGACAATCAAGCGATTCCATAATATTTTCTATGGCGGAATTGATTATTCCGTCAGGCGGAAATTGAAATTCCATTTGAGATTGAAGATCGGACTTATGGAAGACCGGAACGCCCTATCAGATGAGAAACATCAGAGGCCTGCGGAAAACTTCGGTGAAACCGTTTCGCGGGTGATGGTTGAGGTGGTTTGTGTTGATAAGCTGCTAAAGATCCTCTAAAACTTTCGGGTGCCAGCAGGTACGGTTCTACTCGCCGCCTTAAAACAGATCGACTTTATACACGGTCCCTGCGGGGGAATTGGCAAGTGCGGGAGATGTATCGTTGAGATCGAAGACGGAATCCTCGTTCAGTCCTGTTACTACCGGGTGACGAAAAATATCACCGTTCGAAAATGGAGGGGCTTCTAAATCCTTTGCGGCCCTTCCAAGTAACACTTAAACTTAAAAAAGGAGGTTTCAAATGAAAATTGGTAGATGGGTCGTCGATTGCCATATCCACTGCGGTAAAACAGATGAGCATGCACCGCATGCTAAACCGGAACACGGCATTTTCGCCGAAGTGATTCCCAGCGACAATTCCGACTGGGCTCTATTCGATATGGATGCCTATGGTATCGACATGGGCATTTTGCTGCCTAGTTTTACCGGCACCACCAATGAATTATATGCGGAAATAGTCCAAAAGCATCCCGATCGATTTCGTTCCTGTGTCATGGACACGACCCAACGCATCAAATGCGCACGGGGTGAGGCAAAATTCGATATTAAAGCTTCGTTAAATGAAATCGAGGAGGCACTTGACAAATATCCGGATGTATTTGTGGGGATCGGTGAATTTGCACCGGGAAGCATGGGGGTCATCAGAAAACCGCCGTCCTATGAGCAAAGGGTGGAAGAATGGTGTGCGATCGCTGAGTTGGCGATTAAACACGATCTCGTAGCACACTTTCATGAATATGAATTTCAATCTGGAATGGGCATCAAGCCAAGCGAGGCCTACGATGTCCTGGGTATGGTTTGCGCCAGGTACCCAGAGTGCAAGATATTAATTAACCATGGCGGTGGGCAGAGAGAGGAAGAAATACGTGAAGCTCTCAGATTGGCTGGCTACTACCCCAATATATATTATGAAACCGGTTACTGGAAAGCAGAACACTATGAAATAGCTATCAACGATGCCAATATCGGCTGTAAGCGTCTTATCTGGGGTGGTGGCGACACGGGCAGCAGAATATGGATGCATCACCGCCTGCGTCCTGGTGCCAAATATCTCAACGAACATCAGATATTTTTTAACAAGATGACCTGGCCCAGTGAAAAGGAACCAAAGGAGTTGCCCTATCAACCCGATTGGTACGGTTGGCCCACTCACCAGATTCATCGTCTCAAAGACCTGAATCTCGCCACTCAGGACCAGATCAACCTGATTGTAGGCGGGAATGCGGCGAGGATTTACAACCTTCCTACACCTAAACCCATTGATGAGATGTTTGCCCATGGCAGACCCGATCTGTATATCCGTTGAGTGATGAATGACCTGGGAATTGTGAGCAAGGTGAGGGGCACTGCGCCTTTGCCACAAGTCCTCCCCTATTTATGATCGGCAGTGGGGTGGACGTTTTCAACCGCCCGCCCCGCTTATTTGCGACCGGGTGTTCGGGGTAACGCATTTGCTTATCTATTCCAGGCAAGGTCGGCTGGCGATAACCGTCACCTGGTTGTTCGCAGGCAATCCCATTTTGCCTGACTTTTTAATTCTGTTTCTATTAATGAATATCTGGGCGGATAGAGACTGGATTAATGAGGAGGCCGGTATCATCCACAACTCCGCTTGTTCCGAAATAAATAGAAACAAAAGATGAGGAGGTATAAACGTGGAAAAAAAGGTTGCATCGAATGAACCTGCATACGCAGTGCTGGATCCACGCAGCAGGGAATCGGAAGTCGAATTCAGGGGCCTGAATCCTCGTCTGGACAACCTGGAAGGCAAAAGAATCATCATAGCAAACCTGCATGGCGGCAATGAGGAGATCATGGAATCTATTGCCGCCGACCTGAAAGAGGCCGTCCCCGCATGTGAAGTGGTGTATTATTCCGCGAAGGGGCACTGGGCCGACCTGGAGCAAGAGGACTGGGACATGATGCTTTCCGGGGACGCTGCAATTCTCGGGCATAACTACTGAGGGGGCGCCTCTCTGGCAATGAGCCGAGTTGCGGCTCAAATGGAAAAAAAGGGCATGCCGGTTGTGTTGGAATCCTTCGAGGACGAAGGGATCAATAGAACGGCACGCCGGAGCTTTATCAGGGAAGGCGTACCGGCGGTGCGTGAGGTGTTGACTGGGACCTCAAGACCAGTCTCGAAGGTCTATATGCGGCGGGGAATCAATTAGCAGGGGGTTCAAATCATGCTGGTGCAGCTACGACCGGGAGATATGTGGGCAGAAAGGCGGCCGATTATGCGTTAAAAGCAGGAGAGCCCGTCATAAACAGGAAACAGGTTGAGGAAGAAAAGGTCCGTGTCTACGCCCCGGTAAAGCGAAAGGATGAGATAGGGTGGAAGGAGTTACAGGCCGGGATATGTAGAATCATGCAAGACTATTGTGGCGAGTAAAAGGGCGAGGATACGCTGAAAATGGGTCTAAGATGGCTCAATAGCATTAGAGAGAGTGAAGCTTCAAGGGCTTTTGCTAGGAATCCCCATGAGTTAGCGCGCACTCTGGAATGTCTATAGCGCCTTACCGTGGGTGAAATGATTGTGCATGCCTCTTTGGCACGGAAGGCAAGCAGCTCGGCCCTGGACTTCAAGAGGCTAGACTATCCTGATATGGATCCACCGGAGTGGGAGAAATTTGTCACCATCAGGCTGGAGAATGGCGAGGTCAAGCTGGGAGAGCTGCCTTTCAACTACTGGCTCCTACCACCAAATGCTCCCACTTACAGAGAGAATTATGAGCGGCATTGCGGTCTTTAAAAGTTATATCGGCCGCTACTTTACCAGTTGTAGATAGAACATTCGATAATACCGGGATTATAGGAAATCTTCCATATAGCGAGAAACCTGTATTTTTCGAAAACTGGAATTTATAGAAAAATATTGAAGATCCGCTTGATAAATAGAAATTGGGATCTACAAATAACTATTTTCAAAAAACCAAGCGTTCTCCTATCAGCGAATCCACGCAATAAGATGTCGGCAAAGCCGAAGGTAAAACTATGGGGATTGTAACACTGATTTACGGCAATCAAGTTCAAACAATGGTGCAGCAACTTATTGCGGAAACTGGTGCCGTGGATTCCCTCCGTCCGGATGACACTGTTATGATAAAGCCGAATCTTGTGGTATCTCGGCGCGATTGGATCGGTGTGGATACCGATCCCCGGGTCGTAGAGGCATTCGTGAAGGTGTTGAAAGACAGGGGAATCAACCGTATTATCGTTGGGGATGGTAGCGGTATGGGCTATAGTGCCACTAAAGCATTTGAAATCTGCGGTTATACGGATTTAGCCGCGCGTTATGGAATACGCTTGGTAGATCTCGAACGAGATCACTTTGTCAAACAACCTGTGCGAATTGAAGGCCCGTTTAAAAACTTAGAGATTGCTCGGACGGTCTTCGAATGCGATTTTCTTGTCAATGTGCCAGTAATGAAGGCCCACATGGAAACCTTAATCACCTGTAGTCTAAAAAATCTTAAGGGTGTTATGCCCAGAGCGATGAAATCGGCATTCCATGGTGTAGATCTGCATAGAGCCATCGCCCAGCTCAACAGTGTGGTATCACCCCATTTGATCCTCGTAGATGGCCTCCAGGGAGACCTGTCCTCTGAGACTGGCCACACACCTGTAGCCATGGAGAGAATCCTTCTGGGAAGCAACCCGGTTGAGGTGGATAGTGTTGTTGCCGATACTCTGGGATATGCCCCGCCCACCATTCGTCACATTTCACATAGCGCTGATGCTGGCCTAGGAACCTGTGATCTTGACCAGATCAGTATTCGTCCCTTGAATAGTCCCTCTCAAGATGAACGCTTCAAGCCACCGCCCCATTATTCAAGAAGATTTCCATGTCACATCAGTGCTGAAGGGGTTTGCTGCACGTGCATGGGAAATTTCATCTTCGCCCTGGAGCGATTGCATGAACAGGGGCTGTTGTCGAAACGCCTCTACTTTCTAGTAGGACAAGGGCCGCGAATTTCTTCCGGCACGGGAGCGATGACAATTGCCGTTGGCCAGTGCGCGGCGAAGCAAAACATAGCGGATGTCAGTATCGATAAATGTCCCCCCACAGCCAGTACCATCTATCAATGTGTTGTATCGGCGCTCCTAAATTAATAAAAGTATTGTTTTTCTGTACGCCTAAGTGTCAAATTAACCTCAAAGGAGATATCTAATGGAGATTAGTTGTGAAAACGTACATCATTAGTAGGTTGATACAGGCTGTGTTTGTGCTTCTTCTGGCTACCTGCATTATTTTCTGTATCATGCGGTTACTGCCCGGAGACCCTATTCTGCTGTACGTCAGCCAGGACGAATGTTCGAGGATGACCTCGAAAGAGGAGATTGCCGCTCTCCGGCACCGGTTCGGGCTGGACAAGTCACTGCCAAGGCAGTATGTCGACTGGATATCCGGTGTCGTTCGCGGTGACCTCGGGGATTCCATATTCTGGGGCACCACAGTGAAGGAAGAAATAGGGCGTGCCTTACCGGTAAGCTTTTATTTAGGTATCATAACCTATATTTTGGCTCAATTTATCGGTATACCAGCGGGGGTAATCTGTGCGGTAAGGCGGGGTAAGTTGTCGGATACAGTATTGACCGTATTTGCAAATATTGGGATAACCGCTCCCGTTTTTTGGGTAGGTATTCTGTTAATCTATCTGTTTGGCCTTTACCTCGGGTTGCTTCCAATCCAGGGCTATACCTCCCCTTTTGAGGATTTCTGGCTGAGCACAAGAAAGATTATCATGCCAGTCTTTTGCCTACTCCTTTTCCCTGTGTCTGGTACCGTGCGCCAGACCCGCTCAGCCATGCTGGAAGTCATCCGTCAGGACTACATCAGAACTGCCTGGTCCAAAGGTTTGACAGAGCGCACCATAATAATGAGACATGCCGTGAAAAATGGCATCATCCCGGTGGTTACCCTGGCAGGCATGGGCATCCCCATGATCTTGGGAGGCCAGGTGCTCATCGAGACCGTATTTAATATTCCCGGCATGGGCAGATTGGCAGTGGATGCACTCTTCAGCCAGGACTATGCAATTGTACAAGGTGTTGCCTTAGTAATGAGTACAATTGTGGTGATTTCCAACCTTGCTGTTGATATTTCCTATGGTTGGCTTGATCCCAGGGTACGGTATGAATAAGGGGGCGTGAACTATGTCAGGAAAGAACGAAATGTACACACAAGTTTTTGAGGAGGTGCCACCCCGCGTCAGTTGGGTTAAACGCTTCGCCAGGGTGTTCTTCGGTCGGGGGGTGGTTGTGTTCGGTCTTGTTGTTATTGTGACCCTCGTAATAACGGCCGTTTTTGCCCCTGTAATCGCCCCATATGACCCGTATGAACAACAGTTGGATAATGTATTAAGTAAACCTAGCTGGGAGCATCTCTTAGGCACTGACACCCTCGGCAGAGATACGCTAAGCCGCATAATCTACGGCTCGCGAACTTCGTTAATAGTCGGCATCGTAGCAATTTGCATGGCCGCCACCATCGGCATGTCGCTGGGACTGATTGCCGGATACTTTGGCCGTTATACTTACACGATTATCATGAGGTTAATAGACGCACTTATGACCTTCCCTATGATATTATTGGCCCTCACTATCGCGTCTGTACTCGGGACTGGGCTTAGAAATATTGTAATAGCCCTTGGTATTAGCCTGGTACCTCCCTACGCCAGGTTAATGTGTGGGCAGGCTCTCTCAATCAAGGAAAATGATTATGTTACCGCCTCGCATGCTATTGGAGCCGGTAACCTGTATGTCATGTTGCGGCACGTCGCCCCGAACTGCTTTCCGCCGCTCATAGTGCTAATGACTATGATGATAGGAGGTGCTATCCTGGCTGAATCCGGCCTCAGCTTTTTAGGCATCGGCGTAAAACCGCCCATGGCCGCCTGGGGCGGTATGGTTGCCGAGGGCTATCGGTATCTCCTGACGACTCCAGTACTCTCTTTTGCCCCCGGCTTGGCTATCATGCTGGTGGTGTTTGCCTTTAACATGGTGGGGGACGGCCTGAGGGATGCTCTCGACCCCAGGCTTAGGGGTACATTATAGGATAGGCGCTTGAACATTCAACCAGAGTATTCAAGGGAGGTTGACGAAGAAACCTTTTAAAGCCATACAATTGATAAGCCCGGTCCTGAGAAACCTCCTTGTCTCGGACATACTGATTCGCTTTTACGAGTAGATACCGTATGCATTCGTGGTGTGGTGCATGAAGATCATTACCTTGCAAGTTCATAACTCACCATTGTGGGGGCATAATACCCCTCTTTGAGGGGCGGATAAAATGGATGCTCCCAGTTAAACATAGAGAGGGCCGCTTTATAAATCCCATAGAGCATCTCCGCAAGTTTTACAATGATACAGCGGTTTCTGGAAGCACAGCAGCCTTGATGTGTGGATATGATTTCTTCAGTAGTGGTCTAAAAGAAGTAGTAATGATGAGACAACCATTTTTCCCTAATATAAGACAATCTTTGAGAAAGGAGAATTACCTTGTCGATAGAAAGTACAGTTAAAACTGACGTTTTGGTTATCGGGGGAGGCATGGCGGGTATGGTTGCGGCGATCAAAGCCAAAGAGAAGAACGCCGATGTAACCCTCGTGGATAAGGGTTATGCCGGCAAATCAGGCTCAAGTCCATATGCCTTCTGGTATGCGGTATTCAACCCTGAGTGGGGACACGACCTGAACGCATGGATGAATCACGTTAACATAATCGGGGAGTATGTAAACAACCGTGAATGGACTGAGATCGTGTTCAAGGAATCCTATGACAGGTACCAGGAGCTGGTTTCATGGGGGGTTGAATTTATCAAAGATGAAGATGGGAAAGTTCGTATATATCGATTCCCGGGCATAGAAACGGAATCGTTCCAAGTAAAGAAGAGGGTATTCGGGCAGGTAATAAGAGAGCAGGCAAAAAAGACTGGCGTAAGGATCATGGACAGGATCATGATGACCGACCTGCTCAAACAGGATGGGAGGATTGTTGGGGGCATGGGTATCGCCATGGAGAGCGCCGATCTGTATGTCTTCAAGGCCAAGGCGGTAGTCATGTGTTCCGGGTGTTCCAGTTTCAAGCCGGATGGGTGGCCAGTTTCTTCTCTGACAGGCGACGGCGAGGCCATGGCATTTCGGGCAGGTGCTGAGATAACGGGTAAGGAATTCAACGAACCAAAGAGCACCAGCGCGATACATCCCGCTCCCACAATGGGCATGTTCCTCTGGCGCAGAGATGAAAGCAGTGTTAGCACCCGGCCCGACCCAGGGCCACCGCAGGTGCAAGCACTCAAAGGTGTCAACGCGGAAGGTACTGAAGTGTTTGGCCTCGTGGGGTCGAATTTTATCGAGTTAGAGTTTGAGGCCCATGCAGGCCGGGCACCGATATTATCTCGTACTCCGGAGGTTCAAGAATTAATCCCGATGGTAGGAGGCGCTGCTTCGGGGATGTCCATTCACACGGCAGAAGGTCTGTGGCCCGTAGACACAAACGGTGCCACCACGCTTGAAGGTCTTTTTGCTGCAGGTGACTCATGTGGTACAATGCAGGTAGGGGCTGTATATCCAGGTGTCGGATATGCCATATGCGGTGCATCCGTTACCGGTGCAAGGGCCGGACGGGGAGCTGCGAAGTATGCCATGCAGGCGGATAAACCCGAGATAGATGAGAAAGAGATAACCAGGCTGAAGAAGATCATATACGGTCCCATGGATCGGAAAGGGGGATTCAGTCCCAGGTGGGTGACCCAGGTGCTCAGGAATACCATGATCCCCTATTTTATCATGTACGTTAAGCACGAGGAAAGGATGAAGGCTGCCCTGACGCTGGTCGAGTTTATGAGAGACCATCTTGCACCCAAGCTGACCGCCAAGGATGCGCACGAATTGAGGTTGGCCATTGAAACGCGAAGCATAATCCATAACGCCGAGATGAAACTGAGGGCCTCGATCTTCAGGAAGGAGAGCAGGGGAACCCACTATAGGGAAGACTATCCCCGGAGGAACGATCCTGAATGGCTGGCATGGGTGATCCTAAAGCAGGAGGAAGGAGAGGTAAAAATCACCAAGAGACCGGTTCCAAAGAAATGGTGGCCTGACCTGTCAAAACCCTATGAAGAAATTTATCTTAACAGATTTCCCGGTGAATAACTATTATTGTCTGTTATATTGTTTGGTGAAGGCCCTTAAGCGGAAAAAATAGGCCTAACTTTTTAATTATTGGAAGGAAGTAAAGATGTCTATCGAGCGGATTGACCCAGAATTATGCAACGGGTGCGGGATATGTGTCAACAGTTGTCCCATGGATGTGATCAGGATGGATGAGGAAGGCAAGAAGGCTATCATTCAATATCCTGAGGACTGCATGTTGTGCGGGTGGTGCGTAGTTGACTGCCCGGAAGAGGCGGTATATATCTCGCCAGAAAAAAGCTCGCCGCTCATAGTAAGCTGGGGATAGCAAGCTCTCACCGAGAATTATCCCCATCTTAATAAGGGATGAAAGCGTCATTGCCAGAAAATATATAAGGATGACAAGAAAATGTCCATATACGAAGACCCCATAGGAAAAAGTACACCAGAGTGGCCGTACCCGGTAAATTATGGTAGGGAGAATGAAGTCAGTGCGGATGTCCTTATCCTCGGCGGCGGCATTGCCGGGTGTCACGCCGCGATAAATGCCGCTAAAAGGGGGGCGACGGTCGCGGTCGTTGATAAGGCTTCAATATACAGAAGTGGTTCCGGGGGAGCCGGGGTCGACCACTGGCACGCTGCCGTTACCAACCCATGCTGTAAGATTAACCCGGAGGAAATGATGGAGGTGATTAAGGGATATGGCAATGGGGTCACCAGCGAATATGGCAATGGGATCACTTTTTACATCCTATGTAAGGAAAGCTATGATGCCCTTCTCGACGTGGAGAAGATGGGGGTGAAGGTCAGGGATGTGGATGACGAATTTGTCGGTGCCGAGTTCAGGGACGAAGAGACCAAGCTGATGTTTGCCTACGACTACGAAACCAAACATTGCATACGCATTCAGGGGGCAAATGTCAAGCCTGCACTGTATAACGAACTCAAACGGCTGAGCGTAGGACTGTACGAGCATATTATGGCGACAAGCCTGCTCACCGAAGGGGGTAAGCCCGGCAACAGGGTAATCGGCGCGACAGGAGTGAACGTACGAACCGGTGAGTTCTATGTCTTTAAGGCAAAAGCTACTGTGCTCTCTACGGCGCAGCCTGTTGGGCTCTGGATATTCTCAACGGAATTGAAAGGGCTTGCCTCCAGATTCAGTGACCCCAACTGCTCAGGTGATGGCCATGCCATGGCGTGGCATGCCGAAGCTGATTTCACTCTCATGGAGGGAAGCATGCCAAACTCTGGTGGCTTTTGCTACCCACCTTACGGCACCGGCAATCCCCATAATACATGGTTTGCTTGTACCATAGTTGACGCCAACGGGAAGGAAGTTCCCTGGGTTGATAAGGACGGCAGGGTGCTGAAAACGGTGTCGGAGCGATACCGGCCAGCGCCCGGACAGAAATTCTTTTTACAAAATCCTCCCCCTGGTACTCCCTCTGAATACTCTGGCCCGCGATTAATTCCTGATTTACCTGATCGCATAAGGAACGGCGAGTTTATCCTCCCCTTTTATGCTGATTTACCCAGTATGCCGGAGCATGAGCGAAGGGCGATATTCGGCCTCATGGTGGGCCATGAAGGCAAGAGCCGTATCCCAGTCTATAATGCCTACACCAAGGCCGGTTTCGACCCAGATAAGGATATGCTCCAGGCGAATGCTTTGCCTCCCGATGCGTACTCTATCTGGGGACCTTGGTGGCTATCAGTCGGACCGCCACAGTGGCGGGAGGCCGGATTTGTGAATAGCGGGGGCGTGGTGTTTGACTGGGACCTCAGGACCAGCCTTGAAGGCCTGTACGCGGCGGGAAATCAACTAGCCGGAGGCGGAAACCACGCGGCTGCAGCTACTACTGGCAGATATGCTGGTAGAAAGGCAACCGCTTACGCGCAAAAAGCAGGAGAGCCGGTTATAGACAGGAAACAGGTAGATGAGGAGAAGGTCCGTGTCTATGCCCCTGTGCGTCGAAAGGGTGATATAGGATGGAAGGAGTTACTGGCCGGGATTTGTAGAACTATGCAGGACTATTGTGGCGAGTATAAGAGTGAGGAAACGCTGAAGATGGGCCTGAGATGGCTCAACAGCATCAGGGAAAGCGAAGCTGCCAGGACTTACGCCAGGAACCCCCATGAGCTAGCCCGTACCCTGGAATGCCTGTCGCGCCTCACGGTTGGAGAAATGATTATGCATGCCTCTCTAGCACATAAGGCAAGCAGCTCGGCCCTGTACTTTAAAAGGATAGACTATCCGGAAATGGATCCGCCGGAATGGGAGAAATTTGTCACCATCAGGCTGGAGAGCGGAGAGGTCAAGGTTGGAGAGCTGCCTTTCAACTACTGGCTCCTGCCGCCTAATGCTCCCACTTATGAAGAGAATTATGAGCGGCATTGCGGCCTTTAAAAGGCCTATATAGCGCTATCTTACGTGGGTTTGTATTCAATACTTAGCTGACCCTTATTCTTATTCAGCCGTGTCCTAGAAGTACGTGATTCAAATCTGTGGAAGTTTGGTTTTTTCGGTAGGATTTTATTCTGGCAAAAAATAATTACTTGGAAAATGCCGGAACCTACTAAAACATGTTGATGGGCATACTTGAAGGCCTTAACTCACCGGTTCACTCAATTTTCATACATTGATTTTGGCCAAAACTCCAACACCAAAATATCATAAGAAAGATTTATGGGAGTTTCCTGGATTTTCATAAAGGTATCTTTAATAAGTATCTGATTTTATGAAATAACCTATTTTCAGAAGGTGACCTCACTGTTTCTTCGCTTCCATGCTGTGCGGAATGTTACCCGGATTCCCTTTCGCTCTCTGAAAAGAATTTTGGACCATTCTAGAGTTTGCTTCACTGCAAACCCGAAACTCGCCCTTCGGTCTCAGACATTGGGTTTGCGGCCGTTTCGCTTTACTCAGAATGGTTAGCCAAAATTCTTTAATGTTCGCTCCAAGGAATCCGGGCAACATCCGATGTATAGATTATCCTCAGAAACAACGAAGTCACCTCAAAAAGTCCGGAAACTCCAGAAAGATTTATCATTGACACACAAGCGTAATTTCCCTATACTCCCTCTCCAAAAAGGGAGTTCTTATCGAACAGACTTTGGAAGGAGGTTAAGGGGATGTCCATTTACGAAGAACCATTAGGGGAAAAAACGCCGGAGTGGCCTTACCCGGTAAACTACAATAAGGAACACGATATCACTGCAGATGTCCTTATTATTGGCGGCGGTATAGCCGGGTGCCATGCGGCGATAAATGCTGCCAAGAGAGGCGCAAAGGTTGCTGTCGTTGATAAGGCTTCAATATACAGAAGCGGTTCCGGTGGAGCCGGAGTCGACCATTGGGCAGCTGCCTTTACCAACCCATGCTCTAAGACTACACCTGAAGAGGCGATGGAAAGAGATGGCGGGCCGTTTGGTGCGGGGCCATATTCCATTGGGCACATCCACTACATTACTAACAGAGAAAGCTGGGATGCGCTCCTTGACATGGAGCAGATTGGTATGAAGATCAGGGACGTGGATGACGAATTTGTTGGTGCCGATTTCAGGGACGAAGAGACCAAGCTGCTCTTTGCCTATGATTATGAAAACCCAGATTGTATCCGTGTCCAAGGGGCAAATGCCAAACCTTTCCTGTTTAATGAACTTAAACGACTGGAAGTGGAACTTTGCGAGCACATTATGACAACAAAACTGCTCACTGAAGGCGGTAAGCAAGGCGCCAGAGTTGTAGGTGCAACGGGCGTGAACGTAAGGACCGGGGAATTCTACATCTTTAAGGCAAAGGCCACTATTCTCTCCACTGCCCAGCCACTCCGGATCTGGATATTCAACACGGAACTGGTGGGTTCTAATGTCGAACATGATGACCCTAACCTGGCCGGCGATGGCAATGCCATGGGATGGCTGGCTGGAGCGGAGCTTACCATGATGGAGAGAAGCCAGGAGTCGGCCGGTCCCTTTCGCTATCCGGCTTATGGCACCGGTAATGCCCACAATACCTGGTATCCGTGTACTATAGTCGATGCAAAGGGGAAAGAAATCCCCTGGGTTGACGGGAAAGGAAATCTGCTTAAAACGGTTGAGGAGCGAATCCGCGCAGGTGGGATGGGACCTAACGATGCAGCTCAACTTATACCTGACCTGCCCGAGCGTATAATGAAGGGTGAATATGTCCTTCCTTTCTACGCCGATCTGCCTGGTATGCCGGAACACGAGCGGAGGGCGATATTCGGCCTCATGGTGGGCAATGAGGGCAAGACGCGTCTTGGAGTATATCATACTTACACCCAGGCAGGGTTTGACCCTGACAAGGATATGCTCCAGGCAAACGTCTTGCCTCCTCAATTGGCAGGGCAATTCGTGCCCTGGTGGGATCCAAAGAGCAAATTGGCCAGTGCCCCCCAGTGGCGGGCGACCGCATTCATCGGCGGCGGCGGGCTGGTTGTTGACTGGGACATGAAGACGAATATTGAAGGTCTAT
>Ga0209636_10001744_pt1 | contig 22003 bp, 14 predicted proteins | sample DeeMarSWOR152_54_FD_187464 | JGI IMG/M metagenome (GOLD analysis project Ga0209636, IMG submission 187464) | Marine sediment microbial communities from White Oak River estuary, North Carolina - WOR-1-52-54 (SPAdes) (version 2) | ecosystem: Environmental > Aquatic > Marine > Intertidal zone >...
CCGATAATCGCCCACTTTTTCTCCAGAAACGGTTTCTTTCTGATTTCTTTATGGATTTTCTTTTCTTTCAGCCATTCGTCAATTTCTGATTTATAGGCGAAAACCTTTGATCGGGGAGAATCCTTATCGAAGCGGTAGATTGGCAATCCCAATTCTTTTTCCCACCTGGCACATGTTCGAATGTCTCTGTCCAAATAGTCAGAGATGTCCTTCCAGGAATCTAGTATTTCTCTGTTCCTCATTCCAACCCTTTTAAGATTAGGAGGTGTTTATTATTTTATGGGAAAAAAATATTTTTTTAAAGGAATTCTTCAAAAAAGAGCCAAAAGGAGAAAAACCAAAATTTTGTAAAAAGTCCACTTGATTGCTTCTTTTCAGTAATTATAACTCAGCAGAACGTCTAATGAATCAGAAAAAAAAGGGCATAATAGGGCAAAATAGGACATTTTTCCTGATTTTATTGATTAGTTCGACAATGGAGATTTATTTTTAACGATAAGAGGAGTGTGCATCGCAAGATTTATGCACTTAATACATCATTTTCATTCTTATAAGGATATAGAGGAGTAGCTATCATGCCTTTAGTCATGGAATGGATGAAATGCTTGGGGGATAGATGGTGTAATTTGTTCGATGTTATGCTGGAAAGCAATCATTTTGATGAACTGGATGGTGTCTACATTATTTGGTACTGGCATAAAAAATATCTTCCCTGTGTCGTCAGAGTAGGCCAAGGGAGCATCAGAGAAAAATTGCTCCAAGAAAGACAAAGGCCTGCAATATTGGCTTTAAAAGATTACGATTTATTGGTAACGTGGGCGTCAGTGGAAAAATCCCAGCGTGACTGTATTGAGAGATATCTTGGAGAGACTCTCGCTCCCATAATCAAAAGGCTATTACCCGAAGTGTCTCCAATCAGAGTGATGTTGCCCTGGGAAGGAAGCTCCATCTTATCTAAGAAAATTTAAACTTTTCCATAATTTTATTCGCATAAACAATTTCATGAGCAGTGTTTGAATTAAATTGGCCCTGGTTTGCACTCTCGGGACTGTTAAAAATGAGTTGCATAATTTTGGATTAACTTAGAAAATGGACCAAAGATGGGGGCAGGTCCTAGAGTATAAGAAGAAGTTCAGGCCTTCCAAAAACTAACATTGTGTTTTTGGAAGGCCTTGGGTATTAAATAGGCGAATGAGAAGATTTCTATTTTTATGTTGTTGAAAATTAATTTTATATCTATAGTGTGTAAACAATGGAGGGAAGCATGAAAAAACCATTCCGTAAAAATGTTGCCCTTGCCATCGATGGGGGAGGATACAGGGGTGTCATGGTGGCTAAAGCCTTATCGATACTGGAAGACCATCTGGATAAAGAGTGTCCAGATATTTTTAGCCTGACTGCCGGAACATCCACAGGCAGCCTGATATCGGGGGGAATCAGCGCAGGAATGAGAGCTTCTCGAATGTATGAGCTTTATTGTGAGATTGGTCACAAAGTTTTTAAAAAGAGATTGCGCTCGACCAAGCCATTTTCCTATCTTTTCCGGTATATGTATTCCAATCGAATCCTTGAAGAAACACTGCGTAAGAATTTTGGGGAGATGACTTTTGGTGAATTCCATGAGAAATATCCTGATAAAGATATCATCATCACTGTCAGGGATTTGGTGGAGAATCGAACCCGCTTCATCAAGCCCTGGAAAAGTGATTACCATGAATGGAAGATCTGGTATGCGGTTCTAGGAAGCTGCACAGTGCCGACCTATTTCCCGGTTGTTGATGGTCGGTATGTCGATGGAGGAGTGGGCTCTTTTTCCAACCCGTGCTACATCGCTGCCTACGAAATAGAATTCTGTTTGGATAACTGGGATCCGAAAGAGACAACTTTGATCAGTATCGGGACCGGCCGGACTCAAAAAGGCTTTGAGCCATACGAAGCGAATAAATACAATCAATTGAAATGGATTCGGCCAATGTTTGATATCTTCCTCTCAGATGCCAACGACCAGCAGGTGAGGATCGTGCAGCGCTTTTTTAATGACCTGGATTTCCGCCGCTTCCAGGTTGACTTTGAGGAACACATCGAGATGGATGACACATCGAAAACCGATGTATTGAAAGAATATGGTGAGAAACTGGGGAAGATGATCATAGAAGATAAGCAGGATAAAAAAGTGATTAATCCTCATCTGGGAGTTTCACTCAAGCCTTTGACTAAGAATTGACTCTATGATATTAGTCTTCTGCCTGGTATTTAAGAGATAATAAAAAGGGATGTCGAATTCAAATCCAGAGAAATGGCCATCCTTATCCAATAGTGTGGCCTAATGACACCTACCACCTGAATCAATTAAGAAATAGAGTATGATCGGAAAATGAACCATAGTAAAGCAGAAGGATTGAAGAAAAAAGGGATTTGGGTGCTCACTCTTTTTCTCTGGATTATCGCGGCGTGGCTGCTCTATCCCCTGATCAATCTGGACACTGTGCATATGGAAAACGCAAAGGAATATTTGTACAGGTCAGCTTTTGGAATCGCTCTAATGCTCATATTTTTTGGAAAGACGATATTCGACCTCCTTTTCCCTCAGGTGACCATGGGAAAAATGCCTCTCTTGAATACGATTTTGCTCACGCTTTATGCATTAGTTCTGGCATGCGGGATTATCTTCATGGTCCTGCGCATGATCGTCCTGTACCTGAAAGGCCGGGAAAGCGGATTTCTCTTCTGAAGAGTCTTTCTTCAGAAAACTATAAGAATAACTGAACTGGACTAAAACGGTTTTTCCCCAGATATTTCCTTTACAATAGTTTAACCGTCCTTTACTCCTCTGTTGACTTGCCCTGATTTTATTTAAGATAATACAAATGGAAACAGTAGAATCGCTTATTACTTTTTTTGCGTGTCAGCCTGGAAAGAAATAAGGAAAAGGAAAATTTAAAGTTATGAGGAGTCTCGCATTCCATGCCTGATGTTTTTGTCGCCGGCGTGTCCCTCACTCCCTTCGGGAAGGATTTCAGACCGATCGGAGTGATCCTGGCCGATGCCTGCCAGAAAGCACTCCAGAATTCCAGCGCCTACACATTAGACCTTGTCCCGGACTGCCTGGTGATCGGCAGCATGGACCCCATCGGGTTTGCCCGACAGACCGGGCTCGACTCTCTGGTCGGGATCGAGATGAAGCTGGCCAGGGATACCGAGATCTATCATGTGGAACTGGGCTCAGCCACGGGTGCGGCGGCTGTGGAGTTGGGAAAGCGGCTGGCATCCTCCGGGCTCAAGGTCATGGTTTGTTTTGGCGAAAAGATGAAGGGGAAACTCAAGAATGAAGAGATCCCTTCCCAGATTTCGACTGTGATTGCCGAAGAAGAAAGAGAGCGTGGATTAGGGGAGATGCCTGCAGTCGCTGCCCTGGCTTCGTATGAGTACATGGACGCCTACAAGGTTTCTGAGAAGGAATTCAGGAATATCTGTTACGAAATGAGTGTTCAGAGCCTGGGATTCGGGTCTTTTAACGAGTATGCGTATTTTAAAAAACCTGTTTCCCGGAAGGAATACGACAATCCTGAAATCAACCGGATTATAGCCAAACCTCTCACAAAGTTTGACTGCAGCGGCTCGTACAACGGAGCCGGGGCTGTCTATCTTGTGCCGACTCCCACAGATATCAAATTAACCAGCGTTAAATCTGCCTTTGACAACATCAAGATCGCGGAACGAAAAACTCTGATCTCCCTTGGGGCGACTGTACTGGCAGGAAGAAAGTGCTTCGAAGAAGCAGACCTCAATCCTCACGAGATTGACCTCTGTGAACTGCATGATGCGTTTAAATCCGTTCCCTGGATAGCGGCTGAAGACCTGGCTATGGCTGATCGAGGGCAGGGGCACAGACTTGTTCTCGAGGAAAAAAACAAAAAAGGGCGAAAGGTATACGTCAACCGCTCAGGCGGTTTTTTAGCCAGGACACATCCTCTGGGAGCCTCGGGAGGAGCCCAGCTTGTGGAGCTTGTCTTTCAACTGCGGGGACACAACCAGTACAAGAACATGTTTGAAGAAGGGTACAAGTCTCTGAATTACGGCCTCTGGTTTAACATGAGCGGGTTCGGGAATTCATGCATTGTCGGAATTGTGGAGAGGGCTGAGCCGACTCAAGCACGGGAAGGCTTGAAAGAAGAGAACCTGCCGCAATCAATTCCAGATGAGCACTCTATCTACAAGAAGACTCCACGTAAGGATAAGATAATCGCGGCCACTCAGTACAAATCTCCGGAAGAGGAAGAGGTCAATGTGGCCATCATCCAGACCAAGGATGGCGATTTCAAGATTGGATTAGCCAGAGATCCACAAGGATTGAAAAGAGGAAGATACATCAAGTGGATTAAACCCGAAGAAGGCCCGTATTTTGCCAGGGAAGGATACATCAAAGGGAAACTTTCCGACCTTCTCAAGCTTTTCCGGAAACCAAAGAAAGAAAAAGAAAAAAAATAAGTCTTTTTATTGACAGCCCCAAGAATCGATAACTATAATGGTAAATCCTCTAATCAATCTATATTCATCCTTAAAAATGAAAGTGAAAAGAAGGGAGGTCATCCATGAGTGATATTGTCATCACAAGTGCTATCCGAACCGCTGGAGGGAGTTTCGGTGGTTCTTTTAAGAGAGTTTCAGCCGTAGAATTAGGCGCGCTTATTCTTAAAGAAGCGGTGCAAAGGGGCGGGATTGAACCCAATCAAGTGGATGAGGTGGTCTTTGGGACTGGCTGGCAGGCGGGTCTAGGGCCTAACATCGGGCGTTTGGCCACAGTCAAAGGAGGGTTGCCGCATGAGGTTCCTGCCTTTACGGTGAACAAACGCTGCGGTTCTTCTCTGCGGGCAGTGACTCTGGCCGCGCAGATGATTAAAGCCGGAGACTCAGATGTGGTTTTAGCCGGCGGAGCTGAGAATTCATCCCAGGTCCCCTATATCGCCGGCAATGCAAGATGGGGAAATCGCATGGGTGACGGCAAGTTGATTGATGTCTTGCACAAGGATGGATTCATGTGTCCTTTAGCCGGGCATCTGATGGGTATGACCGCCGAGACGCTCGTTGAAAAGTATAATATCAGCCGCGAAGAACAGGATGCATATGCCAAGGAGAGCCAGGATAAGGCGGTTAAAGCCATAAAGGAAGGGAAATTCAAGGAGGAGATTCTTCCTGTAGAGGTTCCTCTGAAGAAAAAAGAGACCACGATTTTTGATACTGAGGAAATCCCGAGGGAAGGAGTCACCGTCGAGAAACTGGCTAAACTTCCCCCCGTTTTCAAGAAGGATGGAACGGTCACCGCCGCAAACAGCTGCGCTCTCTGTGATGCCGCTTCAGCTGTCTTGATTATGAAAGAAGAGAAAGCTTCGAAGCTTGGTGCTACGCCATTAGCCCGTATCATTTCCTATGCCCATGCCGGAGTTGACCCGGCAGTCATGGGTCTAGGGCCAGTGCCGGCCGTGAATAAGGCTCTGGAAAAAGCAGGACTCAAGCTTGAGGATATCGACATCATCGAGCTCAACGAGGCTTTTGCGGCCCAGATTCTGGCAGTCGAGCGGGAACTCAAGTGGGATCGTTCCAAAGTCAACGTCCACGGAGGAGCTATCGCTCTTGGTCATCCTATTGGAGCTACTGGAACAAAAATATTGACCACACTGATCCATGCTTTGAAAACACATGATAAAACCATGGGGCTGGTCAGTCTGTGCATCGGAGGCGGGCAGGGCGTCGCCATCGTGATCGAAAGAATCAGCTGATCAAGCCGACTGGAAGAGTCAATCTGTCTTTACTGATACAAAAGAATTGAAAAGAGAATAGGGATAAGGAAGAAAGAGCGGCAAAGATTAGGTTGGCATTCGGCAGATATACATCACGGCACAAACGCTTCGAACAGAGAAGATTTTCAAGAAAACTTGATCAAGTTTGAAGCAAGAGTAGAGGATAAAGGCTTCATTTTTTTAATTCGAAGCAAGGATAACTCAATTTGAATATCAGTGCGAGCGGCTGGAGGGAGCGCCGCAATCTTTCAAGTCAAAGAATAATCCCCCCTTTATTGGTTTTTAATTATTTTATTTAAAAATGGAGGAATAACTATGGATGTGAAAAAGCCTTTTGTCGTGGGCGCAGGAATCATGGGTGCCGGCGTCGGACAGCTCTGTGCTCAACAGGGCTATGATGTAACAATAGTCGATACTTCTGATGAAATAGTCGAGAAGGCTAAGGCAAAAGTGGCTGCGGGATTGGGCAGGCGGGTTGAGAAAGGGAAGATTACACAGGAAGATATGGATTCGGTCCTTTCCCACATGAACTGGGCCACAAGCCTCGAGCTGGCTAAAGATTCCGATTTCGTCATCGAAGCTGTTTATGAGAATATCGATTTAAAAAAAGAAGTATTCAAGACTCTGGATTCGATCTGTTCACCCGAGACGATTCTGGCCTCAAACACGACTGCCCTTTCGGTCAGCGAGATTGCCACAGTCACTTCCCGCGCGGATAAGGTCATCGGGATGCATTTCTTCAACCCGGCTGTCATCATGAAGCTTGTAGAGATCATCCGCGGGGACAGTACTTCTGATGAGACTATTGAGACGACCAAGAAATTCGCCGAAAGCCTGGGCAAAATTCCGATCACGACAGCGAAGGAAGCCCCAGCCGGAATTGTCAGCCGTGTTCTGGCCGGGCTTCTGAATGAAGCGGCCGTCGTATATTCGGATGGGATTGCTTCTGCAGAAGATATCGATGAAGCCATGAAGCTAGGTGCCGGACTCCCGATGGGACCTTTGGCCCTGATCGATATGATTGGCCTGGATATCCATCTGGCGAAAATGGAAACCCTGTATGGAAAGCTGAAAGATGAACGCTACAAACCCCCGGAGGTGATCAAGAAGATGATTGCTGAAGGTAAATTGGGGAAAAAATCAGGCGAGGGATTTTATAAATACTAAGAATAAAAAGACAGAGTAGGCATTAGGGAAAGAAAAACGAGAAAATCAGGTTTTATTTGGTGTGCACCGCTTTGAATTCACTAGAGAAGTTTGAAAATGCCACAATTGGAGAGCGACTGATACGCCATTTCATTCCCTTAAATTGAAGAACCTTTAATCGTGCTTTTAAGAATTAGATAAACAAAGGAGAAAATCATGGACTTTGATTTGAGTGAAGAACAAAAAATGATACAAGAGACAATCCGTAAATTCGCCAAAGAAGTCATTGCGCCTATGGCCAGCGAGAACGATAAAAAGGGCCAGTTCCCGCGCGAAATATTCACTAAAATGGCTGAACTGGGTTTTGCGGGAACGCCCATTCCTGAAGAATACGGCGGTGCCGGGTTTGATTACATAAGTCATGCCATCGTGGCTGAAGAGATTGGCCGAGTGGATTCCTCTCTCCGGGGGACCTATTCTGTTCAGGTTTCCCTTGTCGAGCTGCCCATCTTTAAATTTGCTAACGAGGAACAGAAGAAAAAATATCTTCCCAAACTGACCAGTGGAGAATGGATGGGATGTTATGGCCTGACAGAACCGGATGCAGGAAGCGACCCGGCGAGCATGAAGTCCACGGCTGTCGAAGATGGCGGTTATTATGTTCTCAATGGCCAGAAGACATGGATTACCAACGCTGGGATTGCGGATTTGGCCATCGTCTACGCCAAGACAGACAAAGAAGCTGGAGCTCGTGGGATCACTGCTTTTCTGGTGGAGAGAGGGATAAAGGGATTTTCGACAAAAGACCTCCATGACAAATTAGGTCTTCGTGCCTCCAATACAGGAGAGATTTATCTTGAGAACTGCCGTGTTCCCAAAGAGAATGTCATGGGTGAGGTGAACAGCGGTTTCAAGATTGCCCTAAGCACGCTTGATTTCGGCCGCTTTACGGTTGCCGCGGGATGTGTTGGCTCAGCTCAGGGCTGTATCGATATCTGTAAGGAATATGCCACCCAAAGAATCCAGTTCGGCAAGCCGATTGCCAGCTTTCAGCTCATCCAGCAGATGATTGCCGATATGGTTGTCGAATGTGAAGCGGGACGCCTACTTGTCTACCGCGCCGGCCATTTGAAAAACAAGGGAGTCCGCAACACCAGAGAAACTTCCATCGCAAAATATTACTGCAGTGAAATGGTGAACCGGGTGGCCTACAAGGCCATCCAGATCCATGGAGGGTATGGCTTCTCCGGTGAATATGATGTGGAACGCTTTTACCGTGATGCCAGGATTAACACTCTGTACGAAGGAACATCCCAGATCCAACAGCTCATTATCGGGGCCTTCGAGCTCGGCATCAAAGCGTTTACTTGAGACCTCAGTTTAAAAACAAATGTCAGAGATTGTCACCTTGGGGAGCAACATGACACGTGTATTTTTTATGGATATCATTGCAAGTGAAGTCCGGAAATCTCATCCTCGTGTCATTGCGAGCGAAGCGTGGCAATCTCGGTTTTTATGGATAAATAAATTTTTATGAAATAAATGAAGGAGCAGAGTATGTATAAGACACTCATTTATGAAAAAAAAGATAATATCGGCCTTTTGACCATTAACCGGCCAGATAAAATGAACGCCATTTCTAATGTGTTAACAGCCGAATTGCGCAGTCTCCTGGATGAGCTGGAAAAAGATAATGACCTGAGAGTAGTCGTCATAACCGGAGCGGGTGATAAGGCTTTTGTGGCTGGAGCAGACATAAAGGAGCTTGTGGAACGGGATGCCAGGTTAGGAAGACAGGTCTCGAGCGAAAGACAGGAAATTTTCTCCCGTATAGAGAATCTTCCTGTCCCGGTCATCGCCGCGGTCAACGGATACGCATTAGGAGGAGGCCTGGAGATAGCCCTGGCCTGTAACATCAGGATCTGCTCTGAGAAGGCTCAATTCGGTGCGCCCGAAGTCAAACTGGGAATTATTCCCGGAGATGGAGGAACCCAGAGGCTGCCCCGCTTAGTGGGGTTGGGCCGGGCCATGGAGATGATACTCACAGGTGATTTTATTGATGCTCAGGAAGCCTACAGGATTGGGCTGGTGAACGAGGTTGTGCCTCCTGAGGAGCTCATGGACAAGGCGATGGAATTGGCAAAAAAAATCGCTTCAAGACCGCCTCTCGCAGTCCGTTATGCAAAAGAAGCCGTGAACAGAAGCCAGGAGGGGGACACAGCTTCGGGCTTCGCTCTTGAATCCTACCTTCATGCCCTGACCTGCACGACCGAGGATAAAAAAGAAGGAGTCGCCGCATTCCTGGAGAAGAGAAAAGGCAAGTTTAAAGGAAAATAGAAGAAAACCTTTTTCTCCGATAATATCATCCTTATGGACTCGAAATATTTTTAACCACATTTATTTGTACTGGCTCACATAAAGGAGGTTTGTCATGAGAAAAACAATATTTTTAGTGTCTTTATTTCTTGTAACCTGTTCCTTTCTAAATGCTCAACTGCCGGAGATAAGCGGATTGATAGGCGGGATGGAAAGATTTCCCGGGTATTTCACATATTACTGGGACGCAAAGACCGGAAAAATCTGGCTCGAGATTGATAAACTTGACACAGAATTTTTATACGTCAATTCTCTTCCTGCAGGTCTTGGCTCGAATGATGTGGGACTCGACCGGAATCAAATGGGAGGGAGCCGAGTCGTAAAATTTCAAAGAATCGGTCCCAAAGTCCTTCTTATTCAACAAAACTATTCTTTCCGTGCACTCAGCGATAATCCTGACGAGCGCAAGGCCGTGGAAGATGCTTTTGCCAAGTCCGTGATCTGGGGCTTTCAAGTCAAAGCCGAAGAAGAAAACCGGGTACTGGTTGATGCTAGTTCATTCATCCTCAGGGATGCGTACGGTGCCATCAGTAGTCTGAGGCGGAGGAATCAGGGGGATTACAGGTTAGATGAGACGAGATCTTCTGTGTATTTACCGGCGACAAAGAATTTCCCCCACAACACCGAGATTGAAGCTCTTTTGACCTTCACCAGCCGTAATCCAGGTATGTTTGTCAGGGGAGTCAGCCCAGACGCGGAGTCGATCACTCTCAGGCAGCGTCACTCTTTCATCAAATTGCCGGATGATAACTATGAGCCCCGGATCTATGACTCCCGATCAAACTTTTCCGCGTTCTCCTATCAGGATTATGCCACGCCAGTCGAAGAGCCAATCGTGAAAAGATTTATTGCTCGTCACAGATTGAAGAAGAAAAACCCGAATGTGAAAATAAGTGATCCTGTGGAGCCTATCGTTTATTATGTTGACCGCGGCACACCCGAGCCGATACGTTCGGCGCTCATCGAAGGAGCCGGATGGTGGAATGAAGCTTTCGAGGCCATTGGGTACAGAAACGCGTTTCAGGTAAAGTTGCTCCCGGAAGGAGTGGACCCGATGGATGTCAGGTACAACATGATTAACTGGGTTCACCGTTCGGCAAGAGGCTGGTCCTATGGCGGTGGGATTAGAGATCCTCGAACAGGGGAAATCATCAAAGGGCATGTCGCTCTTGGCTCATTGCGAGTCCGCCAGGATTTTCTGATTGCAGAAGCCCTGGTCGCTGATTATGAAGCCGGGAAAAAAGTCTCTCCTGAGATGCTGGAGATGGCCCTGGCCCGGATCAGGCAGCTGTCCTGCCATGAAGTGGGGCATACGCTGGGGTTGGGACATAATTATGCCTCGAGTGTAAACGATAGAGCCTCCGTCATGGATTATCCCCATCCTTTGATCAGGATTAAGAAGGACGGCACTCTTGATTTATCCGATGCGTATGATACAGGAATCGGGGAATGGGATAAGGTGTCTATTGCCTACGGCTATCAGGACTTTCCTGACGGAGTCGATGAGGAGAAAGAGTTGAAAGCCATACTGGACAACGCCTTTTCCCGCGGCTTGGTTTTCCTTGCCGGCCAGGATGCCGGGCAGAGTAGCGCGCACCCGTTAGCGAACACATGGGATAACGGTAAACATCCGGTGGATGAGCTGGAACGAGTGATGAAAATACGCTCCATCGCTCTCGATTCTTTTTCCGAAAAAAGAATACGGGTCGGCGCGCCCATGGCCACACTGGAAGAAACACTGGTCCTCGCTTATCTGTTTCACAGATACCAGGTCGAGGCGGCGGCGAGCGTGCTTGGCGGGCTCTACTATAATCATAAACTGCGTGGTGACGTGCAGAAGAACCCTGAGATAGTCTCTGGACCAGAGCAGCGTCGGGCTCTGGATGTTTTGCTCAAGACCATTCAGCCTGAATTTTTGGCCATAGATGAGAGAATATTGAATCTCATCCCGCCGCGTCCTCCGGGATATCGCGAGACTCGCGAGCTCTTTCCTGGCTACACAGGCCAGACGTTTGATCCTTTCGGAGCCGCAGAGACCGCTGCCAGCATGACGGTTGGATTGGTGTTGAGGCCGGAGAGAGCCGCACGGCTGGTCGAGTACCATTCCCGGAGAAAAGATGTTCCGGGTTTGGCTGAAGTCCTGGATAGCCTCATCTCTTCGACTTTTAAGTCATCTCCGGAATCCGGCTACCTTGCGGAAATACAGAGGGTAGTCAATCATGTACTGCTGTATAATGTGATGAGCCTGGCAGCAGATGAAGAAGTCAATCCTCAGGTCCGGGCTGTGGCTCTGCTCAAGTTAGATGAGCTGAAAAATTGGTTGAACCAGCAGGTCTACTCAAAATCGGTCAAAGACGAGAGTCAAAAGGCTCATTATTTTTACGCATTCTTACAGATCAAACTGTTCCAGACTGACCCGAGTCAAGTGAAGCTTGCAGTTCCCTCTCGTCCTCCAAGTGGAGCTCCTATCGGGATGTACGATTGAGTGACGAGAAAACTCGAAGTAATAAAATTATGAATGCCAATATTGGCTGGAGAGAAAGAGTCCAGGTTTTTAACCTGTAACCCAAAAGCCAAGAAAGTGTTCAATTGAATAATAATAAGATTAAAAAGGAGGAGAGAGAAATGTCTTATCAAAGGCTTTTTCACTTTTTCAGAGTTTTTCCTCTGGTTTTTATTCTTTTTGTCGCCGCCGATTCTTTCGCTCAAGAATACGGAGTATCTGCAGTCAACGACAGCCACAAGATTTTACCGGAGAAAGAGCGAGCCCAAGTGATGAATGAGTGGTTGAAATGGCGACTAGACAACATTATCCCAGAATTGATGAGACGGGAAGGAATCGACATGTGGCTCATCATCAACCGAGAGTACAATGAGGACCCCGTTTATTTGACTCTTGTTCCGGAGCCGACCATGGCGGCAAGGCGAACATCGATCCTGATATTCTTTGACAGAGGTAAGAAACTTGGAGTCGAGAGGTTATCGGGAGGTTATTATGGTGTGGGAGATTTGTATAAAGGAACATGGGTGAATAAAAAAAAGAAACAGTTTGAAAGCCTGGCTGAGGTCATCAAGAAATTGAACCCCAAAAAAATCGGGATAAACATGTCCTCGACTTGGGCTTTTGGGGACGGCTTATCCGCCAGCCTGAAGGAGAAGCTGGAAAAGGCACTCGGACCAGAACTTTCTTCTCGATTTGTTTCTGCCGAAAACCTCTGCATCGGTTGGCTGGAGACCAGAAGCCCTCAAGAACTCAGTGTTTACAGGCATATCTGTGGGATTGCTCATGACATCATTGCTGAGTTTTACTCCAATAAAGTCATCACTCCGGATATCACGACCACACAAGACGTCGTCTGGTGGATTAGACAGAAGATCACAGATTTGGGACTTGAGACCTGGTTTCAGCCCTCGATCTCCATTCAAAGGCATAAAAAGGAAGCCGCCAAATATGAAGATAGGAATGTCATCCGGCGGGGCGACCTCCTCCACTGCGATGTGGGGATTGTGTATCTTGGACTCTGCACGGACATGCAGTGGCAGGCGTATGTCTGCAAGATTGGAGAGGATGACGCTCCAGAAGGATTGAAGGAGGCTTTGAGACGGACGAACAGGATGGGGGATATCTTCAGGAATGAATTCAAAACTGGAAGGTCCGGTAATGACATTGTCTGGTCGGCAATGAAAAAAGCAGAAGCCGAGGGTTTGCGGCCGTTGATTTATTCCCATCCTGTTGGGTTCCATGGGCACGCGGCCGGACCCCCGATGGATGCCCGGGCTCCGGAAAGAGCTCCGGAGGGCATTGAGCTGTGCGGGAAATATCCTCTCTACCCGAATACATGTTATGCGATTGAATACAGCTGTACGTCAAGTATTCCGGAATGGGATAATCAGGATGTTCGGATCGGCTTTGAGGAGACCGGTGTCTTTACGGAAAATGGCTGCAAGTTTATCGACGGACATCAAACTAAATTATATTTAATCAAATAAAATAAGGATTGTCATTTAGGAGGATCAATGAAACTGAAAAAGCATTTGCCCATTCTTTTGCTTGGTGTTTGTGCCCTATTCCTTGTATCAGAGACTTACGGAAAGGACCAGGAGCTCGTTAACGAAGATTTATTGAAAGTGTTCGAGTACCGGGCTCTCGGACCAGCCAAGCAGGGTGGAAGAATACTGGATGTGGTTGTTCCTGAATCCCAGCCGTATACATTCTATGTATCCACGGCTTCCGGAGGGCTTTGGAAGACGGAGAACAACGGCACGACGTTCAAGTCCATTTTCGTGAATCCAGGTAAGATGCCCATCGGGGATGTCGCTGTCTCATCTTCAGATCCCAACATCATCTGGGTAGGTACAGGAACAGCGGCCTCAGGCCGTATTTCTCTCCTGGGAGATGGAGTCTATAAATCCACAGACGGCGGCAAAACCTGGAAGCATATGGGACTCAAGGAAACTCGACACATCGGGAGGATCGCTATTCATCCCAAAAATCCGGATATCGTCTACGTGGCGGCCCTGGGTTTTCACTTTTCCTTCAACGAGGAGAGGGGGGTGTACAAGACATCGGATGGCGGAAAGACATGGGAAAAGTCCCTTTACATCAGTGAAAAAGTCGGAGTCGTGGAAGTGGCCATGGACCCTCAAAATCCGGAGGTCCTCTACGCGGCTTCCTATGACAAATGGCGCAAGCCCTGGCACTTCGAGGAAGCCGGCCCGGAAAGCAGCATCTACAAAACCACTGACGGGGGAAAAACTTGGACAAAACTCGGGGGAGGACTCCCGACCGGTCCACTGGGCCGTATCGGCATCGATATATACTTAAGGAATCCAAACATTGTCTATGCCACGATCGACAACTACAACACGAGACCTTCCACCAAAGAAAAGGCCCAGCAGGAGCGTCCAGAACAGCGAATCGGAGGGGAGGTGTACCGCTCAGATAATGCAGGAAACACATGGAAAAAGATGAACTCCATCAAGGATAGGGTTGGCGGCGGCAAATGGTACGGCCAAATCAGGGTTGACCCGAATAACGATAAGGTGATTTACGTTCAGAGCACTGTTTTGTTCAGGTCTTCTGACGGTGGAAAAACATGGACCCGGAATATCGCAACAGGCATTCATGTCGATCATCATGCGATCTGGATCGATCCCAAGAATTCCAACCATATTATCCTGGGAAACGACGGTGGCCTGGCTATCACCTACGACTGGGGAAAGACCTGGGATGTTTTCGAGAATATTCCTGTGGCCCAGTTTTACGCGATCGGCGTGGACATGGAAGAGCCTTACAATATTTACGGAGGGACACAGGACACCGGTTCCATGAGGATTCCGAGCAACGGACTCACAGGGCAAATAACCGGGAATGACTGGGTATATGTCGGCGGAGGAGACGGGATGTACAACCAGCCCGACCCCAACGACAGCCGCTGGCTCTACAACGAGTCTCAATTCGGCAACATCCAGAGGTTTGACCAGAAGCTGGGTACGGGCAAAAGTATCCGTCCTTCCAGGGAGAAAGGGGAGCCAGAACTCCGGTTTAACTGGAATGCGCCGATTCAAATATCGCCTCATAACAGCCAAGTCATATACCTCGGGTCACAAGTTCTCCACCGTTCCATGAACCGGGGAGACAACTGGCAGGAGATCAGTCCTGACCTGACGACCAACGATCCGGAGAAAATGAAGGGAAATATAGAATACTGTGTCATTTCCACCCTATCAGAATCGCCGGTCACACCAGGTATCATCTGGGTCGGGACGGTGGATGGGAAGGTGCAGCTCACAAGAAACGGAGGCGCCACATGGGAAGATATCACTCCGAAACTCGGGAAAGCCGGAGCGGATGAAGACTATTATGTGAGCCGAGTGTTTGCCTCCAATTTCGAGGAAGGCAGTGCATACGTGGTGAAGACCGGATTCCAGAGAGATGATTTCGAGCCTTTAGTCTTTAAGACAACAGATTATGGAGAAACCTGGCAGTCGATAGCCGGGAATCTGCCTCAGGAGGTCATCTATGTCATCTTCGAGGACAAGAAGAATCCTGATCTGCTTTTTGTTGGAACGGACATCGGTGTTTTCGTCACTCTTGATGGGGGAAAGAAATGGATGAGCATGAAGAACAACATGCCCACCAACCCGATTCATGACCTCCTGATTCATCCCCGCGAAAACGACCTGGTGGTCGGAAGCTATGGTTTCGGAATATACGTTACCGATATTTCTCCTCTTCAGGAATTAAATGGGAAAGTAATAACGGAGGATGTCCATCTTTTCGAAGTTGAGCCGAAGGTCCAGTGGAGATACAGATACCCTGGGGGACCCTGGGGACACAGGCACTTTAACGCTCCGAATGAGAAGAATGGGGTTGTTGTGTATTATTACTTAAAGAACGATGTGAAGGAGGATGTCAGAGTTATCATCACTGACCCTTATGGAGAAGAGTTGTCCAGTCTCAGGGGGAATAACAAGGCAGGGATCAGCTTTGTTGTCTGGAACATGCAAAAGAGGCTGACAAAGGAGGAGCGAGAGAGAGGAGGATTTAGGATGCGGTCCAGAGCATTGGTGTCCCCGGGTGAATATGTTGTGGTTCTCCAAATTGGAGAAAAGAAGATGACACGCAAGGCACTCATCCGCCCCATGCCTGATATTGAATAATTTATATGGGGTCAGGGCTCGACATTAGACATAGATAGAAAGAGATTCATCATAGGGAGAATAGAGAGCGTTGGAAGAAGAAATGGATAAATGCCGAATGTCGAGTCCTGATCCCTTTTAACTTTTAAAAAGGAGGGAATATGTCGCTATCCAGACGTAAATTTTTACAAATCGGTGGTCTCTCGATTTCGACTTTCGGGTTTACAGACATTCTGTTTTCCCGTTCCCAGGCGTCCGGAAAATCGCAGCTGAAAAATATGGTTTCCGGCGTAAAGCCTCTGACTTCTGAGGATTATGAGAAACGATTGGAAAAGGCTCAGCGGTTACTGGCCGAGCACAAAATTGATGCGCTTTTCTTATCCGGAAGCACCAATCTCACCTATTTCACTAATGTCAGCTGGGGGAGAAGCGAGCGGACGTTCGGTGCGGTCATAGACCGCAAAGGCAGTCCTGTGTGGATCTGTCCGGCTTTTGAGAGAAAAAGAGCCGAAGAGAGAATCCCGAAAGGACAGGAGGTTCGCACATGGGAAGAAGATAACAGCCCCTATAAGCTCATTGCCGGTATCATGAAAGACCTCGGAGCTGGACAAGGTCGATTGGCATTGGGTCCGACTGTCAGGAATTTCGTCCATTATGGTCTCCATAGGGATGCTCCGGGCCTCGAACTGGTCAATGGCGCTGTCATCACCGAGGGATGCCGTGGAGTCAAGACTGAAAAAGAGATTGCTTACATGGACCTTGCGAATAAAATCACCAAGCTGGCTTACAAGGAGGGATTCAAACACCTGCGCGAAGGGATGACCACCGGAGAACTGTCTGGTCTCATCAGACAGGCCCACCAGAAGATGGGGGTCAGGGGCGGTGGAGGGCCGCAGTTCGGGCCCAATTCAGCTTTCCCTCATGGCTCATCTGTTGTGCGCAACCTCCATCAAGGAGATTCCGTCCTTGTGGACGGGGGTTGCGGTGTCGAAGGTTTTCGTTCCGATGTCACTCGCACTGTTGTGCTGGGAAAACCATCGGATAAACTGAGGAAAGTCTGGGACATCGTGAAAAAATCCCAATCCGAAGCACTGAAAGCGGTTCGACCCGGAGTTTCCTGCGAGCATATCGACCGAGTGGCCCGGAAAGTCGTCGAAGATGCCGGTTATGGCCCGGGTTATAAATACTTTACACACCGTGTGGGGCACGGAATTGGCATGGAAGGGCATGAGTATCCTTATTTGGTCAAAGGCAACAAACTGAAACTCCAGCCTGGTATGACTTTCAGTGATGAGCCGGGTGTTTATATCTATGGTGAGTTCGGCGTGCGGCTGGAAGACTGTTTCGTGGTGACCGAAGACGGAGGGCGTTTTCTCGGAGGAATGGCTTCGACTGCGATAGACAGACCGTTTGGAGAGTGATTAGATTATTTCAATAGATTTTATTCTGCTCTACTTGGGCATCGAGCCGGCGCTTTTTTTTCACATAAGGAATGCCGTTTGCCATCCAATCGGGCATAGGCTTTCCTTTTAAATAATGTTCGAAATACTGCTTCATCCGCAACTGAAAGTCTTTCTGGTTCTCCTCCTTGGCAAGATGATGCGGTTCCCCTGGATAAGAGAGGAATATCACTTCTTTCCCGAGATAACGGGCGGCATTGTAGTATTCCAGCGATTGGATCCAATCGACCGATCCATCCTCAGTCCCATGGAGCAACATAAACGGTGTGGTGATTTTATCGGCGTTCTGGATGGCCGACTGGCTGCGGTAGAGTTCGTGGTCCTTCCAGGGATCTGTTCCCATGCGTCCTTGACTGCGTGCATAATAGGAATGGTTGTTGTTTCCCGAACTCTTGAAGACTTGGTTGAATTCCCCTTCGATGCAGGTCGGCGGGGCACCAGAGACGACACAGGCGAACATGTCGGTCTGAGTCACGATAAAAGATGTCTGGAATCCGCCCCAGCTGTGCCCCTGGAGGCCGATCCGCTCAGGGTCGGCATACCCAAGGTCGATCACTTTTTGTACTGCACTGCTCACGCAATCCAATGAAGACGTGCCGGGTTTTCCTATCTCGAACACGATATCCGGCATCAGCACAAGATACCCGTCGCTCGCATACGCAGACATGTGGGGCCTGTCATCATAAGTGGGCATGGAATACTGGTGATGGCGCTGGGACATCTTCTCGTAAAAATATACCAGCATCGGATATTTTTTTCCCTCTTCATAACCTGCCGGCAGTGCTAAAGTCGCCTGCAATTTTTGTCCCTTGTTGTTGGCGTAGTCGACCAATATCCGGCGGCCCCAGGCATACTCTTTTTGTTGGGGATTGGCATCGGTCACTTTTATCGCATCGGAAAAATCCATCCCGCTCACAAATAAATCCGGGAATTCAACAAAGGTTTCGATGGTGTACAGGATTTTGTCCGTCTTTTTAGCTTTGCGGATAGATCCAAATAGTTTATCCGCGAAAACCAACTTCTTTGGTTCTTTCCCCACATCCAGCTGATAATAGCCGTCTTTTTTGGTCCATTCCCCGAACGCAGAGAGCAGCAGTGGTTTTGAGGTGTCGATGAATTTTTCTTCGGGATCCAATTGGACATACCGGAAAATGATCTTTTCTTTATCCCCTAAACTGTTGCAGATATTTGTGGGATTTTTTCCATCCAGCGGCAGAAGCCAGAGGTCATACTTGTGATTGACGATGACCGCTTTTCCATCTTTGGTCCAGCCGGCCAGTCCGAAAGGAGGCTTTTCATTCGGGTGGTCGTCTTCTTCGTTGACGAACACAACCGGTGCAGCCGCAGAGATATTTGTGGTCTCTTCCTTTTTAAAATCATAAATCCAAAGTTGTTTATCCTTTATATAAAGAAAACAACTGTTATGCGGAGAGATTCCGAAAGATCGACGGATTCCCTTAACAATGGATCTGCGTTCCCCTGTAGATGTGTCCACCGAATAATAATCGGATTGTTGGGTCTCCACGTCCGAAAGATAGGGCAGGGGATCTTGTCCGACCCCCCATTTGCCATCCCGAGAAAGGGAGATCGTGCGCATATTTTTATCGGCTAGCTGCAGGAATTTTTTCTCTTTCAAAAGAAAAACAGACCTGTACGTAAAATTCACGTCACGTTCGAAACGCCTGGCCTGAACGGATTGTATCTGTTCATCCTTCCAGTGCCATATGTCCACATTCGGCAGTTCTTCTTTGCTTTTTTCGGGCTTTTTTTCCTGTTCTTTGATGCCGCAGAAAATTCGAGAGAGGTCTTCACTCCAGATCAGGGCCCTGTTCTGAGAGGAGATCGATGATCCAGGTCTTCTTCCTCTTTGGGGCATGACTCTTTCGGAAATCACCATGTTTTCAGGAAATTGAGAATCCTTGGAGGGATCGTATTCGAAACGGGTGAATGTCTTCTTTCCCAATCCTGTAAAAGCAAGGATGACATTGTCTCTTTCCCAATAATCCTTCTCCAGTTTTCCTCTCAGAAAAGCCAGGGCTGTGCCCTCTTTATCCCAGGCGATCTGGGTATAGTCAGCCTCGCCTGTATCGAGTGGAACTAATCGGCCCGTCATCAAGTTCAACAGGTAAACACCATTGCCTCCCTTGTTGGCAGCATCCACGGTGTAAGCCAGCATGGCGCCAGGTTTATTGAATCGATACTCCCCAACATTCCCGATGTTCTGGGAAATTCCTGTCTCGAGATTGCGGAGCACCAGGTCCGTTCCGTTATGTTTGGCTGCCCTGTCCTGTTTAGTCTTTTTCGCCGCAAAAAATTTAGAGTTTTTGGAAAAGTTAATGTCCGATATATTCTCAATCGTGTGCTTTTCGCCGGTTGCCAAATTGAGAAGTTCTCCCTTTGTGGGAACAGGCTTTTTTTCCTTTTGCAGTTTTTTCGTCTCAGCTTTGGACACCCCGATCAAGTATGCCGCCCACCGGGAATCCTCTGAAAACATTGCTCTTGACGCATAAGGAATTTCATAGACCTTATCCGCTGACAGACTCTTGATGGTAACGGTCGCATCTCCCCCGTTGGGCCTGAGAGTGTAGCTGACCCAATTGCTATCTGAGCTGATAGATGGAGAAAGGATGTGTTTCCATTGGGGATAATCCTCCAGAGTCAACACCTTCTTCTCGCTTTGGGCAGAAAGCGAAAATGCTAAAATCAGCATTAGAAAAACCGATAAAGCACTTCTCTTCATATATTTCATGTTATACCTCCCTGAGAAGAAATATCTCATGCCATCCCTTATTAACCATTTATCTTGGCTTGCTTCATTTTATATTGCATCAAGCATGCCAACATTGTCCCTTGAGATATTCAGATGCTTCTCAAACAATTTGTATCATTTTTTAACAGCAAATGTTAGTGAGACGACAAAAATAAATATTCCCCATTTCAACTTTTTTTGTGTGTTTCATTTTCGGTGTCCTAATCATCCTCTATCTTATTCAATAATAAAAATTTAGAGTGATTTTGTTAAGGGGTTTTTGTATTTAATATGGGGAATATGGATTTAGATGAGGAGATTGTCCCGCTTCACTCGCAGTGATACTTTTGCTTTCGATATTCTTGCTAAAAGTGTCACTTAATTACTGAGTTTAAAGATTTTTTAGTCAAAGGGCACAGTCCCTGTCTTTCTTTAATACAAGGATTGGAAGGGACAGTCCTCAAATAAATAGTAGCCCGTCCCTTTTTTTAATTTAATCCCTTTTGCTTTATTAACGTAATGTCTTTAGCCGAGTCTACATGACAACAATGGATCTGAGGGGTATGCCCTTTCTCAACAAGTCGAAAGCCTTGTTGATGTCGTCGAGCTTGAACCTGTGAGTGATCACCGGCTCGAGTTGAATCTTCTTGAGCTGGATCATTTCTAAGATCTTCGGATAATCCACAGGCCGGCACCCTAATGATCCCAGGATTTCTATTTCCCTGAACATCAGCCGTCCCGCATTGAGGGGCGCCGCTTTGTGGGAATATCCCACCTGAACATACCGTCCGCCCGGCTTGAGAGTGCTCGGACCCATTTCAATGGTTTTCGGATTGCCGATGGCCTCGATACAGATATCCGCTCCTCCGTTGGTTAAGTCTCTGATTTCTGTCAGCACGGCTTTATCATTTTTCTTTGAGGTGTTGATAGCCTGCTTGGCTCCCAGTCTTTTGGCCATTTCCAGTTTGTCGTCCATGATGTCAACGGCAATAACCGAGCCTCCTGCGGCTGCGGCAATCTGAACCACGTTTATTCCCACACCGCCGCATCCGAGGACAACGACCGAGTCGCCCGGCCTGACCTGGGCCCTGTTTTTAACAGCATGGAAAGGAGTAGAAATGGCATCCGCAATGATGGATGATTCTTCAAGAGGAAAATTGTCAGGGAGCGGGATGCAGTCCTTGGCCGGTACCTTGACATACTCTGCATAGGCTCCGTCAATATTGTTTCCTAGCATGATCATGTTCAAACAGATATTCTCCCGGCCTATCCGGCAGTTGTAGCAGTGGCCGCAGGAGAAGACAGGAGGAATGAGCACATGGTCACCAGCCTTGATGTTTTTCACCTGCGCCCCGACATCCTGGACAATTCCGGATGCCTCATGTCCCAGAATCATAGGTGGCTTTTTAAAGGTGGGGACACCGTGATCTATGTAATGCAAATCCGTGTTACAAACCCCACAGGCAGAAACCTTGACCAGAATTTCATGAAAATATATTTTTGGATCTTCCACCTCTTCGACTTTCAGAGGTTCGTTAGGTTTATGGAATACGGCTGCTTTCATTGATTCCTCCTTTATCTGTTTTTCCAGAGGGGCGCCCTCTTTTCCATAAAGGCCTTCAAGCCTTCATGCGCATCCTCGGATGCCATGAGCTCCTCGATGTAGGTCTTTTCGATTTTCTCTAACCCCTCTAAAAAGGCGGTCTCCAGACCCAGATTGATTCCTTTCTTTGTATGCTTTATCCCGACTAAACTCAATTCTGTAAAGGGCTGGATGAAGTTGCCCAGTTCTGGATCGAAAGAAGCCAAGGGCACCACCTTGTTGACCAGAC
>Ga0209636_10001745_pt1 | contig 21994 bp, 20 predicted proteins | sample DeeMarSWOR152_54_FD_187464 | JGI IMG/M metagenome (GOLD analysis project Ga0209636, IMG submission 187464) | Marine sediment microbial communities from White Oak River estuary, North Carolina - WOR-1-52-54 (SPAdes) (version 2) | ecosystem: Environmental > Aquatic > Marine > Intertidal zone >...
GGAGAAGCTGGGTTGAGGAAATTGTATCAAGACTACGAGGTTAAGAAAAGCTTTTCTAGGCGACCAGAAAGCCCCAATCTAAGGGTCACAATCAAGTATGGGTCCATAGAATCTACGTGTGAGGGATCTGCAGATGAGGTCTTGAAATTCGTGTTTCGCTTCATCAGAGACGTCTATCCCAACTACGCGATTGTCAGCGGACTAACCCTCACAGTGGACTTAGAGAATTTGCTCAAGAGACTTAAAGATATTATAACTTTCCTTCCTAAAGGCCAGTCTATAATATTGAAGCCAACCAAGGACTTGACGGACAGCGACCTCATTCTCACCTATCTGGTGGCGGCTTACGTGGGAAACCAGATCGGCTTGCGTGAAAAAGACTATCTTTCCATGGCTGGCCTCTTAGACAGAACAGGTAAACCTGCTGGCACAGTGGCAGGTCGCCTAAGTGAGCTGGTGGATAGGCTGTGCGTGGAACGGGTAGGTCGTGGCGAGTATCGGGTAACCGCTTATGGAGTCAAGGAGTTTAATGACGCTATCTTGTCTAAGCTGGAGGGGGCGAAATGAGTGAGGAAAAACTTCTAAACCTGAAGAAGAAAGAGCTTCAAGTTTACGTGAAGTATGACAAATTTGAGGAGGACTTTAAAGGACCTGTGGACGAGGTAGTGCGGGCTCTAATCGCTTTTCTAGACAAAGTCTATCCTAGTTTAGAAATTTTGTCCCAAGTACGATTGACGGTCGACCTGCAAGAGCTTATAGAAAAAATGAAAGACATCATCGCTATTGCACCAAGCGGTCCAGTGATCCTATCCAAGAAAAAACTGACTGTCAAAGAGCTGATCGGACTAAACCTGATAGGAGCCTTTGTCGGCTACAAGCTAAACCTAGCAGAAAAAACCTCATTATCGTTGGATGAATTGGCGACCCTAACTAGAAAAACAAAAGGCAGCGTAAGTGGCGCATTAACCCCCATGGTCAACAATCGTCTCGTAGAAAAGCCAGAAAAAGGCGAGTATAAAATTTCCCTACTAGGAATCAAACACTTCACCCACGAGGTGTTCCCAAAGTTGAGAGTAGAAACCCACTAAACTTCCGTGCACCTGCTCATAAGCAAGGTGCGGCGGGTCGCTAGGTCGGTAACTTCCGGCCTCAGCGACAAACCGCTCAGGGGGTGTTTAGCGGATGCCCCACCGCACCCAAACTAGAAAAGAAAACAATTCCCTAATAAGTGGCTCGCTGAGGGAGCGCAAAAGAACCTATCCCCGTCTGTGTCTAGCTCTGAGAAACCTGATCTTGGAAGAGGTTTCCAAGGACGTGCACGAAGATTTCTTGAAGCTGCCCGAAGTCGTTTCTGCGGTCAATGGGAGTCTAGCACTGTACTCCGTTGACCGCAAGAAGGCGTATAGCCGGGTCGCGGGAGCCGACGCTGGCAGTCAGCGGGTGCCCCTAGCATCACGATGGTTCGCTGTCATAGCAGCTCTGCTCTATCAGCTTCCCAACTCTCACAGGTACTTCACCGACCCTGAAACCATCAAGCTTCCCTACAGCTACTCAGGCGAAAAGTTTCACGAGATCGTAAGTGTTAGGCGCGAAGCCAAGCTCTTTGAAACCTTGGCAGAATTCATGATGAACCACGGAAACGTGGACTTGATATTGATTGACGGCCCCTTGGCCTTTGGCAATTGGTGGTCTAACAAGGGCGAAGAGCGAGATCGTTTTGCGCTGATCTCCTCCGTAAATCTGCTGCTAAGCCTGTGCGCTCTGGAAGACGTGGCTGTGGCCGGGGTGGTCAAGAGGGCGACCGCCCGATACTTGATTCACTATCTCGGACTACAGCAGAAGACCTCCCTCTCTGACGCTTTTGTTCTCCTACAAACACTGAAACTTGGTGAAAGAACCGATGTCTTCTCTCCCCGGGAAGCCCTGAAGAGGGCTGTGAGAGCTGCCCCCTTCATGGACCTCATCGACCACCCCATCTATTCCTTCTACATGCGCTCGTCCTCAAACCATCTTGTTCCTCCTATCAGAATCGATATTCCCGGGTTCATGCTGGATCGTGTGGACGACCTAGCAGGCTACTGTTTTTCTACAGCCGTGCGCGACGGGATACCCCTTCCTGTTGTGAAGGCAGATGAAGAGGTTCGAGTGACCAAAAGGTTTGTGAACGAAGTTTATTCAGAGCTGATCTCTCGACTGGAGAGCCGTTTTGGTTCCTCCCTAACTGCCAAAATCTGGGGGGAATTATAGTGAAAGTTGGATACAGTTTTAGCATCTCAGGGGACTATCACTCAACAAAGATTACCGTAATCTTGGAGAAGGGTTGCGAGGTCGCCAATGGAGACCTAGTGTACGTGAAACACCCAAAAAACGGTCTGCCAGTAGTGTACCAGATCACCAAGGCATATTCGCACAAAGAGACCAGAGACTATGAGGAGGCTCTACTGAAGGAGGGAAGCGTAATAAGAGATGAAGAGAGAACCACGGTGAGGGCCCAAGCATACCAGTGGGGCTGGCTGGATGGAGAAGCCATCAGGCCATTGAGATATCCCCTCCCCCCAAACACCCCGATTTTCAAGGCAGAGCCAAAAATAATCGAGGAATTCACTAAACCCTCCTCAAGGTGGAGAATTCAACTTGGTTTGGATCCAAGCAGCGGCTTGGACGTGGACCTCGACCTGTATTATTTGATCAGGCAGGGTTGCCTCATATGTGGAGCTGTAGGAACGGGGAAAACAACCACAGCCATCTCTATGATTGCGAAGGCTGCCCAAGCCGAGCCTCCGATCAAAATCTTCATCGTCGACAAGGATGGGGAATATGGCAGCATAGAAAAAAAGCTTAAAGAAAAGGTTAAGAAGATTCCATGGTTTTTCTTCTTCCGATCCGATGAGATATGCGTGGACGATATTGTAAGCGAGTTTGGATGGCAGAGAGGTTGGTGGGCTTCAAAGATTCTCATTAAAGCCCTAAGTCTTCTCAAAAACACAGGGCAACCCCTGATTAAACGGAATCTCATCGAAGTCGTAAAGTCGGTCCTCGACAGGGAAGTGGGCTTCAGAAAATCCGACTCGGATTTTGACGGCTACAAGAAACAGGTGGTAGAAGCAATAAGTTTTTCTAGGATTATCCCAAGCGAGTACTTTGAAGCCCTAGACCCGATCAGTCTGCTTAACCAATATAGAATAGTGATCATGGACCTATCCCAAGGGCCCAACGGATGGGCACAAAAGCACATCGTATTGACTCAGGTGTTGACCAGAATTTTCCATGAAGCCTTAGAAAACTCCGGCTTTGGTTGCGTCGTCGTTCTTGAGGAGGTAATGTACTACGCTCCCCAATGGACACAGTTTTCCATCGGAGACAAGGATAGCAGAGCCAAATTGTTGTCTATCGTCAAAGAGATAGCCACCAACGGAGGACGAAACGGGATCGGGTTGTGGGTTGTAACACAAAGACTCGCTACGGTGGACAAAACTGTTATAACCCAGTGCGCCAACAACGTGATTTCACACGCATTAGAGGACGTTGACAAGAAGAGGCTTCAAGAAATAGTAGGAGAACACTTTGTCGACCTCTTAGGTTCATTGCCTCAAGGGGAGGCTATCGTGAAAGGAACCGCCCTAAAATGTAAGTTCCCTGTTTGGGCAAAGGTTACGCCGGAGTTAAGGCCTGCTTCTGCAGCGGCTCCCCCGATATCGAGGTTCGAGAAGATGGCTCTGATCGAGAAACAGCTAACGCCAGAGATTCTGGTTTAAACTATGTAAAAAAACAATCCGTTAAGCCCCCATGCACTTGAAAATCTTTAAAAGCCAAATAAATATGACCTTGAGCTATTGTGGGTTAGAGATGGCTTTTCATCTTCCTGAAAGAAGCAGAAGGACATCTTTGACAGAGGGCTTCATAGCGGGTATACTGTTTGGGACGGCAGCAATTTTCATAAGGCTTCTCAACGGCCTTAACGTCTCTTCCATAGCCTTTTGGCGTCTCATAATAGCTTCTGCAATCTTAATCGCCATAACCCCTGTCTTGAAACAATCCTTCAACTTAGGTATTGTGAAGGCGAACATTAAGTGTATCTCCCTCTTAGGGGTTCTTATTGGGCTCCACTTCATCCTCTTCGTCTCTGCCGTGATGGACACCACGATCCTAAACGCCACTGTTTTGGTGAACACCGCCCCAATCTTCTCTGTACTCATCTCGACCCTGCTCTTCAAGATAACGCCTTCTCGGACTGCGATAATCGGTTTAACCACGTCATTTCTGGGAGTGAGTCTAATCGCTTATGGAGACGCATCTTACACCTTAACAATCAATTTAAGGGGAGACCTAGAGGCTGTTTTAGCAGCCGTTGCCGAGGGATTCTATCTAAACTATGGTCGACAAATGAGAGAGAGAATGCCCTTGTTGTTGACGATGATTCCCATCTATCTCGTCTCAGCTCTCGCCGTCGGGTTTTCCTGCATTATAACCAGAATTCCTCTCACATTCCCCGGTCAGCTTTATCTAATTCTCCCTCTCATCGGGTTAGGAATTCTGCCAACCGCCATAGGTCACTCTCTCTATTTTTCATCCCTCTCAAAATTGAAGTCTTTTGAAACCGCTACTTTGGCATTACTCGAGCCCATTGGTGCAACCATATTGGGCATAATCCTGTTTAGTGAAATGCCGGATGCTATCTTTGTTCTAGGCTCCGTCCTCATCTTAGGAGGTGTTGTCTCAATAGTTATGAGAGAATAAACTAATCGCAGATTGGTTAAGCCGTAGTGATTATGGATATCCCGGAGTTTCTTTGTGGCTATATATGGAATTGAGTCCTTTTTTCAAAATTTTTGGAGTCACATCAACTTACGGGGGAATTCTATTGGCTTAATCCTGCTAGTTTTAGAACACCCATTACATCCTCGTCCTTCAAGTCATACCATACTTTGTATGCGTCGGCTACAGCGAAGAAAGGGCCAGATCTGATGTTTAGACAAACAATCTTATCAGCAATAGGTCTTATGAGCTTGATCGCACTTATTGGGGCTGTTGGAACAGCGACTACTATCTCTTTTACACCCTTTTGTTTTATCTCCTTAACGGTGGTTAGCATTGAGAAACCGGATGCCAATCCATCGTCAACGATGATGACTATTTTGGCCTTAAGATCTGGAAATGGCCTATCGCCTCTAAACATATTCAGCCTTCTATTGATGACTTCCCTTTCTTCAGCCACGCAATGGTCTATGTCCTCTTTAGTTAATCCAAGAGAAGCGACGAAGGGTTCATTAAGGAACATGCTCCCATCCCATGATATGGCTCCGAACCCAACTTCCTTGTTCCATGGGACATGTATTTTTCTTGTGACAGCGAGGTCCAGAGGAAGTTTTAGTCTCTTAGCAACAACAAAGGCTACCTGTACTCCACCCGCCGGAATGGCAAGTACATATGCATGCTTCTTGCCCCTATATTCCTCGAGTTTTTCCGATAACAGCTCACCCGCATGAAGGCGATCATCAAATACATGATTTTTATTCCTGAAGATAGGATCATCCACAACTTCAGCCATATTTTTCACCTAACCCGCCACACAAGACAGTTCCCTCAGCCTTATCCAGTAGGTGCAAAGCTTTCTTTACAGCCTTCTCAGGTTCCTCCTCACACTCAACCTTAACTAAATGCCTATCATCAAGATAAGTTCTCTATTTTCTATTAAAGAGGTGAATATTCCCCTTTTTTTTAATTTTTTTATGGACTATACAGTTAATATTAGCTAAGTTAACCCTCAACCGCACCCTGCAATCTAGGCAACACCTGCTCTGTCATCCATTTCTCTCCCTGAGTAGTCAGTTTCCACTCTGGCATGGCAGGATTTGGCTTAAAAACAAGTCCCCGCTTCGCCATCTCGTTAAGACGGGCCGGAACCTGAGATCTTATCCCACTCGATTCAATCAATCGACTCATTTGGCTGGCGGTGCTAATTTTTTCATTGGAAGCATATAAGATCAGCCCTACGGCTTCGTAGTGAGTGATTTTCTCTCGAGTGGTGATGATGGGTCCTTCTGTAGTGAATTCCAAGATTCCCTTGAGCCGCATTTTCATTGGTGGAGTCAATTTTCTGGATATGAGGCTGTCTATTTCACTAATAAATTGGGGTGGTACGGCCCTTAAAGTTTCAAGGATTTCTTGAGGAGTATCCCCATGCACCACAATCTCGCCAAAAGGGGCTTTAATCTGCACCTGAATTCTTCCCATACTTACGTCCCACTCCACAAGCGTGCACATACCTTTATCGACCTCTTACCTTTTAATGTTTAAAAAACAGGTTTCATCAAAACGTTGACTCTCTAACCATATATAAGTTGGAAAGCTACTGAGTATAATCCTCTAGCTTTCTCCTCAGAGTTTCACTCAACAACTCAGCCTTTACCCTTCCTCTACCCTTCTTCATGATCTTGCCCATTAGGGGACCAAGCGCTCCCTGCCCTCTTTCTTCTATAAGGCTTCTATTTTCCTTTATCATTTTCTCTATGATTTTCTCAAGTTGCTCTTTTGAGATCATCGTTAATCCTAGGCTTTCAATGGCCTTCTTTGCAGTCGCATCCTTATGATTGGATAGCCAAGTGATTACATCAGGTATCGCCTCCTTAGCAGTTTTTTCAGCGTGTATGAGGTGAAACAACTCCCTAATCTGTTCGTCGGAGACCTTCTCAACTTCGACTCCCTCTCTCCTCAACGCCTTCATGGTCTCAGTCAACACCACCGCAATGAGGGTGGATGAAACTCCTGTTTCCTGCACCATCTCCTCGAAGAGGTTACCATACTCTGAGTCCAGAACCTGCCTCGCCAGCTTCAAATTCAGCCCATACTGCCTTCTTAAACGCTTCATCTTCTGTTCAGGCAGCTCAGGGATGCGACCGAGCAGTTGCTCGAGGTACTCTCGGGTTAACTGAATGGGAGGGACGTCAGTCTCGGGATACATTCGAGCAGCTCCTGGTCTTGGTCGCGTGTATCGAGTAGTTCCATCAGGGTTTGCTACACGGGTCTCCTCAGGAACTCCTCTTATTGCTTCTCTCGCTCTTTTTGCCACAGCTCTTAGTGCGTCCTCAGTGTTTTCTGGGGTGTCTGCTACAAACACCACGGTATCTTGTGGCCCAGTTTCCATGAACCGCATGAGTTGACTTGTTTCCTCTCTCGTTATGCTGTAGGCTGGAAGCTCGTCAGTGTGAAAGATGCCGCCAACCCTTCCCCAAAATCGGGCGATGTCCGCCATCTCGGATCCTAGTCTGATTCCGGGGGTGAGCTCCATCTTAAGAAGCCCAGCAAACTTTGGCAACTTCAGAGCTAACACCTGTTTTTTTTGGGTGAGAGCCCTTTGAATCACACGGCACATCGTTTGCTTAAAGACTTGGGAAACGTCCACGAATTCTTCTTTGATGTCCTCCTCAGATACCTCTCGCCTTTTCAGTTCGTCTCGTGTTTTCAGGAGGTTGAATTGACGCTGAACCTCGTATTCCACCACCTTAGAGACCAGCTCAAGCTCCTGAACGCCCTTTATTTCGATGACGGCTCCCTCTCGAATGGAGATATTGAGATCTTGACGAATCGTTCCCAAGCCCCGCTTCACACTTCCTGTGGCCCTCAGAATGCGTCCGATGGCTATTGCAGCCTTCTCTACTTCTTGGGGAGAATAGAGGACAGGCGCCGTGGTAACCTCGATCAGCGGAATCCCTAGACGATCGATGCGGTATCGTATCATAGAACTCTCCTCCCCCATCTTTCTGGCAGCGTCTTCCTCGAGGCCTACATGCTGCACGGGAACTCTTTTCCCCTCAATGTCAACATCTCCAGCGAGAGCGATGACGCAGGTTCTCTGGAAGCCCGTGGTATTGGACCCATCTATGACGGTCTTGCGCATCACATGAATCTCGTCTACGGGCCTAGCCCCTATCATGAGGGCAACAATGAGACAGATCTCCACGGCCTCTCGGTTAAGGTCGTGGGGCGGCTCCTCATCCATTTCCACGAGGCACGATGTTCCTCTGCCAGCCTCGTAGAGGATCTTCACGCCCTTCTGAAACTCAAAGTAGGCAGCTGGATCTATCTGACCTAGCTCGCTCTGGGTGGGTCTCAGTCTTCGTAGGAAGGTAACTTCGGGCTCCTCTTTAAAGAGCTCGGGATTGCAAGAGCAGAAGAGTTTGGCTCTTGTGTCCAATTGTTGATGCACCTCGATTCCTGCTCTCATGCCAATTTTTGAATATTCAATGCCCATGCTTCTCAACTACTCCTTTCGTCATGCTAATCTTTTCGGAGAAATTTCATGGGCCATATTCTTGGTTAGGAACCCTCTGGCTTCCTCGGCGTCCTTTGTTTGTCCGAAGATCCACATGAGCTTCACGAGGGCTGTTTCGGGCAGCATGTCTTCGAGAGGGACGACCCCTAGGGCCAGGAGGTCTCGACCTGTGTCGTAGACATTCATGTTCACCCGACCCCAAACGCACTGGGAGGTCATGGCGACGACCAATCCCTGTTTGATAGCTCTCTCGACCGCTGAGAAACAGTAAGTGCCCACGTGGCCTAGCCCCGTTCCCTCAAGGATGATCCCTCTATAGCCCTCAGCGACGTACCGGTCGATGACCTTAGGATCTAGGCCTGGATGAAACTTTAGGAGAGCCACTTTTTCATCAAAATCCGGACTTAGAACGAGCTTTCGAGCTGGGTCCCGTTTCCTATACTCTTCTGTGAGCATAACAACCTTTTCACCCTCTACCCTCGCGAGGGATGTGATGTTGACTGATTGAAAGGCGTCCCGGCGGCTCGTGTGACACTTTCTAACCTTGGTTCCACGATGGACTATGATAGACTTGTCCGAAACCGTTTCGTGCATAGCCACCACCACCTCGGCAAACGGAGCTCTAGCAGCCACCACCACCGCTCCAATTAAATTGGTTGCCGCGTCGGAGCTAGGACGGTCCGCGGACCTCTGGGAGCCCACTATGACAACGGGTACGGGTAAGTTCTGCAGCGCCAAACTCAGGGCCGCGGCGGTGTACCCCATAGTGTCAGTTCCATGCGCCACTACCACCCCTGCCACGTCGTCTTCAATACGTTTTGCGACAGCCTTGGCTGTTTTCGACCAGTGTCGGGGGGTGATGTTTTCACTGAAGAGGCTGAAGAGGATCTCAGCGTCAATCATGGCGATCTCCGAGAGTTCGGGCACGACGCTGTAGAGGTCGCTAGCCGAGAGGGCTGGACGAACCCCCCCTGTTCGGTAATCCACTCGACTGGCGATGGTTCCGCCTGTGCTAACGATCGCCACCCTAGGTAAACTGGGCTTCTCAACTGGGAGTGGTGGAGAGATAAAGGTGGGCTTGGTCCCAACCCCTGTTTTTTTAATCTGGGTGGAGGGTGTGACTTGGATGCCGACGTTGTAGCCGCTCTCCATTTTGATGACGACGTGATTGTCGTCACCATACTCGGATCGGGGGATGAGGATACCCTCATAGCTGGCTTCATCCTTTATTATGAGGATAACATCGCCTATCTCGGCCCCAGCGTCCTTCAGGGCTCGTAGGGCTTCCCCCTTATAACCTGGAAATTCCCCGCTCAAGATTACATCTCCAACATTTTAGGATGTAATGTTACTATTATCTATAACCTCTCTAAATGTACATCCTTGATCAGTCGTCTTTATCTAGAAGAGATATTAAGATTGCCGATTTTTAGAGAAGCCTGCTATCTTCGCCTGATTTTCTATCCTTCTAACGATCATCCACTTCTTCATTTTAAATTTGTATGTAGAAATTTTATAGAAGAAAAACTGGGGATCATGCCATTTTGAGGACTTAGCTCTTTTTTTTCAACATGTTCTTCTTGGCTAACCCCTCAAATTATCATTTATTGTACTCCCTGTCAATTTTTTTTTTAAAAAAAAGAGGATCCATAAAAAATTAAGCTAAAGTTGCTGAGATATGAATGGCATATCTATAAGAATTTTAAATCATTATGTATGATTGAGTATATCTTTCATTGTATTTGAATGCGAGGAGAAAAAATGATCGAATCTTACAGTTTTGGACGCATGAAAATTGACGGCGTAACTTACACCTCAGATTTAATCATTTTCCCAGATCACGTGAAATCAGATTGGTGGAGAATTAAAGGGCACGAGTTACATATCGAAGATCTTGAAGCAGTGTTTAAAATGAAACCTGAGATATTGGTGGTTGGAACAGGAAAATTTGGGCTTGTAAAAATTCTACCAGAAATAGAGAAGCGCCTCCAAGATGAAGGAATAAAACTCATCGCGGAGAGGACAGGGAAAGCCTACAAGACTTACAATGAACTATCAAAATCGAACAGAGTTGTCGGAGCTTTCCATCTCACCTGTTGATGATCTAGACATGAGATGTTGAAATGAGATATGACCTGAAAGAATGGCTGGAATGGAAGGGTGAAGAAGTGTTAAGAGGGGTCGGTATCAAAGAGGGTCAGACTGTTCTGGATTTTGGGTGTGGTTCTGGCAATTATACGATACCTGCCGCAAAGATAGTCGGCAAAGAAGGAGTTGTCTATGCTTTGGATAAGAAAAAGAGTACTTTAGATGAGTTAATGCGAAGAGCTGAGATGGAATGTTTGAGTAATATAAGGAGAATTGACACGTCCGGACAAGTGAAAACTAATTTAGATAACGAGTCTGTTGACGTGGTTTTGCTCTATGATATCTTCTGGTATTTTCCGTTGTCAGACCCCAAGTTAACAGAATTATTGGCTGAGATTCACAGGATAACAAAGCTTGATGCTCTAATATCAGTTTATCCCAAACACATTGATTCAGAACAACTAAAGTATAAAATAGAAAGTTGTGGTTTCCGTTTAAAGGAAAAATATTCTGGAATGTTTCTTCATCACAACTGGCTTGAGAAAGGTGAAGTACACAATTTTACGAGAGTAACAAAAAAGCAGTTTTTGAGTATGGAATCTTAAACGCAAATCAACTAACGTTGAGAAGATTTTAAAAAATACCCAGAAATCAAAAAGAAATTTGAGATGGAAAAAAGGTTCTTATTAATCTTATCATTGTGATTCTTTGGCTTAACCGTTCCTGCTATATATCGGAACAGTCTCAAATCTGACAAACGGAATTTTATGGTTCATTATTTTGGGGCACTATACTTTTTTGGCGATTAACATGCGTTATTTAGGTTCAGTAATTCTCTTTGAAAAACGCAATTAAGTCGGTTTAGTATCTTTTATGGTGCATGGAATCAGCTATTGCCTGACTTACCACTTACAGAATGATCTTTTTGGCTTGTTCTATTTTGTCAAAGGCTGTATTCCAATTTTTCGCAAATCGTCCCTAATGCTTCCACATAGTATTTGGTTTCTGGGAATAATCAAGGAATGTGACTACTGGCATCCTTTTTTTATGTCATAAATACCATGTTTAATCATAGGAGTTGTAAATGTCAGACGTTGAAACAAACTTAAAAGATGTAAATAGTAGAATCAAAAGGTCAGCTGAAAAAGCCAATAGAGATTTTAAAGATGTAACTCTAGTTGCTGTCACAAAGGGATTTGATACCTCAGTAATAAAGGAGGCTATAAGACTAAAAATCACAGATATCGGTGAAACAAAAGTTCAAGAGGCAATGAAAAAACAGAAAGAATTAGGTAATCTCTCAAAAAAAGCAAGATGGCACTTGATAGGTTATCTTCAGAGTAACAAAGTGAAGGATGCAGTGAAGATTTTTGATATGATACACACCATAGATAGGCTGAAAATAGCGAAGAAAATCAGTAATTATTGCATTAAGTTAAAAAAAGAAATACCAGTATTAGTTCAAGTCAACCTATCAGGCTTGACTCATGGTATTGAACCAGAAAACATAGTCGATTTTGTCAATGACATAAGAAAATTAGATGGACTCCAACTAAGAGGATTGATGACGATAGCTCCTTATGTTACCGATAATGAGAAAACTAGACCTTATTTTAGTCAATTAAGACAACTAGCGGAAGCCTGTCACTTAACAGATTTATCTATGGGAATGACTAATGATTTTGAGGTCGCGATACAAGAAGGAGCGACTATGGTCAGGATTGGAACTGCCATTTTCGGACAAAGGGTTTTGATGAATAAGAGAATCCCGTCATTTACACTCGAAATTCAGACTTGATTTGATCTCTTTTAACTTCTAATCGATCTCTTTTCCTAGCTGGACAATCTCTCGAAAAGGTGAGCAAAGTCTGTACAGTCAAATCATTGTAGTTATACAACTTTTGAATATCTTCAATTGTGATCTTTGATTGATCTAACTTCATACGTGTTAAAGGTAATTTTCTTTTAAGCTGAAGAGGAACAGAATGGCAAATGAAGAAACTCTGAACCCCAATAACTTCCGATATAGAACTGTTCGGACTTAAGCCCTTTTCCTCTTGTAACCAATTGTAAAAGTCAATATTGAAAGAACTAAATTTTTAGCAGAAGATCTGAAAGTCATTTTTTATCTCGCTGCAACAGAATATATCTATAACCATGCAATGAAGCTTTGGTTTTTTATCTTTGCTTCCCCCGCTATCTATTTTTGGATTATTTTTCATTTATCCTCTTTTATCTATTTGAATGAAAGTTCTTTTTTTTTCACCAACATATTTCTGTAATGGCCTAATAAGTTTGTTATTTTTATATTGATCCATCATGTGTGTAGTCCAGCCAACAATTCTTCCCATGACAAACAGATTAATAAATTGGTCATCTGGTATTCCCAGATTAGCATAAACAGATGCAGCATAAAAATCAACATTTGGATAGATTCTTTTTTTACGGTATACAATTTCTGCTAACTCATCTGAAAGAGAAAGCCAATTATTGCCTTTCAATTTATCTAGTTTTTTCGCTATTTTCCTCAATTCTTTCGCCCTAGGATCGATTGTTTTATAAACTCTGTGACCAAAACCCATTATTCTTTCTCTTCTTTGCAGCTTTTCATCTATCCATTCTTCAATTTCTTTTGTATCTTTTTCCTTTAACTCTCTGAGCATTTCGATTACTTTTTGGCTAGCACCGCCATGAAGTGGACCAAAAAGAGTACCTGTAGCTGACACAATACCTGCATACATATCTGATAATGTAGAAGCAGCTATCCTTGCAGCAAATGTGGATGCATTTAGCGTGTGTTCTGCATGCAAAATTAGATCAAGATCCATTGTTTTTTCATCAACCCTATCTGGTTCTACGCTGTTAAGCATCCATAAGAAATTAGCAGCATGACCCAAACCGTTCTTTGGATGTATTATGGGTTTATCTTCTCTTATATTTTGATAGTATGCTACGATTGTTGGTGTCTTCGCTATAAGATCTATAGCTTTTCTGCGATTTTCCTCAGGATTAATCATAAAGAGTTTTTCATCCATGTCGCCTAAATAAGAATATATAGTTCTTAGTATTACTGTCGGGTAGTTTATTGTTGGCAAATTATATAATACGCCAATAATCTTTCCAGGTAGCTCTCTTCTTTCAGCCAGCTCTTCTGAAAATTCATCTAGTTGAGACTTTGTTGGCAAATGTCCGTTTAAAAGAAGAAACATAACTTCTTCAAAGGATGAATTTTTTGCCAAATCATGGATGTTATATCCTCTGTATTCAAGTATACCATTCACACTGTCTATCCTTGATATGTTAGACTCTAGAGCTACAACGCCCTTTAATCCGTAGTTTATGGACATTTCAGCGTTTTTTATTGTCAACTGGTATTAAAATTTTTTGCCAAAGCTCTTTTGGGAATTATAAATTTTTCAAAGGTGTTAGAAACCCGAGAAAAAAGAAAGTATACAGGTTTGGGATAGCCGTCGCTTCATGTGTTCCATAAGATGCCAACACTCTTTTCGAGGTGGGAAATAGTGGTTGAATGGGGTTAACCGTTCAAGAGTTTCTAGATAAAGAAGGCAATTATTATATGAAACCAATCACTGCCAGCTTTCTGTTTGGAATAGGTTAAGTTATCTTTTAGCCCTATTTAATTTGAGGACTGGAAAACCGTTGGGAGAGACAAGTGCTCAAACCTTCTGTGCAGGTATCGCTGACTTCTATTCGAGACATAACCTTCGATTGGTCTTTAAATGGAAAGAAGATTTCCCCGCTGCACCAGATCCAATAAACAAACGGTTCGCTGAATTAACACCCGAACAGGTTGGACAGATAGTAGGATTCGCTTCTACTTTAAGAGATAAGGCAATAATCTGGTGTATGTATCAAAGCGGAATGGACATTTCTACAACATTATCTCTAAATTGGTCAGACGTAGAAGGGGACATTCTAAACGAAAGATATGTAGAAGTAGAAGGAAAACAATATGGACCTTGCATATTTCTTAGCAACTTGGTCAGAGAAAAGGAAAAAGTCCGATACAGCACTGCGATATACAAGACTGGTCGTCGCTATTTGATGATGTATCTGAAGGAAAGATTTGGTGAAGATATTGTAAAAGGGATCAAAGAATATGTGCAAGAATACAACGATAGGGCTGAAGAATGGAACAAAGAGGGAAGATTCAAGAATGGAAGAACTTATAGTTCAAGGGAAAAGGTCAGCATAGCAATTGTTCCTCTATTCGTGGGGAGAGAAGGCGAAAGACACGACTCTAAATATGTCTTAGAAACGCTGAGAGACATAGCTCCAAAAACAAATATCGTCAATTCTAGATTTTTTAAAAGCAAAGATTAATCCACTAGGCACCCATTCTCTACGTGCTTCTTGGAATAATCGGTTATCTAATGCGGGAATGCCACAAGATAACAGAGACTTCATGATGGGACATAAAGGGTACTACGACAACGCTTATCTTAGTGGTGGCGGGGAACTCTTAACTTCGTATGTTGAGAAAGCAGAAAAATGGCTAGAACCGAGGGAAGCTGAAACCATAAGAAAGGAAGAGATATTGGGACTGGCTAAGAGAATCGAAGAACTTGAAGAAGACAAAATGACAGATCGAGAGAGTCTAGAACTTGAGAGGAAACATAGAAAAGAGTTAGAGGAAAGACTTAGGAAAGCAGAAGAAAGAAGGCTCAAAATGGAGAAAGAGATCGAAAAGCTAAGGGAAGGAGACAGCGATATCGATAAAATCGTAGAAGTTTTGGGAACTTTGATAAACACTCCACTGAGATATACTGGACCACAAGATGAAAATTGGTTTGATAGGGCCCCTATGAAAAAGCAGAAAAGATATTGGAAGAATTGGCGAAGAGAAGGCTAAAGAAGAAAGAGTAACGTTACTGAAAATCATTTTTTCAGGCTCTTTGGTGAAAAGACGGTCAAAAGAGGTTTTTCTGCAATGTTACAAAAAATGGGAAATGAAAAATGAACCTTTTCCTTGTCTTTTTTTTCCAAAAGAAATTTAAAATGAACCGTATTCGTTTAAATAAGACCACAAAATATATGTAAATAGTAGGGGAATATTTTGGATAAAGATACTGTTGATCATTTTATTGTTTGTGCGATAGACAATTTTGAAAAATTCAAGATGAAGATAGGAAAAGAGAATTCTAATTTTATTGATGAATGTATCAAAATATTAGAAAACGAATTAGCAAAGATTCGGAATGAAACTGATGAGGTGTTGGAACACGAATACGTTATTGTTCTAACACCAACTAAATATGCTTTGATGAAGGCAAGAGAATTTGAAATGAAATGTTATCGTTGTAGAAAGGATTTTGAAATAGGTCAAAGGGTCGTTTCTAGGGCTACCCATAGTAAACACACACATACGAAACACTATTGTATTCCTTGTTTCGTTTCGTTGTTTCATTAAAATTTACAATTAGAAAAAGAGAGAGAAATTTCAATTATGCCATTTAAATCGAAGGAACAGCGGATGCTCTACATGAGACAATACAGAAAGAGAACTAAAGAAAGGCTTGAGCTTCAAGACAACCTTCAGAAAGCTTTGATAATGGGAATAGGTGAATGTCCTAAGTGTAAGAGCAATCTAGTAGTGTTTGTTACTGCCAAACGTATTCCACTTTGTCTTGAACACTGGAATTCACTTGCCGATTCTGATATAGAATGGTCATCAGAGGGGCTTGACGTAAACCCTAAGCAATGACCCTATGTTTCTAACCTTAATAAGTAGGAGGGCTAACTTACCTTATCTGGTATAGTCATAGTTAAGTTATATAGGATCCTAATATGAAACGCTATATGAACATATTAAGAATAGGGTTAAAACAACGTAATTTCAAGGGGTTATAAAAAATAGGGCTTTTGGCAGGTCAGTTGGGGGGATTAATAAATAAAGTGGAAAATAGAAGGGCTGGAAGTTATATTCTGGAATGAAGAACAGTGGGTACTATCATCTTGAAGTTCTTAACCATTGCTAATAATCACTATCCCCTTTGGAATCGTTGTGAGGATCGCACATTGGCCAGAGATTATTTACCGAAGTTTTGCCTCCTTTAGAATAAGGAATCCGATGATCAAGAGTGTCATAATTTCTTGAACATCCAGGAACTGTACATGTATTTCCTTTTTTTCTAACTACTTCAGTTTCAATTTCATCAGGCCAATCGTGTGTATCAACATATGCCTGATGATCTTGGCTTGGTGTAGGTGGTTTATGTAATTGTTGGATGCTTATGAAAAGAAGAGAGCTGAACACCAAGATCAGGTTTACAAGTCGCTGACAGATAAGTTAAGATTAGCAAAGAAGACTGAGAAAGAGAGAAAACAAAAACAATTGCATCCAGAAGACTCGTCTAAAGCTCTTGTAGAAAAGACAAGGCTCTTGTTACCACAAATAGTTGATATTACTAAGGATACACATCAAGGTCTTATCAATATGAGTCGTGTTAAAAACATTCTTCACATAAGTCAATCGAGAAGAAGCTATCGTTGGAGTTGGCGAAGGGGCTTGATAGGGGGCAAATATGTTGGATTTTAAGGGTGTTTTGGCGACATGGCGATTTCAGTTTATATTTTTTTTAAATAACCTATAAAGTCAGATTAACTTGACCAATCTCACCAAGATCTGTCAGACTGTTCATCTTCATCTTATTTGCAGATATGGTGTAAAGTACGTTGTCAATATAGAGAGATCTTTCCACCGAATATTCCGAGGAGAAGTAGTATCCTGCCTTAATTAGATCTTCAGTGTTCTCTATGTGGGTGATCCTGCCCTTCAACGTAATACTGTTCTTATTTAAATTGAGAACGTAGAGGCCCTGCCAAACATACTCGCCATAAGCGTTTAGAGGAACGCCTCGGGTATACTTGCTTTCATTTATCTTTGCAAGCAGCACGGGTATCGCAAGAAGGTTCAATTTTCTATCAAACAATAGAGCCTTGTGGTCACGCAGTATTGGGGAGTCTGTTCCCCTGTCGCCAATTGAGATGTTTGCAACTTCTTTTGGATTTGCGACGTCGCTGGCATCGAACATAGATATTTTGATGCCTTGATACCATGCGAAGTCTCCTTCTTCAGCTTCAACAGTGTTTTTACCTATACCAATTAGATGGCTATCATCGTACGGGTGAAGATAGTCAGAGTATCCTGGAATCTTTAACTTACCCAAAACTGAAGGGTTGGCTGGATCTTCGAGGCTTAGTACGAAGAGCGGATCAACCTTTTTGAAAGTAACTAAGTAGCCCCGTTTACCAATGAACCTTGCCGAGTATATTCTTTCTCCAGGAGCAAGGTTTTCGATCTTTCCCTTAATTTCTAGGTTCATATCAAGAACATATACATTGTTTATTGAGGTCGCCTGTTCAAAAAACCTTGCAATGTGTCCTGTTGTAGTTGCTATCCTAAAGTATCCTTCATATTCGTCCATTGAGAACTGGTTTAACACATAGCCCTGAACCGTGCCACTTGCCTCATGACTTATTTTTCCATCCGCTATGAGGATTCTATGAATGTTTGTCCTCTGAGTTTCGCGAACATATCCAGGTACAGCAATGTAAATGTTGTTAAGGGAGACGTAAATTTCGCCGGTGAATCCGAGGAGAAATGTTTCATGTGCAGGCGCTTCTCTATCATTCTTCACATTAACGGCGACAACAGTCGTGAAGGCGTATGCATAGTCTGTGATATTCGCATAGTAGATATGAGTGGCATCAATTTTCTCAACCATACCATTCGACTCAATTATGGGTAGAGGAATGTTGCCGTCATAGGGATAAGCTGGCTGACTTATCACGACATATGCGTAATTACCTATCATCCTAGAATCGAAGTAGTTCCCCTCTAATGTAACGTTTCTCACAAGACGCGGCTTTGCTCTATTTTCTATATTGTAGACTCTTATAGAAGTCTTCTCAAAATTTGGCCTTTTCTCGGTTATCGATTTAATCGCTGCATAAGCGTTTGAAAAAACAACTAGTTTTCCCTCGTTTATGAATATTCCTCTAACCGCCTCTCCTATAAAAAAGGAAGTTACAACTTGAACTTCTTCAGGTGGATGAGCCCTGACAATGGTTAATTTTTCTGCAGAAACTATGTAGATGTATGTTCCATCAGATTTCACAATGTCGGCTTCATCCACCCCTTCTACTTGTATGTTCGTCTTAGAATATTCAACACCTCCGTTTCCTGTTAAAGCTTCAGTCTTATCTCTAGGAACACCAAGATCAACGTCTCGGAGGTAATAGGGAGGTGGAGCCGTCGTATTCACGAAGGCTTTAAGCTCTTCGTAAGAAGCAAACCTTGGCAGCGATGCCTTATTGATCAATGGAGGATAGAAGCTGACGATCGCTAATGGAATTGAAACTCCGAGAATAACTGCCAACAGAAATACCGCGCTTAGCGTTTTATAGGATATAGACATGATATTCATAGCCTCCTGTTTCTTCACCAACAATAATGTATAAGTATAGATAATACTATGCATTAGAACAATGTGTTCTAGAAAATGGACAGATCTTTTATGTTTAATTTTTGCTTTTGCGGTTAACTTTTATCATTTACACTCATAGAGTATATGTCTTCATAAAGGATAAGCCACAATTTGAACATATTTTGATACATCTTTTAATCTAATCTTAAGTTCCTTTTTTAAACAATATATTTACAGATCTTTTTCTTCCAGACTGTCCTAGATTTCCTAATTCTCTTTGTTTCTAATATTTAAGGTATATCAAAAATTGAAATATTGCTATTGCAGACTGAAGGCATATAATATGGAGCGTTAAGATATGATATAGATCAGAGGGATAGAAGTGAATCTCTTTGGAAATCGAAGAAAAATGAATAAAAAACCGGCTCAAACAGGTACCATGTATAACTGTGATTCTTGTGGAAAAACCTTCACTAAATCTTTGAAGATGCTTGATTTTGACCACAAACCCCCTAAGGAAATTGATATATGCCCCTTTTGTGATAAGACTCTTACAAAGTAATGTGAGTGTGTCTAAACTAGAATAAATAAAGTTATTTCTCACTATTTGGACCTAAGGGAACGCCTTTTGCCGTCTGTGTCCCGAAAAGGCATCTCTACTCTTTGCCTAGATAGAACTGAGAAAAGCTGTTCGAATGCTTTGTCTCTATCTGACCTGTTGATCTCGTCAATTACCAAACATTTATTTTTTTCGAATTGCCTCCTGGAACTTGCCCTCTTGAAATCCCAATGTACCTCTGATAGTAGGTATTTATCCGCTGATAGTTTCAAAAGTCGTCCAATCTGACGTTGCGTGAAAGGAGCACCAAGGTCACTTTTGAAGAGAGTCGTTATATCTATTTCAAGTTTTTAAAATTGAAAATGTAAAAGGGTTGAGCAACTTTTATATTTTTTCGAAACTGTAACAATGATTTATTGAAAAAGTTTGGGTTTGGGAGAACAAAGAAAAAGGTAATTTCGATTTATACTTGGATTATTCCATAGCCTATAAGGCGCCATCTTCCAGCGATTTTTCTGCTGAGAGCTGCTCGGGATCCTGTTTCAGCGCATATGGATCTTCCCAACCGAAAAGTGATGGTGTTCTCTCTCATGGAGACAACGCTTCCCACAGTTATAGAAGTTCCAATATCGAGGAGAAGTTGCTCACCCGTACGTACTTTGTCGGCTTCCACCAGCTCTTTGGTTCCCACAACGCGTTCTAAAAGTTGGGTGTCTAAGGTTAAATCAGATAGGGTTGGTGGAAGCATATCAGGCTTTCCCGCCAAATTTCCGGTGAGACCATCAGCCTTGGTTAAAGATGGATCAAGAAGAGTTCCTACACCTACCAAACCTCCGCAATGAGCTTCCTGGACAGCTCTTCCTCCTGCGTGCAAACTAACGATTCCGGTGAAAAGGGGTTCATAGGTGGCTTTCCCCTGCTTCGTAATACGGATCCCGGGACGAATCTCTATCTCGTCCCCCACCTTAATTTTACCTTGAAGGATGGTTCCACCAATTACGCCACCTTTAAGCTTTTCAAGGGGGGTTCCAGGCTTGTTTACGTCGAAAGAGCGTACAATGTACATCCTTGAGGGTTTTGTAGGGTCTCTATATGGTGTGGGGATGTGTTCCTCCGATGCTTGAAGAACGGCATCAATGTTGACGGAGTGTTGCGCAGAAATCGGGATGATGGGTTTATCTTCTGCCACTGTTCCCTTGACAAACTTCTCTATCTCCTCGTAACTCTTGATGGCACGTTTCTCGTCAACTATGTCAATTTTGTTTTGAGTGATTACCAGGTTTTTCACTCCTACTATTTCGATGGCAGCAAGATGTTCCCGAGTCTGAGGTTGGGGACAGAATTCGTCAGCCGCTATCACCAGAATAGCTCCATCCATAATCGCCGCTCCAGAGAGCATCGTGGCCATAAGGGCCTCGTGACCAGGAGCATCCACAAAGCTCACTGCTCGAATGAATTCCATTTGGGACCCACATTGTGGGCAGATTTTTTTAGTGGAGTAGCATAATGGATGATCACATATAGAGCACCTGTAGATAGAAGCATCCGCGTAACCCAGCTTGATAGTGATGCCTCGCTTCAGTTCCTCGCTGTGCCTAGCTGCCCAAACACCTGTTATGGACTCTACAAGTGTGGTTTTCCCATGATCCACATGACCGATTGTTCCAATGTTGCATTCTGGTTGACGGGGGATGACTACACTTTTTTTCTCCATTCTTTAACGTGTCCTCTTTCAATGAAAAAGATGTTTTCCTTTAAAAGGTTTCTGAGAAAATAGCAAATTGATTACATTTTTTGTGCACATTTGTATGAGTTATTTACCCAACTTAGGCTTTTGATAATCAACAGGAACCAGAGGCCAAGCCAATTATGATGCGGCCTATAAGGAAGCCTATCATAGTAACCTGCAGAAGTTTCTGCGATTGTGTAGCCTCGAAAATCTCCAGAAGGTAGAAACAAGCAGGGTTTACAAGAGCTTAAAAATTTGGTGTTTGGTACATGTTTTTATGACGTTACCATCACAATTTGCACAGTTCTTTAAACCAAGAATGTTACAAGCAATAGGCTTTTCTCCCTTTTGGGATTTTACCGTATTTTACACAATACCCACTCATCCATTTAGCGCGCTGCCTTGTCCCGAAATTGGTGTAAAATGGTAATAATTCTTATTTTCTGATTTGGGGGCAGTTTTGGGGTCTGCAGCTTTTTCTTGCTTGTTTGCAATAGCCGCCCTTCTCGAACCTACAAAGGTGCCTTAGCCGACTGAATGGTAGGGCTACGAGCTCCACATGTGGGTCTTGGATGGCAGCAGCAACCTGCTTTGCTGCTTTAGACGGAATACGATAGGCAAATTTTGGTCTTCCCAGGCTGCTTGAAGGCGTTTTCTCTCTAACGACGAGGCCTTGAGCCGCTAACCGCTTAAGATGCTGCTGCAGGGTGTTATGGCTGAAGCCCACTTCGTCTAGAAGCGTGATGAAGCTTCTGGGTTTACCGTCTTTGAGCGCTGCCAAAATGCGTTCGTCAAAAAAGTCCATTGCGGGCTTAAATGAGCAAAAACTGACTTATAACCATTTTTAACCATTTTAGGGACAAGCCAGCGCGCTAGGCTGTTTAGAAATTAATTTG
>Ga0209636_10001746_pt1 | contig 21991 bp, 23 predicted proteins | sample DeeMarSWOR152_54_FD_187464 | JGI IMG/M metagenome (GOLD analysis project Ga0209636, IMG submission 187464) | Marine sediment microbial communities from White Oak River estuary, North Carolina - WOR-1-52-54 (SPAdes) (version 2) | ecosystem: Environmental > Aquatic > Marine > Intertidal zone >...
AGAGGTGCTGGAGAAAATGTTCTCCATTCTAGGAACATAAGTATCTCCCATAACCTTCGCGGCAATCTCGGAAAGCGATTGGAACTCTATCCCTAATCACTTATCAGGAAACGTTTCCATTATCGGAACTGCCGTGCTTGTTCCAATCCTGTTCGCTCCAGCTTCGATCATGGCTACTGCTTGCTTCAAATTTCTTATTCCACCTGCAGCCTTCACTCCCAAATCTCTGCCTACAGTTTTGCGCATCAGCCTGACATCTTCCACAGTTGCTCCTCCAACTAGTCCAGTTGATGTCTTAACAAAATCGGCTCCTGCTTCCTTAGCCAGTTTACAAGCCTGCATGCATGCAAGGCAACTTGGGCAAAGTATGAAGGTATCTTTCAAGGAGGTCCCGCAACGACCACAGAAATCGCATGAAGGCGCGGATTTTGGAAATCCGAAAGACCGCGCTTTTTGTGGTAGGTGTGGTGCTCCTCTTTCGTCTGAGAAGTAGGAGACTCGAGTTTACGAGTGACCTAGACAACATTATTGATTAGGTCTTAAACTTGCGTTCAAGAAAACATATAAATCCACAAACATAGCTGGTATATCAGAGGATGACACTTGGCACTATCTAAAATGAATATGAAGTGTGTTGTAAACAGAGATTATATCCAGGCTGAAAGCAAAGCTGTGCTTCATCTGGCTGTGGACGTTTCTCCACCACCTGCGCCTCAAGAGACTCAAGACGTCAAGCCTCTAAATGTCTGCTTGACTATAGACCGTAGTGGGTCGATGGCTGAAGAAAAAAAGATTGAAAACGCAAGAGTGGCTGCTTTGCAGCTTATTGAATCTTTAAATCCTAGGGACTATGTTTCCTTAGTTACATTTGCGGATCATGAACAGGTTGACGTAAATGCACGACCTGCTTCGGATTTAAGATACTTTCAGCAAGCCGTAAATTCGATAAGGGCGAAAGGGTTAACAGATATTCATTCAGCACTGAAAGCTTCATTTGACGAAACAACATATGTTGCTCGGGGAATTTGGGGATTAGGACCAGAAAGGCCTGTAAGCAGGATAATTCTTCTGACGGATGGTCAACCTACCAAAGGTAAAGATAGGGTGAAGGATTTTGTCGATTTATGCACGGATATGAGAAGAAATGACATATCCGTGACAGCTCTAGGATTAGGAAGCGACTATAATGAAGAGTTATTGTCCGCCATAGCATCACACAGTGGAGGAGCTTGGTATCATATAACGGATCCCACGAACCTTCCGGGAATTTTCACCGAAGAATTGCTCGAAATGAAGACGGTACTTGTTGTCAAGCCGGAGCTGCATCTCCAACTCTTGTCTGGTGCAGAGCTATCTGATATACATAAGGTGAGGCCCATGTTGGACATAGTGAAAGATCCGGAGATCATTGACTTGAAGTATATCATACCTCTTAGTGATATCGTTGGTGGTCAACCGCAAAACTTCGTTGCCAGGGTGCATGTGCCCGCGCGTCCTGAGGGTAGATATAGAATTGCTAAAGTAGAGCTGCTTAGTGGGGACACATGTATTTCTGAAGACGTTGTAGTCAGTTACACAAATGATGCCTCTTTGTATAGTAAGGAAACGAGTCAGTATCCTAGAATGCTCTTGTTGATGTCACAAGGTACAAAGCTCATCAGGGATGGTGTTTCTTTCGAAGATGAAACAATAGTTAACCAAGCAGAGACTCTTGTGAAAAGCGCTTGGGCAGATCCCAATGCCTTGACTGTGTTAAAAGGGGAACAACGCGACCTTTTGATTGACTTAAAGACGCGCTTTGAGCGTGCCCATGAGAAGACAATAGTAAGAAAAGGAAAACTGACTAAAGAGGAGAAGAAAAGGTTATTGTCTGAGACAACCATTATAAAGAAGCGTAAATAATTGCAAAATGAGGTAGCAAGAATGAAATGTTCGCGATGTGGTAAAGAGAACCCGGCCGATAATAGATTCTGTGATAACTGTGGATTTGAGCTAATTTCACCAACCATGCCAGTTCCAATTCCAGCTCCGCCAGCTCCAATAGGAGTGGGTGGGGTTACATGCCCCTCTTGCGGGCACTCAAACCCGGCAGATTCCGCGTTTTGTGAGAAATGTGGAGTCACTATAGCTACTGCACCACCAGCACCTGTACAGCCGCCGCCGACACCGCCTCCACCACCCCTGGTTGTACCAACAGTGGAGGGCGTGCTAATCCTGCCAGACGGGAATCAGATTTCAATCGGAGCAAGAAAGGTTTTGGGAAGAATGGATCTAGCTAAATATGCTTCTCCCGACGAAGCGATGTGGATGTCCAGGCAACACTTCACCGTATTCCGTCAGAATGACAGATTTCATATCCAAGACGATGGAAGTACAAACGGAACCAAATTGAACGGGGTTGAAATCAAGAATCAGGGAAAGCAGGAATTAAGAGATGGTGATGAAATTGTGGTAGCTGATGCAGTTACACTAGTATTCAGAGGGCCAGGAACGAAAAGAGAGGTCGGCGGAAAAGCACCAGCACGCATCGAAATTACAGATGTGAGTGGGATAGGTCCCAAAAGGGCTGAGCAACTGAAAAGCCTAGGAATAAACACCGCCCAAGATCTGGCCAATACCTCCTCTGAATCATTAGCAGCAAAGGCCGGAGTTTCTCCAAAAATCACAGAAGATTGGATTGAACAGGCAAGGAAACTCACGAGACAGGCCTAAAACAGAGGCAAAAATAGTCCATACGCAGAAATCGTGGCTCACTTCGCCTACACAAAGAAGGAGAGAATTGTGCCATTATCCACCGGGGATTACGTAAGAGGGTCTCGTGATACATATCGTGTGGATAGGCTACTTTGTGAAGGTGGAATGGGAAGGATTTTGTTAGGTGACTCCTCTAAAGGAGAAAGGGTGATTGTAAAGGAGCCAAGGTTTCTCAGAGACCAAGACGATCCTGTTAGGCTGGAGAAGCTAAAAGTTGAAGGGGAAATACTAAGTAGTATAAACCACAAGAACATTGTGAGATTCGTCGACTCCAGAGACGGAGGGATGACGTACTATCTTGTGCTAAATTACGTACCTGGAAAAAGCATGAAAGACACCTACTTGAAGAAACCTGCAGGAGAGAATGAAACAAAACGATTTGCTTTGACGCTTCTTGGCACTCTTCAATACATTCACAGAATGAATATCATTCACAGAGACGTAAATCCAAAGAACATTCTCTTACCATCAGATATGGTCCTGCTAGACTTCGGGGCAGCGAAGCGTGGGTATACCCAAGTAGATCCTCGCGTGCAGCTACGATTTGGACACACCATCGTCGGAACACCTGGCTGGTCAGCGCCCGAACAGTTTTACGGACTTGTGACGGAACGCTGTGATATTTACGCTGTTGGCGCGACTATGTTCTTCCTTCTGACAGGGCACCCCCCGCTGATGCATCGTAGGTCTGATGGTTCAGTTGAATCACCTAGAAGAGTAAATCCCAGAGTAAGTAAAGAGATTGCGAAAGTTGTCTTGACTGCGCTGGATTCCGATCCGTCAAACAGATATCAAATCGCTGAGGAGATGGCAAGCGAGATCAGGGGCCATAGAATCGTAGGTGGGGCACCCTGCATTTTCTGTAAGGGTAAGAAACATCCCGTGACAAAAACGCTTAAGATTGGAAGGTCACCTCAATGCGACGTTTTCATCGAAGACCCGGTAATGTATATCTCGAGACACCACGCTGAAATATACATTGAAGGAGGCAAGTATTGGATTGAAGATGTCGGAAGCAAAAACGGCACTTTCATGTATGAGAAGGGAAGTTTTCAACGAATCAACAAGAGGGAGTTGCAAGCAAACGATCTTGTCGCGTTGTGCTATAGTCCACAAAAGGGCCCATATATAACATTAAGCTTCAGTTCAAGTGCCTAGTCCATATGTGTGGGCAGATCTCATGATATCAGACTCTTACCGGGAAGGACAGATTTTGCACGGGCGTTATGAGATCGTTAGAATGATAAAATCTACCGGATTGTCTCAAGTGTATCTCGGCAAAGACACGGAGTCAGACGAGAATGTGATTATCAAACTCCCAGCGTATGAGGGCAACTCTCGCTCCAACACAATAAAAGCTGAAAGGCTTCAAGTAGAAGCTGCGGTTTTACGCGCTCTCAACCATCCGTATGTAGTGAGATACGTGGATTCATGGGGCTATGGTGCAGATTTTCACATTGTGAGCGAGTATGTTAATGCTAGAAGTATGAATGAGAGATTTTCAAGCAAGATGCCTTCTACCAATGAAGCAGTTGAGTATGTGTTGGAGCTTCTTGAAGCTCTAGACTATGTTCACGGAAGAGGCGTTGTTCACCGAGATGTAAAGCCGAGCAATATACTGATGTGTGACAGCATTGTTTTACTGGACTTCGGAGCGTCTGTTGCTGGTTTCTTGAGTCCGAAGTATCGGAGCGTAAAAATGGGTACGCCGGGGTATCAGTGTCCGGAGCTGTTTAAAGAACCAGTAACTCCGCAATGTGATATTTATTCAGTTGGAGCAACAATGTTGTTTTTGTTGTCAGGGGAGAAACCTTCGCCCCGTTCTTCTGCTGCGGACTCTTCTATTGAAACTGGTTTGGCAGAAGTTATTCGAAGAGCAATGAGCAAGAAACTTTCAGAACGATTCAGGGAGGCTTCTGACATGAAGAAAGCACTGAAAGAAGCGGTTCAGAAAGTCAACGGCCCTAGAATTGTAGTTGGAGAGAACCATTACGAAATTGATCAAGAGAAGATCGTTATCGGGAGAGGCAGGGGCGCAGATGTTCGGATTAATGATTCAGATAAATATGTTTCGCCCGTGCACGCAGAAGTCTGTGTTGATGATGAGGGTGAGATTTGGATTGTTGACAAGAGTCTTAATGGAACATTTGTTTATCACAATGAGAAGTATAGAAAGATAGAGAGGTGGTGCCTTTTGGACGGAGACATCATTGTGCTATGTTACACTGAAAGGAAGGGCCCACACAAAATCCTGAAATTTAGATCAGGAAGTCATACGCAGATATAGACTTGAACCGATCGATCGAAACTAGAAGAGAAAAGCATTGCGTAATATGGTATTTCTGTCAACTTTGTGCCTTTTCATTCTCACATTGCTTATTCTTCCTGTGCATTCAGTCTCACTGGCAACATTGTCCATAGCATGCATGCAGTACGCATGTGCATGAACCGTCCAGAACTAGGATTTGATTAATAGATCCTGGTCTCGTCTTTCTCCAGTAATGCCCCGCATACCGCACAGTATACGGTATTAACAGTATTAACGTAGCCACACGAAGGACACTTGATCATACTTGAAGGGCTCACTTGTGTTCCACACCTGCCGCAGAAAGCAAGATCTTCAGCGTTTTCAAACCCACAGTTTGGACACGTTATGGTGGAAGGGTACGATGGATGTGGCGGAGGACGCGGAGGAGTTCTTGATGGCGGCGGCGGGGAAGGTTTAGGCGTTTTTTTGGACTCTTTGCTTGGCCAAGCTAGGATGGCAATGAAGATAATTGCTGCGATTATGATAATGGCGATTGCATAGGGTCGTGTTGGCTCATACACTATAGCCGCGATCACGAGGACCAAAAGACAGCAGATCGTCTCAGCGGTATCGTCTCCCATGTGACTCGCCTCCTAAAGCACAATTTGTATAATGCCCAGCGAAAACAGAAAGCCTGTTACAAGTCGCAGAACGTTATTGCTCTTTCGCAGTCCTACCAATTGGGTGAAACCATCAAGCAACAAGGGTGAGACAAGGATAATTCCTATTGAAATTGAAATATTGGACGCGATTGTCAAGCCCACCAAATTTAACAAAAGGGCTGTGACTACACCAAGGCAAATGCCTGTGCATCTTGCGCATAGCGGGCTTGCATGGCCAAATATCCTAATGCAACGATCCTTCTTTCTGTGGCAGAACAGAGCGAAGCAGACTTTTTTTTTCCAAATAGCTACAGTCAGAAGAGGTCCCGCTCTTGGATCCCATTTGAGCCGAATTTTTGGCATTGGACCACCGAGCCTCAAAGAGTAACTTGCAGGAGAAGTCTATATTCCTCTTCAAATAAAGCATTTTAGTCATAACAAGGCTGGGAGTCTGCTCTTGCTTGCATGCATATTGGGTGCACAATATTGCCCACGGGCTTTTGGTTACAACATATACCTATAATGTCCTGCCACATTTTCGACAAAACCTTGCATTGGCATTGTTTGCGGTTTTGCAATGGGAACACACACGCATAGTTCATGGTGAGTGCCTTGTTGCTATCGAAGAAGGAGCTGTTATCCTTGGAAGATAGGCACGTGTCAGATGGGGCTCAGGTAATGGTTGAAAGAAGCTCTGGAAGTTGAAGTGTCCGCCCAAGAAATCTCTCAAAATGATCGCGGAAAGAGGGAAAATTACCAGTATGTCGAGAACGACGCCCACGTAGGGGTTTCCTGTGCCAAGGGCTAGCCCAATGGCCAACCCATTCCATGTCATATGATTGAGTAATCCAATAAGGAGGAATACTAGAGGTAACCCTAGTAGTGCATTTGCAAGGTCTTGTCCACGGCGTGTTTCAGCGGCGAAAACATAGCAGAGATGATAATCCGCCCAAGATCAGGTTGAATAGTATAGGGATCGCAGCGAAGTATACAACGTAAGGAAAATGGAGAATCAGGTTCAGGAAAAAAGCTATGAGAAATCCAATGACTAGCGACTTTCCCGTTCTTTCACGGCGATAGTAGCTTGCGGGAAAGTAGCTATAGGCTACTAGTACAAAGGTCCTCACTGCTAAGCTTGACCACCCTTCATAGAGATAGTAATACCCACCGTCCAAAATGTGAATCAATATTACGCTTACTAAGAAGCTAGAAGCAGCAAAGACCGCTCCCTATTTCCCTCCTCTTAGCAAACCAACAGCGAGGACAACCCTCACATCGAGTGCAGATATGAACAAACTGAAAAATGAGCCATAATAATAACTATATCCTGTTGCCAACCACAGCAACGACAAGAATGTGAAACAAGAAACCCACGAAGAAGTATATCGATGTTTTCCTAAAATCATTCATGCTTCAAGGTGCCACCTGATTTGGATAAGAACCTTGTCTACCAGATGGATTAGTATATTCTGGTCTCCTCTTCTCCAAGTGGAATTCCACAATTTCCACAGACTTGACAACCCACAGGATTCACATGTCCACAAGATGGACATCGAGGACCAGACCTGGATGAAGACAGCATAGGCGAGGGGCCTGAGGTACCAGGCTTCTCTTTCTTTGATAACCAATACAGGTAGATAATCAGAACAGCCAGATCCGCAGCAATGAAGAGCCAACCCTCGATTGAAAGAAACATTTTGATCACTCTTGACGTCCACGAGCTCTTTTGAGGTCAGTCTGTTTGGGAGTCAAAACCAGTGATATATTATCTGATCCTCCCCGTTCATTGGCCAGTCTCACCAATTCTTCACAGGCTCCTTTCGCAGTCAAAGCCTTCGATACGATCTTCTTGAGTTCTTCGTCGTCAACATGAGATGTCAATCCATCACAGCACAACAAGAGGCGATCATCTTCCTTCAAAACCTCACTATACGTATCTGCTTTCACTTCCGCGTAGTATCCTACGACTCTCGTTATAATGTTCTTTTTGGGATGACGCTTCGCTTCTTCAGGCGTGATCTCACCTTTATCCACTAGCTGTTGGACGTAGGAGTGATCTTTCGTCACCTGTAATATTTCGTCTCTGCTGATTTGGTATGCTCGAGTGTCCCCAATATGGCTGATATGCACTTGGTTCCCATCTAGAATCGCCACGGTCATAGTTGTTCCCATACCCTCGCATTCAGGGTGATCCAAGGCATACTGGAGAATCTGTTGGTTCGTGTCTTTCATATTCGTCGAAAGAATATCTGCAAACTCTTTCTCATCATCTCTTTCTAACAGATAAGGAATAGTTTCTTCAGCGACGGTTTTGGCTCCTATATAACTCGCTACCTCTCCCTTGCTGTGCCCGCCCATACCATCAGCAACAATGAGCAAGATTCGCTCGGAGGGCTCAGCCTCATAAGTAGTGAAAACTCTGGCAACTACCAGGCTATCTTCATCGAGCTCTCTTACTTTGCCAGCATCTGACAGGTATCCAATTTCTCCTCCAATAAGTTCGCCCTTTTCTAGCTCTCCGAGCTCTCCTTGCGCTACTTCCAGTCTCCCTTTCACCTGTAAATAGAAATAAGCGATGGCTGAGAGAGTCACACCTAGCCCCACAATTAGAGTGTAAGGTAGTACTTCTGCCAAACTAGGCAAGACAATTGTTGGCCTTGGCAGTAACAGGAAGAGGGTACAATAGATTATCGCAATGAATATATGTATGAGAACGAGAGATCTTTTCTCAAAGATCATCTTAACGGCTTCCCACAACGACGACAGAATCTGGCTATTCGTGAATTTGATTCTCCACAGTGTGGGCAGTTTGTGGTGGTAGGCGATAACGATGATCCGCAGCTACGGCAAAATCGGGCTTTCGCTCTGTTCTCCATTTTACATGATGGGCATAGCACCACGGAAGGGGCGGGGGGTGGATGGGGGGCAGGTACTTGCGTTGGAGGGCGTAATCCTCCTTTTTGGATAGCATGAAGTTCTTTACGTGTCCTCAAGTAGAAGATAGTGAAGAAAACAAATGTGAAAGCGAAGATCCCCATTAGAATCCACGCTAAAAGGCCCGTGAAATCGCCAACTATAGCACTATAAGTGGATGCTTCACGTAGAAAAAGAGCTTGCTTGCATGTATACCCTCTAGGTACTCCGATCATGTCATCAATCTTTCCTTGTCATGGTTTATCTCGTAAGTGTTTATATAACTTTTTTGCGCATCCACTAATCGCTACACAAAACTCAGCAAATCTAGTAGTTCCCTCCTTTGCCCCTTGGCTAGCTTCTGTCATTAATCGGGTGTTGTTTGATTGCCTATGACCTATCAATCGACCGAATTATTGATATTCACTGCTTAATGAGGTTGCATGTAAAGATTCTTTGGTGAAGGGAGATCGATCGACCGCGAAGAGAAGAAGAGACCGCAAGAATCCATTAGTTGCGAAACATTTCGTCTCGCATAAACATAATTATCCTAAAATCTAATAGTTACTTAAGCTATTGAAAAGGTGAGGTAAAATGAGGAAGTATCTTCGTGCACTCGGCGGACAGATAAGCCGGCTATTTCCGAAAATTATCAGGAAGAAGCGAATTTGCCCCATATGTGGCAATGTCAATCCTCCCCAGTCAGCCTTTTGCGATTTCTGTGGTTCTCCTCTGGAACCAGCCGTTGTCCCTTCCATTGAAACTCAAGTCCCAGACATAGTAGTCGGTTTCGTCTCCGATGTGGGTTCTCCCCAAAAAAATGAAGATAGCCTTGTAGTGCTTGAAACATCTTCTATGTATGGCGTAAGACCTAACAAGCGGGTTTTGTCTGTTGCAGTTAGAGGGGTGGAAAAGATAGTCCAAGCCAAAGAAATCGTGAAGAGACTTTGTCCAAATCTCTTGCTGAAGGAAGATAACGAGCAAAATTTCTACAAGAAGCTCTCGAAGTTCCAGGTTGAAGCTTTCAGCACTATTTCAAGCGAAATAGGTTCAAAGCCCGAAGCATGGGCGAAAATAGGTTTGCTTACCAGTATAATTGATGGGAATCGCTTAATTGTGTCTAGCATTGGAAAAATGAGAGTCTACATCATTAGTGAGGAAGAAATCGCTCAAATCGCCGGATTCGTTCCTGGAGAAGATCTGCATGCACAGGCGTTGAGGTTACACCGAGTGCAGCTAGATGAAGGGGACCGCATCTTGATGTGCTATGACGATCTGGCAGACCTTGTTAGTGAGAAAGAGATCCGAGATAAGGTTCTACAAGCTGAGATTCCTCAAAAAGCTTGTGAAGAATTGATGAAAATGGCAAAAGAACAAGGGATGGAGTCTGGTTTCTCAGCAGTCATAGCTAGGATCATTTAGCATGTCTCTTTTTGGAAGAGGGCAATCAGGATTTTTCAACGTTTACCCGTAAAATTGAGTTTCCTCTTCTCTGAGAGGCGTTCCACACTTTCCGCAGTAGCTGAAGTTTGCTGGATTGTTGTGACCACATCTTTGACATCGGATCATAGTGGGTGAAGCTGGAGGCTTTCGAGCACGCGATTGAGGCCGAGCAGGCGGAGGCGTAGCTGGAGGAGGCATGATGGTGGACTTGCGCATGCGATATAGGAAGACTAGTGATAGGAGGGCTGAGACCAATATGATTATGCCGGATATTCCAAGGGTAAGTACTCCAAAAGCAATTGTCCAAATTGATATCGTGGTTTGATCGGCGGGAGACATCGTCATGATCAGGTTTGATGTGGCTGCAAAGTTGAAGTACATTAGGCCGCAGCCAAACATTATTGCACCAAGTGCTAGTGCGGCCCCTACAGTAAGACGCCTAGAGCCCTTTTTGATTTGGGGAAGAACGTAGAGTACTGAACAAAGTGTTGTTAACGATAGACTGACTGCTTCGATATCGAACTGGCAGAAGAGGGGACCTGAACTTGTGCTGTAGTAGAAGTCGAAGTCGAAAAGAACATTGTCTTGGCGTAGGCGGGGGTATGCAAAGAAATAGAGCAAAACTGTTGAGACGAGCATTAAAGCCCCACCCATCAATTTTGACTCAATTGATCTATCCTTGTATATTCTGTAGCCTACAATTAGCAAGATGGCGGATGCCGCCAAGAAAATGTAAGGATCCAAAGGGTAAGAATAACCTGCTCCCAACAACGAACGGGAATAGATGATATTTGCTAACCCTAGAAACAGAATCATCAGAGAAAACGCAGAAACAGGTGAGCTAATCTGTTCCAGCTCTGGGTTTTTTGAGTCACGAGCTGAACGGGACCCTCGAATAGTAGAAACACCCAGCCAAGCTCCACATACTACGTACAAAAAAACAAGAAGATAGATGAGCCCCATCACTGGTGGCATATCAGTTCCTTGCAGGCGCGCACTCAACACCTCAAAAAAGCGGATTAGAATACCGAGGAATGTAAGCAGATACCCCGCACCAAAGGCGACTCCACCATAGAAAGAAGCCCTTGCAATTTCATATCTAGACAAAGGTATCACCTTCGGATAGAGCTTGAAACACAGTCATGATAACGTCAAGAGTTATATTGCCAATAGATAGATAAGCGTGTTTAATAGATTTTTGTCCCTTCTTCGGCTTGTAGTTCTCCACATCTTCGACAAAAGGTGGCTGACGATGAATTCCATTCTCCGCAATCTTAGCAAATAATGGGCTTTGATTTCAGAGTAGATCCGCACATCCCGCAAAAATTGTACAAGGCGGGGCTCTCGTAACCACATCTTAGACACTGAATCTGCCCATAGGTCCGCCTAGATTCGTAAGCCTTCCGTTCCATTTTTCTTTTCTGTATATTAGCTTTAATCTCTTTTCTTTGGCCTTCTATTAAGGCATCTAAAAGAGCCGTATAACTGCAATGGTCGCAAAGTCCCTTCGTACTTGTCACCATTCTCTTTCGGCATTTCTGACATATCATTAGTGACACTATCAAGCTCCTGAACAGGTCGTAATAGTTGTCGTGAACTAGCTAGCTTCATTGGTAGATTCGAGTTTCCTCTTTCTCAACCATAAAGCGAGCACCACACTTTCCGCAAAATGAGTGGCCCTTCGGATTTCTATGTCCACAACTGGAACATCGAATAGTAGGCGAACTCAGCGGGATAGGAGAAGAGGAGACACGTAGAGGATGCCCATCTTTAGATATTCCTTTTTTCGTTGTTTCGCCGCATAACAGAACAATAATCATTCCTATCATTAGAGGAACAACTCCTTCTATCGCCCTTGTCGCAACACACCCACTCCAGAAAGCATGAGAATAGCGCCGAATGCTATTCCGATGATTCTAGATATGTCGATCTTTCCTTTCAAAGGCAATCTCTCACCTTTCCAAACTCTTAATATGCTCACGCATATTTTAATAGTGTAGTATAGCTGCATAGTGAATAGGAAGGAACTGGTGGACTTGAATTCCAAGAGAATTACTGTAATTTTGGCGGTTCTGACAATATCTCTCGTGTTATTGAGCATTTTTCCACCGGATATCTGCGTATACGCGCCCGAGCCATCAATCGAGCAACAGCAAGAATCAAAATCACTATATCTTATTGCAGACCATCATACTGCCAAATTCGACGCTTGGGGCATCCGCTATGACTGTATGGCAACTTATCAAGCCACCTATGATCTAGATTACTCTACAGATCCAGCTGGAATTGCACTCGATGCGATCTTCAATGAAAATCTTAACGAGACTCCCACTTTGTTTGTTACGAGCGAGTTTAGCGGCGGGGTGGAAATGATAGATGCAACAACAATGAGGGGTCTTGGTGTCTCTTCCGGTCCGTCAGACCTTGCTGGAATTGATGTAGATGATGTGAATGACGTTATCTACGCAGTAGAACGGAATTCCGATAACCTCTATGTATACGACTGGGATTCTAGCTCTAAAACCCTTACACCAAAGGCTGGTTTCAACCCTCATCACCTAAGGGGCTGTTCAGGGGCCTTCGGCATAGCACTTGATGAGAAAGGGGGAATACTCTGGGTTGCAGATAGTGGTGCTGGATTAGCCAGAGCATACAACATTACTTCTTGGAGTGAAATCATGAGCTTTGCGCCAAGCCATAAACCTGTTGACATCACGGTTAATAGGAAAGAGGGCATAGTCTATACCGTTTCCATATCTACTGGAGCAAACGTCCCCTCCGGGTGCGGATCAAACCTACTCAGCAAATACGAAGTTGCAACCGGAGTAGAGACTAAGGTCGATATGGGACATCAGGGCATTGGTGTTGCTGTGGACGAAGAGCGGGGTTGCGTTTACGTAACTGGTGACGGCAAACTAGAGGTTTGGAATACCTCTGCAACCCCTTGGACTCAAATACAACAGAGTTCACTTTCCGGGAATCCAGCTGGAATATGCATACCCCAAGTTCCGATCGGATATGACGAACTCAATCTTCGGAAGGACGACGGACTTGGAAGTGCGCGTGTAGGTGGTGGAGATACTATCAACTACACAATTGGATTTGACAATTTGAACAACGATTTCACCATCCACAATGCAGTCTTAGTCGATATGCTGCCACCAGAAACGACTTTTGTATCTGCTTCAGATGGCGGAGTCTACAATGCGGCAACTCATACCGTCACTTGGGATATCGGCAGTCTCTCTCCAAGGGCGCCAACATCAAACGTAAGCGTGGTTGCAAGAGTGAAACCGATCGCTCCACCGGAAGTCATCAAAAATGAATATGGAATTTCTGGTGATTCGCCATACAGACGCATTGACTACGAAAAATACATAATCACCAACACGTCACGTGGGCCCATAGCAAGCTTCTCGGAGAGCGCTCACGATGTGTTGGTAGATGAAGAAATAGTGTTCAACGCTTCAGCCAGCTACCATCCAAATGGGAGTATAACAAGCTACTTCTGGCACTTTGGCGACGGCACAAATGACACAGGTAAAATTGCAAGTCACTCTTACTCTTCGTCTGGAACCTATGTGGTCACATTGACAGTCACGGGTAGTCATGGCTGGATAAGTGTTGCTACAGTGACCTTGACAGTGGGCGTACTTGATGGACGGACCCTTTTAGAATTTCTTCCTTGGATCGGAGTAGCTAGTTTTGGTTCAGCCTCTTTCTTTGTCGGTTTTTTATATATGAAGGCCAGGAGACAGCTTAAAGATGTTCGGAAAGGGATCAATGGGTCGAGAAGGTTTGAGGTAATATGTTCTCAGTGCAAGACGATGAACGCTCCAGGAGCAAGATTCTGTAGAAAATGTGGGAAGCCGCTGTGAGACTAAGATATGCGCAGGCTAGCCTCTCTGTTTTCTTTGTATTGTCTGACCGCCCATGCGCTACATTGCCCCCCTCACGTCGAATAATACCAAATGTAAAGGAAATGATAGATTTATGTGCATTTGTGGTACATAGTAATGTAACGTGTGCAGATACATATGATGATACCGGCGAGCTGCAATGAAACCCAAAACCATAAGGAAACTTCAACTCGTAGCCGCTCTGACAATTTATACTATAGCAGCAATCTTAAGCTATTTGTCTGTAACTGAAGCTGGCGGAGGTAGTGGAGGCAAATACGACGTATACCTGGTTCTCGACGTTTCAGGAAGCATGGGTTCACCTATCAGTAAGCTAAATGCTGCCAAAGAAGCCGCCATATACTTCTTAAGAGAAGTTGACCTTGCATCTAATCCAAGCATAGCAGTCGGGTTGATCTCTTTTTCGACACAAGTGTATCTAAATAGTCATCTGACTTCGAATCAAAACCAGTTGATGAGTGTAGCAAACGGGCTGAGCCCTGTTGACATGACATCTCTAGGGGACGCCATAAAAACAGGTGTGGATACGTTGATCCAAGAGGGGAGATCCTCAGTGAATTGGACTATTGTTCTAATGACCGATGGAATACAGACTTCAGGAAGTATGGATCCAGTGGATGCCGCTCAATACGCAGCGGAAAATAATGTCAAAGTGTACACAATAGGCTTTGGATCAGACGCAGATACAGCCACCTTACAGGAAGTTGCTACGAGGACTGGAGGGAGATACTATTTTGCTTCTACCGGTGAAGAACTGGTCCAAGTTTTTGGAGAAGTCGCTAGGGCATTTGTCTCGCCGGCCTTGCATTTTGGAAGCAGAATCTTAATGTTGATAGCTATGCCACTGATTTTGTTCCTTCCTGAGATTCAGGAAGGAGTGACAACAATCTACAGAACAATTCTGAGAAGACCTACTCAAGTACATCCTCCTGTGTTAGAAGGACTGAGATGCCCCGAATGTGGGCATCTCAACAGAGCCGCTGCAAGATTTTGTGGTTCGTGCAGAGCGTCTCTAGTTGAAGTAGGAAGACCCTGCCCTGAGTGTGGATATGTCAATCGTATTGGGGCAAGATTCTGTGGAGGATGCGGAGCCGCATTGAAAGAAACAGGAGACTGAATGGCCATGCGTAAAGCAAAGCATCTCTTATTGCACGAATTGTGGCAGAGCGTTCCATTGTTCCTATGTGGAGTCTTTCTCATCTACATTGCAGCCGCGGATGAAACATTGTTCCTATTTATTGCGGAGGATTTGACTAATGGCTTGGCTAGTAGAGTTGTCGTTGCAGTGGCTACGGTGCTTGCAGCAACTATACCCATGTTTTTTGCCGTGGGCGCGATAAAGCAAAGCATCCTGATCGGGAGGCAGACGATCTATTACTACGAAAAAATGCTGACAAGCGTGGCATTTTGGGTTGTGGCTGGACTTGTATCTACATTTATAGTGATTATAATGTATATTCAGTACGCTGTCTACTACAACTTTAGGATTACCTCTTTGCCTGGAATCCTGACTGCCCTAGGTTGCATTCTCTGCGGATTATATTTCTTCTACCACGCCTATGATCTTCGAAAAGTAGAATAGAGAGTTTCTGCAAGCACTACGGTATTTGCGATGAAGCCAGATTCGACTCCATTGCGCCCGCCTCCTTTTACGACATGTGAACATAAACTGATAGTATGTGTAACAAGAATTAAGTAAAGAACTGAGTAATGAATCTTGGATTTGGATGAAGATGGTACTCGATGTTGACTCTGCGAAGAAAAGAATCCACAAGTGGTTAAGAGAAGCGAAATTCGTTATCGAAGAAATTGACGACAAGAAATCATACTTCAGATTTGCAATTAGAGTAACTAAGAAAGCCCCCGTGTTTTTTGTTATTCAGCAAAAACAACGTAGCGACGGTGTAACGATCCTTTTCCCTATACATTGTGATAAAAGAATGAAAGAAGGGTTCGAAAGTATGGGTGAAGAAAGTAGAAGTGACTTGATTTCTAGATTGCGAGTTAATGTCGCAATCTCAGGCACAGGATCCGTTTTGAAACTATGGCCAAATCCTAAATCACTTGACAGCATAAACCTCTATAAGGTTATATATTATGATGGTCTTTCAAAAGATAGATTCTTTGAAATTGTAAACATATTACGTAATCTTTTCGTGATGATCCTTACTACACTGTCACGTGAGGAACCATTTCGAAAGTTGTTAGTGGGCTGATCGGGTGCTTTAAAGTTAAAGACATATAAGGATTCTTCTGCATCATGCATGCACATTCTCAATAGATTTGCGTTTTTCCTTCTTGAAGGGCTGTTCCACACTTTCCGCAGTACTTAAAATTCTCTGGATTGTTGTGTCCACAATTCAGACAGCGGATTGAGGAAGAGCTTGAGCGTTCCTGCATAGGCGGAGAAGAAAAAGTGGGTGGTTTTGGGTATACGGGTCTAGCGAAAACAAACTCGTTTCTTCTGGTTGATACAAAGATTGCACTTAGGGCTGAAAGGACTATTATGGGTACTCCGAAAATTAGCGCTGTCAGCCAACCTGAATATGGTTCAAAGATAAAACACACAGATATCGCAATGCCCGCAACGCTCATCACAACTGTTCCAAACACTGTGGAACGAAATCTGCCTCTTTTCAAGGCATGTATTCCACTGAATAGTCCCACCGCAAAGGCAAGAAAGTTGAGAATTGCTATCGAAAAGTACGTTGGACGAGGATCCGGGCGATACGATGGATAGTATCCAGACACGGATGCAGAGATAAAGAGAAAGCCCATCAATAAACAAGCGCATGCACAGATGATTGCTAATATGCCACCAGCTGTTGGAAGTCCTGTTCTTTCTGCTACTCTGATAGCCTTCCCACAGTTGAGACAATAGTTGGCGTTGTCAGGCAAGTCTCTTCCACATCTGGGACAGTGAACGACCACGCAGATCAGCTCCTTGTTCGAATATAGCTACACCTATGGATATATATTTCTCAATCCAGACCTTATACGTGCGCTGAGACATGAATGCATACGGCGCTATGTAGAATTGAGAACGGTCTTGTGCAGGTCTCGAAAAACGCAGTCCACGCGCCTAAGAAAGTAAACGGATTCAAGGAGGCGCAAGAATGCTGGCGTCAATATGTATAAATCAATCATAGATGCGTGTATCGTCTACTTCCCGAAGCGTACCTCCACACTTTCCGCAATAGCTGCTACTTGACGGATTCAAATGACCGCAATTCTGGCACTTGATGCTTGCACTGTGCGGAAATGACGCAAGCTGCTTAGGATATGGTGGCGGGATATAGGGGGCACCTGGAAACCTCTTTTTCTCATACTCCTTGATTTTTTCTTGTAGAGTCTTCTGCGTTGTCCCCCTCATCACCTGTAATTTTTGTGGCTCACGAGTCTTATCTGATGAGGCAGACATTATAGCTGCTGCGCCAGCAACCGCGGCGCCTAGTGAAATGCACAAACAGCAAAGGCTCGAAGAGTTGCTATATCCTACGTTTCGACCAGTAATCAGAAAAGGAGTTGCGTACGAAATACCGAATAGGACCTCTTCAACAACATTGCCATACAATGCTTCGGGTCTGAATTTGCTTGCGGAATTTGAGAGCGAATTCGAGATCTCCAAGCTCGTTCTCTGTATTTTGCGCAATGTTGAGTCCTTGGGAAACTTATTGAGCGGGTTGAAGTTCCCACTTTCCCTATCCCTCTTCCGGTCATTCATTGCGTCCTTTACTGCAATCAGTTTTCCGAGGCTTTGCCCTACGTTTGACATAAGCTCCAAATGTTCTGTTGGACTTCCATATTCAAAAGCTATTCTGAAATAGGAAGAGGCATCGTCTAACCACTCTTCGAATGACTCAAAATCGTTCCTGCTCTGCTCTATGTGTTTCACCATCCTACGAAACAGACGGTTCTCTCTACCCGCATATGATTCAAGAATCGTGGCTGATAAGGTGCGAGACAAGAATGATCGATCTAGATCAATCATGTCGTCTCTGGCCCTGAATAGAGCCCATGCCACTCCGGTCTCTGCCGTTTGTTCTAGTGCCTCTTTCTTACAGATTCCGGTTGCTCGTTTCATTAAGTATAGGAATGTAAGATCGTTCAAACAATCATGAGCAATATAAGTCCTCATCAATAAACCAAACTTCCCAATCGATCTACAAAGTTTGCACCTTTCCCCATTCAATGATATAACATGTTGCTTCTGTGTCGAGTCTAGGGTCTGCCACGAGATGATTCCTTTCATAAATCCTCACTAGCTTTATTAACAATTTAAGTGTTCTGCGCTACTTTTTTAAATAGATTCAGATATTGACCCATACCATAGATAATGATGTCTTTGGAAGGGAGGAATTCGTGGCGAGGTCGAGAACAGCTCTAAAGTGTATTGTAAACTCAGAATTTCTTAAGGCCAGGAATCAATCTGCAGTTTACCTAGCCGTGGATATTCTTCCGCCGCGTGTTTCTGAATTGCCTGCAGCCCAAAGAAAGCTCAACGTTTGTCTTGTGATGGACCGAAGTTTGTCAATGGGCCAACAAGAGAAGCTTGAGAACGCAAAGCTCGCTGCATCTCAGCTGATGAAATCGTTGAAGCCCACAGATTATATTTCATTAATTACTTTTGCGGATAACGAACGAGTTGATGTTGCTGCGCAGCCGGCCACAAACATGTCTGATTATCAGCGTGCGTTGAGTTCAATAGAGCCAGAAGGGTTAACAGACATCTTTGGAGCTTTGTTGGCGTCATTTGTCGAAGCAAGGCATGTTTTGAAGACTGAGCGCGAAACGATCAGCAGGCTTATTCTGTTAACTGATGGCCGACCTACAAGAGGTGTAGTTGATATAGATACTTTCATCGAATTGTGTTCTGAGCTGAGAAAGTATGGCATGTCTGTGTCAGCTTTGGGATTGGGAAGTGACTATAACGAGGAGTTGTTGTCTGCGATAGCGTCGAACAGTGATGGGGCTTGGTACCACATAACCGATCCAACTAGCCTTCCAGCGATTTTTTCAGAAGAGCTAGTTGAAATGAAGACAGTGATACATGTGAGACCGAAGCTTTGTCTGCAAATGATGTCTGGAGCAGAACTCTCCGACATATATAAAGTGAGACCAATATTGGACATTGTGAGAGAACCGGAGATAGTCGACGGAAATTTCGTCATACCGATGGGTGACATTGTTGGTGGCCAACCACAAAGTTTTGTTGTGAAGCTGAACTTACCCCCTAGACCCGAAGGCAGATATCGGATTGCACGAGTCGAACTAATTGGTGGGGAAGTAGATTTACATGAAGATATTGTTGCAACGTACACAGATGACGCCCTCTTGTACGAAAAAGAGACGAATCTGTATCCTAGAGTTCTTCTGCTGACATCAGAAGGCACAATTCTTCTCAGACGAGGCATATCCTTGAGGGACGAAAGAACAATTAGCCAGGCGGACACGATCATTAGAGACACATTGGCAGACCCAGATGCATTGACTATTCTGAGGGAAAACGATCTCTTGATGGACATAGTCGAGCGATTCAAAGATGCTTATGAGAAGACAACTCTGAGAAAAGGAGAATTGACGGAAGGGGAAAGAAAAGAAGTACTATCAGAGACGACCATCATAAAAAGACGAAGAGATTTGACACCCGAGAGAAGTCAAACAATATGCCCTCAATGCGGGCATGTAAATTCCAATGACCGTAGGTTCTGCGAAAGATGTGGCTTGGAGCTAGCTCCTCCAACGGACAGTTCTGACCCGACGCGCGAATCGGAAAACGTCATCTAAGACAACATTCCATGTTGCGCGCCATCCCGTCGGGATTTGCGCTATCGATTACATCGATCTCGCAATTTGCGTGGCGATTACTCTTCGCGGGTGGCATCGTAATTCTTGCTCGCATAAAACATGCAGAAATCTGTTGGCGAGGAGGAAACTTGGATATATTCGCCCACGCGAGAAAATTTGATGCCTATCAACCTGAGTGGTAAAATTATATATTTCTGGGCCCGTACGGAGTGTAGGGTAAAGCGATTATATCCCTCGTCTCAATTGTTCTCACCGTAGTTTTCACCTTCATTGCCCTCCTAATAATCAGCACACTAATGCGTCGTAAAGCTAAGAAAGTCAAAGAAATTGGAGAAGAACAGGTGATCATGGGGGATGCGGCAAGTCTGTGCAGGGGACGCGCAGGCATGTATGGTGGTTATCTTTTCCTAACCAGAAATCGTCTGCTGTTTGAGCCCTCGAAGTTCGGAGGGTTCGGAAAGAGAGCTGAAATCCCGCTTGATTCGATTATGAAAATCTCTTCGGAAAAGAGCTTGATAGGTGAAGAGAATATCCTGAAAGTTAGCACTCCTTACGCCGAATATGGGTTTATGGTCAACGACCTGCAGACTTGGATTAGCAAGCTAAATGCGCTTAGAAAGAAGAGCGCGGACACTAGATACTGCATGTACTGCGGGTCAACCATATCTGCGACGGCAAATTTCTGTCCAAAATGCGGGAAAAAACGAGAAACAGACGCCGAACCTTATCGATAATGGGTGTATTTCTGAAGCAAAAGATTATGACAGCGTGCCATAGGCGTGGATATGTGGGGGTCAAAGAAAGTTTTATGTTGGTTGCGTTAGCACATGAAGTACATGAGGTGCTAAAATACGAGAAACGAAAAATCTTTAGCCGAGCGAAAAAGTAGTCTGAATCAAAACGCGCGCACAGATCGTTTAGAATCGATCGAAAGCTCTTCCACAAGTCATAAAAACTTAAACAGAAGAAATAATGAGCGATGTGGTATGAGTAGAAAGCTTGTATCGCTAGTGTCTCTCTCTATTCTAATGGGCATGTTAAGTGTAGCACTTAAAGTTCAGATGGTAAGATCAGGCGGAACCATCTACATTAGGGCGGATGGAAGCATAGACCCCCCAACAGCACCGATTCAACGGGATGGAAGCCTCTACACTTTCACTGATAACGTTAATGATTCAATTGTTGTTGAAAGAAGCAACATAGTAATTGATGGGGAAGGATATATGATTCAAGGTAATGGAAGTTACAGTGGCTTTTTCCTTTCAGCTATAAGTAACGTAACAATCAAAAACACTAACATAAATGGTTTCTACTATGGCCTCTGTCTTAATTCAACCTCGCATAGCGTCATTTCTGGAAACACTATAACAAACAATTCGTGGGGTATACATCTCAAAACCTATTCAAACTGTAACGTCGTAATTGCAAACGAAATATCTTCAAATAATGACCGTGGGATATTCATTTTAAGATCCTACAACAACACCATTTCTCAAAATAATGTCAGAAGTAATGACCGCCATGGAATTGTCATCTCCGATTCGTCGGGCAACATTGTATACTCAAATAAGATAATGGCTAACTATGATACTGGTATTAATATCTGGACGTATCTGAAGGCTTCTTCACATAACATCATAGATGCGAACAACATTACTATGAACCAAAATGGGCTTGACCTTAGTCGTTCACCTAACAACACAATTTCTAGAAATAATATAGCGAATAATAAGTTCTCCGGTATTCGTTTTGGTCACTCATCTGACAACAAAATACATTATAACAATTTCATAAACAACACACATCAAGCTTGGATCTATACATTCGGGACATTTGGGATAGCCACCAACATTTGGGATAAGGGCTTTCCTTTTGGTGGAAACTACTGGAGCGACCATGCTCGCAATGATACATATTCAGGCTCTCATCAGAACATAATTGATAGCGATGGAATAAGTGACACACCATACATCATTGATGCATACAACCAAGACACCTATCCTTTGATGGGAATGTTCTCCGATTTCAATGCTACTCTGGAATATCATGTTACAGCTATCTGCAATTCCGCAATCTCCGATTTTCAATTCAATGGCACTGCAATAATCTTCAACGTCACTGGTGAAGATGGAACAGCCGGCTTTTGTAGAATCTGTATTCCAACAGCTTTGATGAATGACGCCTACAAAGTCTTTGTTAACGGCACAGAGGTTCCACATAGCCTATTGCAATGCTCCAACAGC
>Ga0209636_10001747_pt1 | contig 21983 bp, 16 predicted proteins | sample DeeMarSWOR152_54_FD_187464 | JGI IMG/M metagenome (GOLD analysis project Ga0209636, IMG submission 187464) | Marine sediment microbial communities from White Oak River estuary, North Carolina - WOR-1-52-54 (SPAdes) (version 2) | ecosystem: Environmental > Aquatic > Marine > Intertidal zone >...
GGCTTGCTCGGCTCGGGTGGTTTGACCGGCTCACTGGGTTTGGGGACCTCCATTCTCTCTGGTCTTTCCTTTCTTAATTTCATACGAGCATCGACGACTATAGCTCCTTTACCCTCCTCTAAAGCAACGACAGGATTCAAATCCAGCTCATCTATCTCCGGAAAATCCGTGACAAGTTGGGAAAGACGAATGAGAATTTCAGCTAATTTAGCAACATCTGCGGGCTTTTGTCCTCTGACTCCTTCCAGAACAGGAAATCCCTTGATGGAGTGAATCATGTCAAAGGCTTCCTGTTCGGAAAGAGGCGCTAACCTGAATTGCACATCTCTGATCGCCTCGACAAAAATTCCGCCAAAGCCGAACATGAGTGTTGATTGGAGGTCTTCATTTCCCTTGGCGCCCATAATCACTTCTATGCCGCCCTTTATATATTCCTGGATGAGAAAACCGGGTTTCTCTTTCTCAAACTTCCTTGACATGTCATCAAAGGCAAACAGAAGCGCTGGTTTATCCTTGAGATCGACAGCGACTCCCCCGACTTCTGTCTTATGAACAATCTCTGCAGAATCTACTTTTAAAACTACAGGATAACCTATTGATACAGCTAGTTTATCGAGTTCTCCCTTCTTTTCAACTCTCTCGCTGATAACGGTGGGAATCCCATAGTGCCGGAGGATCTCAAAGACTTCCTGTGGAGGCAAAAACGTTTCTGTACCTCTGTGGCGGGCCAAAACTGAATCTGCCATAGGCCTACTGACTTCGTAACGCTTAAAAGTCGGGGCTTTCTTTTTGATAAATTTTCCGTATTCAGTCATCGCAGAGAGAGCTCTGGCTGCTTCCTCGGCAAAATCATAAACAGGAATTCCACTTTCCCTTATAATATGGATGACTTCTTCCCATTTCTCTATAGTAATCACCTGACAGACGATAGGTTTTTCAGAAGTCTTTCCAATCTCCCCAAGCTTCCTGGCGATCCCTATACAATCGACAAAGGGAGCTGTGACAAAAACAAGCAGAAGAGAATCAATATTCGTGTCTTTCAGCAGGGCTTCTACTGTGCCTCCATATTGTTCTGGCCCTGCTGTGGCAACAACATCAACAGGATTGGAGACAATCGCCTCCTGAAAAACAAGCTTTTTCAGCGCTTCTTTGGTCTGAGCACTCAAGGTAGCCAATTTAAGTCCTGCTGAAATGCATTCATCAACACCAATGATTGCGGGTCCTCCTGTGTTTGTCACTATGCAAACTCTATCACTTTTTGGGACTGGCTGATTTGAAAAGGCAATAGCAGCATTCACCATATCTTCCTGGGTGCCAAAACGCAGAACGCCGCTCTTCTTGAAAATCGAGTCTATAATTGTTTCCTGCTCGACCATGGCCCCGGTGTGGGAAGCAACGGCTATTGTCCCTTCAGCAGTTCTTCCTGTCTTCAAGGCAAGAATAGGCTTTTTTGGTATCACCTGGCTTGCCACTTCGAGGAAACCAGCAGGGTCTTTCAGGGTCTCTATGTGAACCATGATGGCTTTTGTTTCTTCATCCTGGCCATAATAATCGATGATTTCATTCATGCTCACATCTGCTTCATTCCCAAAGCTCGAATACATCCTTATTCCCTTTCCTATGCGGTAGAGATGCAGTTTCAACGTCTCTCCGACCCCTCCGCTCTGGGCAACGATGGAGATATTGCCAGGGCTCATAGGAACAAAGGTGAAATTAGCATAAACAGAGACTTCAGGATCAGAATTCTGAATACCCTGGGAGTTTGGTCCGTATATACGCATGCCATACTTGTGGGCAATCTCGACTATCTGTTGTTCAAGTTGAAGGCCTTCTGCTCCCACTTCTTTAAAGCCAGCTGTATGCACGATGGCAAACTTAACTCCTTTCTTGCCGCATTCTTCAAGGACAGCGGGAACTAAAGTGTTTTTAATGGAAATATTTACTAAATCTATCTCATCAGGGATGTCAGTAACAGAAGGATAAGCTCTAAAACTTTTGATGAACTTAGACTTTGGGTTTATGGGGTAGATGGGACCTTGGAAATTATGATTAAGAAGATTTGTCATTACAATATGGCCAATACTCAAAGGATTGTTGGAAGCTCCAATGATTGCTACTGATTTTGGTTTGAATAATGCATCAAGCATTTCGTCCTCCTTTTGCCTCCAAGGCATACAAGGCCGCCCCAAAAGCACCTGTTATTTGGGGAAGGGGGGGCACATAAATCTTTCTTTCTAGTTTTTTCTCGAACATGCTGACTAAAAAAGGATTATAGGCCACCACGCCCCCAGTCATGACGATGTCTCCCTCTAACGGGTCCATCTCAAGAGCTCTCTTTATAACTGAGCCAAAAATGCCCCTGACAAGATCCGGAACCTTTACTCCTTCTCTTATTTTCGTCAGTATCTCTGTGGCTGTAAAAACAGTGCAGTAAGCTCCGATCTGAATGTCTTTTTCTGATCTGGCGGCAAGCTCATTGAGCTTTTCCATCTTGATTTTGAGGCGGTTAGCTATTTCCTCAAGAAAAGCTCCGGTTCCGGCTGCGCATTTCCGATTCATCTTGAAAGACCTTCTCTTCCCAGAATCATCAACTCTTATAATCTTGCTGTCCTGCCCTCCGATATCGATTAGAGTATGTGCTTGAGAAAAATAAAAAAAACTCCCTTTAGCATGACAGCTAATCTCAGTTTTTATCTGGTTAGCAAACTTAACATTCCTTCTTCCATACCCTGTAGCAATCACGCAGCTCTTGTCGGCAACTCTTTTCTTCGCTTTCTCCTGTGATTTCTTGAAAACGCTTTCGGCTGCAGCTTCGAAATCAGCTCCTGAATTATTTATAGCATAGCCGAGTATCTCTTTGTTTTCATCAATAATAACAGATTTGGTGGTAGAAGCGCCAACATCTATTCCCACAAAATACATAACAGATTATTTAGCCTCTAATTGTTCGACGAAGGCTTCTATATTGGTTTGAGCCTGCTCCTCTGAATAACAGCGCAAGTCATTCAGATCGCCATTTATAGTTAGGGCAGGAATACCCAGCTTTTTCTCAAGCCTCTCGGGCATTCCATACCGATTATTGGAATTGTTGGGACAGGTCTTGGCATCATGGAATAAAATTCCATCTATTTTATATTTATCAACCATCTCCTCAATGTATTTCTCCTTGAAATCTTCGTTCCTGACAATGAATATCTCAGTATAGGCTTTAGCCATGGTCATAAAGGGGTCGTCAGGATCGAAAGACTCAAAAATCCAGCTGTTGCAGTAGGTCGAGGCAATAACAGCTGTCTTGAGGTTGATAAAAAGCTCAGCAAGGGCTCTCAGTTTCCCCCAAATAGGCATTCCCTCCCAGTAGAGGCGGAATTTTTCTCCTTCCACAGCTCCTTCATTATTGGCAACTCTCTCTTCCAACTCCTTGAGAAGCACTTGGTAATACTCTACAGCCTGAGAACTTCCCCGTAAAACCACAGCAGGACCCATATGAATAGTCCCGTCAAAGAAGCTCATAGGAGCCGGGGTGGCTGTGTTTGTCTCCAGGACTTTCTTCCAGAGTACTGTGCATTCTTTAGAGACAGTCACCACCTCTCTAAATCTATCAATATCAAACTTATTACCTGAAATTTCTTCTAATCGAGGAATCAATGCTTTCATCTGGTGAACAATGCTATCCAGGTGTTCCTTTGTTATTTCACCTATGTTACGGTAGGTGGATATCCCTAGAGCAGGGACATTTAACTCTCTAGAATACCAAGAAAACCAGTCCTGGACGTCACGACATTGATTGGTGTTGTAGACCAGCACATCAGGCTTGGGAACTCCCTCGATCCCCTCATAAGCCCGGGAAAGGGGTGTTTCTTTCTTGATAAAGGCGCCGACATCGCTGGTAAGGTAAGAGCAGATATCAGGAGAATAGCCGATAGCATTGGCCACAGGAATGTAGTCGTTGGCTGTTCGCGTGGACCCTAGCATGGCTCCATGATTCTCTGGGTAATGGACAAGAAATCCAAGGCTTAAGAGAAGCTCAGCGGGTCCGACACTCGTACACCAGGCAATCTTTGGCGATCCCTCTTTCGAGGCCCTGTCCATCTCGTAGAAATAATCGGCCATGATCTTTCTCATGTGACCGGTAGCTTGAATCTTCTTGATAGCAGGTTTCTTTTCTTCGTTCATTCTTCCTCCTTTTATGAATGGAAAAAGGTCTCAAATATTCTGTGATGAATTTTACTTTTCTGGTGCGCGATTAGCACAACCTTTTCCTTTAGGGATACCAAAATATCAATATTGCCTTCCCAAGTCAAGGTAAGCTGAAGCCTGGGCTCAACTCTTCTGAAAGTGAATTATTTAATCATTAGAAAGGAATAGCGGTTCATCTTTTGGGAATAACGAGCAAGGACCTGGACCGGATAACCCAGCTGTCTTACTGTGGAATAGACATCTACGCACATCGCCTCAGGCGTGGGGCGGGCTAATTTTGGTTCTTTGCATTTTTCTTTTATGCCTGGGCAATCCGAGCATATGTTGCAGCTATCCAAAAAAAGGAGGAATGCTTTTTCGAAACCAGCTAAAAATATCTCCTGCTCGAGCTTCAAAAGCTTGAGATTGACTTTTCTTGTCCAGGCAAATCGGTCTTCTGGTTTGGCGACCTTTTTTTCGAAATGAAAAACCACGGCTTCTTCGTATTCCCGAAAAAACTTTTCGCATTCTACGATTGATGGAAGATTGGGGGGACAAGTCGCTGTATTGCCATATTCATCGCAGCCAAACAGGCATTTCATACGCACCCATTGGGAGACAACGAATTTCTTCGGGTCAATCCATTTAAAATCCTTAAAACCATGCTTTAAGATTTTTTTTTCGATTTCTTCTCTGAAGGCCATTGAGTCCGACTCCGTTTGAGTTTTCTCTGGATTTGTTTTATTCAGGCAGGACATTTTAACACAAAAACCTTCTGTTTTCCCCTCTTTTGAATGTATTCTCTTGAATTTTATAATGTGTTTGATTAGTCTTTATCTTAGGCACAATAGTAAAAAAAATAGTGTCTCTAATTGGCTAAGCCCATGATTGCTGAAAATGTAAAAAAGATACTCAAAGAGCTGCCCGAAGGTGTTGAGCTGGTCGCCGCAGCCAAAGCTAGGAAGCCTGAAGAAATAGTTGAGGCTGTTGAAGCTGGAATAAAAATCATCGGAGAAAACTATGTCCAGGAAGCGAGGGAAGCCTTTAAACTCGTGGGCCATAGGGCAAAGTGGCACTTTATCGGCCATCTCCAGACAAACAAAGCCAAAAAAGCTGTCGAGTTGTTTGACATGATTGAAACCGTAGACTCTGTAAAACTTGCCAAGGAAATCGACAAAAGATGCAATACATTAGGAAAAGCTATATCTGTCTTGGTTGAAATAAACAGCGGCCGCGAACCACAAAAATTCGGCCTTCTACCTGAAGAGGCAGAATCTTTCATTAGAGAGATAGCCCAGTTAAAGAACTTGAAAGTCAAAGGACTCATGACCATGGGGCCTGCCTTTGGCGACCCCGAAAAAGCCCGCCCTTATTTCATCGAGACCAGAAAAGCTTTTAATAAGATAAAATCACTCGATATTCCTGAAGTAGAGATGAAATATCTTTCGATGGGAATGACCAATTCTTACTTGGTCGCGATTGAAGAAGGAGCTAATATCGTGAGAATCGGGACCAAGATTTTCGGCCCCAGAGAGTAAATTCAGACATCTTATTCCTCTCCTTCTTCCCCTTGTTTCGCCTTCTCACTCTCTTTTATAGATTCCTCTACGACCTGATCAAAATCTTCTCCTAAATCCTCGCCCATTTCCTTACCCATTTTTTTCATCCAGCGCCCGAGACTTTTTGGATCTTCCATATCCAGCTCCCCGAGTTTAGAAGGATCAGCCAGGTTCTCCAGACGACTTTCTTCTGAACGAGAGAATGCCACGCGCGAAATGATTTTCTCAAGATTGCTGCTTCCGCATTTCTTGCATTCTGGGTTGAAAGAAGACTTAACGCTCAAAGTCACAAAGGTGGATTTATGTCCGCATTCCTGGCAACGGTATTCATAAATAGGCATTCTTTTAGATGAGGATTTCTTCTTTCCAGCCCAGCATTATCAGCTCGATTCGATTGGGATCGCTGACGCCGAGTCTGTGCCGAGTATCGGCAAGAAAGATATGCTTGGCTGGAACCTGCAGGGCCCTCTCTCTGCCAAAAAATTCGCGGCGTTTAGCCTGCAAAATCCGAAGTCCAGTGGTATCCACGGCCACCGGGTCTTGACCAACCAGAATTCCGTTATATTCCCAGGTATATTTTCTGCTGAAGTGGTGAGGACCTATACCATGGAACAAAGGATGTAACATAATTAAAATATTCAGTCTCGTTTTCCCCTTAACTTGAGGCAAATACCAAAGTTTTGCTAGATCTGCACAAGAGTCAGGGTGATAGGACGGAAGCCAGCGAGCAAAGGTAATATAGTTTTTAAGGCAGGTCCCCATTCCTGACCAGTGATGTGTCCGGGCTGGCCGGGCATTTATGAGAGCCGTCGCCTTCTGGAATACTCGATTTCTTCTCACACCTCTATCACTAATACCGATTCTGTCTTCCGGAACACCAGCATCCATGACTCTCCGCTTAAGGGCCTGCTCAATCACACTTCCAGTAGGAATGTAGTGCCAAACATTGCTTTTTATGCCAACAATATCTGACGGCAGGATCAACTTTCTCCAGGCATCTAAGGGATCTTTCTCGGCCAGTAAAGCTGCAACAGCATCATCAAGCATTCTTTGAATTACTTCAGGGTTTGGCTTATTAAAAGAAATCAAAGCACTCTTGTCTCTAATTAAAACTACCCTAGCCTTATCAAAGCTTGGCTTTTCTCTTGCTTTCAAACTGGAAGCAAAAGCTCCGGCAAAGGGTGTCATAGCTGCCACCCGGAGGAAGTCTCTCCTGGTAATGACTTTCTTTTTCATCTTTTCTCCTTATTCTTCCCTCTCTATTTTCTTCCTATTCTTTCTTTTATCTTTTTAATCATTTCCTTCGCAATTATATCTGATGAAGCATTGAAAATAATGACGAGCAAATTATCTTCAATATCAGAAGCTGTCCATAACATGTCTTCGGTCTGGACTAAGCCTGGCTCTACTGCATCAGGCATATAAATATTGACGAAACTGTTGTAGGCTTGGCTCACTTTTTTCGCTTCAGGGTAGCGAACCACCAAAATGGCATATTCCTTTCCTTCCTGAATTCCTCTCCCCAGGACAGCTTCTGTTTGCTGGTCGAGCAGAAGGATATTCTCATCGGCCACAAAAAAATGATAATTCAGGATCATATGGTTATGAAAATAATGGATCTTTCCGATATCCACTTCTTGCTCTGACAAAAGGGCAACGAGAGCTGGCTTCTCTCCTTCTTCCTTGATAGCAGAAGCCACAGCTTCTCCTAAATTTAATAGCACATCTTTTGTCTCTTCTGTTTCTTCCTCTGCATAAATAGATACAAAGTAAGGTCCCTTCCAGAAAGATAGCAAACCCCCTTTATATGTAGAAGCCTGGCCTATACCTGCATCCTCCCCCTCAAGGTCGTGCGTGAATACGCCAAAAGCATCTTCAGAAGACCCCATGTCAAAAAAATCCATGATAATCTCAGGTTTGCCTTCTTTTTTGAAGCGTCTGACTACAAGCTCCTTAAAATTATACGAGCGGTAAACCTCCCCTGCTCCATCAATATAATCGAATATGGTTTGAAAGTCGTAGGAGTGGTCTTTTTCTTCTGCCCTCCATCCCAGCATCTCCCGAGGCAAAAGGCTTCCTAAATCTCTTTTTGCTTGTTTCGAGCAGTTATCCATTAGCCCTAATCCCCCTATGAATAAAAGGAAAATTGCAATCCAGATCATCTTTTTCATCGAGGAGAATTTTATGTAGAGGAGATTAAAAAGTCAAACATATGAATTGTTAGATTGCGGTGGAAGGGATGTTTATCTGAAAGTGAAGAGTGCTGTCTTAAGAGAAGGAAAATATGCTATGTATCCAGATTGTCCCTCAACACGTTGGCAGAAACATATTAAAGAGCTCAATGATTATATCAGGAAAAAGACGGATTATATCACTAACATGTTTGTTGAAGTCTTCAAAAGATGAGAAATGATGGAAGGCTGGAAAAAATAATTCATGATCTTAAATACATTCAGGTAAATTTTAAATTTGTAGCCCCCTTAAGTCCCTCCCATCAGTTGACAGAGATTGAATCAGATGATATGTATAGCATCTCGATTCCCACCTGTTCATAATGATTAAGACAATTTTAAAAGAGGGATACCATGAGTCAAAAAAAATATGAAAATATCATCTTTGAGACTAAAGAAGATAAGGCTTTCCTGACTATTAACCGCCCTCCCCTGAATGTTTTGAACATTGCCACCATGGAAGAAATTAATGATGCCATAACTTCGCTGACTGACAACAAAGAGGTCAAAGTCCTTGTCATAACCAGCTTTGGAGAAAAAGCATTCTCAGCAGGCGTGGATGTCGCTGACCACACAGAAGAAAAAGTCGAGAAAATGCTCCAGGTCTTCCACGACATCTTCCGTAACCTCGCAAAATTAAACCAGGTCACAGTAGCTGCCTTGAAAGGATTAACCTTAGGCGGGGGATGTGAAATTGCTATTTTCTGTGACCTCATCATTGCAGCAGATAATCTGAAGATTGGACAGCCAGAAATAAAGCTTGCTGTCTTCCCTCCTATAGCCCTCCTGGTTTTCCCTCGTATCGTGGGATTAAAAAAAGCTTCAGAGCTCCTTTTAACCGGTAAAACTATTGAAGCTGCAGAAGCTGAGAAAATCGGTTTAGTCAACAAAGTTGTTTCTCTCGACTCCTTTGATTTAGAACTCGAGAATTTCATCAAGCCTTTTACAGCACTGAGCTTAGTCGGACTGAAATATTCAAAAAAAGGAATTAATCTTGGCTTAGAAACAACCTTTACGGAGGGCTTGGAAAAAATCGAAAGGCTCTACCTCGAGGAACTCATGACCTCTGAAGATGCCCACGAAGGATTGAAAGCTTTTATGGAAAAAAGAGAGCCTGCCTGGAAAAACAAATAAAGGAGGAAGCATGAAAGCAGCCGTATTCTATGAGCCAAATAAGCCTCTGAAGATTGAAGAGGTCGAAACTCCAAAGATAGAACCCCATGAAATTCTGGTTAAAATTGCCGCTTGCGGGGTCTGCAATACTGATTTGCATTACATAGACCATGGAGTTCCAACCTTTAAAAAGCCCCCGATGATTCTGGGGCACGAACCTTCAGGGATAGTCGAGGAAGCCGGCTCCGAGGTCGAAAACTTTAAAGCTGGCGACCGGGTGCTCATCCCCCCTGTTTTTTCCTGCGGTTACTGTGCGAACTGCCGACTGGGTCGGGAGAATATCTGTTTCAACATGGTCATGCTGGGAAATCATATTGACGGCGCCTTCGCTGAATATACCAAGGTTCCTGCCAAGGACTGCCAGCATCTCCCTGAAGACCTCCCTCTTGAAGAATCGAGCATCATTGCCGACGCCATCTCCACACCTTATCATGCCGTCAAAAACAGAGCCCAGGTCAAGCCCGGTGATTCAGTTGTGGTTTTTGGTTGCGGAGGAGTAGGAATAAATGTGGTTCAGGTAGCAGCAGCATCTGGAGGTTCTGTTATCGCCGTGGACATCGTGGATAAGAAATTGGATATGGCTAAGAAATTGGGAGCTCAGCAAACGATCAATCCCTCGGGTAAAGAAGATAAGGAGCTGCTCAAAGAAATAAGAGGATTAACCGGTGGAGGAGCGGATATTGCTATCGAAGCTATCGGTAATCCGAAGACAATTGAGCTTGCCTCCAGTGCTGTTAAAGCTGGAGGTCTCCACTGTCAGGTTGGTTATACTCACCATAATGTCCCCATAAATGCTGGGAGGCTGATGTTTCGAGAAATTGAAATAAAAGGCTCCTTAGGCTGTCGGCCCGTGGATTATCCCAAGATTATAGAAATGGTCAGAACAGGAAAGATTCAACTTGAACCGGTGGTGACTCATAAATTCAAACTTGATGAGATAGAGCAGGCATTTGAGCTGATGAGAAAAGGTGAATCCCTACGCTCCATCATCGTCTTCTGATTTGTTTAAATAAATTATTTTGGGAATTCATAGAGAGCGAGTTATTCATTACTTTGCAATAAGGAGGTATAAGATGCCTTGTTATAAGAAATTTTTTGCCATAGTGGCCATCCTCACTGTAGCGTTGCCGCTGGCTTCAGATGATACGAGCCGAAAACGCCTCGAGGCATCAATCCGTTTTTTAGCTGATGATCTCCTCGAAGGACGAGGCACTCCGGGACGTGGACTGGATATATCCGCTCTCTATCTGGCTACCGAACTTCGTGGTTTCGGTTGGCAGCCAGCAGATGGCGAAAGTTACTTTCAGAAATACGCTCTGAGGGATTTCACCCCTCAACAGGATACTTACAAAATCATGATCAACGGAGTTAAGCTTGACTCCAAAGACTTCATTTTCCTTCCTTTTGGAATGGATCCAGCTAGGACCCCGGTGCAGCATGATTTGGTCTTTGCCGGATACGGAATATATGCTCCCGAGCAGGATGTAGATGACTTTGCTGGCATTGACATAAAGAATAAGGCGGTCGTTTCCTTTTTTGGAGCTCCGTGGGAGCTCAATCCCTATGCTGTTCATGCTTATGACCGGGCTGTAGGCAAGTCAATTCACGTCACTGTTCGAAATGGGGCTTTTCTTGTCTATGTGAGCGAAGAATTCGAATCTCCGCCGGATTCACCAGCAAGTGCAGAAGTTGGTCTTTTTAGACAGATGGCCCATGTTCCATACGCCTACCTACCAGAATTCCAGGGAAAGCCAACCATAGGACTTGGACCTATACTGGGAATAACTCCTCCTGTATTTGACAAAACATTGGCTGAAGCAACTGGGGGAACCTATGCAGAATGGAAGGAGCGATTGTCAAAGAAAAAACTCAAGGCACGCCCATTGAAGGCAGCTATAGATGTGCATATCGAAGTTAAGCCCAAGGAAAGTAAGGCAAAAAATGTGGTGGCTTTATTACCTGGCAGCGACCCTTCTCTCCGAGATGAATGGATTGTGCTGACAGCCCACTATGACCATCTTGGTTTTCATGAAGCTCCAGAAGGCGAGGACGGTATCTACAACGGTGCCGATGATAACGCCTCTGGCACAGCAGCAGTGCTGGAAATTGCCCGACGCTTGGCTGAAGACAAGCCTCCCCGCCGCAGTGTTTTAGTCGTTTTCACCAGCGGTGAAGAACGCGGCCTTCTGGGTTCTGCGCACTACTCTATCCATCCTCTTATTCAGAAAGACGACATTGTTATTAATATCAATGTGGATATGGTTGGTCGTTCAACAGGCAATGTGTACTGTATTACAACTGGCTGCAATGAGATATATGAAAAGACTGTGGAAGTCGGCAAAAAAATTGGAATCGCTGCCCTGCCTGATCCATTTCCCACTTGGCGGCTTGTTTATTTAGTTGATAGTTATCACTTTGCGCGATTCGACATTCCTTTCATCCAATTTATGACTGAATTTCATGGCGATTATCATCAACCATCTGATGAAGTGAAGTTTATACGCTTCGAGGAACTCGGAAAAATCTTTGAAGTGATGTATGAGCTGGCAGACTATTATGCCCAAGGAGGCAAAAGACCGACTTTTAAACGTCCAGAATGGTTTCTTACTATAGAGGAATAAGACTCATACATCCAGCTTGAAGATAGGTTTTTTGCCGCTGGCGTATTGACGAAGCTCCGCCTTCTCCTTTTCGGTAAGAGGACGAAATCCGTGCGCCAGGTCTACCGCCATCCGGAAAAGACCCGGATCACCAGGAGGAACTGCCGCAGTAACGGGTTGAGATAATATGAATCGAAGGGCCTTATCAGCTTTATCTCGTTCTGAAACTGGTACATACCAGCATTTCTCGAAAGTCCTCTTCTGACCCTCAGGGATCTGACTCAATGCCAATGCTTTTATAGCTAGGATGCCCATTCCCTTTTGCTTGGCTTTGGCAATAACTTGAGGCCCAAAATTTTCTTCAAAAAAGAGAACGAAATTTATAGGAAATAGGATTGTATCAAAATCGAAACGATCCATTGCCGCCAGAGCAGCTTTAACAGAGTGAGCCGAAAACCCGATGTATCTTATTTTTCCCTCTTTTCGGGCTTTGATGAATGCCTCGACAGCGCCGTCAGGTCCAAAGATCTTTTCCACATCATCCAGGGAACTCAGGGCATGGAATTGATACAAATCGAAGTGGTCGGTATACAATCTCTTCAGAGAGCGATGTAATTCTCTAAGAGCACCTTTTCTATCACGTTCCAGTGTCTTACAGGCTAGGAACACCTTATCACGCCGACCTCTCAGTGCCTCGCCCATTACAATTTCAGCATTTCCATAAGAAGGGGCCACGTCAAAATAGTTAAGCCCCAGATCCATGACTTCACTCGCTAATTCGCCTGCTGCAGAAGCTTCCATTTTATCCATCACCACTCCACCCAGTCCAACAATAGAAAGTTCCTCACCAGTCTTTCCGAGAGTTCTTTTGGGTAACTTTTTCCCCAGTTTTTGTCTACTGAGTCCGCTCTCGCCATATAAATCTAGAGCTCCTGAGGTTATCCCTAGACTCAGGGCAAAAGTTGTTTTCAGGAATTCTCGCCTTTCCATTTTTCTCGCCTCCTTCTTGGCATTCCTATAAAGGCATTCTGAATAAGTCAATTATTTCGCAAAATTCAAAATATATCTACTGAGTTTTGAAATCAAGGGAAAAAGAATATTTAAAATTCATTTATTTTGAATAGAATTATAGAACTCTAATCTGATATAAGCCAATTTTGTGTTCATTTTTTAAACAATTAAATAAAAAATACTTGACAAATACTAATTTTTGTATAAAAATTAAACACTCAGAGTTTTTATAGAGGGTGCTATGTCTCAAAATCAATAAAAGGAGGGTGTGCATGAAAAAAAGCATACTGATTTCAATCGGAATAGCACTGATTTTTGTATTTATCATACTCACAATTGAAGTCAAGGCTCAAAGCGATGAAAATGAAGTGATTTACCTTTCAGAAACCCAGCCAATCGGCGAGGACTTCACCACATCTCTTTTCCAAGTTAATCTTGATCCTGCTACAGAAATTGCTGAATTGTTTGACTTGCCAGATGCTGGTTATGAACCAGGTAAGATACCCTTAGACAGAGCCCACATTGCCTGTACTCCTGATGGGAAAAAGATATATGCAGTTGACTTCTTAGATAAAGATAAGACTAACTATTCTAAATCCACACTCGGCTACCTTGAAGTAGACAGCTCATCGTGGCATGAGATCGGTACTGTTAAAATCGACTCTACTACTGCACTCACCGGCATGGGACAAGCGGCATTTTCACCTGATGGCGTGCTTTATGTATTAAGTAATCATACTGATTCTTTATACATAGTAGATACAGGAACCGCAGAGGCAACCTTAATCGGAAAGTTGAACATTGTTGTCCAGGGCGCTGACATAGCCTTTGCTGAAGATGGAATGCTATTCTTATATACCAATGCTTCTACCGATTCTACTCAGAAAGGACTCTATATAGTGACGCTTCCCCCAAACTCTCTGGACGCCATATTCCTCGGCCCAATCACTCCAATAAAAAATCAAGTTTCAGGCCTAGCAATTCGGGCGAATGGTTACGGTGACCTCTTGGGATCGGTCAACGGTGGTAAAATATATGTAATTGATAAAGCGGATGGATCATACGGTGGAACTCTCCCTGTTTTTCAGATGAAATATGACAACATCAATTTCCCCTACGAATACGGGGATATGAGCTTAGGTCCATTTGCCATATGTACCAAGGGTATTGGCTATTGGAAGAACCATTCCTGGAACGATGCAGTAGTCACGATCGGCGGTATACAAATTGATGAGACTTTGGGAAATGAAATCCTTCGGAATGCCCGGGGAAAGAACTTTTCAATGTTGTTTGCTCAACTCATTGCAGCCAAGCTAAATGTGAATAATTCAAGCGGTATTCCCATCATTGACGATGCCGAAATCTGGTTATATTCTCAACCAGATATAATCAATGGTGATTTGTCACTCAATTGGGGCAAAGACTTCGAATCTAAGCAGCAGAAGCGTGAAGCCGCTAAATACTGGGAAGCACTCGATGCATTTAATGACATGTACGAGTGTAGAGATGATTAATACTGTTTTCTTGAATTAAAGTTAATTACCTTAAAAATAGAAACATTCCAGGTTTAGTTAATTAATTATTCACCGAAGGGTTTGTCGATGGCGGTGGATTCCATACCGCCGAGGAAACGTCCTCCATCTTCTTTTACAACAAAGCAGTCCTCCAGACGGACACCGAACTCGCCATAAATATAAATACCAGGTTCATCGCTAAAGGTCATACCGGGCTGGAGTTTCAACTTATTTCCCTGCACAAGATAAGGATATTCATGTCCATCCATGCCAATGCCGTGACCAAGACGATGAGTGAAATACTTGTATTCGGGTCCATAGCCAGCATCTTCAATGACTTTGCGGGCAACCCGGTCAATATACTCACAGGGGATACCAGGACGAACCGCTTTCAAAGCTTCACTCTGGGCTTTCTTGACGATATCCCATACTTTTCGCTGTTTATCAGAGGGCTTACCAAATACAATTGTTCGGGTCACATCTGAACGGTATCCTTCCACAGAGCAACCCCCATCCAGCACAATAGCGTCGTTCTGGTGAAGATTGCGGATAACCGATGAACCGTGGGGGAAGGCAGAATTGGGACCAAACTGGGGCCAGCCACCGCCTCTTACTCCCATTTTCTGGTGGGCATCACTGATAAAACTGCTCAAATCATCAGAACTCATGCCCTCGCGGAGGTGCTTGAATGCCTCACGGTAGGCTAATTTGGTGATTTTATTCGCCAGGTCCATGTATTCAATCTCTTTCTTGGTCTTGATGCCCCGGCAACCTTCTGTAATTACAGCACCGTTTACAAATTCTAATCCGGGGGCATCTTTCTGAAGGCCATAGTATACAAAGGCTCGTACCGTCGGGCCTAAGGCCAACCGTCCTTTGGCGGCGCCGATATCTTTCATGATACCAGCAATGAGTTTAAAGGGGCTTTCATTTTCCTCCCAGACCCGAATTTCATTACTTTTTGGGACTCGTTCTTGGGCGCGTTCAAGCTCGAAGGCCGGGCAGATCCAGATGGGATTGCCTTTTCGATTTATCACTGCGCCAAACGTCCGCTCGCTTCTCCACCACCTGACATTGGTAAAATAAATGAGATTTGTACTGCTGGTTAAGAAAAGAGCATCCAGGTTATGCTCGGCCAACAAACGCTTGGCTTTTTCAATGCGCTTCTGGTAATCCTTAGGAGTCAAGGGCTTTACATTAGAGACCATATTCTTTAGTTCAGGCTTTTCGGATTTCTCCATTGAGGAAAATAAATTGTTTGCAAATCCATACGTGGCGATCGAAAGACCGCCGATTCTTAGAAACTCGCGACGAGAGAATCCCATGTTAACTCCTCTTTTCCTTTATTAATTTTGCTTGTTATCGCCATCAATTTCTATCAATTTCTTTAATTAATTTTTTGTAGCGATAATTCAATGAATACTCAATGTCTTGGATTAAATCCGTCAATTGTCCATTCCAATCGGAGCGCCTTGAGGAGGGGCAAGAGGAGCTATCAGCTTTATCATGTCCGGATCATCCTGGAACAGATTGATTTGCCATATGGCTTGGAAATAATGTGCCTTTTGGCTTTCATCTTTTACGGATTCTATATTCCCGTTGAGCCAATTTTTCAACTCGTCAAGCTTCAGGGAAGCAATAGCCTGCACAGATGGAGCTGTCTCTTCATTAACAGCCAACCTCATCAGATTGTACAATAAGACAGTATCAACCACCCGCTGAATTTCCCCATGATAGCCAGGTTTTGATTCAGTTTTCCAGGTGGAGGAGATGAGCTTATCCAGGACTTCAGTTAAACCAGGAACATCTTGATTCCTGGCATGATATTCGACCATTCTCGCTGCTCTCTGTGGATGTAGTATGGCTTCAATCGTTAAGCCGGCAGCATTTTCAGCAGCGGCAAAGGGATCAAAAGTCGGATCAGTATATCCAAGAAAAAGGTCACGGTGCTGTCCGTATCCAGGTGGTCGGGGTGGAATCAAATTCAGTATGTTTTCATCGATGGCTAAATTTTCAGGTTGAATTGTATTAAGCAATGCCTCCAGAGCACGGCGTTGCTCAGCTGCTGGGACAATCTCAAGGTTCTTTTGGACATCACCTCGCAGTCGGTGATTATAGTAGAGGCCTCCAAGTGTACTTGCTGCAGCCTCAACCTGATACCTGTGAAACAGATAAACAGGAACGAGAACATCTTCGAGCATTGACAGGGGCGAGTTGAAAGGTATTCTCTTTTCGGAAAAGGAATCAAGGGCGATGGCACGTATTTTCATGACGCGTTCGAGTTCATCAACCGGATTTTTGCCGTTATCCCAGACATTGGCCAAGGGATGTGCGCTGTCCGGACGGGCATCCTGACCTGCCAGAAAGTACAATCCACTTGAAAAGGCATTGTCTAGAATAGCCTTAAGCTCTTTTTCTTCATCGACTCCCTTAGGGAAATCCTGGTAGCCGTAAGCAATAGAAACCTTATCCCACTCTCCAATTCCTGTCGCGTAAGCTTCTGATAAATCCAAGGAACCATCTTCTTTGATTTTCACCAAGGGATGAGGGTAGTCCATGACAGAAGCTCTATCATTGACACTGGATGCGTAATTATGACCCAGACCGAGGGTGTGACCGACTTCATGGCAGGAAAGCTGCCTAATTCGCGCTAAAGCCATTTCAACCATCTCTGAAGAATTATCTTTTTCTTCTCCATAATCAGCAATCAATCCCTGGGCAATCAGGAAATCCTGACGAAGGCGTAGCGAACCCAGGGCGATATGCCCCTTGATGATTTCACCTGTGCGGGAGTCCATAACCGATGAGCCATAAGACCAGCCTCTTGTCGAACGGTGTACCCAGTTAATCATGTTGTAGCGGATATCCAGCGGGTCTGCCCCTTTCGGAAGCAGTTTGACCTGAAAGGCATTGCGGTATCCTATGGCCTCAAAGGCTTCATTCCACCAGCTTGCTCCTTCGATGAGGGCTGAACGTACTGGCTCAGGCACTCCGCGGTCAACGTAATAAATGATTGGCTTCACTGGGTCGCTAATTTCTGCCTCTGGATTTTTTTTCTTAAGCCTGTGTCGGCAGATGAATCTCTGGTGTATTGGCTTATCTATGGAGCTAGCAAAATCCATATAGCCTGTACCAAAAAAGTTTGAACGGGGGTCATAGATGCGCGGTTTATATTTGTTATCCGGCAGCTGGATTAGAGAGTGATGCTGCCTGATTGTGATAGACCCGGGGTCAGGAGAAACCTGACTGGCCAATTGTCCTGGATTATCGCAGGTAAAAGTTAAAATGGCCTCGATTTCTGTGTTATAGATAAAATTCTTTGTGTTAGGAAGATAGATGGCTGATCTGGCGAGGTCTAGCTCATAATTTCCCTGTTGTGCCCGTTTAAGACTGCCGATGACATCATGGATATCCTGCATAAAGAATGAGGTCGCATCAACTAGTACCCGTTTGTGTTGCTCGGCTTCGATCTTAAAGCCCCAGATGACTGATTTCGCGAAGGCATCTTCAGCAGCCTGGCGCTCGTAGAGATTATCGCTTATGGCCCGGAAAGAATAATTTGGTTGGATAAGAAGAACCTTGGGACCGATGCGCTGAAATTTCACGATCCGGGTTTTTCCGAGCTGACTCCGATCAAGCCCGACATCTTCGGAGCCAAGTCCAGCTGGAAGGGAGTTCACATACAAGAACTCAGAGTTAAATTTATCAATCTCGAGCCAGATCTTCCCTTCTTTTGCATCCCAGTGGAAGGTGAAATATCCTGGAAATCTGTGCATACCAGAAGTTTTTTTACTTATTGACTGCGGTTGAGCATGAATAAAAGAAAATGCGATAAGAATAAGAATCAGCCATAAGGCAAGTCTTTTCATGATAGACCTCCTCCCTAGAAAATTAGATAAAAAAATTGAAAAATTGATGAAAACCCTTTTATTTCTATTCTCTTTTCTTCCTGAATGAAAATCTTATTTTATTTTTATCTTTTTTTATGAATTTCGTAAAGTCATCAGGAAAAAAAAGAAAATAGAACTGATGATTTATCTCTTATTTTCCTTTGAACTTACCTTTTCTCTTCTCCAGGAAGGCAGAAACTCCTTCTTTTTTATCTTCGGTGGTACAGGTGAGGGCATGAAGGTAGGATTCAAGCGCAAAACCTGAGGCTCTATCCCCTTCCTGGCTTCTGTTCACAGCTTCCTTGGCATATCTTACTGCTAGAGGTGGTCTTGAGGCGATCTTTGTGGCGAGGGCCATCGCCTCCTCCATCAATTTCTCCTGAGGAACGACTTTATTCACGAGGCCAATTCGGTAGGCTTCCTGAGCTTCGATAAAATCTCCAGTGATTATCATTTCCATAGCCCGGCCCACGCCTACTAAACGGGGAAGTCTCTGGGTGCCACCATCTCCGGGAATGATTCCCAGCTTGACTTCTGGGGCTCCAAACTGAGCATTATCAGAAGCGATTCGGATGGTACAAGCTAAGGCTAGCTCTAGGCCACCTCCCAGGGCATAACCATTAACCGCGGCAATGACAGGAACTTGGAGATTTTCTAGACGGGAAAAAGTTTCCTGTCTTTCCTGAGTGACTTCTCTTCCTTGGCGAGCATCACGGTCAATAAGTTCTTTGATATCTGCGCCAGCAACAAATGCTTTATCGCCAGCGCCGGTGATGACAAGCACTCTGAGTTCTTCATCTTTTTCAACTTCATCGAGAAATGCCTTTAACTCGGCGGTCAATTCATTGGAAATGGCGTTCATCTTGTCGGGACGATTGATAGTCAGGAGACCGATATTCTCTTTTTTTTCGTAAATGAGTGTCTTATACATGATTACACTCCTCAGATAAATTTGGGGACGGTTCTCTTTTTTTTAATTTATCTTTTTTCAATAAATATTTTTTTGGACTCTATATCTTTATATCTTTAAAAATCGTACTGAGAATTTTAGAAAAAATAGAACCGTCCCCAATTTCTTTATTTAAGTGAAAGCTTTGGTCTCAAGCTCGATGGCGCCGATGATGAGCTGTTGAATCTGAGAAGTTCCTTCATAAAGAGTATTAATTCTGGCATCCCGGTAAAAGCGTTCTACATCATATTCCCCTGAGAAACCGTAGCCCCCATGAATCTGAATAGCCTTGTAAGCCACCCGGTTTACCATCTCGCTGCAGTAGTACTTGGCGATAGACGTTTCCCTGGTGTTGCGGACTCCTTTGTTTTTTAGATGGCCAGCCCGGTAGACAAGAAGGCGTCCGGCTTCGCACTCGACAACCATATCTGCGATCATCTGCTGAACAAGCTGGAAGCTGGCAATGGGTCTCCCAAATTGGATTCTCTGTTTGGCGTATTCTTTACAGATATCAATACATCCCTGAGCTGAACCCACACAGCCGGCGGCCACAGTGAAGCGGCCAAAATCAAGAGTGCTCAGTGCGATCTTAAAGCCTTTGTTGACTTCGCCCAAAATGTTTTCTTTGGGAACACGGCAATTCTCCAGGTAAATCTCTCCTGTGTTTGATGCCCGGAGACCTAACTTATCATGGAGGTCTTTGGTGGAAAAACCCTCCATTCCTCTTTCCACCAGAAAGGCTGTAATCCCCCTGGCTTCAGCTTCTTTATCTGTCTTGGCGTAGACTATAGCCAAATCTGCGATTCCGGCGTTGGTAATCCATGTCTTTTGGCCGTTGAGCACGTAATGATCTCCATCTTCCTCAGCCGATGAAATCATGCTGGCTGGGTCACTCCCCGCATTGGGTTCTGTCAACCCATAACAGCCAATCCATTCACCACTGGTCAGCTTGGGAAGATATTTTCTCTTTTGATCTTCATTGCCAAACTTAAGAAGTGGAAGCTCAACCAGGGAAACCTGAACAGAATAGGTGCCTCGCATGGATGAATCTACTCTGCCAATCTCCTCTGCCACTATAGCGTGACTTATATAGTCAAATCCTGCTCCACCATATTCTTGAGGGATGGGTGTACCCATAAAGCCTAAACCTGCCAATTTTCTAAAAAGATCGCGGGGAAATTGCGCTTTCTTATCGTTTTCTCGAGCCACAGGAGCTATCTCTTCATTCGCGAATTTGCTGATGGTTTCCTGGATCATTCTTTGTTCTTCGGTTAAATCAAAATCCATGGCCTGCTCCTTTCTATGGAATACTGATTGTCATTGCAAGAAACGAAGGAAAAAATGTCATGGCGAGGAGTTTAGCGACGTGGCATTCCCACCTTTTTTCTTATGAGATTGCTTCGCTTCGCTCACAATGACTTTTTATCACTCGCAATGACTGCATTATTCTAAGAGATTGCTTCGCTTCGCTCGCAATGACTTTATTATTTGTCGCGCGCAATGACATCTTTATTTTATGAAATTGCCGCGCATTGCTTACCATGAGCATAATAGTCATAAAATTTTGTTGATAAGAATTATAATCTATCTCAAATAAAAAAAAAATGACAAAAAATTTTATATAAGCAGGACTGTTTTTTGCCATGAGTTGTTTGCTTTGTCTTGGTGTTTTTTATGTTGTATACTGAGAAACAAATAAGAATAATTGATTATCATATAAGAAAAGAAACGCATTTTTGAATCAGGAAGAAATTCAGCTGTAGAAGAAATCATTTCCAAAAAACAGAAAGGAGGAAGAAGATGAAAAGCAAAATCCCTCTGTTTTTTATGGGGATTTGTGTTCTGACTTGCTTCATTTCAGGAGAAGTCAGAGTAAAAGAAGTGGAAATGGAAATGCCTACTTATTATACAGGGCCTGATGATCCAAATCCTCCTCTCTGGAATTTAAAGGTTTATCCCTATCCGATGCAAACTGACCTCACCCGCAGGAAGATAGATAAGACATACAGAGTTGTGGTGATGGAAAACGATTATCTGAAGCTCTTTATTCTGCCAGATATAGGAGGGAGAATCCTAGCTGCTTTTGATAAAACTAACGATAACTTTGACTTCATCTATCATAATAAAGTGATAAAGCCTGGTCTCGTCGCCCTGAGAGGCGCCTGGCTTTCAGGAGGAATTGAGTGGAACTTTCCGACCTTGGGCCATACTGTAAACACTTTTTCGCCTGTAAACTACAAGATTCTCAAGCATTCTGATGGAAGTGTTACCTGCTTGGTGGGAACAGAAGAATGGGTAAGAAGAATGAAGTGGGAAGTCTTTATCAGCCTTTTTCCTGAGCAGTCGTATTTTAAGACTAAAATTCGACTCTTTAATCGCACCCTTACCCATAATAATGGCTATTTCTGGGCCAATGCAGCCACTCATGCCTGGGAGGATACGAGAGTCGTCTTTCCTCCCGCCGAATATACTTATGCGAGCAGGAGAAAAAATCCAAGGCCCTGGCCGGTGGATAATGATAATGGAAAAGATATTTCCTGGTATAAAAATACAGCTTCCGCCTACGATTATTTCTGCGGAACTCCTGGCGATTATAATGGGTCGTACAATTATGAAAAAGATAACGGGACTGTTCATATCGCCTTTCGGGATGAAAGTCCTGGGAAGAAATTCTGGACCTGGGGAACTGCACCGAGCGGCGCGATATGGGAGGGGCTTCTTACAGATGAAGATGGTCAATACATAGAAATCCAGGCAGGCAGACTTCTTACTCAGGGAGATACCTGGATTTTCGAGCCCCATCTTGTTGAAGAATGGGAGGAGTGGTGGTATCCAGTAAAAAAAATGCACGGATATGTAAAGGCAAACCCTGATGCTGCT
>Ga0209636_10001748_pt1 | contig 21978 bp, 18 predicted proteins | sample DeeMarSWOR152_54_FD_187464 | JGI IMG/M metagenome (GOLD analysis project Ga0209636, IMG submission 187464) | Marine sediment microbial communities from White Oak River estuary, North Carolina - WOR-1-52-54 (SPAdes) (version 2) | ecosystem: Environmental > Aquatic > Marine > Intertidal zone >...
CTTCCTTTTCTCCAAATGCCTGCAAGTGGATTTCTACCGCTTCGTGCTGTGTGCCGGAGGCGTATGGCAGCGTTTGCACGATATTACCCCTGTAAATGGGGTTGAGCAGATCCTTCCACGTTTTTGGCGGCGGCAGCCTGAGCTTTTTCAAAACCTTCTCGTTGTACAGATTGGTGACGATCCAGGGCGCAAAGCAGGTCCAATAATCACCTGCATCCTTTACCTTCATGCCGTGCCATTCGGCGGGAACCTTATCCCAATTCTTTGGCCTGTAGGGGACGAGCAATCCCTCTTTCTTTAAGATTTCATGCGCTGGAGCGCCTGCGCCCAGGAAGATGTCGGCATCAGGTTTTCCACCCCATGCTCGCACTTTGTCCACGACAACCGGCCATCCGCCCGGCCGCACGAACGTGATTTCCACTTCCTTACCATAGGTCCTTTTATAGTACTCTCCGAAACCCTTGCGAAGACTGTCGGATAACTCCTTGTAAATGGGACCGACCCAGCCGACTTTGTCTTTGGCCTGCGCTTCCACCCCAAAGGTTGTCAGCAGCAGCACCATTGAAAGGACAGTGAAGATTGTTGCGGTCAAGATTCTCTTTCTCATTTTGAACTCCTTTCTGGTGACATGTCACATTTGAAAAAATAAAGATTTCTTTACCCTCAATCACCTCTGCCGTAAAAGTTCCCTCCGCTAGTCTACAACCCAAAACCCTCCCATTAATCTTTTCCTGTCATCACCTCCTTTTGAAAAGGGTTTTATGCTTCGGTCGCATTCTAGACAGTATTGAGATAAATGTCAAAAAAAACGAGCCCTCTTCTGATATTCTGCGAATGAGCCCCCTTGATCCATCCCGCCATGCCAGAGATTCATCTCAAGATCTTGAACCTTTGTTCCGTATATCAATCTTCGGGACTGCAATAGGCCACCGCTCTACTATTATCACGGGAGTTTCTTGTCTCTTTTTGATCGTTATTGCCATATCTAAGCTAACTATATGACAGAGCTTTTCTGATCAGGTATATGGCAGCATCTTCAGGGTCTGTTAAGCTCCCCCCTCCGACCTGCCAGACCTCTTGTGTAACCTTCATATTCGAATCTTGGATTTGTTTCGGGTTCCGAATTTGCCTTTTGCCATTCCAATCAAAATAGGCGGTCTCAGCATAAGTCAGTATTATGGGGTACGGACTGTTAAGTAGACCTGATCTCCTGCCTCATGAATACAGCGTAGGAAACACCAAAGCAGATGAAGGTAATGGCAATGACGGTGATCATGTGGGGAAGCACCACATAGATGCTCTGGGAGAGGGCCAGGGGCCGCCTGAACCGTGCCGAAGAGAGCCTCTCAATGGGCCCCATGAGCACGAGGGATCTGGTCGTCTTCCTCATGGGATCGATGATGATGGCAGTGGAGTCATTGTAGAGCTGCATGGGGGAGACGAGAGAGACAACCCGCTGAACCCTGAGGTGCCTCATGAGCCGCTCGGGGTCTTCCCGGGTGTCGAGGGGAACCAGGGAGTTTGCCACCACCGTTGCACCCATGGACACAAAGAAGGAGAAGAAGATCCAGATGGCCAGGGTGGCCAGGGCCGAGGTGGCGATGCCCCGAAACAGGATGGAAAACAGGATGCTGATCCCCAGCCAGAAGGAGATGTAGAAGATGCTGATGATGAGATAGATGACGATCCTCCAGAGCTCCTCAAGACCGGGGACAACCCCCACCAGCTTCAACCCCAGGCCTGAGACCACCAGAACGATAGCGCCCACCATGATGGCGATGGTCACCACCCCTGAGAGGAACTTAGCGTTAATGATGGCATCCCGATAGATGGGCTGGGAGGCCAGCTTGCTCAGGGTCCCACTGCTCCGCTCCCGGTTGATAGCATCAAAGCCGAGCACGAGGCCGATGAGAGGCCCAAAGAAGGCCACGAACTGAACCAGGGAGAACACGGGCCCGGTTGAGGTAAAGAGCATCAAGAAGACAAACCGGGGCTTGGCAACGCTGCCGAGCTCCTCCTTGAGCCCCATGCCCACCATGTAGGTGGTGATCAGGCTGACCATGGCAATGAGGGCAAAGAGGATGATGAACCGGTAGCTGCTGAAGTGATCGGCGAGCTCCTTTCTGACGATGGCACCGATACCGGTCATGGGGAGCCCTCCTGAAAGTACCTCATGTACACATCATCGAGGGAAATCTCCTTATCGTCGACCCCGAGCTTTTCCTCTGCCAGCTTCTCGAGGGACCCCAGGGCGATCATCTGCCCGTGGATCATGATCCCGATCCGATCTGCAATCTTCTGCACCTGCTTGAGGTCATGGGAGGAGAGCAGGATGGTTATGTTCTTGTCCCTGCTCAGAGACTCAATGTATTCGATGATCCGGGTAGTGCCCTCAGGGTCAAGCCCTAAGGTGGGCTCATCGAGGAATGCAAGACGGGGCTCCTTGATTAAGATCTCTGCAATGCCGAGCCGCTGCCTCATGCCCCGGGAGTACGCACCGACCTTCTTCTCCGCCTCATCACTGAGTCCTACGCTCCCCAGGGCCTCCTCGATCTTCGGTGAGCTCACGGGGTCAGCCATATTGTTGAGCCGTGCAATAAAGCGGAGGTTTTCCCGGGCATCCATGTCATCGTAGAACCCGATGCTCTCCGGGATGTAGCCAACGATCCGCTTGACCTCGATGGGCTCCCGGGTGGGGTTGAACTCCGCAACCCGTGCCCAGCCCCCGGTGGGCTCGGTCAGTCCCAGGAGCATGAGCAGGGTGGTGGTCTTCCCCGAGCCGTTGGGCCCCAGAAACCCGAAGATCTCACCCTCCTCAATGGTGAAGGTGAGGTCACTGACGGCAACCTGGCCGCCGTAGTTCTTGGTGAGGTTGTGGGTCTCGACAATGGCCATGCTACCTCCTTCCCAGGGATACAAAGAGGCCGAAGAGGCCAACGATGACCAGGATGATGATCCCGATGCCGATCCAGCCCCAGGCTGCCGAGGCCTTGACCGTTACCCTGAACTCGAGGTCATCTGAGCTCTTCTCCCCCCGAATGCTTAACCCGACGGCATAGTCCCCCACGAGTGCCTCCTGGGCCGGGAGCACACTGACCTCAATCTGCTTGAGGCTGCCGGGCTCTAAGGAGTCGATTTTCTCCGGGCTGAACTCCACCTTCCAGTTCTCTGGCTTGACCGATAAGAACTCGATGGTGTGGATGGGTGCTGAGCCGGTGTTCTTGACATAGATGGAGATGTTTCCGGGTTTGCCCTTCTGGGTTTCAAAGGACAGCAGCCCGGTGGCAGTTCCCGCCTCGAGCTTATAGGTGCCGGTTACAATGACCTTGAGGGCTGCCTCTGCCCGGGAATCCCCTGCGCTGATCACCACGGGGATCACGTAGTCTCCTGCCTTTGAGAAGCGATCGGGGGTTACCTCGACATTGAGGCTCTTGCTCTCACCGTCTTTGAGCCTGAGAGAGGAGATGTACTTGTCCTCGTAGGGGGGCTTGAAGTTGATCTGCCAGTCCTTGGGTCCCCTGGCGGTGAGGTTGAAGGTGTCTTCCTTGTCGGTTTTGTTTCTCAGATCGAGGGAGAACTCAAACTTTGCATCGCTCGGCCCCCGGAGGACCGGATAGGAGGTGGTGAGCTCGATCTCACCCTTCTCCTTTGCCTCCTCCTTGAGGGTAATCTTGAGGGTGTGGGATACCGTAAGTTTGCCGTCTTCTGTCCTGGCATCCACCTTGAATTCATAGGCACCTGGCTTTGTTTCCTTCTGGGGCTCGGCAGAGAACTGAACGGTCTTGTTCTCACCCCCGGGGACGTGCACCGAGGTGATGGAGAAGCTGTAGGTCTTGATCCTGCTCTTCCAGCCGGGGGGGGCTGGGGAGATGGTGAAGTAGACATTCTCATCTTGCTTCCCCCTGTTTTTGACAATGAGATCCACGGAGACACTGTCTCCCTTGCTGCTGGTGACCTCCGGGTATTCAAAGGCAACTGAGATGCCCCGCTGTGGCCTCTTGTCTTGGTTTCCCTCCTTTTCTTTGGCTACGCCCAGGGACACAGAAGATGTCCCCAGGCACAGGATCAGGATAAAACACAGGGCAGCGAGGGCTCCCCTCATCACTCCATTCGTTCTCATTTCCTTCCTCCTCCATGGTTGGTCGGTTTTCATAAGTTACTGGCTATTTCCAGAATGCCGCATAGTTGATCATCTCTATCCTCTATTGGCCCTGAAAGTGGGTGATTCGTCATTCAAGGTCTGAATATTTAATACTAAACATCTCCGATGTCAACATAATATAGAAAAAAAATCAATTTGGATTTAAATCAATTTGGATTTAATTGACTAAGAAAGGATGTTTTGATAAGAAGTGAGGTTAGTCAATAAAATCTCTAACCTAAAAGAGGAGGGTGGTTATGAAAAAGAGTCTTTTCTTGTCAATTTTAGTGCTTTTCTTAACCGGTTTTATTGCCTATCCAAGCAGTTTTGCCCTGGCCGCTGAACCCATAGTCATTGGGGTACCTACTTCTCTGGGGTTTTTGGAAGGCAAGGAGTCTCTTAAGGCTGTTGAGATGGCAGTAGATGAGATTAACGCCAAAGGTGGCGTTATGGTAGGATCCACGAAAAGACCTTTCAAGGTGGAATCGATTGATATCCGCGATGCGGCGCCAGGTGTACCGGTGCCTGAGGCACTCCTGGGAATCGAAAAGATCATCCTGGAGGAGAAGCCTGTCGCCATTGTGGTTGGTCCTTTTCGCTCTGAGGCATTGTTAGCAGGTATGGATATTATTGCCAAGTACAAGGTCCCCATGTTAGGTACTATCGCTATGACCCCTGGCTCTGAGGCAAAGATCAAGAAGAATCCCGAAAAGTACAAGTATGTCTTCAGGGTTTCCCTTAATGTAATTTACTGGGCCAAACTCTTAGGGGGAACAATGGCAACCCTGAAAAACCAATTTGGCTTCAACAAGGTTTACCTGATGAACCAGGATGTACTCTGGGCCCGTGGTACTGCTGATGCCATGAAGAACAAATATTTTCTGAAGACCGGTTGGGAGGTTTTGGGTCACGACCAGTACCCCACAGGATCATCCGATTTCTCTTCAGCGTTGATGAAGGCCAAGAGCAAGGGCGCCGGTGTCCTGTTTACCTGCTTCGATATGCCTCAAAGTGGGGTCCTCGTTAAACAGTGGAAGAGCATGAAGGTCCCGGCATTAATCGCCGGGTTTGTATCTCCTATGGCTGGAGAGGTAGCATGGAAGACCTTTGAGAGAAAGATCGGCGGACTCATGAATGCAATTTTTGAAATTGGAAACATCCCTTCAGAATACTATGCCCCCGCCAAGAGATTCTACGATTCCTACAAGAATAGATACGGAAAAGGGATTCAGTCCGGTCACGGTCCTGCACCTTCATACGAATCTGTTTACATCTTGAAAGAGGCTATTGAAAGGGCAGGCTCACTTGACCCGGATGCTATCGTGACAGCCATAGAGAAGACCGACAAGATGGGGGTAATGGGTAGGATCAAGTTTGATAAGGGACACCAGGTCATCTATGGGATCAATCCAGGCCAAACAGCAACTGGATGTTTTTTCCAGTGGACGGAAGATGGAAAAAGAAAAATCGTCTACCCAGAGAGCTTGGCTGAAGGCGAGATAGTGCTGCCCCCCTGGGTAAAAAAAGTTAAATAGCGTTTGGGAATTGAGGGATTCAGGGATCAATGAATTCCTCAATTCGCAATTCCTTAATTCTCTTTATCTGTGTTACTTGGTACCTTAATATACGGTTTTGTCAATAGTGTCATACTGGCCCTCGTAGCTCTTGGATTTAACCTAACCTTTGGAATCAGCGGGGTTGCAAATTTCGCCTATGGCGCCCTGTACATCCTTGCCGGATTCTTAAGCTGGGTCTTATTTAATTCAGTTGGCCTTCCTTATGTCCTTGCCGCTCTCTTTTCAGTCCTTCTAACAGCTATTGCCGGGGCCCTGATGTATCGTTTTGTCCTGTTAAGAATCAGGGGTATGGTGTTGTCCGAGGTAATAGCTACCTTTGGTATTGGGCTGTCCATCCTTGAATTGTTCAAGTATCTCGGTTTTATTGGTTTTGAATATACCCTCCCAGTTTTTATAGATTCCAGCGTAGATATCGGCCAGGTCGTCATTGACATGCAGAGAGTGTTTATCGTGACCATAGGGATTGCCATGGCAGTTTTTCTCTGGTTCTTTACCCACCATACCAGAACAGGTCTCCGTTTCAGAGGTATTGCCCAAGATGAAAGGACCGCTTTGAGTCTGGGCGTCAACTCCGACTGGGTGGCCACCCTCAGCGTTTCCTTTGGGGCAGCCTATGCGGCAATAGCAGCCATCGTAATCCTACCCTTGGGCACTATAACGGTAGAGCATGGTTATGAGGTCCTTATAAATGCCCTTGCTGTATGCATCGTTGGTGGCTTGGGCTCCACTGGTGGCGTGGTAATCGCCTCTTTCATGATTGGGTATGCACAAACATTTACTGCAACCTATTTGGAGAGCCACTGGGTAATGGTGGTTCCATTAGTTGCTATACTGGCCATACTGGCGATCAAACCCTCAGGTCTCTACGGAGAACAGAAGGAACTGGAGGAAAGGATATAGCCAAAGAATTGTGGATTTTAGATTGTCGATTGCCGATTGAGGAATTGGGAAGGCGGATTGTGGGTAGGTCAGTAACTTTGCTGATCTAAGAAAGCGCAAATCTCATAGGCAGCTGGTCCATGAGCAAGGAAAAACCGGACAGATGAAAAAACGAAAAGAGAGGGTAGATAGAGGCATCAAGGTAAGATCAGCCGATATATTTGCACTCTGCTCCTGGAGAGAGATGCTCTATCTATCCTCCCCAAGACTATTACCCATACTAGGACTATTTGTAGTCTCATTCGTTTTGAGCCTTTACTGGCAAAAGGTCTTGCTCTCTGTATCAGTCTTTGCCATCCTGGCCATCAGTTGGGATCTTCTGGCTCAAAGCGGTATGGTATCCTTGGGGCAGGCACTCTTTTTTGGTATTGGTGCCTATATAGCCGGCATCATGAATCATTCCTGGGGTCTGTCTCCGTTTCTAACCATCCCTGCGGCTACTATCTTAGGAGGCCTTTTCTGTACCGGACTTCTCTTACCGGTTTTAAGATTGCGCGGAATCTATTTTGCCATGGTTACTCTGATACTGCCCCTTATGCTGGTTAGAGTAATCGAGGCTACAAAGATCTTTGGGGGGACAGAGGGAATAAGCGGCCTGACTCCGCTTCCATCCCGATGGCTTGAGCTATACATCATTATTGTCGCCCTTCTGGCTGCCCTTTTTGGATTTAGACGTCTTATGGGTTCAGACTTTGGTTTGGTTTTAAAAGGTATAAACGATAATGATCGATCCGTTATGAACGCAGGGATCAACATCTACTGGTTTAAGGCCCAGGCCCTATTTGTTGCCAGTTCTGTAGGGGCCTTTGCCGGAGCCTTTATGACACATGTCTATATGTTTGTTGGAATGCCTGTTTTTGCCCTTGATTACTCTATACTTCCCATTGCAGCCGCCGTTGTTGGCGGGCCAGGAACCTTTGCCGGCTCTATGTTTGGGGCCTTTCTCCTGGTGCCCTTATCAGAGATTTTGAGGGGACTTGGCGGACTCCGGATAGTATTCTACGGATTGTTTCTGGTAATATTTATCGTTGCATTGCCCGAGGGGATCTTTCACTATATTCAGCGGAAATACCATCAATTTGAAAGATGGGTCGAGGTGGAAAAATGAGCCCTTCTCCTCTGCTCAAGGTAAACAACCTCTCCAAATATTTTGGTGGTGTGCAGGCCGTTGATAGGGCCAGTTTTGAGCTTAAGGAAGGAGAACTCCTGGGCTTTATTGGTCCCAACGGCTCTGGAAAGACAACAGTCGTTAATCTTATAACTGGTTTTGTGAAACCAACAGAGGGTGAGGTTATCTACAGGGGTCGAGATATAACCGGCTGGCCCCCGTATAAGATAGTCAGGCTGGGTATCGCCAGGACTTTTCAGATGGTCAGGCCCTTTTACCAGCTCCCTGCCTTTAAGAATATGATCATCCCGTTATATTCGCCCAGAGTCAAACAGATGGCAGGTGGGAAATACGGCGACCGAGACGCTATGGCCTTGGATCTCCTGGAAGAGGTAGGTTTTGAGAGAGATTCTCTTGTTGCATACAAGATAGCCAGTGTTCTTCCTCAGGGATACCTCAAGAGGCTGGAATTGGCAAAGGGGATCGCCCTGCAACCCGATCTCCTGATCTTGGATGAGCTTTTCTCAGGTCTTAGTCTGGCAGAAGTAGCCAGTATTGTTCCTATCATTGAAAAGCTCCGTCACGGGGGAATGACAATCATCATGATCGAGCACCGGCTTAAGGAGCTTTTCAGGATCGCCGACAGGGTCATTGTCCTCAATTTTGGAGAAAAGATTGCTGACGGACTGCCAGAAGAGGTTATGGACAGCGAGGAAGTCAAAAAGGCCTATCTGGGGAGTGAGGAGGATTAGAGTGCTCGATATTAACAATCTCATGGTTTTCTTTGAAAATGCACTGGCCTTGAATGACCTTTCCATGACGGTAAATGAGGGTGAGATTGTGGGGGTTATTGGCTCAAACAGCGCCGGTAAAACCACCTTGATGAATACGGTCTCCGGTCTGATCATCGATATGAAGATAAAGGAGCAGAGGAAAGGCGGTGAGAGAATAACCGTATACGGTCAAATAATCTTCCAGGGTAAAGATATTACGGATGTTAAACCAAACCATAGGGTTGAGAAGGGAATAGTCCTTTCCCGGGAAAGACATCCAATATTTCCCGAGAGCGATGTCATGGAGAATCTAAGGATAGCCGGTCACATGAAGAAGAAGTCAGAACTAAGCGAAATGATAGATTATGTTTTCCATCTCTTCCCTGCCCTATCTGACCTCAAGAAACGGAAGGCCGGCTTCTTGAGCGGGGGAGAGCAGCAGATGCTGGCAATAGGGATGGCCCTCATTGTTAAACCGATACTTCTGCTCCTCGATGAACCTCTCTTGGGTTTGAGTCCACATCTTCAGTCCGCTCTTGTGGCAGCCATCAAGAACCTAAGGAGTGAATCTGGGATTACTATCCTCATAACCGAGCAATTCGCCAGGCCGGTCTTGCCAATGATAGACAGGGGATATGTAATCGAAAACGGGATGCTCACCCTGACAGGTGCAGGGGCGGAGCTCATGGAAAATCCGGAAATAAGAGCCGCCTACTTCGGGATCTGATTTCATGGAAGAGAGAAATTCAAAGAACATATCTACCATATTTGAGACTGTGGCAGAGAGACAGGGACAACATACTGCTGTTGTATACCTGGGCACTCAATACTCTTACACCTGGTTGAAGGATATGGCCGAGAGGTTTGCAGCCGCCCTATTAGATATTGGGGTGAATCATGGGGACAGGATAATTATCTATATCCCCAACAGTATCCAATGGGTTGTGGTTTGGCTAGGTATCCTGAGAGCCGGCGGGACCTGTGTACCGATAACACCCATATATACACCCTATGATCTCACATATATTGCAAACGACAGCGGCGCGGACACCATTATCTGCGCTGATACCAATTTTGGATATGTGACAAGGATCTTGCCTGAAACCAAGATAAAAAGGGCTATTGTTACAAAGATGGCCGATCTTCTCCCCTGGTGGAAAAGATATTTCGGGTACCTCTTTGACATAATCCCGAAAGGAAGAACGGCATCTCGCCAAAATACCTATCCATTAAGAAAATTGCTATCCAGATACAGCACGACTGATGAGTTACCTGAGTCTAAGCCAAATTGGGGGGACCTGGCTGAGATACTCTATACGGGTGGGACCACCAAATTTCCCAAGGGTGTTCCTATTACCCATGGCTTTTTTTTGGTGTCTGCGGATGAGCAGATCAGGAAAAGTGAGCCACTTTTCCCTGCCGAAGACAACACCATCCTATGCAACGCCCCCCTTTTTCATATCCTCGGTCAAACCTGCGGTCTAAGCACACTCCTCGTGGGAGGGACCTTAATGCTCCAGCCACGGATGAACCTCGATGCAGTACTTGAATCCATCCAGCGATTCGGGGCCAAGACAATGATTGGTGTTCCAACTCTTTATCGGATGATTTTGGAACACGATCGCCTTGACTACTATGACCTTAGCTCTGTTGAATACTGGTTCTGTGCAGGAGATGTGCTCCCGGTAGAGACTGGAAAGCGCTGGTATGATGAATTCGGTAAGTGCATCTACCAGGGATATGGTGCAACTGAGACCTGTGGCGGGGTATCCATGTGCCCTGTGGATATTGAAAATCCGCCGAAGAGTGTAGGTATGATTGTTCCAAGCAAAAAGATCAAGATCGTTGACCCGGTTACTCTGAAATCTTCAAAGATGGGAGAGCCTGGGGAACTCCTTGTCTCTTCTGAGTACATGGTAACCAGTTATTTGAACAAACCGGAAGAAACGGCTGAGTCCTTCATAGAGCTGGATGGCGAGAAGTGGTACAGAACGGCTGACATCATGTCCATGGATGAGGAGGGAAACCTCTATTTCATAGACAGGACTGTGGATACCATAAAGCATAAAGGCTACAGAGTATCTTCCAGTGAGATAGAAGCGGTGTTACAGGAGCACCAGGCAGTCATGGCCTCATGCGTTGTTGGTGTGCCAGATCCAAAGGTGGGGGAGCGGATCAAGGCCTTTGTAGTCCTCAAGGAAGACATTAAGGGTATCACCGGCTATGACCTCATTAGATGGTGCAGGGAAAGACTTGTTTCATACAAGGTTCCTCAATACATAGAATTCAGGGATATGCTTCCTAAATCAAAAGTGGGTAAGCTTTTGAGAAGGGAGATGAGAAGCGAGGAGAGGAGGAGGACAGAGGTATAAGATCAGTTATATTGTGAAATTGATTACATGTTACATTCTAATAGGCAATATTTCTTCTCACAAATCTTCTGCTGAGATCTTGATCCTATCTGAGAGGTAACAGAGGAATGGAACATGGGCTTGATGTTTTGACTCCTGTGCTCTATTGAGACTATAGACTATGGTAAGAATACTTGACTCCGAGTATGCTGGCAGGTGCCACAACATTTTGACCTACTGAGTCCGCCTGATTTGATGAACTCACAGGGTTCACACTTCCTTCCCAGATAAAAGCGGCTGCGTATCTCTAACTCTTCTTGCCTGCTTTCATATAGGAGAAAAGATCTTGTTGGGTTTCGGGATTTTGTAGTCTGAATCAGTGATAATTTGTGGTTCTAATATCGCATAAATGGATATCAAGAAAAATTACTTGATTCAGTTAGTTATGGATAATCGTCGCCCTTGAGCGAATAGCGCATCAGGTGTCTGGCAAAAAGAGGCCAGTTCCGAGTAACCACGAAAGGAGGCATTAAGTTCTATAACTAACATTAAAAAGAAGGAGCTTGACAACAGACGGCCTCATAGAAGTACTAGGCGCTATGGGGGCTTGGTGAAGCGGTTCTATGATTGAAGACTACAACACGTACTGCAAAGTTTTCGAAAAATCTTCTGCATAAAGACCGGGGCGTCGATGACGGGGTTGAATAACGGGGTATCCACTTGACTGATGTCACTCATACATGCTCCGCTTTAGGGGCTTAGGGTTGCTACCCTCAGGGGTGTAGCCCTTTGATTTCTTAATATATTGGCTTTACTGAAGGATGAATGCTCTAATTTATTAAGATGAACCAAGCCTATATTCTCATTCATATGGACTTTGACGTTACCCTGCCCTCCACAGAAACTACCAGTCAAGGAGGTTTTGATGATGGACTCACTAACAGAAGACCTAAAAGCATTGGCACGAGTAGAGGGTGCGGACCTTGTGGGTGTGGCGTCTGTCAATCGATTCCAAGAGGCGCCGAAAATGACGCATCCGAACGGAATTCTACCAGACGCAAAGGCCGTGGTTGTGATTGCAGTTAAATATCCCGATGCAGCTATAGATCGTTGGTGCAAACCTCCTGCTGAATCAATGTTCTTCTACCAGAGCGTGCAAGCATATATGACAAACATTGTGATACCCATGATTCAGTTCCGCCTTTACCGTTTTCTGGAAAAGGGAGGTTATCTTGCGGTACCAGTTTCTCCATCGGGTTTCTTTCGGTACCGCGATTACAAGGAGATGAAGGGAGGATTCATAGCAGACTTTTCTCATCGTCACGCAGCAGTCGCAGCCGGGCTCGGCGAGCTTGGACTCCAAGGATTGGTCCTCAGCCCTGAGTACGGGGCACGACAGCGACTGGCGTCTGTTATCACGAATGCTCCCTTAAAGCCTGGCCCTCTCTATGATGGAGATCCTCTATGCGATCAATGCGGCGAGTGCCTCAAGGTATGTCCTGTTCAGGCATTTCATAAGACAGAGCATCACTCTGTTCGCATCGGCGGCAAAGAATCGCTCTACGCAAAAGTAGACAAGTGGCGTTGCGCATGGGTTGAACAGCTGGGCATGGTGGGAGAGGCTGGTCCGAAATATGAGGGCTACAGGACGGATGTGCCGCCGCCCGGAAAGGTCACACGTAAAGGGTTTCTGGCTGCTATGGATAAGCGCGATCCCTTTCAGGCTTCCTGTGAATGGGGCACCATATCGTGTGGGAGGTGTTTACATGTGTGCCAATCGCACATGACCACCCACAATGCAGTGGGCGCATCCAAAGACTCAGGCACTTCTGACAAATAAGGCGAAGGCGTGGATCTCGAGCTCCTTGGTCAATCTTAGCTTTGTTGCCAAGTATATGGAGCTTCAATAGGGTATACGATCTAAGAACTTATGCTGGTACCCTTCTAGAAATTCTCTGAAATTCCTTCTCGCCTAAAAATAAAAGCCCGGGTGTGAAACCCCCTCCCTTGGAGAGAGTGGAAGTTTGCAGATTCAAAATGGTTAGAGGTACTGCCCCAGTAAGCTGATTCTAATATAAACTAATGTGGGTCTCACGAAAAGTTGGATGCAGCTCAACTCAACTTCAGGCGTCGGGCGGCCATTGCAGCGGCGCCTATCATGCCGGCATCATTTCCGAGCTCTGCCAACAGAACCTGCACGTTGCGATATAGGATTGGCCATGTAAACGACGGAAGGTGTCGCCGCACCGCATCCAACAAGGGCTGACCCGCAGCTGAAATCCCGCCACCAATGATACAGGCCTCGAGATTGAGAAGATTGATCATAATACCGAACGTCTGGCCAATGTACCGCCCGACTCTGTCGATTGCCGCAGCCGCTGCCCGGTCCCTCTGGGCTGCTAGCCGAAAAACATCCTCTGGGGAAATCGCAACATTTTGCCTGCCACTCTCAGAACAATAGAGCTCGATCAAACTCGACGCGCTGGCGAGACGCTCGAAGGTGCCGGGAATACCGCTATAGTTGACCGGCCCATTGGGATCGAGCGAAATGGCCCCTATCTCCGGCGGCAGACCACCACGGCCCGTAAGCACCTGCCGTGCCACCACTACACCACCACCGATCCCTGTACCGATCGTAATGAGTACGAAGTTGCTGAATGGACGGCCTGCACCAAACAGGAGTTCCCCAGTAACCGCGCACGTGCCATCATTGTCGATGAAGGCAGGCAAACCGAAGCGATCGCCAAGAACTGCTGGTAACGACCGCCCGCGCAGTACCGGCACATTGTTCGTGCCGTCGACCAAAATCCCGGTTTCTGGTTCCGCATAGCCAGGCGAAGCAATACCCAAGGCAGTGAGCTCAACCCGGAGAGGCGATGAAAGTCCTTCGACCGAATTGCATACTTTGTCTATGATCTTTTCAAAGGATTCCCCTGGATCTAAGGCAACAGCGGCCTTCGAGAGAACAGCACCCTTGATGGTAATTAGTCCAATCTTAACAGCTGTCCCGCCGAAATCTAGACCTACAATTACCGTCATGGAATTTCGCCAGTCTTAATCCTAAGCTTTTGCGAAAGATTGGGATATTTCATGTTTTCTGGGACTATGCCTTTCCGAATTGCCAAGTGATAAGCTAGGAGTTGGAAAGGCACAATAGCGCTTATGAGGTCTAGCTCAGGTAAAGGATCGGTTGAGGGCCACGGCAAATCTATATCATAGGGCGTGCGGGAACTGCCACCCGTGTTAAGAGTACAGACGGAGATGTCCAAGTCTGATAGAACTTTCGCGGCCATTAAGGCCATATCATATTGTGCCCGGGTACAGGCAACAAATATTGCGAGGCTTTTCTGACTCAATCCGTGAAACCGACCATGAAATGCTTCTTCGGTGTCCAATGCCACCGCGGGAATACCACTCATTTCCATAATCTTCAAGGAGCCTTCGAGCGCAGTGCCGTAATGCCTCCCCTGCCCCATGACCATAATAATGTCAGCCCCCACAAAGGCCCGTGCCAAATCAGAGCTCACCAGAACGCAACGGTCGATCAGATGGGACAGCTCCTTCGGGAATTGAAATGCCTGAAGGTCATGACCAACCGTCATTTGAAACAGAAGAAGCAAGGTCAACACACTAGCAGTGTAACCCTTGGTCTTTGGCCCCACGTCCTCGTGTCCTACTGGAATGATCAACATATCACCTGGTATTCTCGCAATGGGGCTATCAGGTTCTGCTGTGAGTGTCAGCGTCCTCATTCCCCGGCTACGAGCATATTTTATCGCCTCTATCGTGCTTGTACTGGCACCGCTTTGAGATAATATGATTGCAGTTGCGGTTCGTTGGACCTCCTCAGATGGCTCGGCCATAAATGCGAGGGGCCCTTTGATCCTAATTCGTGACGGCGTAAGCCGAGCCAACATGGGTTCTACCGCGACCAATGCGTTCATTGACGTGCCTGACCCCACAAGGTAGATGGTATCGCTGGCCGAAATCCTTCGGAGAGCTGCAAGTTCATGGGGGACGGTCTGCAAGATAGTTTCGATGACCTGCGGTTGCTCCAACACAAATGCCTTGATGTTCATCCTGATTATCCCTTGATGCCCCCTTCACCGCGGCCTTGCCTGAAGTATCTCTGCATTGCAGCGAAAGGAACAATAATAGGCAGGCTGAGTATAACAGCGGCTGCCATCAACCGACCATAATCGATCTGGTGCTGGCCGAGGAAGAAAAACAATATGACCGGCGCGGTCTGTGCGGCCGTAGTTGTCGTGTACAGAAGCGCGAAAATGTATTCTTGCCAAGCGAGGACAAAGGCGAACAGACCCGCTGTGATGATCCCGGGCAATGACATGCGCAGAACCACCTCAAAAATGGTCCTGATATCACCACATCCGTCCACCTTTGCTGCCTCCTCCAGTTCTCTAGGAATGTTCTGAAAGGTAGTTGCAATCATCCACGTACATATCGGTAACGTTACAGAAAGATAGGCAAAAACTAGGCCGGTGATGGTGTTCAGGAGATGAAATTTCGACAGTATGATATAAAACGGGACGAAAAAGATCATCGGTGGGAAAAATTGCGAACTCAATATCGCAACCAGGATTGGCCTTCCGCCTGGTGCCCGGAGTCTTGTGAGTCCATAAGCTGCGGGAATAGAAAGCAGCAGGCTTATCCCGGTCACAATGGTGGATACCAGGATACTGTTTCGCAGAGATGCCAGAAACTTCGGATCTTTCAGAACTCCCGCGTACTGCTCCAATGTCCAGTTTTTTGTAAACCACTTGAGCGGGTAGGTAAAGAACTCGTCGATTGGCTTAAAGCTGGTCATCGTCATCCACAGGTAGGGGAAGATTACAACGGCAGCAGCACAAAGTAAAAACAGATAGATGAAGCCCAACAGCAGTTTCGTTCTCAAACGTCTCGAAGCAATAAGGGTCGGCATCTCATTCCCTCTCAACGACGCGTAAGTATAATGCAATCACCACGAGTATCTGCAGAAACAAAACGAGCGATGCGGCAGCGGCTGCACCGAAATCAAATGCATCGAACGCTTGCTTGAATATGAACAGGCCGAATATTTCCGTTGCCCGTAGCGGTCCGCCCCCGGTCATAATGATCGGCAGCGTAAAGGAATTGTAAGCCCAGATGGTCGAGAGCAACACCCCTGTGGAAATGTTGGGCAAAATTGTGGGCAGAATCACCATACGAAAGGTCTGCACGCGGTTGGCACCATCCACCTTGGAGACCTCAACCAGCTCAAGCGATACATCCTGAAGGCCAGCAAACAATGTAATCATTACGAGCGGGAAAAATTTCCAGGTGTTGGCGAGGATCAACGATATCTGGGCAAGTCGAGGAGACGCCAACCATGCGATTGGCCTTTCAATCAACCGGAGCCGTAGCAAGATGTCATTGAGCACACCCAATTGTGGATGGTAGATCCAAATGAACAGAATCGCTACAACCACGAATGAAGAAATCCAAGGTATGAGCAGAATGCCTGTAAAGATACCCCGGAAATGAACAATCGAGTTGAGGGCCATAGCAATGGACAGCCCTAACACGAGTTGCAAGGAGACATTGCCAATCACCCACAGCAATGTCACTTTAAACGAATTCCAAAAATACTCCGACTCCCAGAGTTTCACAAAACTCTTTAGGCCAGCGAAATTCCAAGTATTGGAAGTGAAATTGTAGTCGAAAAAGGCAATCCCGAGGTTATATATAGCCGGGAAAAGCACCGCAAGGCCGAGAACCACTAAGAGTGGCGCCGCAAAAAGGTACCCTTTTATGAACTTAGATCGGCCCTTTAACACAATGCAACCACTAAAGCCCTAATCATCTCTCCCAGGAGTTGTAGGGCTGGATTCGCCATCGGTCGAGGCGCTCCCATTTCCCTGATCGGCTGGAGGCATAAGCTTTGTCGATAATGCGGTTTACTTCAAGCCCGTCTTTAAAGGTTAGCATCGGGGTAGATTTGTTCCCTACGCATTCAATAAAATGCTGTATCTCGTCGTAATAACCGTAGCGCCAATATTCTTGCACCGTTGGATACAACCATCCCTGATCGTGTTCTGCTTTCTCTGTGAAGTACTTATCCGTCCTTTGTTTTGTGAAAACCTTGATGGGTTGTGAATGGCTAGACCTGTCGTAGGTTATCATGCCTTCGTCACCCCATACTTCGATCGCCAGTGCCATACCGCCACGCTGGGTCCAACTCGCTTCTGCCTGGCCTACTAAATTGTCACCATATCTGATCAACGCCAGGGCATTATCTTCGCAATCCGTTTTGTGGTAGAGGGTTGGTGTATGGGCGAAAACCGCTTCTGCCTTCTGTTTACTGATAAAGTTGAATGCGCCGATGAGATGACAACCCATGTCGAGAAGGGCGCCCCCACCCGAAATCTCTCGCTCATAAAACCAGAGCGAGTGGGGGCCGAAGTGCCCTTCGCGTCCCCGCATCCAAAGGGGATTGCCAATGGTCCCGCGTTCAATGACCGATAGGATTTCCTTCATATCTGGCGAAAACAACAGGTTTTCGCCATAGCAGTGAATGATCCTCGCGGTCTCCGCCGCATCGAGCATCGCCTTTGCTTCATCAAGTGAACGGCCAAGGGGCTTTTCACAGAGGATATGTTTGCCGGCCTTCGCCGCCGCAATGGCCATTTCCATATGAAGATGATTGGGCAGGCAAAGATCGACAGCCTCGAAGTCCGGTCCATCAAGAAGGCCTTCGAAAGACGTTGCCACAAACCCGATGCTATTAGCCTCGGCGAATTTCTTCGTGCGCGCTGGGTCCCGGCCCAGAACCGATACGACTTCCCCGCCTTGCAACCGCGCGTAAACCTGCGCGCGGAATTCGGCGATGAAGCCAGCCCCCAACATCGCGACGCGAACTTGGCTACTCATTTGCTTCCTCTGAAACTTCGCCAAGGCCTTGTCACTCTGACAAGGCATTACTTTAGGATCTTATTGATTCTCGCAGCTGCACCGTCAGCCGCCTCCTGAGCCGTCTTACGTTGGGACAGCACTTCCTGGACCGCAACGCCGATGATGTCCGCTATCTGGCTAAACTTATCGGTAATCGGCAGAGGCTCGCCGTGAGGAGCCGCTGCAACCCATAGCCCCCAGTCCTCAGTCTGGAAACGCGGCATGGCTGAAGTGGTCTTTCGGCCAGGAATTGTTACCACACTCCGTGCCTGGTTTTCGGGCTTCAAACAGAATTTGATGAATTTTTTGCAGTCCTCTTTGACCTTGCTCTGAGAAAAAATGACGTAGTACCAAGAGCTCATGGTGAACCGAGGCTTTTTGCCCTTCAGGCGAGGAACCTGACCCACTGACCAGTTCAACTTCGGGTTCATTTGGCGCAAGGTCCCCCTTGCCCACGGGCCGTCGATCATCATGGCCACCTGGTTGGTCAGCAGGAGTTGCCGCACGTCTTTGTTGCTGTTTCCAATTGCCGACGGTTGCGCGACTTTGTATTTGTTAAGAAGGTCGCCGTAAAACTGCAAGGCTGCAACACCAGCTTCGCTGTTTATTGCCGCCCTCTTGCCATCGGGTGTTAAGAAGTCGCCATGGAAGGCGTACAGGATATTGAGGAAACGGCCGATTAGAGTGGCATCGTTGGCGCCAATCAGACCGAAGCCGTACTGGCCGGGCTTTGTTAGCTTCTTCGTAACTTCCACGAATTCGTCCATGGTCTTCGGAAACTCTTTGATTCCGGCCTCTTTGAACAGGTCCACATTGTAATAAATCATCCACGGATCGATACGATCCGGGACGCCGTAGACTTTGCCAGCCACGGTTGCCGTTAACCAGGGGGCATCGTAGAAATCACCTTTTTCGAGCGTTCCCACGAAGTCCGTAAGGTCGGTGAGGAAGCCGGCTGCTCGGAACTCCTGCAGCCACCGGCCGCCCACATACCCCATATCAGGTGCATCGCCGGACCGCAGAGCTACAGTCAGCTTTTGCTTCATCACGGGGAAGGGAATGCTGATGATATCTATCTTTAAGCCCGTATTCTGTTTCTCCCAATCGGCGAATATGCTGGTGACCTCCCTTTCCTGTTCCTTGCTGTCCCACCCGGGGTAGGCGATCTTAATTGTCGTGTCCGCCCACGCCCCTGGTGCAGCTAGAACAGCTCCAAGAGCTACGACGCAAAGTGTCGTTATTAATTTTCTAAACATGCTTCTACCTCCTTTTCTTCCTTAAGGTTGAGAAAAAACACGCGTACCATTTACCAGCTCTGTCCTCTGGCAGCATTATTCATCGGTCCGCGCGACCATTGGCACATAGTTCTCCAAGTCGGTGACCGGGAATTTGACAACCTGCCCCGTTTCTGCTGAATGATAGAGGGCCATCAGTATTTCAACCACGGCCAGGCCGTCGTCAAAAGTTTCCACGGGTGTCTCTCCCTTACGGAAGGCCCCGACCATATGTCTGTTCTCATTAACGTAACCGTAAACACCCGGTTCATCCTCTAACACCGGCATAAGACCCTGTTCGGCCATCTGTTTTTCAACCAGATCCTCCCCCTTTTCGCCGCTCATCTCGCGGGACATGAAGACTTTAAGACCAGTGTTAAGAGAGCTGAACTCCATGGAGTACTCGGGACCGAGAAGTTCAAGCTGAATGCGCAGTCCTGCGCCCACATAGGCCCAAGAGGTGGTCGCCTCGATCATTACCTGCTGGCCTTCAGGATCTTCCAGGATCAGTGTTCCGCGCGCGAAGTCCTCTGCTGGCCGTTTCCCGTAATCCACCTCTTCACCCATCATGTTCTTAAGCTTCTCAATGTAGGCAGGACGTGTCCATTTCAGATTTCCTATGGTCGCGCTAGCACTAATCAACTTCAGCGATGAACGCGGTTCGCCAGGTTTTGTGAGCAGGAAGCGGGCTACCTCAACGCTGTGACACATCATATCGGAGAGAACCCCGCCTCCCTGACGGTTGCCCATCCAGAACCACGGTTCGTGCGGCCCACTGTGTTCCTCCGCAGCGCGTGCCAGGTAAGGACGCCCGCTGCCTGGTACCGCGCGGCGCCAGATGATTTCCTTACCGCGCTGCACGGCTGTCGAGAAAAGCTGGTTTTCCAAATATCCGTGGTTAAGATTGGCTTCTTTAGCTAAACGCACGATCTCGCGCCCCTCCACGATAGTGCGGGAAAGCGGTTTCTCACACGCCACCCCGAGAAGGGAAGCCTTTCCCTCAGTCACAAGTGCGTGAATCCGGCGGAAGGTCTCTAGTCGCGTGTAGTTCGGCCCGATGACCCATACCGCGTCGATCTCAGGCGAGGTAACAAGGGCATCGAGAGAGGAATAAGCGGTGCAGGGTCCCAGTTCGTCTTCGTTCACTAGCTCTGCGAAGGCTCGGCGGTGGGCCTCCGTTGGACTATAGACGCCGGCGATCTGAGCGTGCCGAACGCCACGCATTGCCCGCAAGTGAAATTTGGCCATGAAGCCACTTCCTATAAAGCCGATGCGAAGTGTTTCCACCGGTAAGGATTTGGAAGCCATTTCATACCACCTTGTCAGTTTCTGGATCAATAAGATGCATATTTCTCATGTCCATCATCAGCCCGATCGTCTCGCCGATTTCCTTGACAGCATAGGGGTTCACCCGTGAACAGATGTGGTTCCCGGCGATCTCGAAATGAATCATGGTATCCATTCCCAGGGGCTCAATAACGTCAACCCTTGCTGAGAAGTCTCCCATACCCGAATCATCGTCGTGCTGACGATGTTCACTGCAGTGTTCGGGCCGAATTCCAAAAATCATTTTCCTTCCCACGTACGGTCGGTACCGATCTGCATGCGATGTCGGCACTGGGAGGCTCAGTTCATCTTCGATTTGCACTGCCAAGCAGCCTGTGGATTCGATCAGTCGGCATGGGATGAAATTCATGGAGGGTGAGCCGATAAAGCCGGCAACAAATCGGCTCGCCGGCCGTTCGTACATATCCTGGGGTGTGCCAACCTGCTCTATTTTGCCGTTGTTCATTACGACTATGCGCTCCGCCAGCGTCATCGCCTCGACCTGGTCGTGTGTCACGTAGATCATGGTCGTTGCAACCTTTAGATGGATTTTTTTGATCTCGGTCCGCATCTGCACGCGCAGCTTAGCGTCTAAGTTGCTCAGTGGTTCATCAAACAGGAAAACCTTCGGATCACGCACGATTGAACGGCCGATGGCAACCCGTTGCCTCTGCCCCCCTGATAACTGCTTCGGGCGCCGATCGAGCAGATCACGAATGCCTAGGATCTCCGCTGCAGCTTCCACTCTACGCCGAATCTCCGACTTTGGATATTTCCTGACACGGAGGCCGAAAGCCATGTTCTCAAAGACCGTCGCATACGGGTAGAGGGCATAGTTCTGGAATACCATCGCAATATCACGATCTTTCGGCGCCATGTCGTTGACCAGTTGGTCCCCAATGTAGATCTCGCCGTCGGAAACATCCTCCAAGCCCGCTATCATCCGCAAAGTCGTAGTTTTGCCACACCCCGACGGCCCGACAAGCACTACGAATTCCTTGTGTATGATATGGAGATCGATGTCATACGCCGCCACCACATTCCCGAATGATTTACTGACATTTTTTAGTGTAACATCGGCCATTCGAAATAGTCTTGCATACTTAAGACCTCAGACTTAGACAATTATTAAGTAAATTGTGGCCTTGTGTCAAGTGTAATCATAGATAGGTCATCTCTGCCAATTTGCGGAAATTAGATTAAAAATCTTTTGCCCTTCCAGTTTTCATTTAGCATCTCAGAAATGCCATACATTATGCAATCAGCACTTGCCTCATTGGTAAATAAGTTGTTTATCAAGAGCGATGAAAGGATACTGGGGAACTCCGATTTTGTAGGCTCCCTCCTTTCCCAGGCTGGTGAAAACAACAGACCTACACATTTGACAAAATTGAAATGACTCTAGAGAATAAAACCAAAATGTAAAATGTGTAGGTCTCACTACGAATGGCGTAACGACTTCCCCGCTCTCTCAACCAGGGACTCAGTGAAGCTCCCCGCGCTTCCGCGCGGGGCATCTGTGTTAAAGCCAAGCGGAACTGCGCCGACTCGCAGCGCAGGCG
>Ga0209636_10001749_pt1 | contig 21963 bp, 18 predicted proteins | sample DeeMarSWOR152_54_FD_187464 | JGI IMG/M metagenome (GOLD analysis project Ga0209636, IMG submission 187464) | Marine sediment microbial communities from White Oak River estuary, North Carolina - WOR-1-52-54 (SPAdes) (version 2) | ecosystem: Environmental > Aquatic > Marine > Intertidal zone >...
CTGCTTGTTAAAATCAGCTCCCAGGTGACATCCGATGTTCTCTCCAATCTCCGAAAAACCTGGGATTCCATGTCTGCCGGCCTTCCTTTTGAATTCACATTCCTGGATGATAAGGTCAACAGCCTCTACCAGAATGACAACCGGGCCGGCAGAATTGTCACTCTCTTCTCCTGTCTGGCCATATTTGTTTCCTGTCTCGGACTCTTCGGTCTTGCCGCCTTTGTGGCCGAACAACGGACCAAAGAGATCGGTATCCGGAAAGTGCTGGGCGCTCCGCTTTCCAATATCATATGGTTGCTGACTGGGCAGTTCGTCAAATGGGTGATTGTTGCGAACCTTATCGCCTGGCCGTTGGGCTACTGGATCATGAACCGCTGGCTGCAGGGATTCGCCTTCCGGGCCTCTCTCTCCATCTGGATCTTTCTGGCCAGCGGGCTGGCCGCCCTGGCCATCGCTGCCTTGACCGTCAGTTCCCAGGTGATTAAAGCGGCCCTGGCCAATCCTGCTGAAAGCCTGAAATACGAATAACCCTCGTTTTCACCATTATATGATTTAGGTGTTTTTCACCCAAATGATTTTTTTCCTTTTCTGCAGGATTTCTCATTAATCTCAGTTGCTGAAAATTAATCCGGCGCTTCATTTTAATATAATTTCTTTTTCTTTCCTTGTTCCGCTATAATATTATACCTTTATAATCCTTTAGAAGGAGGTTTTCAGTGAGAATATTCCTAAGTCTATTCCTGACATCTTTACTTCTTCTCTCTCCAACTTCGGCCAAGGTGAAGAAAGCTGCTTTTGATGCTCAAGCTGCATGGAGTTACATAAAAGATTTGGCTTCAGATTCCATGCTAGGACGGAAGAGCGGCCAGCCAAGCGGTAGAATGGGAGAGGAATACATCGCTTCCAAGTTTAAAGAGTGGGGTATAGAACCAGCAGGGGATAATGGCACCTACTTCCAGAATTTTACCATCGAGCACAGAAATATTAAAGAGGGAGTAAAACTGGAGATAATTGCCGAGAAAACAAGGAGAGATTTTTATTACGGCGAAGACTGGAGCGTGCAGAGATTCTCAGGTTCAGGGCACTTTACTGCTGAACTTGTCTTTGTTGGCTACGGAATCCATGCTCCTGATAAGGAGTACGATGATTATGCTGGAGTCGATGTGAAAGGGAAAATAGTTCTTTTTTCTGCCGGCACTCCTCAAAAGCTTGAGAAAAAGCTCGGTGATTTGACGAAGATGGAGAAAAGAATTGAAGCTGCCCAAAAACTTGGCGCTCGAGCAGCTATCGTTTTCAGACCTTCTGCAACCCAGACCCGTTATTTTCGGATTAGGTTAAAAAAAGAACAATATAAACCAGATTTTGTGGTTTTATCGGTCGAGAGAAAAGTGACAGACTTTATTTTTAAAGACCTGAAAACAGAGCTCCGCCACCTCATAAGGGAAATTGACGGCAAGGCCAGGCCCCAGTCCTTAGAAACAGGAGTAAAAGCTTTTATGTCTGTTAATGCCATCTTCGATGAAAAAAGGCCAACCAGGAATGTTCTGGCAAAAATAACTGGAAGCGATAAAGTCCTTATGAATGAATACGTAATCATCGGCGGCCATATGGATCATTTGGGCATAAGCCCGATGGGAGATATTATGAATGGAGCCAATGATAATGCTTCGGGAACCGCGGTTGTTATGGAGATAGCCCGCATAATGAAGCTCAATCGTGCCAAGCCTAAGAGAACAGTCATATTTGCTCTCTGGGCTGGAGAAGAGCAAGGGCTTTTGGGCTCAAGGCATTATGCGGATCATCCTCCTTTGCCCATAGAAAAAACCGTAGCTTACATTAACATGGACATGGTGGGTCATGGCAGTGGTAAGATACCTTTTCAAGGTGTTTACTATGGTCCTCAAATCTGGAAGCTTCTCAAGGAGAAACTCCCTGAAGAGATACTTAATTATGTCATGCCTCAGCGCGGAGGCCCTGGAGGCTCAGATCATACTCCGTTTTTAGAAAAGGGAGTTCCTGGATTCTTCATAATTACCAGAGGCGCCATAAAATACCACCAGAGCCGGGATGATAGTGATTTGATCAATCCAGAGATGTTGAAGAAAACAGGGGATTTTGTTCATGCTGCAGTTAAAATACTGGCATCAGAATCAGGAGACTTTTTCCCTCCACTCCGTCAGGAGACTTATTATTTGAAATACCAGACCCTCATTAATTTCAGGCTTTCTCTTCTGGCCGAAGTAGTCGAAAATCATAAGGATGCGAAAGATTCCCATGTCGATCTGCAGCTTTCAGTCATAACAGGAGAAGAAGACCTTTCAGGTGACAGACTGAGGGTAGATATCCTGAACAAATTCTTGTCCGCATCACAGGAGATAAATAAAGCGCAGGGTCTTTCTTATTATTCTTCTTCCGGCAGACTCACCGGGGATATCCGCCGGGGAAAAACAACGATTATGGCTGGACTCAACGGAATCAATGCTTTCCGAGATGAACCCAGATGGGCTCAAGTCTTGGCTAAGCAAGGACTCTACTTCGCTGTTGTCGAAGATCCATCTTTTCTTTTTGGTGAACAAGGATTGAGCGAGGAAGGAAAGAAGATAATAAAAGCAGTTAACACAAGCGGCCTTCTCCTACTCGTCAAAGGAGTGGATGGTTCGCAAGCCAAGCTTCTTTTAAAAGGCTCCAAAAAGCCTCTTGTAATTCTCGATAATAATCTACCCGCCAAGGAAGTTATGGAACTCATCAAAGAAAAAGAGTCCGCATTTGGACTTGTCTGGTCCAGTGGAGTAGATCCTGTTGCTTATTTCAATAAAGTGGATGAATTCAAGAAAGCCGTTGGCACTGAATATCTGATGATGGTTAACGAGCCGTGCTTATGGGGAAAAGCTGGAAAGGACCCGATGCTCAAGGTGATTACCGAGATTATCAAAGCCAAGTATGAAAGAACGGATAGATCCAACATTTTTTCTGCCACTTTTCTTAGAGTGTTAGGAAAGGCAAGAGGAGAAGAAGATTCCCGTGTTGTTCCTTATATTCCCTTCTAAGGTAGCGCTGGGTGAAAAAAGGGGACAGGTCTTAATGCTCAGTAATTAGGTAACACTTTCTGTAATGATATTGAAGATAAAAGAGTGATATTGAAGATAAAAGTGTCATTGCGAGCGACCGAAGGGAGCGTGGCAATCCACTGTTGCGAGCGCAGCGCGGCAATCTCATACAATAAATTGCGAGGAGCGCAGAAGATTCCTTCGCTTTGCTCGGAACAGGCTGAGCAACCTCAAACTTTTTTATTATTATGACTTTATCTCACTCTATGAGATTGCTTCGCTCCGCTCGCAATGAGATTATGAACGTGTTGCCGAATTATTGAGCAAGTACAACAGGCTGCTTTTTTATTGAGATAAGGTATATATAGCTGTTGTAGGGGCTTGATTTATCAAGCCCGCCGGTCAGATGTAGAAATGATTTGTAGGGATTTAATTTATTTGTAGGGGCTTGATTTATCAAGCCCGCACTTATTTATATTAGGATTTTTTTTAATAATATAAGGAGATTATTCATTAGAGAGCTTATTGTTACGGGTTTGTTTGCTGCCCTTTTTGTTGTCTATTTGTTAGCGGAGCGTTTTATTCTTTCTCGAAGAAGTCGAAGCATTCCCCTCAGAATTTGTGTTACCGGGACAAGGGGAAAATCGAGCGTAACCAGACTCATAGCAGCTTCTTTGAGAGAGGCTGGCTTTGCAGTGCTGGCCAGAACTACAGGCTCAAAGCCCGTCACCATCCTTCCGGATGAGGAAGAAGAGATCAAACGCAGAGGCTCTCCCTCAATTCTGGAAGGAAAGAATATCCTGAGAAAAGGTGCAGAGCTTCAAGCTCAGGCTCTTGTTTTGGAATTGATGAGTATCCATCCTGAGTGCGGTTATTATGAGTCAGTTCAGATGTTTAAGCCTCATATTCTAGTCATAACAAATGTTCGTCTTGACCATTTGGCTCAGACGGGATCCTCAAAGGAGGATGTAGCTCGTAGTATTGCCTCAAGCATTCCAGAGAATGGTACAGTCTTTATCCTACAAGACGAATTTTTTCCTGTATTCAAAGAAGTGGCAGAGAAAATGAGCTCCAAAATCATCCAGGTTCCTGGAGGTTCCTTTAGTGAATATCTCCAACCAAAGAATAATCTTCCCTCCTTTGAAATGGAAGAAAATATTCGCTTGGCCCTGGCTGTGGCCGAGTTCCTGGGGATAGATAAGAAAGTTGCTCTTCAGGGTATGATAAAAGCTCGACCTGATTTTGGAAGCCTCAAGACCTGGACTGCGGATTTGGGTTCACCCCCTCGACCCTGGCATCTTGTCAGTTGCTTTGCTGCCAATGACCCGGAATCCACACGTCTTGTTTTGTCCAGGCTTCTTGAAAAGAAGTTTCTAAACAGCAAAGAAATTATTGGACTTCTTAATCTCAGGCGAGACAGGGGAGACAGAACCCTCCAGTGGCTTAGAGCTCTAAAAGAAGAGGCTTTTCCTGAGATTCGAAAGTTCTTCTTCACCGGAGACCATGCTCAAGCCCTGAAGAGCAGGCTGAAAATGTCCGGGAAAGCGGAGCTAATTGTCTCCAAGCCCCGAGGTCCTCATAAAATCATGGAAGAAATAGCTGAAAAAGTGAATGCAGACGCTGTATTGATCGGGATGGGTAATATGGGAGGTCTTGGGAAAGAGCTTGTTGAGTATTGGGAGGATATTGGAAAGACCTATGACTTTTGAGACGCTGTTTATCGGACTAATCGTTGCTGTCATCTATGTGGAAATCATGGATATATATCCAGGCGGGATTATTGTTCCTGCTTATGTGGCTCTTTATCTTGACCAGCCGCTAAGGGTCCTGGCCACGATTCTCATCGCTCTCTTAAGCCTTTATACTTATAAAATTTTGTCCCGCTGCCTCATCCTTTTTGGGAAGAGAAGATTTGTGATGCTTGTTCTTCTAGGAGGAATTTGGGCTCAGATCTGGTTTCTTCTCTTACCCCATTTTTTCGCCGATCCTTTAGGACTCAGGGCCATCGGCTGGATCATTCCAGGGCTCCTGGCCAATAACTTAGAAAAGCAGAAAATTGTTCCGACTTTAGCCTCAATGTTTATCGTCGCTATCATCACCTATTTTATTGTTAGTCTTATTGGGATAATTTTATAATGGCAAGTTTATTTTTTAGCCCAAGAAGAAATATCCCTAAAGAAGATACCGGGAGAAAGCAGGGGGCAATTCTCGTCCTTTTTGCTTTGAGTATTCTGTTTCTTGTGCTGGCCAAGTCTTTTCCTTCAAAGGAAGCGGAAAAGGTTAAAGGAGAGATGATCAGGGCTTCTGAAATTATGACCGAAGCTACGGATGTAATAAGAGAATGCCGCGGGGAAAAAGGCCTCATTCTTGATAAAAGCATAGACCTGAACCAGACAGGACTTATAGGTCTGGAGTTTTCTCCGATAACAACATCCATCGGGAGCCTCGAGGCTAAAAGAACCACAACCAATCCCAATTTCGCCGCTCTTATTGTTTTCCTTCTGAAAGAAGCGAAAATAGAGAGCGGGGATACGATTGCCGTGGGAGCTTCCAGCTCTTTTCCTGCCTTGATTGTTGCCGTTCTTTCAGCGGCAAAAGCCATGAATCTGAGGCCCATGGTGATCAACTCTTTAGGAGCTTCTCAGTGGGGGGCTAACAATCCTGATTTTCACTGGCTTGACATGCAAAGCTGCCTCCTGAGCGCCGGGATATTCGATGCCAAACCGATTGGCCTCTCTCTTGGTGGCGCAGGAGATGAAGGTAAGGATATGAGTCCTGAGGGCCGCTCTCTCCTTGTAGATGAGATAAGAGAAAGCGGGATTTTTTTCCTTCATGAGCCTGATTTTACGAGGAATGTGGAGGCAAGAATGAACCTCTATGAGGAAAAAGCAGGGGAGCGTAGAATCAAAATCTTTATCAATATCGGGGGAAGCTGGTCAAACATGGGAGAGGATCCAGAGGTCTTAAGATTGAGTCCAGGCCTGGTTAAAATAAAACACTTTCCTCCAGCCGAAAGAAGAGGAGTTCTTTTTGCCATGGCTGCCCTCAAGATTCCGGTTATTCATCTCCTCTATATCAAGGGACTTGTCGAGCGCTACGGGCTTTCGTGGGATCCCATTCCCCTTCCTAAGTCTGGGAAAGAAAAGATTTATCAGCTCGCCAGGAAAAAACAAACCTCGTTTCTTTTTCTTGCAGCTACCTACTTTTTACTAGTCATAGTAGTCATGGTTTTCCACAATAAACTGCCTAAAAGATGAATGCTTCAAGGATGAATAAGTAAAGTCCTTTGCCCAAATAAAAAACATCTATTTAATCTCTCTTCTGTTAAGGGTTGGCTTAGAGTATCCTCTCTAATAAATGAAAATTTTTAAGTCATAGGAAAAAGGAAAGACTTCTATCTGTGAATGAATCAGGATAATATTTGCTTACTGATTCAAGCGCATTAAGTGAAGTGTCATTGCGAGGAACGGAGTGACGAAGCAATCTCGTCTTTATAGGATGCGATTACCATGCTCCCTTCGCTAGCCCGCAATGACAATTAAAGTCATTTATTACGTTCGTATTAGTTAACCTGGATTATTCATAAAATATGCCGACACTATATATTATTTTCAATGATATTAGCTCTTTAGGTAGGCTTTTCTCAAAATCAGGATTCAAACTTTCTTTTATGTCCATTCATTCACTCTATGTCGGCATCTTTTACCTTTCAGGCGAGCCGATCTCACTGCATCTGCTTCGTTGTGGCCCATTCGCGGTGGATTACCACAGCTTCATGGGCCAACGCCTCGCATCTACAGCAACCCCGACTCGTGCATTATCCAGGTTAATCTATTTGGAAGGTGTATCTTTGAACTTTTCCGAAGCAGGCTCCCCACCTATTCCCCAGTGCGTTTTCAGGATTTCATGAATGATTACTTCCACCGCATGCTCTGGGACGCCTAAATTTACAAAGACTTTGGTAATATCTCGTATTACGATTTTTGCTTTTTCTTTTCCAAAGCCCTTCCAAACATTTACATGAACAACTGGCATTTTTCAATCCTCATTTTAAATTAACTATTCTCTTGGGAGAGATTAGCTATTTATTTATGATTTTTGTTTTGCCGTAGCCAACTGCGTCCAGCCATTCCTTCGGATAGCCCGACGCACTTCTTCCTTCTGGAACATTGACATAGCCGTCGTTGTACTTAACGATTAGGTAATCGGCCAGAGCCCACCAATCATCGACCACTCGCTGGGCTGTTTCGTTGGAATACTCCGTCAGGTACTCCCGGCATGCTTGTGGATTTTCTTTGTACAGGGCTTCTGCCCGGGCTTCTACAGAAGCTTGGAGGTTGAAGAATGTATTCTCGAAATCTGTGTAAGCTTTCTTGATGTCCTCACTCATAGGAGAGTATCTAAGGTTAGCCCAGTTGGAAACAAAATCAAAAGCCCACCAGGCCGATTTTTTATCGAACACGTCCCTTCTTCCGATCTGGTAGGATTCAGGGACTTTGGTGATGCCGCCATAAAAGGGAACAAAGCAGCTTGTTTTTGGATCGTCCTCAGCGAACCAGACAAGGCCTCCTATCCAATCAGGGAACCAGTCTCTGACCTGTACGACAATACAATAAGAGCAGCGAAATATAGAAATAGGTCGTTCCCAGCCTATATGACCTTTAGGAGGTCTAGTTCGTGTGGAATAACGATTGGGATTATTAAAAGGTCCTGCAGCCAAACCCTTACTCAGGTCATGTTCTGTCCCCTGGTAGAAGTCTCTGTGGAGAGACATCAGCATCTGTTTGGTGACTTTTTTCTCCGGCTTTATGGAGAAAGGATATCTCACAGCCCAGGGGTCAAGCTTCAATCCTGGAGCAAGTGTGCTGAAAACGCGCCACTCCCTTCTTCTGCAGCCGATAGAATTGCTTGGCGCATAAACTTCGTAGAACCTAAAAGGCTTGTCCGATTTAGGATCATACCATCCCATTTCTTCTCCCAAGGTGAAGATATTCTCAGAAGCCAAGTAATTATCCTTATCCTTGATGTTGATCTCACCTATGCGGCTGCGGTTGGCACTCACTGAGACTTCACCCTCCGGAATCCTTACAGCTGCCCAGACAGCCCCAATCTCTAAAGGTCCGGCTCCCATGATCTCAAACTGCCAGGCTTCTTTGGTGTCGATAAATGTCAGGCACTCTCCGTTGTCACTGTAGCCATACTTTTTAACGAGCTCTCCTATCATTTTTATCGCTTCCCGCGCAGTTGAAGTTCGCTCAAGGACGATTCTTTGCAGAGCCATGATGTCGAACTTTCCCTCTGGATTATAGAGCTCTCTCCGCCCTCCAAAGGTTGTCTCTCCGATACCAAGTTGCTTTTCGTTCAAGAATGGATAGGCAACATCAAAACGGCTGAAAGTTTGCTTGAATTCAGGAATTTCGCCGACTTTGATAGCCTGTCTTCTCTCAGCTCCACGTCCGCCTCCTTTGTAGACAGGACGCATTTCTCCCTTCTTTGAAGTTTTCCCGGGGACGACATTGAGACGGAACTCCCAGCCACCATCGCAGGAATGGGTTGTCATGACTGAGCCATCGGCAGAGGCTTTTTTGGAGACGACGATAGAAGTGCAGTTCTCGAATTCAGTCCAAGAATCATCTTCTTGCTCCAGAGTGCTCTTTTTTCCTAAAGGTATAAGCGCCAAAAGTAAAAATAAAAAAAGGATGAAAACCACGAAAAATATTCCTTTGTGTTTCACTTTTTAGCTCCTTTTCATTTTTTTATTTTATTTCATAATTATGCGCATTATCCATGATGAAGGCATCGCCTGCAACAGAAAAAGGGGATAAAAGGGGGGTAAAAGGGGGCAGGCTACTTTTTCGGATTGTAATTCATGAGTAGAAACTGTCATCTTTACCACAGAGAACGTAGCCTCTCGCTCTCTCTTCGCAACGGCAAAAAAGTAGCCTGTCCCCTTTTTTCCTCCTTTTTTTCTCTTTTTAGGCTATTATTCATAGTAAATTCTCTTTGGGTCAGCTTTAGCTGGATCGTGAAGGAAATTGCCTATGCCTTTTTCTATAACCTCAGCATAGCGAGGCACCTCTCTTATGATCGCAGATTTTTCGGGATTATCTTCAGACCAGAGCTCTAATATCTGAAGTATGGTTGAACAATGCCGGCCAACCCGCACATCAATAGGCCATCCATTCTCGTCCATTTTTTCAAAGAGGAGGCCATGTTTTCCAGCCTTGACCACAAATTCATCTTTTCCTTCGAGAAGAAGGTCTCTATCTGTTCGTCCTCGGGTTGCATCCAGGAAAGGCTCAGGAGCTTCCAGGAGAAGAGATATGGCCTGGGTGTGGTCGCCGATTTCACGGTGAGATAAGCCATGCAGGGCTGGGGGAGAATACTCCATGCCGATGCTGAATCCTTCTGTGCCTGATATCATCATGGAAGCCAGGGCGGCCAGGTTCTGCCCCTTCTCGTGAGCAACTATAGTGCTTATAACTGGGTACTGCAGTTCAGCCTCATGGAGATCGATGACGATATCCACCTGTTCTTTTCGGATGAGTTGGGTCAGGGCATAGCAGGTTTTTTCCGTAAGAGTGCCTTTGGCCCGGCCCGGCCATGTTCTGTTTAGATTCCGGATATCGACATAAGCCAGTTCCTGTCGGCTTGGATAATGAATATAGGCTTCAGGATCGGGCCATTGGTCAAGAGGATTCGACCAGCGGTCTCCCATACGGAATTTTTGTCCTCCCCATGGGGTGGGTATTGTGAAATCCGGTGGATAGCCGCCGCCCAAACGCGTAACTGTGGTGGCGCTTCTATTAGCGGAGTTAATCACAAAAAGCCTTCCTTGATCAACGACTGCATTCTCTGTGAGAATCCAGGTTGTAAGGCGGCTGCCAGGCTCTTCAGGATGAGTTCCCCCTAAGATGAGAATTATGCCTCCAGGTTTTGCTCCTTCTAAAACATAGACATATGAATCGTTTATGGTTCCTTTAATGCCGGGGAAATAATCGCTCAATTTTTTTACCTGAGTCACACCCTGGCTCAGGACAACAGGCTCTTTGAGGTGCCGGCTCTCATAAAAGCTCACACCTGCAAAGACCATGAGAACCAGGCCCAAGGCAATAAGCATAAATTTTCGAAGATAGAGCCAGCTCATGGACATAATTTTCCTCTATTTAAGCCGAAATAGTCTTAAAAGAAAAGGCATGAGAATTATTATGTAAAGAATTTCCTCCTGCCATTTTTTCTTTTTCAGAAGGTTCCAGACGATAAGAAAAGCGATATAAGCTGTTAGCAGATAATAAAGGACTGTGATAATCATTCGAAAAAACCCTCCCTAAAAATGCCCAGTTGTGCAGATTTTTTTTGCTTGAAATTCTTAATCATTTCTTCACCAGCCAAAACTCATATCATAATAGCTGTATGGATTTGATTCATCAAATCCACCTTTAATGAGCTAATATCTGCATTTTTATAATAAAGTAAAGAAAGCTAATTTTTTGCTAAAAACCACCATCAGTGTTCCAACAGCCATGATGATCGCAGCCGGGACAATGCAGTATTTTAAAAGTTCGGAGTATGGTTCTTTCATTCCTATGGTATCTGCAGTCAGGCGTCCTATGATTGCTGTGGGAGGGAGGGCATCGCCCAGAGGCCAGATGACACTCATCCCTGCCAGAGCTATGATGGGGTTGAGTCCGATTGTATTGAAAAGTAAAACAAGAGGAACGCCAAGAACAGGGGCAGCCCCCCACATTAACACTGCCTCTGAAACGGGGAGAACAAGGCAGAGAGTAATAAAAACTGCAACCAGCGGAAGGGTCACTATAGTAATGGCTGTAAGTCCCCGGACTCCGGTGAGCGTCATAATCTGGACCAGGATTCCAACACAGGTTAAAGTGCCGATTAAAGGCAGGAGCTGGTGGACAGTGTCTCTTGAGATCTTGAGAAAATTTATTCTCACTGGAGAAAGCAACAGGCTTATGAATGCGGCTGCCATAAACATCATCGGCAACCCCGCAACAGGAAGGGAATGAGGCCAGATTCTTCCCGCAAGTACCAAAAAGAGAAAAGCAAGAAAGGGGAGTGAGACTCGAATCCAGTTCATCTTTTGGGGCGCTTCGGGGAGTTCTTTCAGTGCTTTTTCCAGATTAACAGGCTTTCCCCGCCAGCCCAAAATAAAGATTGTAATCAGAGAAAGAAGTAGACAAGGAAGGAGCAAAGGGAGGAAGAAACCAACATAGGGCATGTTGACCCCTGCTGCGGTGAGCATCGCCCATAAACTTACCGGAGGAGCGGCTGCACTCAAGCCGGCCAGAATAAAAATAATAGCAGCTGTTTTTGGTTTAGGGATTCCCATGTAGCCCAAGACAATGGCTATCATGCCTCCGGTTATCAATACCGTGACGCTTCCCGCACCCGTTAAAGCGCCGGGGACCAACAAGAGAAGAGTAATCAGGACGAAAAGAATAAATTTTCTGCGGAAAAATTTTCTGAGGATTCCTCTTACGACGAAAGCGACACCCCCAGATTCCTTAAGGATATTCATGAAGAGGGTAGCTGTAATGAAGATGAGACAGATATCCAGGTAGGTAAAGGCTCCTTCAACGATGTGCCTGGCTGGGATTCCAACTCCGCCAGCAAGGCCTCCAGTCAGGGCGGCGGCGAACATGGAAAGCTCTGTTGAAACCTTTAATACCTTGGCGACGATATAAGTCACCACCATTACAGCCAGGATAATTTGGGTAGAAGTGAAAATGCTCACGTTAAATTAGGCAACTCTGAGACTGGGCTCTATCTCGTAAAGAGTTTCTTGAATTCAGAGAGAAGATCTAAAGTCTTTTCAGCCTCGATCATGGGAATGTTTTTCTCATTGGCGATTTTGGTAAAGCGGCCGTCTGCGTTTCCTTCCTTTATTATAACCAGAAGGTCAGATTTAGGAGCGACTGCATCAATGCTCAGTTCATCTGTGTTGTCGCCTACAGCAGCACCCTGGGCTCTTCTTTTCATGCCCTCGATGTGGGCCCCGATGATGGTGATACCCTGACTCTGTGCTTCCTCAATCAGCTTCGAAGTCCTGGATAATTCATCATCGATGGATATTCCAGCAGCCCCCATTCCTTTAAGACTTGCTCCCATGACAATGATAATGGATTTGTAAGGTGTGCCTGCCTCCTTCATCGCTTTGAGATCTTCAGCAGTAGCCAATTCAATAACCTCATAGGCTTTGGGCTGAGCCTCGAGCTTCAATCTCATGAATACTACTTTGAGCATTATAGGACCAGGACTCTGTCCGCAGGAAGTGATGAGCACAGGAAGCCCGGTCTCGGGTATTTCAGGCTGGCTTTCTGAAATAGAATATAAGGTGAAAATAAAAAGGCTGAAAGCCAGGAATAAAGTGAATAGTTTATGAATTCTTTTCATAACATGCCCCTTAAAGCGAGTAATTTTGATCTCATCGCGCTCTATTTTAGTCAAGTCCTCAGACGCCGTCAACTTTTTCAGTTATCAGCGCTATGATATTTAGGTAATAAAGAGAAATATTCCTCTCCAATCATTATAACTCCAGCCAGAAGTCCCTAGATGATAAATTATTTTTTTTATGTGGGTTTGATTCATCAAATGCGCGCTTATCATCTAGTGTAAGGGCTTGATTTATCTAATAAACTTTTTCATATTTCGTAGGGGCTTGATTTATCAAGCCCGCACTTGTTTTCTAAATGAGGGGATTTGATTTATCCAATCCACAAATTCGTCATTTTGTCTTATTTTGAAGGAATTCCCTTAATGTCCTGCAGTTCTCGACTGCATGAGCATGATAGTCATTGTTGAAATAAACGAAGCATTCCTTCGCTTTTGTCTTTCTTATGATTTCCGCCCATTTTTCTAATTCTTCCTCTGAATAGCTGTATGTGTACCCGCCGGTAAGCCCATGGAAGCGGAAATAAGCGCTCTCTGCTGTTTCGACCACGGTTTTCGGTACTTTTGCCGAAGAGACAGTACAGAATATTACATTATAAGATTTAAGTAGTTCATAGACTTCGTGTTGGTACCAGCTTTCATGACGAAACTCGATGACGTTTTTGTGATTCGGAGAAAGAGAGGAAAGGAATTCTTCAAGCAGGATTAAGTCCCGAGTGAGAGAAGGAGGAAGTTGGAAAAGTATGCATCCTAGTTTGTAGCGGAGGGAATCTGCCAGAGTGTAAAAATACCTGACTTCGTTTTTGACTTCCTTTATTCTTTTCCGATGTGTGATCTGGCGGTTAGCTTTCAAAGTAAAATTGAAATCCTCAGGAACTTTATCCAGCCAACCTTTGAGAGTTTCTGGCTTTGGATAACGGTAAAAGGTCATGTTTATCTCTACTGTACTGAAATGTCCGGCATAAAATGGGAGCCATTTTTTTTGAGGGATCTCTTCAGGATAGAACCTTCCTCTCCAATCATTATAACTCCAGCCAGAAGTCCCTAGATGATAAATCATGTGTCTCTGACCAGCTTAATAAAAATATGCTTTCGCCTAAGCATCCTTACTTACTTTAAACTGCAGCTACTCCTTGTTACTCGATACAGGAATTCCATAAGGGCCATCCGGCAGAAAGGCGATTTGAGGCTCTCTGCCCAAGCGGAGGCGGAGCTTCTCTATTGCCCAGGCAAAGGACGTCTCCACCAATTCCCTGAGGTTTTTCGCCTTCGAGACCAGTGTTCTGGCATCTGTTCCCGGAATCCAGGAAAAAGATTCTTCAGGAATTTCAAGAGAGCAGTAGATGAGGTCTTCAGGGGGAATTTTTTTGAAAAGCCGGGCCCACATCTGGGCTTCCCATTGCTCGGGTACAAAAATCCAGGATGGATCAAGGATCATCTCCATGAATTTTTCTTCACCCAATTCTCCAAGGAGCCTGATCATTTTTTTGTAGTTGGCTCCTCCTATAGGGTCAGGATCTGTGTGTTGTGCAGCCAGAACACAGATTCCATTCTTCTTTAGAAGCGGAATGCAAGTCAGGGCTCCTTTGGCTGCCTGGTAGTGATTAACTCCTACAAAGCCCGTATGACTAAGCACAAGATCGTATTCTTTCTTGACAGGGATTTCAGCCCAAGTTCGAAGTGTCTTAACGGCTGCTAAATGGGCGGACTCCATATGGCCCACAAAGATTCCTGTTAGTCTGTAGTTTGAGTCGAGAGTAGCGTTGACTATCATATCGCAACCAGCCATTCTTGCCACTTTGAGTGCTTCTTCATGAACAGGATTTCCTTCGAGGATTAAATCCGCTGCTTTTGGTGAGGCGAGAACAGGCCCGCTGTGAAGGACATAGGTCGAGGACTCTGATAGAAGACCAGGGCAAATGGACTTTCTTCCTCCCGAAGCTCCGGCCATGAAGTGGCTTTCAACAAGACCAGTGAGAATTTTCAAATCGCTTTCCACATAGTATCGATTGAGAAGAATTTCACCGCCGAGTTCTGTCTTCCCTATGGAAACCATATCACTGGATTTCCTGCTACCATGATTGATTATTTGAAGGCCAAAAGTGAAAATTCGGGAATCAAGCATCTCCCTGAGTTCTTTCTCATTCATCGGCCTGTGGGTTCCTGTTGCCACAAGAAGTCGAATCTGGGAAGGAGGAATTCCGGCTTTTATCATTTCGTCAACGAGAGGAAAAAGGATGCCTGATGTTCCCTTATACGGAACCGGGCGGGTGTTATCAGAAATGACGACAACCGCTTTTGCTTTAGGATTAGCTCGAAGTTTTTGGCTCACTAATGTTCTGAGAGGCGGGCTGTCCAGAGGATTTGCGAGAGCATTGCGGATTTTTTCCTCAGAGTTAGAGAGAAGCAGAGCTTTTCCCATGTGGAAGACGTCAGTGTGGTCTGGAACTCTTACCGGAAAACTGCTATGACCCAGATTCATGATGACTTCCTTCATTTTTCTTCGCTTTATCTTTACTGCTTACTTCGTGCTACTTGAGGCTTGTTCCTGTATTAACTCACAGCTCGCGGCTGCAGTAACTCACAGTTTACTAATACAAACGCGTTAATTATATGGTCATTGCCGGGAACGAACAAAATTCCTTCGCTTGTCATTGCGAGCCCCAAAGGGGCGAAGCAATCCCTTAAGAAAAGGTTGGGATTGCCGCGTCGCTACGCTCCTCGCAATGACAATTTATTGTATGATATTGCCACGCTTCGCTCGCAACGGCGGATGGCCACGGTCCCTTCGGTCGCTCGCTATGACAATGTAACAATGATAACTGAGTTTGTATTAGTGATAAATTTTTTGTTTGAATCATTTTATTCTTTCGGTCTTTATTTTTCGCTTTGCTTAGGGTGTTTTTATGAGGCTGAAATCACCGTTCAGTGCAGCTTCCAGGATGGGCTTCATATATTTGTCAACCATGTCTGCAGTCAAGGGAACAGGCATGTTTTTGAGTTTCGTCTCAAGCTGCGGATTTTTGGCTCCTTGCAGAGCTCTTTCTATGTGAGCCCTGCTCATCCCGCCAATTTCGCCAAGGGTAGTCGGATAGTTAATGCGCTTGCTCAAGGCAATGAGGGCTTTGGCCACAGCCAGCCCTAATTCTCGTCCATCAAGGGAAAGTGAAGATTTATCTGTCAAACCGTATTTTGAAAAGAGATGAGCGAGCTTTTTGAGTTGTTTCTGGATGGAAGGAGCAAAGAAGACTGTATAATAAGGATTAAGCAAAGCGCAGGCTCGACCGTGACTGAGAATATCCACCAAAGAAAAACTTGTGAGGTGAGCGCCGTTCGTTCCTCCTACCATGATGGCATAACCGCCGAGGTCGGTTCCTAAGCCAAGGGCTTCTCTGGCTTCCATATTAAAAGGCTCAGCCGCTGCCTTTTCTACATGTGAGACAATAAGCTCAATACCTGTCAGCGCAATTTCCTGGGTTTTCTCGAAAGATTCTGGGCTTGCACCGTAGTAGACTTCGAGGCAGTGGGCCAGACCATCAAAGGCGCCATCAGAGGTGAACGAGGTTGACATGGATTTTGTAAGACTATAATCAAAAAGAGCCCTTGGAGGGATAATAGCTTCATCAACGATAATCTTTTTCTGGTTTGTCCTGAGATCAGTTATGTTGGAGTATTTTGTCAGGTGGGCTGAAGAGCCTGCGGAAGTCTGGACAGCAACACAAGGAAGAAGGTTTTTTCCTTCTGTGTTTAGTTTTTCAGTTACTTTCCCTATACCGAAGTAATCTTCAGTGTCGCCACCTAATATTGCCAGGATAACAGCTGCTTTAGTGGCATCGATTCCAGAGCCCCCTGAGGCGACCAGCACAAAGTCAGGTTTCTCTCGGAGAATTTCCTCTTTTATCCTCGAAACATCTTCTTTCGGAGAGTTTGGCTGAGCAGATGGAAAGGGTCCTGTGATTTCCAATCCAGATTCGACCATGGATTCGAAAATATTCTTGTAGCTCTTGGGATCGCGCTTTTGAAGATTGGTGACAAAAAGAGCTTTTTTCCCTATAGGTGCTGAGAGCTTGCCGACTCTATGCAGGCAGTCTATTCCGTAGATATAGTTTTTTCCCTTGAATTCATCAATAAGCGCTCTTGCTTTTTCTTTCAGGTCATTCATCTTTTTTCCTTTTAACTGCTTATTCATTAATATATCATATTTATAACAAACAGTTATAGATTTTGACGAAAACGGCAGTTTTTATAACTCTCGGTTATAAAAAAGAGCAAATGAGCATAGATCTCGGTCTTATCGGCACCATAACCTCTGATGAGATTAGCTTTGATTCTGGTAAGACGATCAACGGCTTGGGGGGAGTTCTTTATCAAGCTGCTGTCCTATGTGGTTTGGGAAAACAAGTACATCTTTATACTAATCTAGGAGAAAAATTAATCCAAGATGTAGAGAAGATGGTTGAAAAATGGCCTGGCCTTCGACGAGAAGGAATATGCCGGGTGCCTGGCGCAGGAAACCAGGTTCACCTTCATTATCCAGAAAAAGGGGAGAGAGTTGAGACTTTAAGATCTGTGGTTCCACCTTTAAATCCGCGCCAGGTTATAGAAGACATGCGTAAGCTGGGAATGCTCATTCTAATCATAAATTCTGGTTTTGATATCGAGCTTTCAGATTGGAGAAAAATAGTCGCAGCTGCAAAAATCCCTGTATGGCTCGATGTTCATTCTCTTCCTCTTTCCAGAGAGCTCAATGTTCCACGAAACTACCTTCCCCTGACAGAGTGGAAAGAATGGATAGAAGGAGTAAGCTTCATCCAGGTGAACGAGAAAGAGCTGTTTTCTATGCTTGGTGATCCAGATAAACGATATTCTGAAGATGATGCTTTAGCTTTTGGAAAAGAGGCTTTTAGTTTGGGTGCTAAGGCGGTTTTTGTAACCCTGGGAAAAGAAGGCGTTTTAGTGATAACTCCTGAAGAGTCTAAAAGAATCCGATCGCCTGAGGTCAAGAGCGTAGTTGATACCACAGGATGTGGCGATGTTTTTTGTGGAGGTGCGGTCGTGAAACTGGCTGAAGGCCAAGATCCGTTCACGGCAGCATCCTGCGGACTTGAATTAGCCACAGAGGCAGTCAGCATTAAAGGCATAGAAGAAACATACATGCTGGCTCGTCGCCATAGGGAAAAGGAGAAGCAGAGCAAGGAATATTAGGGATCAGCTTTAGAAAACTGGCCGGAAAAGAGAAATGCCTGGGATTAATAAAGTAAGAGCGGAAAAAAGGGGACAGGCTGCTTTTTTTCATATAAGTAGTATATCTCCCTTTTGTGACTCCTTTTTCAGTTCTTTCCTGCCCTTTTCCCTCAATAAAGTAGCCTGTCCCCCTTTTCTGTTTGCTTCTGGCTAATGCATTAGGTGACGCTTTATTATTTTAAAGGAGATTTAAAATGGAAAAGATGAAACACTGGTCACTTCCTGATAATTGGCTGAAAATAACCACCATAGATGCTCACACAGAGGGGGAACCATTGCGGGTTATTACCGGAGGTTTTCCTGATCTGCCAGGGGATACTATCCTGGCCCGCCGCGCTTATCTTAAGGAAAATATGGATCACCTTCGAAAAGCCCTCATGTGGGAGCCCAGGGGCCACGCTGACATGTACGGCTGCATCCTGACCCCTTCCATAACTCCGGAAGCTGACCTCGGTGTCTTATTCATGCACAATGAAGGCTTTAGTACTATGTGTGGTCACGGCATCATTGGCCTTACGACAGTTGCTCTGGAGACTGGCATTCTACCCAGGGGTGAGCCTGAGACCAGCGTCAAGATCGATACTCCTGCAGGGCTCGTTACTGCCCGAGCTAAGGTAGCAGATGATAGAGTTAAAAGCGTCTCTTTTCAAAACGTGCCCTCCTTTGTCTTCGCCATGGATAAGGTTGTTCAGGTGCCGGGATTGGGCGAAGTTAAATATGACGTAGCTTTTGGCGGAGCGTTTTATGCTTACGTGAAGGCTGAGGATGTCGGTTTAGCTTGTAAGCCAGAGGAATACCGCACTCTTATTGAAAAGGGTACGGCTATCAAGCAAGCAGTGATGGAGAGCTTGCCTGTCGTTCACCCGTTTGAACAGGATTTAAACTTTCTATACGGAACTATCTTCGTTGCTGCGCCCCAAGCTCAGGGAGCGCACAGCCGCAACGTGTGCATTTTTGCCGGGGGAGAGGTAGATCGATCTCCTACCGGCACCGGTGTCAGCGGGCGGCTTGCCCTTCTTCATGAACGCGGCGAGATTGATTTGAACCAGCCTATAGTCATCGAGAGCATCATCGGGACGCGCTTTAAAGGACGGATCATCGAAACCACAAACTTCGGCCCTTACTCTGCAGTTATCCCTGAGGTGGAGGGTTCAGCTTACATCACCGGATGCCACGAATTCTTGATTGATCCGGAAGACCCGCTGCAGGAAGGATTCATCCTCCGCTAAAAAAGGTTAGGCATATTCTAGAGGAGGTGGATCTTCTGTAGGGGCTTGATTCTTAAGTAGAGGCTTGATTCTTACGTAGGGGCTTGATTTATCAAGCCCACATTTTTAAGTATAGAGATGGCTAAAAATGAGCGCAGTCCCCGCAAAAATAGGGTCAGAGCCCATTTCTCTGATTCATAAGTCAAGAGCGCTATATCAATTTTAAACTTTTTGACCTTGAAAATCTTTTGGGATTGTGATTTTTGTGCTAAAATAAAATAGAGTAGATGAAAGGTTCTCTTAAAAGTTCGTATTTTTCAGACTTTCTCCAGCCTCCTCAAATAATTTTCAACCTTAAAGCTAAGGATAGTATTGATGCTATAGAAGAACTCCTGGATGTTTTGGTCAAGCAAAAGCATGTTAGAAATAAGAAACTAATTTTGACCAGAGTAATCGACAGAGAAAGGCTGGAATCCACTGCACTCGGCCATGCTGTTGCTCTTCCCCATGCCAGAGTGGATACCGAAGGCAACATAGCTATTGCCGTTGGGAAATCTAAAGGGGGGATTGACTTTGATGCCTTAGATGGCAAAAAAGTCCATCTCATCATACTTATTATCTGGAATCCTTCTATTCCCGGCCTTTTTAATCACTTGTTTGCTGGTTTAGCCAAGTTCCTTAGGAAACCAGGATTTCGCCAAAGACTATTTGGAGCCAAGAATAAAACAGAGCTGTATGGAGCTCTCTCAGAAATAGCATTAAGCCTTCCTCAAGAAGATACGATTATCAGCCGAGGCAGCCTTTTGATGAAGCTTCAAGAAATCGAGATAAAAAAGAAAAAAGCGAAGAAAGAGCAGTTGAAAAAACTCAAAGAGCAGGCTGATTTAATCCGAGAAGAACTCGATGAAGCCCTGGTGGACAGGTTTGACAGGCTTATGGAAAGATACGGATTTGCCGTGGCTGAGGTGGATGCAGGTGTTTGTCAAGGCTGCAATATCAATGTGGCTACGGGCTTGAGCTCAGCCATAGAGGGGAGCAACGATATTTATGTCTGTGAAAACTGTGGCAAATTCATGGTTGCTTCCAAGAATAAAAAGAAATAATTATTAAACTCCAGAAACGTCATCGAATTTGGACGTCAGCATTATCGTAGATATTGAACCTCGGAAATAGCAGAGATTTCGTCATTGTGAGTGACTGAGGGGAGCGCGGCAATCTCGCATAATGTGTCATTGCGAGCGTAGTGCAGCAATCTCTTAAGATTAATTATTCTATACTTTCCTTAACAAGGTTCGCCGGCTTTAAAAGTTTGTAGACAGGATAGGTCTGTAGCTCTTGGCGCCACTGGGAGACAAGATAGCGGTCGAAGAAATTCCAGACGAGTAGTCCATCATCGCTTTCTGGTTCAAGAAGATAAGCGGCTACATTGGCAAGAGGCTGGGCTGTCGCTATGAAAAGAGTCCCGGCTGGAAACTCTTTCTCCCCCGTGATGTATTCGCCTTTTACTGAATTCAAGTAATGTCCCTGATAAATCCTTGAAGCTCCCTTAATCTCTTTTATGCGAAAAGATTCCACTTCTAAAGTCACAGGTTCTCTCAACTTCTCCACAGATAGCCCGTGCTGGAGAAGCTTTTCTTTGATTTCTGAACTTGTTGCTGGGATAAGATAGGCATAGGGGAAGGGGATAGATCTTTTCGGAACAAAGTCAGAGAAATAGGGAACGCTGTAGGTTCTTTTCTTATCTTTTTTCTTTACCCGCGGCCAGCCGCCCTCCCTTGGTATGACTTCCATTTCCCAGCCTCGAATAGTAACTTTATCTTTAAGAGGCATCAATTCGTATTCAACAGCGAACTTATCGTCTTCGGAAGGCCTCGTTCCTCTCTGGATTGTTTTTTGGTCAGCGCTGCGGATAAGCTTAGCGATTTCATCTTTATAGTCATAGCAATATTCCAGAATCGAAAGGAGAAAATAATAGCAACCCATCACCCTTGTTTTGTAATCAGCGTAGGCATAATTTTCGTTAAGAATGGCTAAACGGTTCCTCAAGCTGATGTAATTGGTGATGTAACGCGGCTGAGGACCAGAAGGACGCCATCCTTTTTCTGGATTTTTAAAGTCCATAAAGTTTCCGTAGGGAATGGAGAGCACCTTGTATTTTTCCCTCAGATTCTTGTTTATGGAGGGCATCATTTTTCCCCTCATATATTTAATGAGGGAAGTATCGCCGTTAGGATTGAGCCCCCAGACATAGGTGACAGGCTCCTCGTGGTAGGAGCCGTTGGTGGTATGACAGTCGACAAGCAGGGCTGGATCCCAGCGCATCAAAACATTGCGAACCAGGCCCTGAACCTCGGGACTTTCAAGCTTTATCCCGTCCCGGTTTAAATCGAGGTTTTGACCGTTGTAACGAACACCAACCCCCTTTTCCGGTCCCACCTGGTTGCGTCTGTTTTCCGGACTTATCTTTTCGTTGCCATCAGCGTTAAAGATAGGAGCGATGAGAATCACAAGCTTATCCAAAAAAGGAGGTTTCTCTTTTAGGACGATGTCTCTGGCAAGCATAAGGGATGCTTCTTTTCCTTCGACCTCGCCAGCATGGATATTAGCCTGGATATAGACCACTACTCTCTCGTCACCAGATAGAGCCAGCGCGGAGGGCGGAACAGGCTCTCCGATGACAAGCAGGGGAACCGCTCTTCCTTCCGGGCTGACACAGAGAGTTTCCACTCTTAGAAGGGGAGTTTGACGTTGAAGCGCTTTTATGAAATTTGCGACATCAGCATATCTTGAGGTTGCAGTGAAATTGCTGGTCTCTGCCACGGTTAAAGGCTTTTGCTTTGTTGAGGAGAAGGCTGAAAGGGGAGAGATAGAAAAAATAAAGAGCAGAAAGAGGGAGAAATAGATGAAAAAGATTTTTCCTTCATATCTCATAGCATTTTCATGTCTCGCGGCCATTTCATTTTTCATGATATTTTTATATCTCATGGCATTTTTGTATTTCATAGCATTTTTCCTTGAGTCGAATTAAGGAACTTATCCCTATTAAGGGACAT
>Ga0209636_10001751_pt1 | contig 21951 bp, 22 predicted proteins | sample DeeMarSWOR152_54_FD_187464 | JGI IMG/M metagenome (GOLD analysis project Ga0209636, IMG submission 187464) | Marine sediment microbial communities from White Oak River estuary, North Carolina - WOR-1-52-54 (SPAdes) (version 2) | ecosystem: Environmental > Aquatic > Marine > Intertidal zone >...
ACGCTAAGGATAAGGTTCTTATGGGTGTCGAACGAAAGAGTATGATCATCAGCGACGAGGAAAAGAAAAGCACATCCTATCACGAAGCGGGCCATGCTCTGGTCGCGGCTCTCCTTCCGGAAGCCGATCCCATCCACAAAGTGACTATCATCCCCAGGGGACTGGCTCTCGGGACAACGCAGCAGCTGCCCCTCGATGACCGTTACACATACTCCAAAACCTATCTAGAAGCGCAGCTCTCTGTGCTTATGGCTGGCCGAGTCGCCGAAGAGCTGTTCCTCGGAAAAACCACCACCGGAGCCGCGAACGACTTTGAAAAATCCACAGAGATCGCCCGCAAGATGGTCTGTCAATGGGGAATGTCTGACCTCGGACCGCTCACATTCGGTGAGCGGGACGACTTGATCTTCCTCGGCAAGGACCTGGCTATGCATAAGAACTTCAGTGAAAAAACCTCAGAAATGATAGATGCTGAAGTCAAAAAAATCATAACCAGAAACTACAACAGGACAAAAGAGCTGTTGGAAAAGAACAAAGATAATCTGCTCAAGGTGGCCAAAGCCCTCCTGGACAAAGAAGTTTTAGATTCTGATGAACTGAATGCGATTATACAAGGAAAAAAACCCCCAATAAGCAAAAAAGCTCCTGTCGAATCAAAAGCGAATAACGACAAATCAAAAAAAGAACCAAAAAAAATTCAACCCATAAAAAAACCGGATTTAGCCAAAGCATAAAAGGTGACAAAAGAGTACATCCTCCAGGTTAACGGTCGTGATTACACGTTAGGCCCGAGAACCTGGATAATGGGTGTCATCAACATCACGCCTGACTCCTTCTCGGACGGGGGCCTTTATTTCGCTGAGGACAAAGCGTTAGAGAAGGGACTCCAGCTTGTCGAGGAAGGGACCGACATCATCGATATTGGAGGAGAAAGCACAAGACCTGGCTCTGAGCCCGTCTCTCCGGAGGAAGAAATAAGACGTGTTATTTCTGTCATCACTGCCTTAAGAAAAAGAACAGACATATTGATATCAATCGATACGACCAAGTCAGAGGTCGCACACGCCGCACTCGACGCCGGAGCTGATATCATCAACGATATCAGCGCGCTTAGCTTCGACCCAAGAATGGCCTCTTTAGCGGCACAGGAAGATGTTCCCGTTATTCTGATGCACATGAAAGGAACACCCAAAACAATGCAGGTCAACCCGACCTATGAAGACGTCCTGCTTGAAGTCAAAGCTTTTCTTGAAGAGTCAATCGATAAAGCCCAAGCCTCCGGGATAAAAAAAGAGAAAATCATCATCGACCCGGGAATCGGATTTGGGAAAAAGGTCAAGCACAATCTCGCCCTGATCAACAACCTCCATATTCTGGAGGAGCTGGAGAGGCCTATTCTTATTGGAGTATCACGGAAATCTTTTATCGGCACTATACTGGATTCGCCTCCCGAGGAGAGGCTGGAAGGCACTATCGCTTCTGCCATCCTGAGCGTTATTCATGGCGCCCACATCCTTCGGGTTCATGATGTCACTTCGGTCAAAAAAGCTGTTCGCGTGACTGAAGCCATCATGAGAGAGGATTTCTCCCCTCAAACCTCCAGAGAATGCGGAGAAAAAAAGAGAGACTATGTTCACTAATATTATCAACGCTTTTTCGCATTTCACGATTGCTGACCTCGTGGATATCCTCCTCGTGACATTCATCATCTATTACCTGCTCTTACTGATAAAGGATACCAAAGCTTACCAGATGGCCGTCGGATTCGGCGTAGTCGGGCTTCTTTTTCTCATCACGAAATGGGGAAACCTGGTCGTATCCCATTCACTCATATTAAATTTCGCACCCTGGGTAATCATCGCCATCATAATCCTTTTTCAAGGGGAAATTAGAATATTCCTGACGACAATCGGCTCTCAATCATTGCGAAGGCCTCTCTTCACAAAACCTTTCACCGAAAAACTGGAAAACGTCTTCCTGGCTGTCGATTTTCTGTCCTCCAAAAAAATCGGGGCTTTAATCGCTATCGAGAAAGAGATTTCGCTCAAAAGCTACGTCGATAGGGGCACAATAATCCAGGGAGAGCTCACCAAGGATCTCTTGGTCAGCATTTTTTTCCCCAACTCTCCTCTTCACGATGGCGCGGCCATCATCCAGGGGAACAAAATCTCTGCAGCCGGCTGCCTCTTGCCCTTGCCGGCACGACATAAATTGGGTGAAGAATACCTGGCCCGGACCCGACATCTGGCTGCCATAGGGCTGTCTCAGGAGACAGACGCAGCTGTGATTGTTGTTTCCGAACAGACCGGAAGAATCTCGCTCGCGACCAAAGGGGACCTGGAGAGAGGACTGGATAAGGAACATTTGAAAGACAATTTGCTTAAATATTTGCAAAAAAGATGAAAATATTTTTAAAGAAACTTTTTTTAAAGAACTGGGGGCTCAAACTCTTTTCCCTCCTGATTGCCCTCTTTCTATGGATCACGCTCATTCCACCCGAAAAAATGTTCCAAGAAAAAAACCTGACTATTTCCTTATATGCCCAAAACATCCCTCAGAATATGGAGTTGGTCGAGAAGCCGCCGGATAAGATCGATGTGACAATCCGGGCTCCAGACCGTTACATCGACCAGATCACATCAGCTAATGTGGTTGCCCAACTCAGCTTGGCAAACGCATCGATCTTCCAGGAAGATTATACGCTCAACGAATCCATGATCAGCATGCCCACGGGTGTTAGGGCAACCGTCATCAAAATCACACCCAACACCGTTAATCTAAAACTCGAAAGATCCGTTGAGATCATGCTTGAGGTTGTACCCGATACTATTGGAGACCCGATCGAGGGACTGAAGATAGAAAAAATCGAGGTCGATCCGGCTCAGGTCCTCATCAGAGGAGCAGAGAGCAAAATCAAGAAGGATCACAAGGTCAGAACCAGCCCCATCGATATTTCAACTCTGATGCAGACAACAGAACTCGAGGCAGACCTCATCCTTCCCAGCCCTGACCTAAGTTTTGCAACCTCCCTGACAAAAGTCAGAGTCACTATTTTTATCGTGGAAGAATACCCCGAAAAGATACCAGGCCAGAAAAAACCGCGGAGAAAAAAATCTTCCTCCTTGAATCCACGGGAATTTTCGCTATAATCTATTCCTGTATCTAACAGCTTCATATCTTAAATGGAAAAATTCTTCGGGACAGACGGAATCAGAGCCGTAGCCGGCCAGCCTCCTCTTGACTATTCGACGATTTTCTGCCTTGGAAAGTCCCTGATAATCCACCTCAAAGAGGAAGGTCTCAAACCCCTCGTCATCATCGGGCGGGATACACGTGAATCAGGGGGATGGATCGAAGAGGCTTTGTTTCAGGGAATAAAGGATGCCCAGGGAGAAGCGGCTTCTGCCGGAGTGATCCCAACATCAGCGATTTCCTTCCTGACAAAAAAACACGGATTCTCAGCGGGAATCGTTATTTCTGCCTCTCATAATCCTTACGAAGATAACGGAATCAAAATATTCTCCTCTCAAGGAATAAAGATCCCGGATTCTTGGGAAGAAAAAATCGAAGAGGCCATCCGGGCAGACAGAGAAAACATCAACAGAGAAAAAAGAGAAATTTTTCCACAAAAAACATACGGCCAAGATTACATGGGATTCCTGAAAGACCGTTTTTCTCATGTCAGCTTCCGGAATAAGATTAAAGTCGTCCTTGATTGCTCGAACGGAGCCAGTTCCTCTTTTGCACCAAAGGTTTTTTCGGATTTAGGAATTGAGACTATCGCTCTAAATGATACTCCGGACGGAAAAAACATCAATGTCGACTGCGGCTCTCTCTATCCTCAGACCCTGGCTCAAAAAGTCGTGGAAAACAAGGCTGACTTTGGAGTGGCTTATGACGGGGATGCGGACAGGGCCATCTGGGTGGATGAAAAGGGAAGAATTTTAAACGGTGATCATACTCTTTTTGTTCTCTCCGGCTATATGAAGGGAAAGGGCCTTTTGAAATCGGATACTGTGGTGGCGACAACCATGAGTAATATTGGTCTCGAGAGAGCTCTTGAAGCGATCGGTTTAAAACTGTTCCGCACACAAGTGGGCGACAAGTATGTTCTTGAACAGATGATGAAATTGAACGCGAACCTGGGTGGAGAACAGTCCGGACACACGATCTTTCTCGATGACTGTTCGACTGGCGATGGAATGCTGACAAGCTTAAAAATGCTCGAAGTCATGGCCGCTCAAGACCTTCCTCTTTCCAAATTAGTTGAGAATTTTAAAGAATTTCCTCAGCTCCTCGTAAATGTCAGGATTTCGATGAAAGAGGAATTCAGTCGTTTTCCGGAAATCACGAATACGAAGAAGGAGATCGAAGCCTCACTGGGAGAATCAGGGCGAATCAATGTCCGCTATTCGGGAACAGAGCCTGTCGTTCGAATCATGATCGAAGGCCAGGACAAGGCTGAAATCGAAGGCTATGCCCGGCAGATGGCTGATGCCATCCATAAGAATCTGGGGAAATAGATTGAAAAAAAGAAAAAAAGGGGCCTGTCCCCTTTTTTATTTTTTTAGGAGGCAAAAATGAAGCTTGCTGTTAATGTGGATCACTTCGCCACAATAAGAGAAGCGCGTCAGAGTAACGAGCCCGAGCCAGTGCTCGCTGCACTCCTATCCGAACAAGCCGGAGCCGAAGGCATTGTCTGTCACATAAGAAGCGACAGGCGCCATATCAAAGAGCGTGACTTGAGATTATTCCGAGAAGCCATTAAAACAAAGCTCAACATAGAGATGGCCGCGACAGAAGAGATGAAAAGCATCGCCCTGGAGATTAAGCCTGATATCGTTTCCCTCGTTCCTGAACGTCCTGAGGAATTGACCACTGAAGGCGGCCTGGATGTGATTTCCAATGAAAAGCAGCTCCAACCTCACATCAAGGAACTGCGGAACGCAGGGATAAGAGTGAGCATCTTCGTTGACCCGGATTTAAAACAAATCGAAGCCTGCCACAGGGTGGGTGTTGACTTGATCGAGATCAACACAGGAAAGTATGCGGATTTGAAAAACGGAGAGGAACGCCAAAAAGCTCTTGATGAGATAAAGAGGGCCGCGGAACGCGGCCACAATCTTGGGCTGGAAATTCACGCCGGACATGGCCTGGATTATAAAAATATCCTTCCTGTTGCCGCTATCCCTGAGATCACAGAATTCAGTATCGGTTTCGCCATCGTGGCTCGGTCGGCCATAGTCGGGATAGAGAAGGCAGTCAGAGAAATGGTCGACCTTATCGAAAAATATTAGGCACCCAGAAAAATCAGCGGGCAAAAACCTCACTCTTCGCGAGACAAGAAGAAATTCCACATGGAAATTTGGGACATCGGTCATTCCATCTTTGACATCCCCTCTCTTTTCTGATAAAGAGTGAGCTTAGACTGCCCCTCTCTGGAAAAGAATGCAATAAACGAAAAGAGGCCAGCATGGACATCAGAATAAACCTCGAGAGATTACAAAAAGAAATCGAATCACTCGCCCAGATCGGCCGCGACTCACAGGGCGGGATAACCCGTCCTTCTTTCAGTAAAGCCGACCTTGAGGCACGGGACTGGCTCAAAGAAAGAATACAGAGTTCCGGTCTCGCTCTTGGCGAGGATGGCGCCGGTAACATATTTGGCCGAATCGAAGGGGACGGACCAACGATAATGGCTGGTTCCCATATCGACACGGTTATCAATGGGGGTATGTTTGACGGATCAGTCGGAGTTCTCTCCGCTCTCGAGTGCTTGAGGAGGATAAAAGAGGAAGATGTGAAGCATTCCAAACCGCTCGAAGTGGCATCTTTCACCGACGAAGAAGGAAATCTGGTGGGGGATTTTCTGGGAAGCCGTGCATTCATTGGCCAGATGAACCAGGAGACACTGGAAAAAGGCTTGACTCAATTCGGCATACCTTTCGCTGAGATCTTGAAACAAACAGATTTCACTGTCCAGAGCATAATGGAGGCACACACACAGAGGCCGGAGATTGAAGCCTTCATTGAAATACACATCGAGCAGGGACCTGTACTCGAAACAGAAAACAAATCGATCGGAATCGTGGATTGCATCGCCGGAAAGCATTACAGATGGTGTTCATTTAAAGGAAAAGCCAGCCATGCAGGCACCACTCCACTCGAACTCCGCCAGGATGCCTTTTTGGGCCTTGCGGATTTTGCCCTGAAGAGCACCCAGCATGTGGCCACAGAGCATTACGGCAGCATGGTGACAGTCGGAAGAGTCAGCGTTATGCCTGGGGCCTTCAGCATAGTCCCCGGCCAGGTCGATTTTTCCTTTGAATTCAGAAGTCAATCCACAGAAACACTGAAGGAGCTTAAAAAACACCTCTTCTCGCTCGCCGATGATATCGCTTCGACTCGAGGGCTTCGGTTCTCGTCAAAAGTTGTGGATGAAACAGAACCTGTGAAAATACCTCCCCGAATCCTGGACATAATGAAGGAAGAATGCGAAAAACTGGGATATTCCTATATGACTCTCCCCAGCGGAGCCGGCCACGACGTCCAGATTTTAGCCGAATTAGCGGAGCCAGGAATGATATTCATCCCCTGCCTGGACGGAATCAGCCATTCTCCTCAGGAAATGATCAAATGGGAGGATTTAGAAAAGGGAGCGAACCTGCTTCTCCAGGTCTTAATCAGGCTGGCCAGTTAGTTTTGGCGGATTTTTTATCCCTCATAATCATTCGGCTTGGGACGGAATCTCCGTGCTTCTTTTTTCTCGGAGTGTTTCCTTTTGTCCTCTAGCATTTTGAGTTTTGCCCTTTTTGAGCGTTTCCTTTTCTGTCGGCGGATCTTTTCAATCCTCTGCTGTTCCTCGCTTTCCTTTCCTTTAATCATTTCCTCAATCTTATCGGTAAGGATTCGCCTGGCGAGATAGCGGTTTAGCGCCTGATATCTTTCCCTCTGGCATTTCACCTCAATCTGCGTGGGAAGGTGTTTCAAATAGACACAGGTCGAGGCCTTATTGACCTTCTGTCCGCCCTTGCCGCTGGAGCGGATAAACTTCTCGACGATATCTTTCTCGAAGATTCCCAGGCTTTCCATCCTTTTTTGTAAGGCTTCCTGCTTGTCTTTGGAGACGCTAATATTTCCCATTTCTAATTTTCCTGAATTATTCATAAAATATGCCGACACTATACATTATTTTCAATGATATGAGCTCTTTATGTAGATTTTTCTCACAATCAAGATTCAAACTTCCTTTGATGTTCATTCATCTACTATATGTCGGCATCTTTTACCCTTCGGGCGAGCCGATCTCACTGCATCTGCTTTGTTGCGGCCCAATCGCGGTAGACGACCACAGCTTCATGGGCCGACGCCTCGCATCTACAGCAACCTCGACTCGTGAATAATCCACGCTAATTCGATTTTTTAGATAACTCCGAAAGACGTTTTTCGAAATATTTATTCATTCCGTCCACAAATTGGTCATGAGGGACGAGAGGCTTTTCCAGTTTTTCCATAGTTTTTTCAGATAGACGTCCTTCCCGGACAACTTCCTCTCCGGCCTTGCGCAGCAGCTTCATGTAAGAACTAATAACCGGCTTCAGCAGTGGGTTCTTCACCTGGAGAATCGGACCGCCGCCTCTGTATATTTCTCCGATAACCTCAGAATGCATGTTCCTGGAGAGCCGCCTGAAATAAAGCCTGAGAGTTTGGAAGTGGGTCTGTTCCGGAAACCCGCTGTTTGAAATCACGACTATTTTCGGATACCTGCCGTACCTTTTCACATGAACGGTCTCACCTTTCTCTCTTTTGACACGAGGGTCCACGACCGGGATCATCCGGTCGATGAATGTCTTCATGATCCCTGTCACGTTATCGGCATAGACGGGCGTGGCAAAAACGACGATATCTGATTTAATCACGCTTTCCAGGAGCTCAGCCATGTCGTCTTTCTGGATGCACTTTCCGGGAGTCTTTATCCAGCAGCTCAGGCAGGCCTTACAGTCGCCGATCTTTTTCTCAACCAGAAAAACAGTCTCAACTTCAGCTCCGGCTTTCCGAGCTCCTTCAAGAAATTCGGAAGCTATCCTCTGACTGTTGCTGTTTTTTCCTCTGGGACTCCCGTTGACACAAATTATTTTCATTTTTGCATGATCCTTTCATCGAAACGAAAAAGCGGAGTCTACCGCTTTCATTCAATCGACGGTTTTTTGGGCCTTCTAATCAATTGTACATTGATTGGGGGTCGCATCTCAACATTCGACATTTCTTACTTTCTATTAGATTATCGATGGGCATGATTTCTGGTACCGAATCAAGCAAAAGAAAGACAAAGAAAATGTCCAATGTTGAGATACGACCCCTTATTCCGTTGACTATTTGACTAAATTTCTATACACTCGAATAATCATCAAGCCATGATGAGTAAGAATCAATCAAAAAGGATGTCGCCATGAAACAAGAAAAAAAATCCATCATCATCTTCCTGGGAATGACTCTGCTCCTGCTCTCATTTTATCCCTCCTACTCCTTGGAGAAGAAGGACCCACTCACAGTGGCTGAGTCCAGCAATTACACTGCAACCTCGCGCTATTCTGATGTCATGAATTTTATCAAAGAGCTTCAAGAGAAGAGTTCCCTCTTCAGAGTGGAAACGCTCTGTGTGAGCCCGGAAGGACGGGAAGTCCCCCTTCTTGTCATCGGCCAGCCTGTTCCCTCCTCTCCACTCGCACTCAATCATGACGAGAGGGCCGTTCTCTACATCCAGGCGAATATCCATGCAGGCGAAGTCGAAGGCAAAGAGGCTTCTCTCATGCTTGCCCGGGATATCCTCCTCCAGGAAAAACCTCCCTATCTGGATAAGCTGGTTATTCTCATCGCTCCAATCTTCAACGCGGACGGGAATGAAAAAATCGATCCCAACAACCGCGGAAGACAGGCCGGTCCTGAAAAAGGAGTGGGAGTTCGCTACAACGGCCAAAACCTTGATTTGAATCGGGACGGCATGAAACTGGAAAGCCCGGAAGTTCAGGGCTTAGTTCGCAATGTTCTGAACAAATGGGACCCTTTCCTTCTCGTCGACTGCCACACTACCAACGGTTCCTACCACCAGGAGCCTGTCACCTATATCTGGGCTCTCAACCCGAATGGGGACCTTCCTATGATCGAATACATGAGGGAAAAAATGATGCCCTCCATCAACAAGAATTTGAAGCAAAAATATGATGTTCTCTCTGTTCCCTACGGCAATTTTATGGATTATCGAGATCCTGAAAAGGGATGGCGGCCTTCCGGCCCTGAACCCCGGTATATCACCAACTACATCGGCCTGAGAAACCGGATGGCCATTCTGAATGAAAACTATTCCTATGCGGAGTACAAAACCAGGGTGCTGGGCTGTTATTATTTTCTCCACTCGGTCCTGGAATACTGTCATGCGCACACAGACGAAATCACTCAGCTCATCCGGCAGGCAGACCAAAAAACCATCCAGAGAGGACTTCACCCCTCTGAAAAGGATACTGTAGCCGTCGAATATGACCTAAAGCCTCTTAAAGAGAAAGTCACCGTACTGGGATATGAAATGGAAGTGATTGAAAAAGAAGGCAGCCGGCCGCAGATCAGAAGAACGGACAAGCCAAAGGCCTATAGTGTCCCCTTTTTCACCGATTTTGCCCCAAAAAGGTCAGTCTCATTTCCCTTTGCCTATCTCATCCCGACTGCAGACTCTGAAATCATCAACAAGCTGCTCCAGCACGGCCTGCTCGTGGAAAAGCTGACAAAACCCACAAAGCTAGAAGTGGAATCTTTCCGTATAGCAGAAATCAAAGGGGCAGAAAGGCTCTTTCAAGGACACCGTATGAATTCAGTGAAGGGCGAATACACTCGCGAAGAAATAGAATTTCCAGAGGGAACTCTCTTTATCTCCACAGCTCAACCTCTAGCCAACGTGGCCGCCTATCTTCTTGAGCCGGAGAGTGACGATGGGCTGCTCGTCTGGAATTTTTTCGACCGTTATGTCGTTCCCCAATGGGGTCGGGGACCTCTCTCCTATCCCGTGTACAAGCTTCTCAAGCCTGCGAATCTTGCCAAAGAGCGTGTCAAATAACGGAATCTATCCTGATGCAATTATACCGAATGTGAGTGGCTTTTTATTGCTTATTTTGCTGCATGAAAAAAGCCTGGTTTCTTCAGATTAGAATCAAAAAAATCCCAAGAGGAAAATTTTCTTTTTTATGAGATTGCTTCACTTCGCTCGCAATGACATGATGCGTTCGGATTCCCAGGTTAGAGTATTCACAAAAATAACAACTCTAGATATTTCGATACTGAGGAGAAGTTGATGGCTATTTTTTCTTTTTCTTTGATGCAACCAGGAACTTACCGCAATTCTCGCAGATATAAATATCGTTGCTTCCTTCAATCGCAGAGCCCATGCCTGTGGCCACATTGATGTTACACCCCTGGCAGACTCCTTCATCCACCTCAGCCACGGCAAACCCGTATCTTTGCATGAGCCTGTCATACCTGTCGACAAAAGCTCTATCGAGTTCCTGGCGGATCAGATTCGCCTGCTCTTTAAGCTGTTTCAGCTGACTTCCCTTTGCTTTTCTCATTTTGATTTCAATGGTTTGAAGCTTTTTCAGCAGGCTGGCGCGGCTGATGATCCGGTCTCCCTGGGGAAGCCGCAGTTCGACCTCTGAAAGAACTTTATATAACTCTGTTTTATTCGCGGCTCCAAAAAGTCTCCGTCTAAAATCGTCTTTTCTCAGGAATTGAGCTAATCCGGCAAAAAGATGATTGAACAGGCCGGGAAGAGAGGGGTTCCAGATAACCAGAATTATGATATGGACTTTTTTATCATCGATGGCGTCAAAATCTATACCTTTTTTTGACTTTCCGACTGCCACGGCTATATCTCCACCCGTGTTTACTCGCGCATGCGGAAGAGCGACACCGTGTCCGATTGCCGTGGATTCCAACCGTTCTCTGTCAATAACCCGGGTCAGAATAAGCTTTTTATTATCGATCAGTTTTTGCTTGGCGAGGATGCCGAGGAGTTCTTCCAAAGCTTGAATCTTATCCTTGGCTTTGAGGTCGTAAATAACTTGAGACAGCTGAAGGTAAGCGGATAAATGCGAACTCTTTAAAGAATCTTTCATGCTTCTCGCTGTTATTCTAGCATAAAAAACAGAATCTCAAAAGACAAAAATACGAAAATCTCAAACTCTCCACTGTCCATGGTTTATCTTTCTTGAAAGAACTCGATTCTCTGATCTGAGAAGGCATTCAGCTTTAGAAAAGAGAGGCACATTTTTCTCAGCCCAGAAAGAGCTTTTTCTTTACTTACGTTTTCTGTTTCTCCCTGTCAATTTTTCAGGCTCTCGGCATTTCCTGGCAATCCTGAATGTTTCTTCAATGCCTTTGACTTCAACGGCTTGTGTGGCTAATTCCAATCCATACCGCGCGGCGTCAAACGGGTCTTTTCCTGACGCCAGCTTCACAACCGCTCCACCGCAAAAAACATCGCCGCAGCCTGTTGTATCGACGACCCTTCCTGCCTGAAGGCCTGCAATCTTCAAGGATCGTTCCCGTTTCAAGACTAAAACGCCCTCTTTACCCAGCGTTACAAACACGGCTTTCACTCCCAGTTCAAAGGCTTTTTCCCCAAACCGCGAAAGATCCGCCTCTGAAGGGACATCATCCGGAGCGCTGAGCATTGAAGCCACTTCTTTGACATTGGCCTGGAGAAAACTGACTCCCTTTGCCCACTGCTTCCATTCACCTAAGGGGATGTACTTCCGAGGGACGTTGAGTCCCCTGGATAGAGAGAGAGAATGGACATCAATCCATATCGGGCAGGATGCCGACTCCACGATATCTCTCCAGTGAGACAGTTGAATGTCATAACCCGAATTTATCACCAGGATTAGCATTCCCAACTCAGGCAAATCCTCGATTATGGGGCCAGGATCCAAGGGAGGGACAACAGATTCTAAGACCTCAACTCTTTCTCCTTTTTCGGGGTAATGGAGGTGAACCCGGTTTCCAGGACCCGGAACTCGCCGCACACCTTTTTTCTGGAGAGTGGACCACTCCTTGACTAATTGAGTGACATCTTTAACCAATTCTTCACCGAGATGAGTGTGGAGAAACACTTTTTTTCCCAAGCCGCAAAGCACACTTGCCTGGTAGAGGACTCCTCCCAACCCGGAGATTCGTTGACCGGACTCAAAGGAGATCTCATCATAGGTTATAGTACCGATCAGTCCAAAGTTCATACTAATTCACTCATTTTTATAACTACAGGTTAGTCAAACAGCCTTTTTTCTCCAATATTATAACTCCCAGTTAGTTTCCAGCGACTCTTCTGCCAGAAAACAAATGTTTTGAAGGGATACCCAACCATCAAGGTCACAGCCCGTGTGATTATCCCCAAAGCTTCATGTCCAGCTCTGAATTTATCCTTTTCCGTTTTGCGTCCCAATTATGATATATTATTGAATCCAGAGTGGGAAGGAAAAAGATGACCGGTCTGAAGCAAAAGGCAAGAGAGCTGATCGACGAATTCAAGGGCAAAGATTATATTTATGGACTCAGCTGCCTGGGAAGAATCGGCGAGCTCGCACACTCCTTTGGCCAGAAGGTCCTTTTAGTCACAAACCTCCATAGCCGCAGCCCTGAAGCCTTCCAGACTGTTCTCGATTCGCTGAAAAGTTCTGGTCTTGAAATCGAAGGACCTTCCCCGTCTGCCAGACCTAACTCTCCTAAGGAAGATGTTGACAATATTAGAGAAGACATTTTGCGCACAAATCCTGAGTGTGTGGTCGTTGTCTCAGGCGGCTCTGGAATTGATGCGGCGAAAGCCGCTGTGATCCTGGCTGTATTGGGAGGAGACATCGAAGACTACTTCGGAGTCGAAAAAGTAACTGAAAAGCTCGGAAAAAGCGGAATAAAGCTCCTTCCACTGATTGCTGTCCAAACAGCCTCAAGCTCTGCAGCCCATCTGACGAAATACTCCAACATCACAGACTTAAAGACGAACCAGAAAAAACTCATCGTCGATGAAGCCATCGTTCCTTCACGGGCTCTTTTTGATTACAGCCTTACCCGGACTATGTCCGATTCTTTCACTGCGGACGGAGCCTTTGATGGTCTGGCTCATTGTCTTGAAGTCTATTACGGCGCCCACCCTGATTCATTCGAGAAAATCCAGGAAATCGCATTGACTGGAATCGAGCTCATCCTCTCCTCTCTCCAAAATGCCTTTGCAGACCCGTTTGACATGGAAGCCCGAGAAGCGATCGGCCTGGCCACTGACCTCGGCGGCCTTACCATCATGCTGGGCGGCACAAACGGAGCCCATCTCACGAGCTTCTCCCTGGTGGATATTCTCAGCCACGGCCGGGCATGCGCTCTTCTGAATCCGTACTACACCGTTTTCTTTGCTTCGTCCATCTCCAGACAACTCCGGAAGCTCTCCCCGCTTCTTATTAAACACGGGTTGATGGACAAAGCTCCATCAAACCTTGAAGGTCAAGACCTGGGACTGGCTGTGGCTCAGGCATTCATCAAATTGAGCAAAAGTGTGGGTTTCCCGACTAGACTCGAGGAAATCGACGGGATGAGCAGAGCTCATATCGAAAAAGCCCTTCTTGCAGCTAAAAGTCCGGAGCTGGAGATGAAGCTGAAAAACATGCCCATCCCTCTGACATTGAGTATGGTGGAGGAATACATGGGCCCGGTTCTCGAAGCCGCCCTGACAGGGAATTTCTCACTCATTAAATCTGTCAAAAAATGAAAGAAATACAACTGAATTTAGGGCAGAAAAGCATCCTGATAGATGTCCCTGACAGCACAGAAATATTGCCTATGGGAAAGGCTTCACTACTTTTCAACTCTGAGGAGAAAATCCGCGAAGTGTTAGCCAATCCGATAGACTGTCCGCCACTCAAATCCCTGGTCCATGAAAAATTGAAAGCGAATCCCGAAGCCAAGGCGGTTGTCGTTATTTCAGACAATACACGTCCTGTCCCTTATTCCGGGAAATCGGGAATCCTCTATCCTATTGTCGATGAGATGATGAAAGCCGGCCTTCAGCCCTCTCAGATCCGTCTTCTAGTGGCAACAGGGACTCACAGAGCAATGAAAGATGAGGAATTCAGAGACATGCTTGATTCCCGGGTGAATAATCTTGGACTTGAAATTATTAATCATGACAGTAGAAATCCGGATGAGATGGTCTCCATAGGAAAGACCGGGCTCGGGGGTGAAATTCTTCTGAATCGCGTGTACGTTGAAAGCGACCTGAAAATCCTTACAGGCCTTGTGGAAAGTCATTTCATGGCAGGAGCTTCAGGAGGGAGAAAATCGATCTGTCCGGGGCTTCTCGCGGAAGACTCTACGCACCTCCTGCACAGCGGTCCTGTGCTTTCTTCTCCGAACGCACGGGACTTAATACTCGAAGGAAACCCTGTACACGAAGAAGCCCTTAGAGTGGCACGAATGGCTGGCTGCGATATGATCGTTAATGTTACATTGGACTCCAGATACAGGCTCACAGGAGTTTTTGCCGGAGACCTTGAATCCGCCCATTTGGCTGCTTTCGAAAAATTGAAGAGCTATGCAGCCATTCCTACCGATAAAAAATACGACTTAGTTATCGGCCAAACTGGTTTTGTGGGAGTGAACCACTACCAGGCCGCCAAAGGCGCCCTGACATGCCTTCCCCTACTCGACGAAGAGGGAACATGCCTTCTTGCGACATACCATACCGATCCAGACCCGATAGGCAGCACTCATTATAAAAGAATGCTCCGTCTTCTCAGAGAGAAAGGCTCTGAAAAATTTCTGGAAACGATCCTCTCCCCGTCCTGGAGTTTTGTCCCAGACCAGTGGGAGGCTCAGATGTGGGCCCGGTTCTTCAATAGAATCCCGATGGAGAATCTCATCTACTGCACTTTTGAGGTCCCAGAGGAAGCCTTTTCATGGATTCCGGGAAGAGATGCCAGGACGATTATTCCTGAGGCTGAGGACCTTCAGGAGCTGGTGACACAATCGCTCGATTGGGTCTATAAAAAGCTCTGCCTCCGCTTGGGTCAAGAGCCTCGTATCGCGTGTCTTCCAGACGGCCCTTACGGCATCCCTGTCGAACCAGAATAAGGGGAAAGTAGGCTATCCCCTTTTTAAGTTGACGAGGGGGTATGATTCGAATACTATAGAAGACGATTCAACCGGGACAATACGCATCAAGGAGTTAACCATGAGAAGAATTCATACGCTATCCGCACTATTATTGGCTTTGGTTCCTCTCACTATTCTTCTTCCCTCCTTTTCCTTCAGCCAATCCGGACTTCCCCCAACAGACTTTCCTGTGCTCATCACGTCTTGCGGCCAGAGTCCGGGCCCTGTGCGCATTAAAGCCATATTTAGACGAATGAAACTCGAACCCAGCCCGAAAACTTATATGGTCGTTGACCAAGCGACTGCTGAAGACCTGAAGATAGCAGAGGAAACAGGCTCCCCGTACAAAACCCTTATCATCGTTATGGGATCAAGCCTTAAAGCAATGGGAGCTGCCGGAATATCCATAGATGATGAAATCGACAGAACCTCGAAGCTAATCGCAGAAGCTCGCCGTCAGAAAATAACAGTCATCGGAGCTCATATCGAGGGTATGGCACGAAGAGCCCAGGGCGCGGCAGTTGGCGACAACACAGATGAACTCAGCATCGATGCTGTCGGCCCAAATTCAGACCTTCTGCTGATCACCAAAGATGGAAACACGGATGGACGCTTCACCATAATCTCCAAGGATAAAGGCATTCCGATGATTGAAGCCGACAAGATGCTCGATCTTATTCCTGAATTCGAGAAGATCTTTAAAAAATAAAAGAGAAAAGGGCAGGAGACTTCTACCTATCCAAGCTCGCGCATGTTGAATAAAGTAAAAGAGCAAACCTCCTTAAGCTCCCCGCGGATATGCGAACAATCAACGAAATTCCCAGCTATCTATTTCGAGGGGATGTTTCTAGATATCGCTCCCAATATTTGAAATCAAGGAAAATACTGTGAGCCTATTCACTTCCACCGAGATCATCCTGGCTGTGATGGTCGTGACCTATATTATCGCCAGGATCCTGAAAATCTCGACAGAACTCTCCATGTTCGCCGCCGCCCTTACTGGAGCGCTGGCTGGCGGAGCCGGGATTCCGGCCAGGCATATCGTAGAAGGCGCTTTCACTTACCTGGATATCGTTCTCATCTTCATCACTGCCACTCTTTTCATGAATATTCTTAAGGAATCCGGAGGCATCGCTTATGTTGTGAGAGGAATTCTCCGTAAATTCTATCGAAGAAAATCCATTCTATTCATCCTGATCACTCTCCTGTTGCTGCTTCCAGGCGCCTTGACAGGAGCCGGAAGTGTAACCGTCCTGATCACTGGCGGAATGATCGCCATTGTCCTGAGTTATATGGGAATCTCTAAACCCAGAACTGCGGCAATCATCTTTATCCTTGCCGGGCTGAGCGCCGCCGCCCCTCCTGTGAGCCTGTGGGCGATGCTCACTGCGGCAGGCATCAACATGCCCTATGTCGGATTTTTCCTCCCTCTGCTCATCCCCTGCATTCTCCTTTCTCTGATTACCATATTCATACTGGGCTGGAAAGGAAAACCAGTTAACCTGGAAAAAGCGCTGGAAGAACTACCTGAGGCTCCACCGAAAATGAACTGGATACGTGTCTCACTCCCCTTCCTCGTGTTCCTCTTCCTGGTTCTTGCAGGCAGAATCTGGCCCCATGCTATCCCTGTGATTGGGCTTCCGATGATGTTTATGGCATCCGCTTTAGTCAGCCTCTTGCTTTCGCCCATAAAATTAAACTTTCTCAAGATTTCCAGAGACACAGTCCACCAGCTCCTTCCTCTGATCGGAACTCTCACCTGTGTTGGAATCCTGGTTCAGATCATGACTCTTACCGGAGTCCGGGGACTTATAGCCATCACAGTAGTGACTCTCCCCTTAATCTGGGTTCTCCTCTCGCTCTCATTTGTCCTTCCTTTCTCTGAGGCAGTGCTCATGTGGGGCGCAGCTCCGGTTCTCGGCGTTCCTCTGGTGTTGCTGTTTAACACCATCGGGCTGAATCCCATCATAGCGCTGGCGGGGATGAGCGTCATCTGGCCCCTGGGCGATGCGCTTCCTCCAACAGCCATTATCGGCCGCCTGACAGCCCAAACCGTCGGGATGAAAGAACCCTACTCGCGTCTGTTGAAACACTGCATAATTCCGGCCATCATCATCATGGCTGTGGGCACTCTGATGGTCGTTTTCAGTAAAAAATTGGCTTTTTTAACACTTTTATGATGGAAAAAATATTGACTGACAGCCGCCTGAGAGAAATCTTCAGGGCAGGAAAACCCACGCTGTCAAAATTTATCATGGAGGAGTCTAACTCATGATTATGACCATCCTCTATTACATACTCACTGCGTACATTGCCTTACTCATCATCTGGAACCTTCTAAAAAACAAGAAATGGCAGGAGGAGATTCTTTATATCATCATCCTCATGCCGTTTCTTTTAAGATTATTCCGGTTGAAATAGGAAAACAGAGGAAATCAATGCCTGTGAACTGGCCCTTTATTCGAAAATACATTTTTATCCTCCTGGGTGTGATTCTCATGGCTTTCGCAGGGATGAGTTTTTACAGCAGCCGGCATCTCAAAGAGGCTGTTGTCCTCAGCCCTGGCGTCACTCAGGTTAAAAAACTCAGTGATTATTTTTCCACAATCAAAGGAAGCGTCAACGATTCGAACATCTATGTCCTGGAGGGAACAGAGCCCGGAGGAACTATCCTCATTCTTGGAGGAACTCACCCGGAAGAGCCTGCCAGCCGCCTGACAACCTGGATCCTCACAGAGAATACAATTGTTGAGCGGGGAAGGCTTTTCATTATCAACTCAGCCAACCGAAGCGCCACCACAGTGACGCGTCTGGGCGGAGCGTATCCGCCGGATTTCACGATTCCCACTCCTTGGGGAGAACAGAAATTCCGCATGGGAGACCGATGGTCCAACCCTCTCGACCAATGGCCGGATCCTGAAGTCTACATCCACTACCCGAGTCGACAGGAGCTGGCCTATGTGGATATCCGGAATCTGAACAGAACATGGCCGGGCCGAGCCAACGGCACACTGACAGAAAAAACATGTTATGCCATGACCCAGCTCATTCTCAAAGAAAAAGTGGATATTGTCATAGACCTCCATGAAGCAGAGCTGCAGTACCCGGTCATCAGCACTATTGTTGCCCATCAAAAAGGGGAAGACCTGGCTGCGCTGACTTCCATGATGATATCAGGCTTGGAAGGATTCAATATCGGCATGGAGTATTCTCCCGAGGCTCTCCATGGCCTGTCTCACCGGGAAATCGGTGACCACACTCAAGCGATATCCCTTCTCCTCGAGGCTCCCGAGCCCTTTCTCGATGCAACCCGGGGAAGAACCGATAGAGCCCTTCTTCTCGAAGGAAAAGATGAATTTGTCCTCAAAGCCGGAAAACACGGTCTTCTTTTCGAGAAAATGGATGAGAACGGATGGCCGATCGATGTCCGGATCGGCCGCCACTGTTCGACACTTATTTATATCTTAGAACTCTGGTCGGACGATAATCCTGATAAAGCGGTGATCGCGAGAGAAATTCCTCGCTACGCGGAGGTGATAAAAAAAGGGGCAGGCTCTTTTCTCCATAATCCCGCAAAAGCTGATCCGAAACAGGTCTACTACGAATAGAATTTAAAGCAGATATCACAGCAAAAAAAGGGAAGTCGGCCGATTGTATGAATAATCTAAGGGACCTTGGTTATTCACGAGTCGAGGTTGCCGTAGACGTCGTTGCGAAGAGAGAAGCGAATGAGGCAATCCCATGCTTTTGCGCAAGGGCATGAGATCGCTACGCTTCGCTCGCGATGACAATCTTTCTGAATCAAAGGTCGTCAGATTTGCTCGCCCGAAGGGGAAAAGATGCCGAATTATAAGAAAATGGGGACTGTCCCTTTTAGTCCTTAATATGAAAAAGAAAGGGACTGTCCCCTTTTTTGGAAGATAGAATATGGTTTCGACAGATTTTATGAATAATCAAGGTTAAAAGTGATACGTGACTCCTATCCCAAACAGAACAGTATCCAGTTTAACATTATCAAACTGACCGGACTCTGGTCCGGTGACCGGATCAACATAACTCCATGAACCGTCCGGGCTCTGGAAACAAACCTTTATCTCTAATTTTAGAGCCAGATTTTCTATTAAAAAGTATTCGATGCTAGATCCAACATGAAATCCCAGAGTGTTTTTGACTGTCTCTACTCTGCTGAAACTCGTGTCCCCCAAAGCGAAATCATTTAAATAATAATCTATTCCGCCTGTAAAATAAGCGAATGTTTTGGGCTGCAAAGGAAAGCGTCTTTGAATGCTCAATTGAATGGGAATAATCGTTAAATCGCCTCTGCTCAATCTTCCAAGGCGGCCCTCCACTCCCATTTCAAACCTCTGGACACTCAACTCGAGAGTGAATTCCTCTATAAATCTATAAGAAACATGTGCGTTAAAATTAACTCCGGAATTATAATTGTCACCGGAAGGGAAAGAAGCTCCTATTATCAGCCCAGCTCCAAATTTTCGAGGCTTTTCCCCAGACCTTTTCTTCGGAATCTTAATCTCAGGCTGAGGTATTTCTGCGCCCACGACTTCAACAACACTCTCATGGATGTATCCAGGAAAGGCATATCCTTCGAGTTTAAGAGAGAGGCGAACAAGATACCATTCTCCTTCTTTTCCATCCGCTTGAAGAATGGTTCCTCTTCTAACGACCGCGATAGTTTCTCCCTCAATGTTGGGCTGTTCGCGAACGTTTGCTCTTCGGACTTTGACCCTGACTTTCATATCTTCGGTTTGGCTGAATCCGATAACGCATAAAAACAAGACCAGTACCAAGAGCAAACAAACTCTTTTTTTTTGAACGACATGTGTCATGCGCACTTGACTCTCCTTTATCTGTGGTTTAGATCCAGGATGGATTCAGTATTTTTTCACATCTGCCACTTATTTTTTAAAACATGATTTTATAGCATAAAATCAAAAAGAAGGCTAGTCTTTCTGGAATAGGTTCGAATCTGACCTGCGTTATCATTGAGGCTACACTTATTGGCACCGCTTTCGGCGATTTCGGCACTCCATTCTTTTTCTTTCAATTGAGGCCACTACAAATTCTCTTGCTTTTTCTCTGCTCGTAGCAAAAAAATTGAAATAATATTATAAATATCACTTGACATTTTGTATAGTTTACTTTATATTATGTATAGTTTAAGATACATTATTAATGTTCTGGAGGTGATGGATGACTCAAATCGAAAAAATCTACCGGATGCGAAGGAATGTCCTGATCCTTGCTTTCGTGTGTTCTTCGCTTCTTTTCGCCTTGTTTGTTCCACCGCTTCCCCTTAAGAGCTATCAATATCAAATATTAAAAATGGGCGTGGCAATCCTATCAGGCATCCTTTTGCTCATCTTTTTTGTCAGATTCATGCTCTTTAAACAGTCGACCAGAAAAGACCCATCCCTGCACGATGCGGTGGATGATGAAAGGGTCAAGACAAGCTGGCTGCGAGCCTACCGAACTGCATTTTACGTCATCGTCGGTGTTCACATTGTCTGGAGACTGATTGAACCGCTGTTTCCAGGGCTTCTTTTTAAACTGGGATTTCCCTCCGCACCTTGGTTCGCTACAAGCGCCGGGCTGATGACTCTTTTCGGCATGGCTCTTTATTTCACACGGGAGGTAAAAAATGGCTAACATCGGAAAAATAATTCGCTTGAGAAAGATCGGATTGGTCGTAATCTTCGCCTGTTTCATCCTCGTCTTTTTTTTATTCCTGGCGCCTTCCGTCTATAACTTTTTCCATTACCAAAAATATCTTCCTCAACTAAAATCTGTGATTATCAGTGGCTGGCTGTTGTCCTTTCTCATGTTGGCTGTCGCGTTATGGAGACGTTTTCTTCTTCAAAAAGCTGTTCGTCAAGACCCATCAGTCCGCCAGGTCCTTCAGGATGAACGGGAAAAGTTCAACTGGCTGAGAAGCTATCGTGTGGCGTTCTTTGTCTTGATCTTTGTTCAGTTTGCGACCCAATTTCCAAGCTTTCTTTATCCTATCTATTGGGTTTCCTTTCCAGAGGAAATCACCTTGAGCGCTGCAGTTATGAGCCTTGTCGGGACGTTTCTTATATTCAACAGAGAAGGTAAACATGAGTGACTCCATCCTGAAAAACAACCTGAAGGTCCTCAGAGCAAAACACAACCTGACCCAGGAGCAGCTTGCCGAAAAGGTCAAGGTCACACGCGTCACAATCAATTATGTCGAAAGTGGGAAATGGGTGCCATCTACGGTTCTTGCATTAAAAATCGCTCAGGTGTTTGAAGTACCGCTCGAAGAAGTCTTCTATTTAGATACAGATAAATCCAAGGATTCGCCGTAGTCCACTGCGCTGACATCAACTGGGACATTTTTCCATTCTGGACGATTTAAATAAAAAAATAAAAAAGGGGCCTGTCCCCTTTTTTGTTATGAAACTGAGCCTCTTTTACCTCGCTGGGGCAAAAGAGGCGTGTTTTTGGAATCCATAAGCCGGAGCATACGGTTTTCTTAACACCCAGCCTGATCTTTCCAGAGACTGCACCCTCGCTTTATCCATAACAGAAATATATATGCTTTCGAGAACGGTTGGGTGTGATAGATACTGCGGAAAAAACGGCAGATAGCCTTTTATCTCAGTCGGTTGCGGAAAATCAATATGAACACGACCAGCGACAAGTAGACGATCGAAAGAACAAGAAACAGTGGTTGTTTCTCCCTGGCACGTTGAAAAATCCTCTCTTTTCCTGGTGAAGGGAAAGGGACCG
>Ga0209636_10001752_pt1 | contig 21950 bp, 16 predicted proteins | sample DeeMarSWOR152_54_FD_187464 | JGI IMG/M metagenome (GOLD analysis project Ga0209636, IMG submission 187464) | Marine sediment microbial communities from White Oak River estuary, North Carolina - WOR-1-52-54 (SPAdes) (version 2) | ecosystem: Environmental > Aquatic > Marine > Intertidal zone >...
CCTTCGTTGATGGAGAAGTTTGGATTGTAGCCCAAGATTTTCCTAGCTTTCTCTATATTGGCGTAGCCATGTCGAATGTCGGTCGGTCGAGGCTCAGCATACTTGTTTTTCAGGCCCTTTTTGTTCAGGGCGTCCTTAATGGTTTCTGCTATCTGATTTATGCTTGTGGGCGTACCTGTGCCTATGTTGAAGACGTCTCCGGAAGCGTTTTTGCTGTTTAGTGCAAGCATGTTTGCTTCGACGATCTCTTCGATATATACAAAGTCTCTTGTTTGTTCGCCATCTCCGAATATCACAGGAGACATGTTTCGTAGCAGTCGATTTGTGAAGATTGTTATGGCGCCGCCGTAAGCGCATTCGATGTCGAAGCGTTGCCTTGGACCGTATACATTGAAATAGCGCAAAGATACGGTTTCGAGACCGTATGCTTTGTGGAATATTCTGACGTAGTTTTCTGCCGCAAGTTTGGAGCCTCCATATGGTGATAATGGATTTGGAGTCATGTCCTCTCTTTTCTGTGGTAACGGTGAATCTCCGTAGACCGCTGCCGAAGAGGCGTATATGAAGCGTTTTACGTGGAAGTCTGAGGCGGCCTTGAGAAGGTTCAGCGTTCCCGTTACGTTTATGTCATTTGTAAGCACGGGGTCTCGCATTGACATAGTCACACTCGCCAACGCGGCCTCGTGGAAAACTGCGTCTATGTCTTTCATAGTCTTTCTAACTCGACTGAGGTCTCGAATGTCACTCTTTACGAAGTGGAATTCGTCTCTGTTTTGATGTTGAGCTATATTCTCTTGACGCCCGCTACTAAGGTCGTCGATAATTGTGACTTCGAAACCTTCGTTGAGAAGTCGGTCTACTAGGTGGCTGCCAATGAATCCGGCTCCACCTGTGACAAGGATTCTCGAGTAGCCTCCAGCCATTTCAGCAACACTCACGACAGCTCATAGGTGCGACGCTCTAAAGAAGCACAGCAGCTTCAGCGCCGAACACTCCATTTCTTTCTAATTCCCGAGTTTCATCTTTTGTGAAGATCATTGATTTGTAGGATATTCGTAAGCTTTTTGCTTGAAGAAACATGTTTTCTAATATGTATCCGATCTCCCACAGAGCCCGGTTGGTCTGTTCATTTCTACCGATGATGATTCCATCCTTGATGTATCCTGACTTTAATGAGAGATTCACATTTCTCGTGAATTTGATGTCGTGTGTAGGCTTTCCAACTTTCCACCAATATCTGCGTGCGCGTGGCACGAACCCGCCTATCCAATTTGTGTAACGGGAGGTTGTCCAATTGACGTAGCGAAATTGCCTGTTTTCGCGTACAAGGTAGACAGTAGTGTAGTCTTGGCCTCCGCCCCAAGTGGGGATAGTGAGCCCCCACGGGTGAGATTTAATGTAGTGGGGAGTTCTGCCTTTTGCAGCCCAAAGCATTTGGGAAATATCTGTTTCGTCAGCAGCGTCTCCATGATCATGCGACAGGCTTAGTCGTTCAAGCGCGTAGAGGCATTCTGTATTGCCATTCCTTCGTGGCGGTGAGAGGTTCTTGCCGCTTCTGAAGGGCTTTTCTGGTCCTGGAGTTGCAGCTGTGTGTTTTCCTTCCTTGTAGCTTTCCATATTTTCTAGAATTAGGTGTCTTGCAGTGGCTATCTTGTTTCCATACTTCGTCCCGCTTACGCCAAGGTTGTGGATGCACGTGCCGAAACCCAACGCGGTGCAGGCCAAATATACTGCTTCATGTTGCATGCCGCTTTCGATATGAAGCAAACGGTTCTTGAAGGGATCCTTTGTCTCTTCAAAACCTAAGAACAAGTACTCGTCTTCAAACCATAAAGACAATTTTCCGTCGGAAAATCGGGGAGTTTTGCTACAACATCGCAGTACATATTCTTTGATTTTTCTGGACGGCTTTTCCTCTTCAACAAACATTCCCCAATGATTGTTCTTGGGATCCCCATCAAAATCGCATGAACACCTTGAATTAAGAACCTTCTCAATGGAAACGCTTTCCTTCACTGTGTAGTTTCTCCCTCAATATTGCCTGCGCGCGCTTCGTAGGATTAGGGCTGATGGAAATTTCGGAATCACTGTTTGGCTTTCTTGGTTTTTTCCTGACCTTTGTGAGATAAACTGCAAGGGCTGCTCCGGCTCCTACTACTAGCACTATTGTGGCTACAATCCATGTTGCAGGGAAAGGCTCTACTTGTTGAGTTCTGATGCTGAAGTAGATTGTTTCAGAGGCCCCAGTGTTTTCGGTCGTGTCTCTTGCATAGACTACTAGGCTATGCAAGCCGTCAGGTATTCCAGATAGAGTTACGTTTCCGGTGATAGTTACGTTTGCTTGGCCGTCTAGGCTGTAACCAATCCATGAAACTGGTTCATCTACTGTAAAAGTCAATGAGATGTCAGTGGTGTCATGTGTTTTGTTCTCTGGTGACACGATTGAGATAGTTGGGGGAGTAGTGTCTACGGGGGCAGTTTGGACGGTGAAGTAGACTATGTCAGAGCAACCCATGTTTCCAGCAGCACCATTGGCATAGACTGTGACAGAGTGAATTCCGTCAGACAGTCCCGTCAGAGTTGTGTTTCCAGCGATGGTCACGTTTGCTTCACCATCCAAGCTGTAACCAATCCACGACGTCGCCTTGTCAATGGTAAAGCTCAAGGAAACGGAACTTGTTGTGTATGTCTTGTTTTCGGGCGAAAGAATTTCAATGATGGGAGATACAGTATCGACGGTGAAGTCGACCGAGTCAGAGTGACCCATGTTTCCAGCAGTATCATTCGCATAGACTATGACTGTGTGGATTCCATCAGAAAGCCCTGGCAAAGTTTTGTTTCCAGTGATGGTTACGTTTGCTTCACCATCCAAGCTGTAACCAATCCACGACGTTGCTTCACTAATAGTAAAGGTTAAGGCAACGTCACTAACGGTATACCTCTTGTTTTCTGGAGATAGAATAGAAATAGTAGGTGGCGTGACGTCTGGATGCCCCACTGCCATGATAGACGCTGGATGCAGGTTTGTTTCTCCGATAATTCCTAGAGCTTCTCTCATTGCTTCTTCGTTGACGTCTGCTTTGCCCCAATCTGCTATCAATCCCCAAGCCGCGCACTCCAAATAGACGTTTTGAGCGATCAATCCAACTTCGACATAGGTTAGGTCAGCAGTGTAGACATTGTTCTCATCCCACGCCGTTGCGATTAGGAGGGGCGCTGAAGACGCCCATGGATTTCCGCTGGCGGCTGCGATGTCTGGCCTTCTACCCTCCGTTACAATCGTGGTTATGGTGTGTTGCTCGGGAAGATATTCGTATACTCCAGAGGAGTTGGCTGCGTAAATTGTCATGGGATACTTTGAGCCAGCCGAAGGGACAGTTCTATGCCTTTCCGGAGGGCTTGCAGCAGTGTCCTCGTAGTAGGAGTATCCGTAACTTGCCCAAAGTATCTGGGAAAGCTCTTGTTTGGTTACGAGGTTTTCGCTCCATTCATGTGAGGAAAAAATCGAATCTAAGGCACCCTCGATGGAGGTGTTGCTGTCTTGGATTTCAGGCAGTTCTGGGGAGGACGGTCGAGATGTTGGAACGAGGTTTTGGTATTCGTTATATGGGGGGAGAGGATACCCTAGTGGCATCTTGTAACGTACCACCTCGTTCGCTGGCAAACCTAACCCCTCATGGATTTCGGTTCTGTTCAGCCATGAGCCGCCGCAGCATACTGTTCCAAGATTCAGAGCGTTCGCCATCAGGTAAATGCTCTGAACAGCACATCCAGTTTCAGCGTTTCCCCAATGCGTATCCGGGCAAACATTGGCGTCGTAGACTATGTATAACTGTATCGGAGCCTCGTAGCCAGGATCGCCATAACCGCCAAGTCCTCTGTAGTCTCCTTCTTTCAAAAGGAAGAGGCTTTGGTTTTCTGGCACAAATTTGTAGGCAGCCGTCTCGTTGCAGACGTAAATTACTACGGGATAACCTGACAAGCTTGGAACGGTTCTACCGTGCGAAGAGTAGCCGCAAGCTGCCCAAAGAATTTGAGAAACTAACTCCGAGGAAACCGGAGCGCTTAAGTTATAATCTCCAGTCTGGTAATGGATCGACATCCTCCGGCTAATCACCATCTCAACAGGCATGTCACTTGGATCTCCATATTCATTTTTTTCCTGGATATTTCTGGCGCTATCAAATGACATGAACAAAACGCCACTAACAACTAGGGCAGCCAAAATGCATGCCAAAAGAACTCGGACGCGCATATATCGTTTCCTTCCTAACCTAGTAACCTGCTTGAAATGATGTGGTTGAGTTTTTCACTTTTTGGGCACGTTTGAGCAACTTTTGTGCTTTTCTCGTTCTTAGCAATCATCCGGTCAAGGTATTTTGCGCGCACATAATCTTTCAAGAAAACCTTTAATTTTCGTTTTCCTAGGAAAACTTCTGGGCCCAATACCGGTGATCACTTCAGAAGCAAACCAATTAGCTAGTTGACCTATAGATTCAAGTGGTAATCCACGGGACAACCCGTAAATCAGTCCTGCAGTGAAAGCGTCGCCTGCACCAGTTGGATCTATGCATCTAACGCTGTAGCCTGGCACTCTTACGACTTTTTCTTTGCTGATCAGAATACATCCCTTTTCGTCGCATTTTAAGGCTGTCAACGGGATTTCTTCGCTTAGCGTGTTGATTAGGTCATCGATGTTGGTAATATTCGTTATGGCGCGGGCTTCCTCCAAGTTCGGTGAAAAAACATCACATTGACCCGATAGCATGGTGAAGAGTTTCTTTTCTGATTTGACAAGATTGAATGCTCCGGGGTCAAATATGATTTTCTTTTCAAATTCTTTAGCCATGTTGACAGCTTTGAAAATAGCCTTCCGTTGTGGATCATTCACAAGAGAGTATCCAGAGAAATAAACGTAATTGGATGTCTCAATCAGGCTTGCTGCTTTCTCAATTTCGTCTGGCAGCATTCTATCGTTGGCTCCCCTGAAAACAAGAAAGGACCGTTCCTTTCCGTTCTCTACGAATACTATGATCAACCCTGTCAAAGAATTCTTGTCAATAAAAATTTTGGTGCCAACCCTCCGCTCCTCAAGATCCTGTATGTACAGCTTTCCTAGTAAATCGCCCCCAGCTTTTCCAACAAAGGCAGCTACCCCTCCAATTGCTGACAAACCGGCTGCAACGTTTCCAGAGCCCCCTAATACGGCTTTAGCAAAATTACAGTATGATGTGCCACCGTGGAAGAATCGTTCACAATCACCATTAACCTGTACGATTAAGTCGAGAAAAACGTCGCCGATTACGGCGCAATCAAAGGACTCCATAACCACAAACACCAAGCGTTTAATTGTCGCGCGCAAGCTGGATCCGAAATTCTATTATTCTCCCTAGTCAAGCAGAAAATGCTGTTGAGACTGGTAGCAACGACAGCAAAATTGATTGTGCTATGTCGATGTACTTGACTTGTTTGTTCATTTGAAAGTTGTCTGCGATTTCGCCGGTGGCAATTATGGTTGGTAAGGCCTCAGGAGTTTTCGGATAAGCATATCCATGCATGCCGTTAACTATTGATTTCGAGTGAAAAAAACATGGGTGAAAAATATAACCTTCATCCAACACATATATCGTTTCACCATATTTCTGATCTAAGGGTATCTTCAAGAGCCTTTTCTCTGAGTTCGTGAGAATGTGACCGCCCTTGATCTGCTGCAGACGTTCGCATATTTCCTGCTGCGTTTTTTTCGTAAAAAACCAGAAGCGGATCATCGTTGAATCGACGAAGGCGATATAATCCTTGTACATCTTTGATCTCAGTTGGCCAAGGTTCTCAAGTACGTCTATCGTTTCATGTACTTCACTCATTCCGTGATCTGCCAAGACCAAGACATCCAGATCTGGTCTTTTCCTTTGTAAGAAGCTGACAATTTCTTCTGTATACATATCTAGCTTATTCAACTCCTCCTCAAACGCGGAAGGTGCAGGTCCAAATTTGTGTCCCAAGTGATCTAGGCTGTTGAACTTCAAGTACCAGAAACGAAGCTTGTGGTTGTGTTCAACTAGCTTTCTCGCTCTGGCTAGAACCCTTGAGTCACCCCATATCCATGGTTCAATGAAAGTGAATGGAACTCCTTCTTTGCGGAAAACATCAAATATTGTTCTTATGTCACCGACAGCTTCAGGTTCGGTGATTCCTTTTCGCTGAGATGGTTGGAAATATGACATTGCAGCTGCAGGGATGAGATTCGGAGTTTTAGAAGGCTCTTGAAATATGTATCTTTCGATAGCGTATCTTAGCTTAGCCTTGGATCCATCACTTGGCAACAAATCGACAGCTTCTATTGTCTTTCGGATTAGTCTATCCTTTCTGCTGCCGACGTGATTATTCGCGAAGCAAAATTCAGTCCATACGTTATGGATGTTGGGCCAGAATCCCGTAAAGATCGTTGTTTCTATTCCTCTGAACGCAAAGAGGGGTTCAACATGCGTGAAGACGCCATCTCGGGAGAGCTCATAGAGGAAGGGCGTGTATTTCTTCGAGAAATATGTTTTCGAAAAAGCATCAATCAGTATCATCAGTGTGGTTTTCTCAGTGCACTTGCTTGACAAATGATAACCTCTGTATTGTACGTAGGCCTAATAAAATACCACGCGCGCAAAGCATCACCCAACCACTCCCCGCACGCTACCTCTGCGCGTCTATGCATTCTGCAATAACTGAAAACAACTTCATAGCAATACGTTTGGGATGTCTTTCACTTGCTTCAGCAAGTCCTCCATCCACGAGTCTATTATACAATTTGGGCTCATCAAAGAGTCGGTTGACTGTGGCGACAATTTCAGTTGCAGGCACAACCAATCCGTCATGACCATGCGTAACATAACCAGTGTCGGTTTTTATTACAGGCGTCCCAAGTGCCCAACAGTCATCGATAAATTGCCAGCTACCGTATCTCCCCGTTGGCGTACAAGCATACCATGATGATGCAATTAACTTTGCGACTTCTTTTTTGGGCATATCTCTTGCATGTAGTATTCTATTCCCGAACCGTTGATGCAATCGCATTACAGTTTTTTCTTCTGGGCCATGTCCTATGAATAAGAATCTCTCTGTTGGTGTTTCCTTGAAGATCTGGGGAATGGTTTTCTCGAACTCCTGAACATTCTTCGCGGACAAAAGCGAGCCAGCGTATATTCCCTGCTTCTTTTTTGCTGAAGCCCTCAACTTGCTTGCGTAGTCCATATCAAGACCAATTGGCCATGGTATGTAGTGTATGGTTTTTCCGTAACGGCGTAGGTATCTCAGGTATGGTTTGTCTTGAGGATTACAGGTTATAATAGCACTAGATTTGGAAATTATCCAGTTCCACCAAGCTATTCGGGTTGGGGGCATTCCAGCCAAGCTTAGAAGCAAGTTAAAAGGTATCCGCCTTTTTAGGTCTGATTTTCCTGTCGCAAATTCGTAAGCGGAAGATTCGATCCAAGGAACAATGGGAACTTCTAATTCATCAGCCAAGTTCACTGCCAGACGTGCAGTCGTTTGCTGTGAAGTCAGAATAATATCAGGACTAAAGTCGCGAGCTAATGATAGCGCTTCATTGTAGTGAAGCCATGGGGCAAAGAACATTTCCTTGCGGTTTTTGTATAAGCGAAAAACTTTGAGAGACGAATAGTCCTCATAATATGGGCTATAACCTGTCCGATGTCTGCCCCCAGAGCGCCCAGCTATGACTATTGTTTCGACATCAAATTCTTTCAGTGCCTGTAGAGCGTATAGCATCTCAGCCCGTCTACTCATCCCAGGATAAATGCCGAGTAGTTTAATCGCCATGTGCCTTGTTTCTCCCACATATTGTAAATTTCCTCACTCTTTGGAATGGCGTAGGGTTCATCTGTGAAAATGAGCAAAGAATCAGAGTGGCACGTCGCACGAAGTGCAAGTGCATTTCTACATGATGGCTACTTGACGAAATGATAACCTGTACAAAGGCTATATGCCTTTAGAAATTGCTTTCTCACAGTTTCCCATCCGGACGTATCGAACATAGAAATATCAACTGGAATGCAGCGACGTAACTCTCTAGCTGCCTTTTCTAGAAGGTCTTTCTCTATGGTTCCGTCTCTATTGAGCGAGAAAAGTGTCATGATACCTGCCTGAAAGAATTTTAGAGAAGGAGAAATCGAGATTCTGCACAACGGTTGTAAGTAAACTCTCTGTGTGTAACGAGTCACAACGTAGGAGTATTCCACATTGGTAAGAGTTTGGTAAAGCACACTAGCAAGGTTGAGCATCACACTGTTTGAGAATCGCAATCTCTTATATATCAGCGGTCCCAAAAACGGCTTGTAGTAATGGCGTGCCAGTATTTTCGCCTGATCAGGCAAATCCTTCCACTTTGACAGAGTTATTCCAAGAAATCTTCTAAGATAAACACGAAGCACTGCACCGAGACTATCTCTGGCAGAGAACCACAGTTCAATAGGACGCTCACGAGTTTTGGCAAAGTCTGGTTTCAGTTTGAAATCTGTGTACGTTTTCACCATTGCTGGAAGTTCAGGCAAAACCTGAGCTAAATCTGGGAATTTGTCAAAATAAAACCTTGGAAAATTTCTTGCTCGAGTTGCGTACTTGGGTTCATACTCGCTGGCAAGAATGGAAAGTGCAGTGCAAATCTCAATGAATGTCTTGTAACATTCAAAGATCAGCAATTTCCTCTTTTGTTCTGGAATTTTCTCCGCCTTGATATAGATATAAGAGAATACCCCAAGCAACCCACACACCTTTTCGTAAAGAAGACGAAGTCCACTTGACAGCGGTATGTCCTTCCGGCCCCAAGGAATCAAGCATCGAACATCCTTCCCGTAAAGGAGTCTACTTTCAGATTTCAGATCGTAAAACCATACATCTGGGTAAATGAGATCTTGCTCACGCCTAAAATAGACACAAACGACGAAATCAGAAAATCGAAAAAGCTCACCCTCAGGGTTGTGTATACCTAAGGACTCGTTAATCTCCTCATATATCTTCGATTGTGTTTTTTCTTTGGGAATCTTGTCAACAATGGCAACTATGTCGAAATCCCTGAGAAGCCGAATTTCTCCATCTTGCGTGATCTCTACACTGCCTTCACCTTTGCCGAATCCGCCGGCAAGGACTATTGATTTGACACCCGGGATATTTTCCAATATGGTGTTCGTTATTAGATGGAGTTGTGAGTCGATCTTATCATCAATTCGCTCACATTCATGTTCTGTATATTTTCCCAAGCTTTCTCCATCCTGACTCAATGCTCAGAGCAAAGAATTACAGAATCTGTGCAACTTCCATGAGCCGCGCTGCGTTACCTATGTCATGTACACAAATCGATCTCTGTCAAATCCGTAACCTTTTGTTGTAATGCCAACATCAGACTAGTCAATTCCGCGCACCAACCGGTCCGAAATTGTGTAGTTTTGTTAAACAAATGAACGGAAAGGTTTATTAAATCTTAATATATAATAGTTAACAGTTTTATACTAAAGATCAGAAATCCACATTCGGGATAAAAGGAAGGAATACGGTCATGTGTGGGGCGCATTTGCGTCCGATGCTACGGATTCAAATGAAACATTTCTTACCGGTTTTGATGTTTTCAGTACTACTCAGCGTGAATATTTCGGTTGGTAGAAGCTCACATGCAAATACTATTTTCTTACCCAACGAAGGAATGATCAATTACGAAACAGACAAACCTTGGTGGGGATTGTGCGTCATGGATCTTGCCTTTGGCAATGGTTCATTCTTCTGTGATGATCATATAGACATGGTGGCCGACGCTGGCGGGGATTATTTGAGAGTCCTCGTTGACCCTTCTCCCTGGAGAGCCAACGTTCCGGTTCGATCAACTAACACAGAGTATGCTGGAATGGCTTTCAGAGATTACATGAAAGCTTTGGTGGATTACGCGGAATCCCGTGGAGTCTATATAATGTATGATATCAGCATATACGGGTCAGAGAGGGTTATTGCCATCCTGAATAATGAACCCAATGATCGTGGTATGACGCGACAAGATTGGATTGATCTCGGAAGGGAAATAATTCAGTATTGTGACCCTCATGCTGTTAACATTTGCGACGAACCAGCGAGGGGTGAATATGTTGCTGACTGGGACGCTCCTACGTCTGGTAAGATAACGTCTGTTGAGTGGCGAGAATTTCTTGTTGAATGCATTGAAGATTGGAGAGCTATAGCTTCAGATGTGACTATTGGTGTCATGGGAGTTTCCATGCACTTCTTAAACATGTTCTACAAATATGACACAGTCATCTCACCTGGAGGCGTAGACATAAGAATAAAAGGTGACGGCCCATTACCCTACGATGACATTGTTTACATCTTGAATAGACCGCCATATGGAAGTAGTGACGGGTATGACTATGTGCGTGACTACTGTGATGCCAAAGTGGGACCGTTAGCAGATTACCAAGAGTTTAAAGACCAGAACCAAGCGATACTCTTTACTACTGGATTCGCTGAAGACTACAACGTTGGCGACTATCCTTCAAGTTGGTTAACTTATGCAACAGCTTTTTGGGATTACAACCGAGAGAAAGGCTACTGGTGTATATCATATACCATACCAGCCTCAAGAAAATGGTCGTTGCTAGATTCATCCAAATTCGCTTGGAACGACATGGGACAAGCTTGGGCTAACTACACAACGCAATACATAGAGTCGTGAGCGTGCGCGCGCGAAATCGTTTGGAACAGCTAGTCTTATCACGTTTTCTCTCTCACTATTTCCTCGTCCCGTATAATCGAGGTTAAGTTCTATACACAAATGCATAAAGGCGAGAGCGTCACCAACTTTCTGATTCAGTTTTGATCTAGGATCCATGCTACAAAAGTAATTTCGGCTCTGGCAAATTCTCATTTTTTACCCGTGACTAGAAGCATTCATATTTGTTGCTATGAATGAGGAACCGGAATTGAATATTATATTGAAGTTTTCTTCCATTTTGTGATTTTCAGTTTCAACCGAGTAGTTCCACATCAGCAGGCTTTTCTCCAAACCTGCAGTATAGACTATACAGTCATAAGTTTCCAAATCTGGAGGGAAGCGATAACCGTCGTCAAAGACTGCAGAGGTCCCTATTTTTGGTTGTATGTAACCAGCCACGGTAACATGCGAAAGAATGCGCTCGCCATCAGACAAATCGTAGAACTCAACGAAAAAGTTTGCAGACCTATAGTCATCCCTAGTCTGGAACCACTTCCAAGAAAATGACTCATGGAGTGTAACGAAAGTAGACAGAATGACCAAAACCAAGAAGAAAACTGTGTAGTATTTCTTAAATCTAGTTTTCAAGAAGAAGGTCGCCCCAAAAGACAAAGGAATGGCAATTTCGCACAACGTACGCAAGCCGAATATTGGAATAAGCGCACCTGCTGCTGCATATAGTATTCCAGAGATCAAGATGGCGTGATCAGTATGCCTAAGCTTTCGACCTAAGAGCAGAATCATGGACCCTAGACTCGAAATCATAGCAGTTGCAATCAGGACTGTACTGGCAAGTGTCTGAGCTACAGCGTCAATGGGATTTACTGGCTCTACAGTAAATGTCTCGACAAACTGTGAATACTCGCGTCCACGCATAACTAGATGTCTCACAGCTCTAGGGAAGTATGATGTGTAGAAGACTAATACTGTAAGGTATATGATAGATGTCAACATGAAGAGGGTTACGTATCTTTTTTCCTTGCTGAGAGCATACTTCACAACCATGTAAAGCGAGAAGAACACGGGCACGAATGGATGAATCAATGTCATACTGGCAAAAATGATTAGTGTTGCTACCATAGTGTTACGACTTGTAGTGCCACAACTTTCGATCATGAACAGAAGAAAAAGAAGACCTATAGCAAGTGAAAACGGCGCAAATTGATAGTTCAACATACGCGGTGACAATATGAAGAAAGCTATCACTGCTACGTAGCTACTATCTTTATCAATTCTGGAAAAATAGCCGTATAGCGATGTAACGTAGAGGAAACCTATAACAGCGTATAATATGAACTCGAAATGCATCAATTCTAGCCCCATCAAATTCGTGGCCATACTGCATAACGTATACAAAAGGGGCCATTGAAAATAAGAGTGCCCAGCCCCAGATGGATTAAGATCTCCACTGGCGATGAAGTATTCCGCTTGACCTAATACGTAGTGCGAATCAGAGCCAGGAAGCAAATAATGGAAATATGAAATTGAGTACATAGAAGTCACAACTCCCAAAACGGCTATCCATTTCAAAGTAGCTTTTTTGGATTTAGCTGCCACAACAGAAAGTGTTCCAAGCAACACTGGCAGACTTATCCAATACAACGGGGATATGTGGTTGAAGAGATAATCGCCCGATGAGTCAACTGAGACAGGATAACTTTGAAACCATGAAATGAACAAGATTGCCAATCCGATACACAAAGGCAACAGAATCGCCTCTTCTTTTCTCAAAGGAATCACTCATCACTTGATACGCGTTCTTTGCAGAGATGATAGATAGTTTTCCAAATCTTTCGCCGCGTTTTCCCAGTTGTACTTGCTAGTTATGATCTCTCGTCCGGTTGCACCCCATTCTTCAAGTTTGCTTCTATTTTCATAAACGTATGTTACTGCATTCGCGATTTCGCTCGGATCGATTGAAGAAATGTAAACGCCACATTTTTTGTCCCCAACGATTTCCCGATGAGCGGGAATATCCGTTATGATAGCCACCTTTTTCATAGCAAGGCATTCAAGGAGTTTTAGTGGACACTGATGTCTCCAGAACGAAATATTGGGTAACGGAACAATCTCAACATCGCACATAGTAATGTACTTCGGAACGTCTAGATAATCAACCGCATCATGTATAATCACGTTGTTCTGAAGCTCCTTTTCCTGAACCAGTTTCTTCAAGTAGGGTACTATCGGACCTCTTCCAAGCAAAAAGAGAACAATATCTTGGTGCTTATGCTTTACCAACTGAAAAGCATTCGCAGTCTCTATCAACCCCCTATTTGAAGAGAATACTCCATGATATAAGACAATGAATTTGTTGAGTACTCCGAGTTTCTCTCTTAGTATATTTCCTTCAGAAGCCCATCTTTCGGGGTCGAAAAGCGTGGGTAAGGCCCCTACAGGCCAGATTCCCACAGAATTTGGATCTATCCCAAACTTCTGGCAAATCTCTTTCTTCATCATTGATGTTATTATCGTCATGCCATCGAACATTTTACTAGCCATAGAAACAGTGAAATGAAACTGAAAAGGGAAATGCACCCGTGTGCGCGTTCCTATAGGCGTGGTTCTTATATCTAGAACGACCTTGAACCCTCTGTCTCCAAGGAATGTTTTCAATAGAAGTGTGGAAAAAAGACCAAAAATCGTTCCATCCGGTGTCGTTATGATGAAATCCGGTCTCAGTATGATGGAATAGAAGGGGAAGAAAAAGAATAGAATGAAGTTGAATACAAGCCGTGAGATCATAGTTGGATTTTTGATTGGAATTGTGGTTACGTGTATGTCCGAGTTTCCAAGGCGATCTTTTATTGTTGGATGAGGGCCAACAAGGAAAACATCGTTCCTTCGTGCCAAGTGCCTTAACATCTCTACACGTGCCGTAGTGGTGAGTCCACGCACGTGGATAGCTGGAAGGAAGCTCAACCAGACTATTTTTTCCCTCTTCATGTTTCCCATCATCGTATTCATAGCGCATCAAAATCCGCATTTCTGAACACAACTAGGTTCTTACGGTGAACACAGGTTGATGGCAGCAGAATCTGCTCTTCCCTCGCAAATCTATCACCTGTCATGCATCCTTCACTCTTCGTGAAGATAATAGAAAATTCTCTAAATCCTTCGCCGCTTTCTCCCAGTTGTATTTCTTGGTTATGATCTCTCGTCCTGGTGCTCCCCATTCTTTGAGCTTATCTCTATTCTTGTATACATATGTCACTGCATCTGCGATTTCATGAGGATTGGTTGAAGAGATGTAAACACCAGATTCTTTGTTTCCAACTATTTCTCGGTGAGCTGGAATATCCGTTATAATAACCACTTTTTTCATGGCAAGGTATTCCAACAGCTTTAATGGACACTGATATCTCCAGAATGAAATATTAGGTAACGGAACAATCCCAACATCGCACATAGCAATATATTTTGGGACATCTAGATAATCAACCGCATCATGTATAATCACGTTATCCTGAAGCTTCTTTTTCTTGATCAGTGCTTTCAAGTCATTAAGTACCGACCCATTTCCGAGCAGAAAGAGAATTACATTATCATGCGCCTTTCTGATCAACGGCATGGCCTCTACAGTCTCTAGTATTCCTCTATTTGGTCCCAATACCCCATGGTGGAGAACCACGAATTTCTCGAGCAAGCCAAGTTTCTTCCTTAGCTTTCTTCCTTCATCAACGTATTTTTCGTATCTAAAAAGAGTAGTTGAAGCCCCGCTCGACCATACTCCAACAAATCTTGGATCCAAGGAGAACTTTCTACATATCTCCTTTTTCATCAATGGTGTTATGATTGTTATTCCATCAAACAGCTTCTTCGCCAGAGAAACGTGAACGTCAAAGCTACGTGCCTTCCGACCAGTAGAAACAGGTGTGCTTCTGACGTCCATAACCAGTTTGAATCTTCTGAAAGGAAGTAGTAACAGTATTGAGATAATGCTTAAGAATTGGTCTTTTGACCCTATTACGACAAAATTTGGTTTTATCTTGGCGATGTAGAATGGAAGAACGAATAACAATGTAAGAAGGTATAGTGCGGATGAAATCGGGCGTTTGTTTCTTAAAGGAATTGAAATTATCTGCATCCTTGAGTTTTTCAACCGATGTCTCTGTCCTGATTGCATCGCAACAAGTGTGACATCCCAACCTCTTTTGGCTAGATGCCTTAAAATCTCGATCCTGGAAGTCTTGTAGAGTGTGATGTCCAAAACTACAGAACTTATCCATAGTATTCTCTTCCTTTGGATGCTTGTGTTTCTTTCCTGTTGAATCAGTAAATTATGAACCGCCAATTTCTCAATCCCTAGATATCCTGGTCTTTAGCTACGCGCGCGCAGAGCATTGTTGCCGTGTATTGCTCTTAATTTCCACAGCCCCATTCTTGTCCGCAGTGGGCGCACATCGTAAGAAATCGAAAAGCTATTGGTAACACACATGACTGATGTCTTCTTGCAGGGCCTTCTTCACAATCCTCTCTATGGAACTCCGTGGATCTTTCAGTCTCTTCATGCCCAGTAAGCGCTGAACCTTGCCGATATTCACTCTCAATTTCTGCTTGTCTGCAGCCTCAAAAAGGATCGGCTGCCGCTTGTCTACAATCTCTATTTGAGGTTCTATTTTTCCCTCAGTCAGTTTAGTTATAGCATCGCGCACGGTATGAGCCAGTTCGATTATCGTCACAGGCTTTGGCCAGCACAAGTTGACGATATGGGCAAGGCTATTCTCCTCCTTACGGATTTCCCCACTTAAGATCTTCGTTGCGTATATTCTGAACGCTCTGCAAACATCACTTATATCTACGTAGAGCATTGGACGATACATGCTGTGCTTGAAGGGTGTTATTGATTCTCCTCTAAGTCCTCTAGATATGAATATTTTTGCAGCAGTTTTCTCCGGCATACCATTGCCTAAAACTGTAGCCATTCGAATCAAACCGTATATCTTCTCTGACATCTCATCATAGTACCTCACTACAACTTCCTGGGCGATTTTTGAAAGCGCGTACAGACGTGCTCTCTCCTCTACCTTGTCCGGTCTGAACCCGAATTCTTCGTCCAAAACTCCGTCTAACTCTCTCTCTCCAAAAACATGCCATGAGCTTGCAAGAATCATACCCCTGGTTGAAGATACATTGTTGACGGCCTCAGACACATTCTGGGTTCCCAAAACGTTCACTTCATAACCAAGTTTCCTCCGGTGAGTTATCAATGGTATCTGCACTACGGCTGTATGAATAACTAGGTCCAGACCAGCAAGTGCCTGTTCAACTTCTTTGTAGTTCAGTATATCACAATTTTGATACTTAACCTTGCCCTCAAGATCTCTTGGAAGAGGGGACTTGTCAAGAACCTTAACCATAAATGCCTCACTTAGATAGTTAGCTAGTGCTGAGCCGATATATCCAGAACCACCTATGAGTCCAATCCTGAATCTACTCAAATCAAACCTCTCACTCAAATAAACCTCAAGATCTCTTCCCTACGAGCTTACGCGCGATTTTGGGAGTACTTGTCCAACGATTCCTACTTTTTCCCAAAAAGCTCGCTTCTTCAGCCCTTGCACCTACATTTCCTTGATCTAGATTTAATGTGCACTCGCACATTCGCCGCTTAGCAGACTCCTGTATAGTTCAACAATTCTAGCTCCAGTAATTAGAAGTGACGCTTTCTCCTCTATCGTCTGTCGAGCAGGTTGCGATATCGTGCCTCCTAACCCTGTGTTCGACAATACGTTGGCTAGCACTTTGGCCAGATCATCAAAATCGCTGTTTCCGAATAGAAATCCGTTCTTGCCATCGACGATGATTTCACTCAGTGACGAAGTCTCCGGTGCAACAACGACTGCCCCACTTGCCATAGCCTCGAGCACCGTCAATGGGGGTTCGATGGCCGTCTTAGTTTCAAAGTGAGGAAACAGAAATACATCAGCTGCACTGTAGATCATGTTCTTCTCAGTATCCGTCAAATCTTTGACCCACACTACAATGTTTCGGCCCAGATTGGCTTGCCTTATCTTTCTCAATAGCTCTTGTGCTCTTTCCGCATTTTCCCTGTTTGCCGAAGCGAAAACTAGCAATCTGACTTCCGGGATCTCTCTAGCTAATTTCTTCATGACACTCAGCATTCTCTCTGCCGGAAATCTTGTGGGCTTCAAGCCTCCAATGTACACCAAAATTTCAGCCTCCATTGGCAGACCGAGCTTGCTTCGACTCCGCTCCTTCGCAAGAGGTTTGTGAAGCTCGGTGTCGATGGGAGGATACACAACTCGTATTTTTTCTCTGTTAACACCTGTCTTTTCAAGGTATTGTGCCAATGTGTAAGATGACGCCATAATCAGGTCTGCTTTTTCGGTAAGTATTCTTGTCATAGGTTTTAGGCGTACGTTAGACATGTAGAAGTGAAGTATTATGGGTGCTGTTGACAAGCCTCTTAGAAACATTCTCGGATATCGGGAGCAGTTGACTATATTGACCACGTAGTTGTCTCTTTTCAAAGCTTTCTCGAGGGAGAAGAACCGAAGTGTTTTTAGTGCTTCCATTGAGACAGCATATGCAGCGATCGGTGCGCTGAACCTGTAGAGCGAATCCCTAGTGACTAACGGAATCTTTTGGTCTATTCGATATTTGCACACATGTCTGTCTTCGATAGTTGACCTGGCTACGCTGTAATCAAAATTGAAAAGTATGCTCTTGACACCATGTAATAAGAGTGATTTCGTCATCATCCTAACTACTTGTATGTGACCCTCAGTATATGGAGCATTCACACATCGAGTATAAAACACTGGAATTATGCTCTGGAATTTTCTCACCGTACATGTCGACACTCTATTCGGTTTTAGAGAGAAAATTTCTGACTACTACTGAAGCTATTTTCTTCCTGTTTTCTTCCAAGGCTTCATTCGTGTTAATCACTTTGGAGTTTTTTCTACGTGAATACTCTAGATATGATTGCCTTTTATGTTCAAGTAAATCGTTGTCAACATTCAGTCTTCTCTCTATAAGTCTACTAGTTTCTGTGTCCATAATAAAAGTGAAGTCTGGATTTGGAGCCAAACCTTCGATTATCGCCTCTAAGAATCTGCCAAGCGTTTTACCTAAGTCACACTTCACATCGACAATGGTATCGATGATCCAGCGATCGCAGATGACTAGATATCCAAGACCCAAGGCTAATCGTACTCTCGCCAAATGTAGCAGGTGATCTGTGATCATAACATAGGCCCACAGAGATTTCATGGGTTCCCGTTTCAGCACGCTTGCTCGTCTGCTGGCATTACTCCTTTGAGATATCTTCGGTGCTCCGCTATCCAGTAGTAACCGTCTTACCACGACTAAGAATGGGTGGAGGAAATGTCCAAATCCACGCGACCACACATATTTTACCCTGATGGTTTTGCTTACTTGGGTCACTTCTTTCCAGACATACTTTGCATGTGTTGTTTTTCCAGTTCCATCTCGACCTACAAAGCATACCAAGAAAGCAGGGTGCCTTTTGAAGAGTGGGATTCTCTTCTTAACGAAGCCATCAAACAAATGCAATATCATTGCCGATTTGTCCGAGAATGAAAGATCGGCGTCTGTAAGAACTTTTCTTACATACCGAAAGCCAACTATGGTAGTTGACACCTTCACAGGGAGGAATCGTCGCTCATCAAACTGGGCGATCAGTCTCTCCGCAAGGTCACGTCCGTCACTCTCGGTTTTCCTTGCGATCAACTCACGCGTGTCCACTGGAATCAGCGGACTTTCGAAAAGCTCTTCGTGTACGTAATCTGCCAGCCTCATCATCCCAGAGAATGAATCAAACCAGCGGTTACGGACAGTCCAGTTCGCGACGTATTCCCAATCGACGCTACCATCTTTCATGTCCTCAATCAGGTATGCAAGATCACCCAAGCTAAACTGGCGGTTCTCAAAGAAGGCATGAGCTACAGTTGTCAGTAGATGATGTTCTGGGGAAGGCAAGCCCAATGTTACACCCTCGACTTCTTTCTTCCGATGCTTTTTCCACAAATCCTTTACATCGACGAATTCTATTCCTCCCCACGCTACCGCCGTATGAAGATGAATCGCCGTGTAACCTTTCGCCCCTTCCACTCTTCTGAAGAGCCATTTGTACGGCTCTCGTACCCAAGTCACCTCCACAAACCCGCAGTCCTTCAACACTTTGAATAATACAGGTAGATCCTCTTTCCTCACGAGAATATCGAAATTATCACTGTCTAACGGTAAATCATTAAGCGATTTAATGAAGACGCTGTCAACGGATTTCTCATTGAATTTTGCCACAACGTCCAGTAACTCTCGCTTTTGACTACGCATGTAGTCATACGAATCCTCAAACAATACGCTTTCACGCACTAATTCCGCAACAGCTTTGCTCTTTTCCAAAAACCCATGAGAGCCACCGGAATTAAGAACCCTAAATAACACCTTGTTCGCCCTTAAGAGGAAGAAAGTCTTCAACAGTGTTTGCTCATTCACCCCGTCTGCGTACAGATTGTGTGGAAGATCCAAAGAGGGATGAGCAAGGTAACCAGTGAGGCGAGTAAGCAAATTATCTTCACCACACATCAGTTCTCACTTGACATAACAAACGCGCACAACTAATTGCGCTAAGATAACGACTTGTATACTTCCAGTGTCTCACTGACCATCCTATCAACTGTAAATTCTTCTTCCACCTTTTTTCTACCAAAATTCCCCATTCTTCGTCTCAAATCCGAGTCGTGATGCAGAAGAGTGATAAACTTCGCAAGATCCCCTGAATTTCCTCGTCTTGCAAGAAACCCGCTTTTCCCATGTTTTATCATTAACTGGAGGTCACCGACATCGGTTCCGATTACTGGCTTGCGGTGAGCCATGGCTTCTAGTGGTACTAAAGGAAAGGTTTCATGGAGTGAGGGGACTACAACAGCAAGGGAGTTTTCATATAGGAATTTTTTGGTGTTAGGAGAACGAATGAATCCAACAAAGAGAATATCGCTAGTATTGCGAGCCAAGCTTTTCAAGTAAAGCTCATAATCACCGCTTCCAGCAATGACCAGTTTAAGGTTTGTGCACTCTTTTCGAATGCTTTTGAACGCTTCAATTAAGTATTCTATGCCTTTTACAGGTGCAAGTCGTCCCATGTATAGTATGAAATTCTCTTTCGCAAGAGGATATTCTTTTGAAAGATCATCATCAAGGGCCTTTGTTCTGTCGATTTTTTCGAGATCAATTCCGTTCGGAATAACATGAATCTTCCGATTATCGACATGGTAGTAGGATAGCGCGCGCGCTAAGCTGGGGGATGGGCATATGATTTTGTCTGCAACTCGAACCATAAGGACATCGAACAAACACAACAGGGGTTGTTTCAAGACTAGATCCCTGATATTTCCTACTGTTTTCAGTTTTCTTGATACCTCAAGAGATGTCTTGAGTATAGCAAACTGACTACAGTGTAGGGTACACACAGTTGGAAGTTTTAGACTCCTAACAATAGGGTATAGACCGTTAAAGTGAACCAAATCGAACTTCTCAGATCTAGACAAACTGAGCGCTCGCTTTGTGAAATAATAGCGCTGCCAGTGAGATGCGTTGGGAGCAAGAATTCCGTGGTTTTCCTCATTATGTATCTCCATTTCTCCCATGGTTATTGTATGCACATCAATTCCCTTCGCCTCAAATCCTTTCACAAGACTTTCAGCGTATGTGCCCGCGCCTCCACTGATTCTAGGCGGGTACTCAAATGAAACAAAACAAAGCTTCAATCTGATCCCTTTATTGTTCTCTACCCGCTCCATTAACACATATGTCAAAAATTTTCGTAAAGTTGTCGTTTGACAACGAAGACGAGATTCATCAGAATCGAAGTTCGTTTACTTCATGTAAGTGGGCTCCCAATAACCTTCTCGATCCCCCCGAATGAAGTCGAGGAAGCCAAGTATAATGCCTTTCATCGAGTAGAACCCCTTCCGCCCCAAGACCAAAAGAACCGGAGACACGAAAGGTAATAGCATGTAAAACAGCTTGATACGAAACGGAACCTTCGTATAAGACAAGGCTTGATAGATCCCTGCAACCGTCTTCCTCTTGTACCCTTCCTCCTTCTGAGCACTCGTAGTCCTGTCTGTTTCCACGTAGCACTTTTCGCAGAAAACTGCCCTGCCTCCTTGCTCCAACGTCTTGAACAGAACGTAAGTGTCCTCTGCCTTACACGGCTTCAACGGTAGAATCTTCTCGAAGATGTCGCGTCGTATGAGCATCAATTCTCCAGACGCTGTAACCTGAATCCGCCTCTTCAAACGATCAAGTATTGTGTTTAAGAAAACCTGGGGCCCTTCCTTAACGCGGAGCTTTGCAAAAAGAAGAGAAGCTCGTGTCCGCCCAAAATCATGCAAAGCTTCTTCGATGTTGCGGATTCGTGTATCCACGTCATTAAGTGCGATTACTTTCGCGTCTTTTGGAAGGTTTTGTGCAGCAAAGTTTATGGCATCGTATTTCCCTTTGGCCACTCGATGTATCACATTGGGAAGATTTAGATTCTCACCGCACACAATCAAGTAGCGGACGCCCAAATCTTCCAACTCCCTAACCTTATCTACCACATGTCTGCCTTCTCTTGCAAGAATTACGAAAAATGGCTGCATCGTCTCACCCCGTGTTACTAGCAATTGCGCTCCCACCCACGATTTGCATCGATCACTGATGATTTCTCTCACTGAGTTTGTTCAGTCTTTCATTCAATCTCTTGAATCCCTGTAAGACGATTCCTGCAACTATCGATAACAGTCCGATGGTCAGCATTCCCACGGTCAATATGGCCACGGGTATGCTGAAGTGCTGGGATGCGTTAAACGTCCATAACAAATACAACCCCAAGATTATTCCTGTAAATGTCAAAATTATCCCAGGTGATCCAAGATATTTCAAAGGTCGTTCCTCCACAACTAACCTAAGCAATGTTAATACGGTGTCCACCCCATGCAACACTGGGGTCTTCTTGGACGTCTGCCCCAAACCAGCATATTTGACGTTTACAGGAACCTCAATTACTCTCAGCCCATTTCGAGCGGCCAAAAACAGTTGCTCACCCTCAATTCCATAGCCGTCCGCGTCACAATTAATCAGGTATTGAAAGGCCTTTTGCGAATAGGCACGGAACCCACTCTGAGTATCTTTTGTATACACTCCAGCGCTC
>Ga0209636_10001753_pt1 | contig 21949 bp, 26 predicted proteins | sample DeeMarSWOR152_54_FD_187464 | JGI IMG/M metagenome (GOLD analysis project Ga0209636, IMG submission 187464) | Marine sediment microbial communities from White Oak River estuary, North Carolina - WOR-1-52-54 (SPAdes) (version 2) | ecosystem: Environmental > Aquatic > Marine > Intertidal zone >...
CTGTGCAAGGGCATACATGGGATGAGCGTATGGAACAAGTGCTCATCGAGGCTGAGGTATTGGCGTGAGTAAGAAAAAAGGTTTTGATCCCTCGCAGATCAGCTTTTCTGTGATTAAACAACGTGGCGATCCAAAACATGCCATGACAATGGAAGGCCACAGAGTCGAGAAACAAGAGTTTGTTTTTGTAGAGAATCCACTGAATCCTGATCCAGAGGCAATGAAGAGCGATATCATTCCTGTCAGGTGTATGGACTATCATAATGAGCATTTTGTCTATCTCGACCCAGTTAATAAGAAAGGCCGATGGTTCGCATGGTGTACATGCGGCAGCCCAGCGGTTATCATTTATGATCAGGCGGCCCTTGCTGGGAGATCTACGAAGTCTATGGCTCTCATCTGTTTCTTCCATGGCCAATTCGGTCGCCACGTAACATCGGAGACGAATAAGAGATTTGACGGATGATTGTTACTGTTTGTCGTACCCTTAATGAAGAGCGTAATATAGAACGTTTTTGTACAGAATATTCAAAGATTTCTGACCGTATCCTTATCTGCGATGGCGGAAGTAGAGACAAGACTTTGAAGATTGCATCATCCTTTGATAAGGTTGATATCGTCAAATTTAAAGAGCGCGTTTATCGATATATTAACGGTAAAGATGGTCCACGAATTTGGCGCAATCCTCATGGCAAGCATCTTAATTACATGTTTGCTTGGGCGATAGCGGCTGAAGCTGAATGGATTATTTATGATGATTGCGACAGCCTCCCCAATAAATCGATGAAAGAAGTGCTTCCATCTATCTTTGATTCTGATTATGACTCGATAAAGGTGCTTCGTTATTATCTCTATAAAGATAAAGGCTATTTTTATCCCATGTCACATGCTGGTTTTGCTCGTTGGGCATGGAGAACAGAGCTAGGCGTATGGGCATCCGAGGCAGACCCATGGCATCATCACATGACTTTCGATATCGCTAAGAATCCCAAGATTTTGATGGAACCGAATGTTCTTCTTCATTATAGTTTTCCAGATGATGAAGAGATAAAAAGGAAAGCTGCATTTTACGCGACAGCTAAAAGATATGATGGATGGGACCCATTAAAATTCGGCGGCGAGCTTTTCCCGCTTCCTGAATGGGCTGTCTTATGAAAACGGCCATAGTTATCTGTTCCTACAATATGCCAGAATACACAGATGCTCTTGTGGAGCATATTCATGAGACTGTTAAATTGCCATATGATCTCATGGTGTTTGATAATGGCAGCGATATGGTGCATCCTTCAAAATACACTATATATCGTGAAGAGACAAATATCCAGATGGTGCCAGGCTTTATGAAGGCGCTTCGTCTCCTGACTGACAAGAATAATTATGACTTTTATTGGCTAATGACGACATCATGCAGATTCGATCCAAAAGATAGCAGAGATCCATTAGAGATCCTTTTACCGATGCTGCATGAGCATGACGTTTATTCTGTCCAACCTTCGCTAATTATCGATTATGGTGCATGGAAAGAATATCTCGCCCCTAGAGAGCCATATGTGCTACGTCAAGTGCACTCACTTGAGTGTGTGTGCCCGCTTTATCGCGCAGATCATTTTGATTCACTTGGACGATGGAGAGAGGAACTAACGTTTGGCTGGGGATTTGCTCCTGAAATCCATTGGAAGGCGCGCAAAAATGGCTTGAAGATATATACGCATGATGGCTATGTCATGTATAAGGATACTGAAATCGGGTATCACATGGGCCGCATGGGGATGTCAGCCAGGAAGAGGCGTTCCCTAGCGGGAAGGGAGGCCGACAAAGTATTGAATCAAATTTACGAGACTGATGATTGGAGGGCAGTGCTGAATCATGGGCTACGCTGGGTATAGAGAATACGTAGATATTCAAACAGCCGATATGAGTCACCTTATCAAGCCCGAGCATTATTCCGAGGGTGAGCGCCGTGCTATAAAGATTCTCTTCTCTGATATTCCTAAACATTATTCAATTCTTGATGTCGGGTGCGCGCTAGGCCAGGGCATGTTCTTCTTGAAAGAACTAGGGTATGACGACGTCCATGGTGTCGAGCTCAATCCACGAAAAGCAGCCGTGGCTCGTTCTTTCAATTTGCCCGTCACCGTTTGTGACATAAAGGATTTCCAACCATCATCTAAATTTGACGTCGTATATTGTTCTCATACTTTCGAGCATATGTATGATCCTATTGCAGCTTTAGACACGATGAAGCTTCTTGCCCATACGTTTATCTTTATTCTTCCGTATCCTGATCTTAACCCGGCCCCAGCCCACGCCGCGGCGATGCAAATCGGGACGAATAAAGGTGACGGCGGAAAGAGCGTTATCAAATTCTTTGAAGATCAGGGGCTGGAGATGTTATGGATGAAGATGGACGAGCATCGGGAACCAGAGATCTGGCTGAAGTTGAAGAAGAAAAGCTAGAGCCAAATAAGTGGAGTAATTTCGAAATCTATCTTCGCAAGCTGGAAAAAGATATCTATGCCCAACCGCAAGATCATTCTCATACCGCATGGGGAGAGAGTGCCGCAGATTTATTGTTGCCTGAGAATGCAAAAAGTGTTTTAGATATAGGATGCGGGCACGGCTTTATGAGAGAATTTTTCGAGAAAAAGGGAGTCACATGGGCAGGAGTAACACTCGGCCCAGATGCCAGAATATGTCATGAGCTTGGCTACCCGGTTTATGAAGAAGATATGACTTTTCTTACTTCGGTCCCAGATAAAAGCTATGATCTTATATTTGCTAGACACGTCCTAGAGCATTCATTATTCCCGATCCTTAGTTTAATGGAATGGAAACGAGTATCTAAAGAGTGGATGATTCTTATAGCACCAGCCCCAGCATATTGGACTTATCGTGGACAGAATCATTATTCGATGGCAAAGAAAGAGCAACTCCACTGGTGGCTCCAGCGGGCTGGGTGGCTCATCGTTAATGAATTTATCTTCTCTAACAATGATCCACTTTTCTTAGAGCATTGGCGTCAGGAACTTATAAAAGCTGGCCACCTTACAGCACAAAGAGCGCCTACACATTTTCCACCAGAGTCTAAGGATGTTGAATATCGTTTTCTTTGCTCGAAAGGCCCGGAGGTAGTGAGATGAAAGTCATGATCTTAGCAGGCGGGCAAGGGACTCGACTTGCGGAATATACACATAAAGTGCCGAAGCCGATGGTGGAAATTGGTGATAAGCCGATGCTTGGCCATATTGTTGACATCTTTAGACGACAGGCTATGAACAACTTTGTTATCGCAGCTGGCTATAAGAAAGAGATGATCGAGAAATGGGCAGCAGAACAAGATTTCAATATCCGTGTGGTAGATACCGGCCAAGATACATTAACTGGTGGGCGCATCAAGCGAGCCGGTAAATTCATGGGAATTGGCCCCTTCATTATGACCTATGGCGACGGGGTAGCCGATATAAATATCACGCACGTCTGGAATTATCATACGACTTTCAAGCCATTGGTTACGTTGACAGCAGTACGGCCCCCAGCTCGCTTTGGATCTCTGCGGCTAGATGGGGCTGGTAAAGTGCTGGGATTTCATGAAAAAAGCCAGACGGCTGAAGGATGGGTCAATGGCGGCTTTATGATTATCGAGAATGAAGTACTCGATATGATTGAGGGCGATGATACGAACTTTGAAAGAGATGTTCTACCTCAGATTGCAGAAGACAGAAAACTTCAAGCATACTTTCATACTGGATTCTGGCAATGTATGGATACGATTCGTGACGTGGAATTGCTCAGACAACTCTATGATGAGGGAGCTCCATGGATAAAAAGATCTTAGTTACCGGCGCAACAGGCTTTATTGGCGAGCATCTTATCAGGGGACTTGAAGGCGATCTATTTGCCTTTTGTAGAGACGATAGCATTGATGAGATTCCATTCGTCAGGGGAGATCTAAGAAATTATGATGATGTCGAACGGGCCTTTTATGAGTCAGATCCTTCTTTGGTTATTCATCTTGCTGCAGTGGCTCCTGTCGATTGGGCTTATCGCGCACCTCGCCAAGCTATCGCCACAAACGTGCTCGGGACGATTAATGTATTGGATGCTTGTCGTGACTTCGGCAATATACCTTGCCTCCTTGTTTCTAGCGATAAATCGTATGGCAAGCCTTTGGAGACTCCAGTAAAAGAAACAACTGAGCTGAACCCGAGACACCCATATGATGCCAGTAAAGCGTCAGCTGATTTGATTAGTATCTCATATTCATGTACTTATGGTGTTCCCATTCAAATTGTGAGGCCAGGTAATGTATATGGTCCAGGAGATCAGCACTGGAATAGATTGATTCCTGGGGCTCTTAAAGCCGCCATTATGAAGCAAACTTTTCAATTACGAAGCGATGGCTCACCAATCAGGAGCTACATTTACGTAGACGATTTATGCGAAGCAATATCTCTCTTAGTAAATGCGATGCTAATGGAAGAAGTCATGATCCCGGATCATGGAATCTGGAATATCGTGCCAAAACAATCGGCATATTCTGTTGGCGAGATATTGGCCCATATCGATAAAGTACTAGGAACGAAGCTCGTTATAGAACTCGATGATAAGGCGGAAAAAGAGGGAGAGACAAATATCCTCGCCGTTGATGGCTCTCTTTTCGCTAGCACCTTCGGTTGGTCAGGAAGAACGGATATCGAGTACGGAATAGAGTTGACAGCATCATGGATGAACACAATTCTGTAAAAGTTTTTCTTATGGCGCAAGGTGAAGCAAAGCGTTGGGGTGCACGAAGACATATTATTGATCGTTTCATGTCGGAGGCGCCGCCATATAAGCAGCTTCTTGAGATCAATGGAGAGAAATCTATTATTAGATCTGTAAGATTATTCTTAGAAGCCGGAGCCGACCCAACAGTTATTGCAGGTCAAGATCTTTTATTTCTATCTGGCTTACAGTCTTATGGATATACGATGCACGATCCTGGAAGCGATATTATGCGCGGCGTGTCTGACCTAATAAATCTATATCAACCTAGAACTCGAGTCATTATCGCGCTCGGTGATGTGATATTCTCGCGCAAAGCAATAACTGATTTAGTCCATTCCTGTAAGACCAAAGAGATGGGATGCATGGCTAGAGTAGAGCCGAGTCGTGTCTGCTCAAAAGTTGCGGATGAGGTATTCGCGATTTGGTTTACGCCAAATCTTTGGTACTCTGAGGTCCATGTACGTATGGAGACAATGCTAAAGCGCGGTGGCTTTAGGCCACACAAACCATGGGCTTTTCCGTTCTCCGTTACTCCGTCATTAGAGAGAATTATCCATGCCTATAATCTTGGTGATGGACTAAAAACGATAAAAGATGAGCTTTTAGTTACAGAAGATTATACTGATGACGTAGATTCTCCTGAAGAGTGGGTAGAATTCTGGGATGATATTCGTGCAGCCGCAGAGGCAGATGTATGAAGATCTATTATGCTAATGATACTCAATTCCATGAGGGCTCAGTCGCTGTAAGCGATGCAATTTATGCTACCCTTCGCAAGCAGGGTCATACGATTTATGCTAAGTGTGTCCGCCCAAATGGACCAAATTATGAAATCTTGTCAGAATGCGATGCTCTGGTCGTGAATGGGGAAGGAACATTCAGGGACGAGCAACGGCAATGGGAGCCCGGCAGACAAAAGAGGCTCATGGACGGCATGGTTAAAGCAAAAGAAATGGGTCTGAAGGTCCACTTCATGAATGCTACCTGGTGTAATATGACGAGCGATTGGAGCCACGCTCTGGGTATTGCTGACGAAGTAGCAGTTCGTGAACCAATCAGCGCAAGAGAGATGATGGAGACCCAAGGTATCGAGCCGGATATTTATTTAGACATGAGCTATTATGCTAAAATCGAAGACGTTCCTAAGGCTTACGATGCTGATAATGAGATCATATTGGGTAGACTTTATCCACATAATTTCCCAGACCAGCTAACTGAAGAATTTGAGGTCTTTAATCCGTGGAAGAAGTATTATTTGCCGATTCTTGATCCTGGCCTCGGCTATAAATGGTCGACGATCGTTCAAACTCTTAGAAAAGCTAAGCTCTATATCACTGGTCAACATCATGGCGTTTATGCTGCCTGTAAGGCTCGCACGCCTTTCGTCTACTGCAAATGTAATACTCATAAAGTGGATGGGTTATTTGAGTGGGCCGGTGTAAACATACCGACAGTGAACTCTGCTCGTGATGTCGTCGTAGCTGTGGAATGGGCTCTAGCCAATCGATTAGTCTATGATAAATTATTCGACTTCATGGAAGAGAGAGTCGAGTGGCCCGGAGTAGACGCATGATAGAGGTTGGCGAAATCTTTGGCGTTAAAGTTCTCCCCTTGAAACGGTTCTTTGATAAGCGTGGGGCTGTGATCAGAGTTCTTCGTCGAGATGATGATTTCTTTGAAGAATTTGGCGAGGTATATTGTTCATATATCAAGCCGAAGTGCGTAAAAGCATGGCATCTCCATAAAGAGATGACTCTCAATTATGCTGTTCCAAATGGTAATATCGAGCTTGTTCTTTTTGATGTACGCCCCAATTCGCCAACACGTTTTACTAAACAAGTCGTTAATACTGGCGTAGCCGGCAATTACTCATTAATAAGGATCCCACCTGGGATCTGGAACGGATTTGCTTCTGTTTCGCCAACACGCGGCGCTCTCGTAATTAATGTTGCATCTATGCCACATGACCCAAAAGAGGTTGTAAGAAAGCCGCCCCACAAGCTCATGCATAAGGGAGAGATGATACATGATTGGGGAGAATATGAAGCAGGCTGGTAAGATTCCCGTATCTGGCAAGGTTGTTGGTCCACGAGAAATTGCTTATATGCAACAGGCAGCGGGAGAGCTTCAACTTTGTGGCGGGCATTTCGAGGAGGAGTTTGCCGATGCATTGCGCGGATATCTGGGCACAAGACACGTTTCACTTTGTAATTCAGGTTCTTCTGCTAATCTCTTGGCTCTTGCTGCTCTTACGTCTCATCAGATTCCTAAAGAGCGACGGCTGGAACCTGGCGACGGAGTCATCTTGGCTACAACCTCTTTTCCTACTACTGTGGCTCCTGTCTATCAGTATCGTCTTCTTCCTATTTATATTGACGTTGGCGCCTCGTACAACATCTTGCCTGAGCTCTTATATGGCACTTTGAAATATAACCCAAAGGCGATAATGATAGCTCATACACTGGGCTTTCCTTTTGACGTCGACGAAGTCCTAAAATTCTGCGCCAGAAACGGGATATGGCTTATTGAAGATAATTGTGATGCATTAGGGAGTGTATGGGATGGTAAGAAAACGGGCTCGTTTGGAGTCTATTCTACGCAGTCGTTCTACCCAGCACATCATATCACGACCGGAGAAGGAGGAGCTGTTAGCTCATATAACGGAAGATATAAGAGAATTCTTGAATCATTCCGCGATTGGGGAAGAGATTGCTGGTGCAGACCTGGCGTTGACGGTACGTGCGGAAAGCGGTTTAGCCAAGACTTCGAAGGGCTTCCTGCCGGCTACGACCATAAATATACTTATTCACACATCGGGTATAACCTTAAGATGACTGAGATGCAGGCTGCATGTGGCCTAGCTCAAATGTCAGAGCTCGATTATTTTACAGAAAAACGAAAGCAGAATTTCTTTCGTCTCTATTCTCTGCTCTCTTATAATGATGCTTGGGAATTCTTAACGCCAGTAGAAATTCATCCAAAAACTGTACCATCTCCTTTTGGCTTCCCTATTAGCGTCAAGCCAGCAGCGCCATTCAAAGCGAATGGTTTAATCGAGTACTTAGAGAAAAATGGTATCGCGACTCGGCGAGTCTTCGCTGGAAACGTTATTCGTCAGCCTGCCTTTGCAGCAAGACCTTATGCTGATGTGAATGGGTTTGCAAATGCAGATTTCATCATGGAGAACAGCTTTTGGGTTGGGTGTTGGCACGGTCTCAGTAACTCTGACATGACAGCAATTGCCTTCACCATAATTTCTTTCTTGGAGAAGTTCAGATGAAGATTCATATAGCCTGTAATGATGGCTCTCCTATTGATAAAGTATGGAGCGATATTCATGGCAATGGTGTCGGTGGCGCAGAGCTTGCCCTCTTATCTCTTGCTGAGCAATTTGCTAAAGATGGGCACGAGGTGCGAATCTATAATCAGACAGGTGGGCCACGAGAAGAGGCTGGCATCATTTTTGAGAATATAAATGGCATTAATCCGAAGGAAACAGATCGAGTCTTGATCACCTTTAGAAGCCCTAACGAGAGAACAGAATTCGCTGGAGCAGTACGCAAAATATGGTGGTCAACAGATCAATATACGATTGGCAGCTTTAAGAAGGCCGCGGCCAATAATGAATTCTGTATAACTATTTCTCCATTTCATACGAATTATCTTATTAAGACATATCAGCTTCCGCCAGATAAAGTTGCTCACATTGATCTCGGCGTCAGAGATGAGTATGTGGACTGGGATGAAATTGAAAAGAAGAAGAATTTATGTATCTTCTGCTCGGTCCCAGATCGTGGGCTTCAAGTCTTATATGCAGCATGGCCACTCATTGCTCGTGATGTACCCGGGGCCTCGTTGGTGATTACCAGCGACTATAGATTATGGGGATTACCTTCACCTAAAAACCATTATCACAGGTTAATGTGGGCCGATACTGAGAATATAAACTTTCTCGGTAAGGTCTCGCGTACTGAACTTGTAAAGCTCCAAATGGCATCAGAGATCTTAGCTTATCCATGCACTTATGAAGAATTATTTTGCGTAAGCGTGGCAGAGTGCGAAGTAGCTGGAGCTTATCCCGTAACTAGCACGAAGGGAGCTGTCCCAACAACAAATCAATGGGGAACCTCCGTCATTGGAGATCCGACACGGCCAGATTTTGTCAAAGAATTCACAGGCCGTATCATATCGCTTCTCACCGATGATAGAGACTTTCTTGAATCGCAGCAGCAGATTATGATGCGCGAAGCGAAAGAAAGATTCTCATGGGAAAGAATAGCGGGAAAGTGGTATGATCTCTTCAAACATGGGAGAGTCGAAGATGAGAGCCACATTCGTTGATGTAAGTCGCTACCAAGGCAAGATTAATGGCGCGCAGCTTAAAGCAGCTGGCTTTTGCGCTATCGTAGCCAGGTGCACAATTGGCTGGAGCTATCGCGATCCATGGTATAAGAATAACCTGGTCGAGGCTCATGATAATGATATGCTTTTTGGCGCGTATCATGTACTTTGGCCAGATAACAATGCTCCTGTTCGTGAAGCTCAGTGGTTTGCTGAAAACATCGCGCCATCAGGGTTGGAGGGGCCAGATTTTATTGTCGCAGATCTTGAATTGAAGCAAAGTAAGACTGCTGCTCAAGTCGCTACACAAATTGGGTTACTTCTACCAGCCATGGAACACGAAATTGGTTTGAAGCCAATTATCTATACAGGCTCATGGTTCTGGAATGGAGCAACTCATCTTGGCCCAGCGACACCGATTGGCATCGAAAAAGATTATGCTCTTTGGGAAGCTGAATATCTGAATCCTCCGGCATGGAAGACTCATTGGGACCCACAAGATGCTCCTCAAGATCCATCGAAGCCGGCTGTTCTTGGCCGCGGATGGACTGATTGGGCTATCTGGCAATGGACGTCGAGAGGGCGACCGATTGGCGTGGAATCTGGCAACCTAGATTATGATGTATATGACGGAACAGAAGAAGAATTCAAGCAATTTCTAGGGCTAGATTCGCCGCCTCTTACTTACGAACAGAAGGTTGATATCCTTTGGGAGGCACATCCAGAATTGCACCCGGAGGGATAATGACTACGATGCAGTGGATTTCCCTGTCTGCTTTCGTTATAAGCGCCGCCCTATGCCTAGTATGGGCCCATTTCAGAGTGCGGCAAGACTTTTGGTTTATGATCAACCCAATTTGTTATGCCTTACATGGAACGATTTATTATATGGCATACGCGCTAGATAGCATAGAAGCTTTTCATATCCATTTGTATCTTCGGTTCCATGATTGGTCCCAGATACTTAGATTCCATAGTGTTGTGGCGCTTATCGGAATGACGCTCTTCTTGATGAGCCACAAAGCTATCAACGGAGACAAAGCATGACATGGGACCAATTCTGGCCAGCCCTTCCTGGGCTAATTGCTCTCCTTGCGACGGTTATAAAGATTATTTCTGACTGGCGCAAAGGTAAAGCCGAAGCCACGGGCATCATTACTGATGCAGCCGCGGATGTTGTAACGCTTTTAAGAGGTGAAGTAGCCGAAATTAAGAGAGACGCTATGGAATGCAAGGCACGTATTCGTAGGCTCGAAGAACAGATCCGAAAATTGGGCGCAGTTCCAGCTAATGGAGGAGATACTGCATGATAGTTTTCATATCAGATTTGGACCTTAAGGGTTCGGGTTATATGCATATAGCCGCGAACATCTGTCAAGGCCTTCAACGAAAGGGTCACGATGTCAAAGCTTTAGGATGGGGCTATACCGGAGAAGAGCACCCTTTCGATTTTAGTATCATTCCGGTTCCTCATCGAGGAGCGATGACCTACTCGGCCACCGCTCTACAGAATATGATCAAGTTAGGGCTCAATATAGAAGCCATTATCGTGGCTCTTGATATCCCGCTTCAACTTGGTCTACTCTCAATTCCTGAAAGAGAAGGCATTCCTTTTTTCAGCATCTTTCCTGTGGAGTCAGGCCCAATGACGAGGTCATGGGCTGGCGGTATGCTATCCGCAAATGAGCGATTCGTTATCTCTCAATGGGGTACGAAGCAAGCAAACTTAGCAAATTGTCCATCTCATTATATTGAGATTGGGCTAGATGTCGATTCATGGAGGATGCCAACAGCTGAAGAGAGAGCGAAGCTAAGAGGCGCGCTTGGCCTTGGGCCAGATGATTTCTATATTCTAACGGTTGCTGATAATCATGAGCGCAAAAATCTCAGCGGAGCGGTGCAGGCTCTATCGAAAGCCAAAAAAGACGTTAATCTTTTCTGGACCCTTGTAAGCCGGCTGGACTTTAGAGCTGGTTGGAATATCCAAGATCTAGTTGCAGAATATGGCATCGGCGATACCTTCATGCCATATGAGCGAGGCTTAGCCTTCTCAAGATTATGGGCTCTTTATGCAGCAGCAGACGCTTTTCTGCTTACGAGTAAAGCTGAAGGGTTATGTATGCCAATTTTGGAGGCCATGTCAGTTGGTGTGCCAGTTATAGCAACAGATTGTACTGCGATAACAGAGCATCTCAAAGATGGCCGAGGTCTGCTCGTTGATCCTGAATATCAGACTCAAGACGTTTGGGGTAACTCATGGCGTCATTTTATTGATACAGATAAAGCTGCCGCTGCAATAGTTAAGCTCTCGAAAATGGGAGATGAAGAAAAGCAAGAGATGATAGTAAAAGCTCGTGAGTACGTAGTCAGCAGACATCCGGATGCAGCAGCAAATTTGTTAGATACGCATCTCCGGAAATATAAAGATAAGAAGAGGGATCATGTCAAAAAAGAAATCAAGGACGCGGCAGCGGTCGCAGTCCTCTAATACTAAGCAGCCCTCACTAGTAGATGTCGTCGTTCCATTCTTTGGGGAGATATCGCTAGCTAAAGAAGCTATACGATCTGTACCTGCTGCATGCGGAGATATTGCATATAATCTAATTGTAGTTGATAATGGTTCTCCCGGCGACATGGGTCGTGACCTGTTCGACCAGCTTGAACAGGAAGAAGTGGACTTTAAAAAGATCTGGTTGAAGCAGAATCAGGGATATCCAGGCGGAGTGAACGCCGGAGTGCATGCTGGCAGCGCGCCTCTCGTCTTCATTCTTACTGCAGACGTCGTCATGGATGAGAATTCTATTAAAGCGGCGGTCCAGGAGATGGATGACCCGGAGGTAGGCATTGTTGGTTGTAAGCTGTGCTTTCCAGAGGGTTCACCGCATGGCCAGGCAGGAAAGATACAGCATGCCGGTCTGGCCATGAATTTGCCCGGTAATGTATTCCATATCTTTATTGGTTGGTCGCCTGATCATCCAAAAGTCAATATCAAAAGAGATATGTTTGCTATAACCGGGGCGGCATTCATGACGCGACGTAATCTCTTCCTGAAGCTGGGCGGCATGAATACGATGTATGGTGCAGGAACATTCGAGGATGTAGAATACTGCATCCATGTAAGGAATGTTGGCAAGAAAGTAAGATACCTTCCCGCAGCTTCGGGCACCCATCATGTTGGCGGCTCGACAGCCTATGGTGCTAACCCAAATGGATTTGCGTTAGCACAAAATCAATCCCTGTTCCAGGCTAGGATGGGCTGGGCATTCGAATGGGATGAATGGAGATACTGGTGATGACTGAAGAACACGATCCTGGAATTCCGCCAGAGCAGCAAGATGCACGAATCGTCGTAGTGATGAAGGGAGACTCGCCCGTTCCCATGTACGTAGATTTCGTTAAGGTTACGCCATTCCATATGATTGCTATCGGTGAATGGCTTTCACTCAAGGGTCGTCAGCTCATAGCGATGGCCGAGCAACAAGAAATAACGCAGCAAAAGAGACCACAAATTGCTGTGCCATCGATGAGTGAGGAGATGATCCAAGAAATTCTTGGAGTTGACAAAAAGTGAGCGTAGAATACTATCATTTAGCTCCAGTCATTCTCAATGATGTTATCTATACCTCTTTTGGTGGGATAACAGGGACGTCGACACCAAATCAACGAATTGCGGCTTATCAGATTGCTGAAGCCCAAATGATTCGTGAATTGAATACTTTCCTTTTACCGACAACGGTGACTGGAACTTTTCTTTTTGGTGGCGCCACCCATAGATATCAATTACCGCACCATCATCTTATCAGCATCGATGCCGTAACGATATTGTCTCAAGAGAGCATGTGTAATTGCGACATCAGCTCAGATAGTGGGTGCGCCTACGTCACAGACCAGAAATATGGTTATATTGACGTGAAGCAGCTTACGAGTACTTATCTCGGCTGCGGTTGCGTAATTGATGTACCCTACCAGGCCCGTGTCGCATATACAGCAGGCCTGCCAACAGGGGTGGCAGCAAATGATAGTGCCTTGCATCTTGCATTAACTATAGTTGCTGAAATTGCATTACTGGAAATTGTTGATCCAAAGGGACTCGAAGGCGGGCCCGGAGATATGGGCGTCCAAGAATGGGTAAGTATGGGCTACGGCGAAAAACGATTTCCATTGAGAGACACCGTTTTTGGCAATTCTGCTCGAGCTAACAAAGCCTGGAAACTTGTTCGTCATCTTGAGCCATATACGGCGCTGGGCCTAGGAAAAGGAACATGACAGCCGGCCTTAATATGCGGATAAAAGTATGGAGAATGGTCGAGCAAACAGACGACGAGTACGGTGGGGCAATTCTTTCAGGCACAGTTCTTTTCGAGTCATTAGATGCTAGAATGACCGCTTACAAACCCGATCCGCTGATGTTGCAACAGGGTTTGGAAGTCGATTCATTATTTCGATTAATGGTACAGTGCTCTGATGTCGACTTTAGAGAATATGACGAAGTAGAAGTAGTTTGGCCAATTCAGCACAAGTATTATGGAGATCGATTCAGAATCATGAAAGTTCAAGAAGATAGTCTCCATCCATTTACTCGAAAGTCTTTTAATGAATTCACACTGTCAAGAATGAAGTATTCAAGAAGCGGAGACTTAGGCGAAGCATAATGCCAGTTGATTTTACGATAAAGAAGCGCGGATGGAAAGCATTAGGAGCTAGGATGCAGCCTGCTGCTCTTTTAGCTTTGCAAGAAATGGGCCCGCAAATTCTTGAAGAGGTGCGAGCTGAGGCCCCGCACGTAAGTGGGGTTCTAAAAGAATCTCTTTCTCTCGATTCTGTCAAGCCTTATGGTGCTTATCGAGTACAACTTACTATTTCGTCAACGTCGCCATATTTTGAGATAACAGTAAGAGGCATTCAAGACTCGATGACAGTTGGTCAGCCAGGCAAAGTCTATGCCAGCAAGGCGCGTGAGATCTATTTTGTCGGACAATGGACATGGAAAGCTCGTTCTGGAAATAATTTCCCGAGGCGTGCTATTCGCGCAAATCTTCCAGGATGGGTTGGCCTCTACCGTAAAAACTTTGTGGTCAGATTAAAGGGTCCTGAATGATATCGAATGCTGATATCCAAAAAGCTATTATTGCTAAATTGAAGGCAACTGCCGCAGTCACTACACTACTTGGAGGTGATACAGAGGTACGCGAGCAGCAATGGCAAGGTAGAACATTTACATATCCAAATATAAGAGTAGCAATTGGCCAGCAGTCAGACATGACAGAGATGGAACAATGCGAATGGTCTGCCGTATCATTTATTGTTTGGTGCATGTCTGAAGATCGTTCTAGCTTTGAAGCGGATAATATAGCAAGCGCCGTAAATTCTGCATTACATGAAGCGGCATGGGACGTAACTGCTGACGGATTCAGATTTCACAAAATTAGATCCGCAGGTCTGTTTTCGGCAACACGCATGACAGAGCGGATCTGGAGAGCGGAAGCTGCTTTTATAGCCAGGCTTCATACCATATAAGGAGTCGATATGAGCGACGACTTTGAAGGCGCCCCCCTCGAAGAGGAGGAGGTCAAGCCGAAGCCAAAGAGATCCTCGGTTAGAAAGAAAAAGGTCACACCAGCTGATGTCGAAAAGGTGCTCGCGGCCCGAGCCTCCGACGTCCACGGTGTCCTGCTCAGGAATCTTTGGCCAGGACGGCTCATCGTAAAAGAAGATCAAGTGCCAAGTGGTAGTCTCTATGATTTCACTCACGCAGGAGCAGTTCTTGAAGTGGATGAAAGAGATGTAGAGACTCTGCTAGCTCGGCATCGGCGAGCAGGTTGCTGCGGTGCCGGTCAATCCGAGCAAAGATATTTCGAGCTAGCATAAGGAGGATCTAATGCCCCTCGTAACTGGCACCCCTCAAGGAACGATCACTGCACAAGATGAGATCTATATTGAGGGCGCACCATACGTCTATTACCAAGACTATGACGGGCCAACGCTCGTCGATGGTGATGGATACTACTGGGGTCTCTCCGGCACTGCGGCTTACCCGGTTTACCAGCTTGCTTGTTATGAAGACGTAAGCCTTGGGTCTGATGTCACCGTTAACGCAATTCGTTGCGATAACATTGGTGATAAAGACGTGATCCAGAAGCTTAATCACCTGGAATTCACGCTTACGCTTTCAAGTCTGTTCCCGCTTTCTGTGCTTCGGCACATTCTGCGTGGAAGTGCAGTAACATTGTCTGGCGAGGTTGAAAAGATGGGTATCGGTCCCATCAATAACAACCAATACTACACTGTGTATCTGCCCAAAGTCTATGATGATGACACCGGCGACTGGGTTTCCATCACGATCCACAAGGCAAAGTTTGTTGATGCTTGGACGATCAACATGCCGAGTGGTGACAAATGGACCGTTACTGGCGTCACCGTCTGGGGCTTTGCAGACGACACCAAGACAGCTGGCCAGGAATTCGCCACTGTAATAAGGGCGGATCCTAGCGCGCTGTAGAGATGCCACCTTCATCCACACGGGTGACGATAAACGGGCGTGAGATAGAAGTACCTCGCGCCCGTTTTGGCGTTTTCCTAGAGTTAGAAATCATATTACACGATATGCGCCAGAAGATTAGAGAAAGACATTCTGGAGATGTCGTCGCACTTATAAAGAAATATATCGAAACATGTGTAGAAGAAGAGTACTTGCTCGATGGCCTTGCATGGTACGATATTATGACAGTCTTCTTTCAATTGCGGATGCTAAACATTATGCATTCCGATATCCCTATGATTCAAATGGAAGCTCATAAGAGACGCGATCCCGCTCCATGGGATTATCCTCATAGGGCTACCATCGTCTGGATCCATCTTCTTGCTGCCAATTATGGTTGGTCGTTAACGGATATACAGAATCTATGGCCTGAAGAAGTAGCCATGTTCGTACAAGAAATCTTGACGGAAGAACAGCTTCGAAGAGAATGGGATCATTCACTTTCGCCTGTTGCGCATCCACGAGATAAGAAAGGCAAAGATCTATTTCAGCCACTTACGAGGCCTGCGTGGATGACAAGAAAGCCTCGAAAGCAGAAGCTCTTACGAGCAGGATTACCAAAGGGAACTATAATTGATTTAAGTGGTGTGAGCCCGGAAGATTTAGATGGATAAGATAAAACTTGGCGAAAGACAATTCGAGTTTGAGCCAATGAACATTAACGAGGCCCTTGAAGCTATGTTCGTCTTGGCCCCGTATGTTGAAGGTATGTCGCGCAATGATAGAATTCTTGGGAAGCTATCTGAACTCATGAATCAGATCGAGCAGCGAGACCCTAATGATTTCATAAGGCTGATGGCTTATATGCTTCATATTGATGCTAATGAGCTGATCGTCGAGGGAATTCCTGGAGAAGAATGGTTCAAGGCATTCGCTATTCTATTAGCTGAGAATAATGCTTCAGAATTAGTCAATGCGGCCTTCTTTCTCGGAATAGCTACATCACCATGGGAGAGATACGATGGTATTCGGACCAGCTCCTGAGGGAGATGCCAGCGTCGTAATATCCATAACAGCGGATACTCGCGAGGTGGCTGATAAATTAAATGAAATAGAGAAGATGGCAGAAGAGGCGGCTAAGGCCGCTGGCCATCATTATACCGCCTTCGTGAGTGGCTTTGAGATGGCCATGAAGCGCGTATCAGAAATCGCGATACAAACTGGCCGTAGCGTACAAGAAGTTGGCTCTGATTTTGATTTACTCAAAAGTCAAGTTACACAAAGCGATACCGTTATTCAACAACTCGGGCAACATTTCAATGCTACTTGGGCAGATACTAAAAAAGGTGCGGAAGAAGCTAATACTTCGGCCCAAAATCTTCTCAAAACATTGAAACAAATTGCTGGTATTGGTAGCGCAATCGCAATCTTTAGACAACTCTGGACAGCCTTCACTAATACAATTAAAGAGTCTGTTGCCGTCTTTGGCGAGGCCACGATTGCCCAATTCAAATTTGAGGTAGGTGTCAGGGCCGCGCAGCGACTTGTGGGTGAGGCCGCGGGAACGATGGAAGAGTGGACAGGCTTTGTCCAAGATCTTCGTGAACAGTTCCAAATCTTTTCAACAAAAGATATTACAGCCGCTACAGCAAAAGTTATTCTTCTTACTCGAGAACTTGGCTTCACAGCCGAGCAGATGCAGGAAACAACCAAAGCTTCTATTATTCTAGCCGAAGTCTCTGGATTCAAAGTCGAAGAAGCCGCTCGCCGTCTTGCTCTATTTCTTGATACTGGATATACTCGTGGCCTTGCGCAGCTCGGCCTACAAATTAGTAAAACGACAGTAGAACAATATGCTCTAGCTAATGGTATCGAGAAAACATGGAATGAGATGACGCGCGCCGAGCGAGCATCACTTGGTCTGGCAGTCGTGCTAGAACAAACAGGACGTTTAGCTGATGACGCTGGCCGCATTATCGAGACATACCAAGGCCAGATGATGGCGCTAGAAGCGGCTCAAACTGATGCGATGGTAGCACTTGGAGAAGATGCTGCTTTCTTAACATTAGCATGGGCTCGTGTCAAAACATTTGTTATAGAAAAGGTTCTACCGGATTTTATAAAAGGATTGAAGAACCTAGTCAAGTCTGCAATAGAAGATATTGGCGATCTTATCGAAGGCTTTGCTCAGCTCGTTTCATTTGTAACTAGGCTCAATGAAATGGGCCTGAAAGAATTTGCCAAAGATTTCAAAAATCAATTCACGCTAGTTCTCGAAGATGGGGCGCGAGCCTCACAAATGTTTGTCGATCAACTCAATAAAGAATTATTCCCCGCGTATTCTGAATTTGGTAACGAGACATCGGAAAACTTTGGAATCTTTGGAGAAGAAATTGCTGATGCTGAGGGGAATTTAGACAGCTTTAGTGATGCGCTAAAGAAGCTTGGCGATACCCTTGAAAGAGAATATAAGAGGATGACCGAGGGTATCGAGAAAGCGATTCAAGATCGTGACCGTGCCATCGAAAAACTCAATGAAGATTTTGCTTATGACTTAATTGACGCGGCAAGAGATCTTGGTTTCAAATTAGTAGATATTGACCGAAAGTTTGCTGACCGGCGTGAGGATGCATGGCGAAAGTATTATGACGATATCGCCATGCTTAGCTGGAATACGAACAATAAGATAGCTGAAGCTCAAGCAGAATTCAGGCTCAATGAACTCCAGGAGCAACGAGAGTTCGACCTTGAGATGCAGCGCATGCAGCGAAAATATCTATTTGATCTTGAAGATGCGGTTCGTGAACGTGACGCTAGAGCTGTTATCAATATTATGCGTCGATTCCAAATGGATCGGCAGCAGGCAATTGAAGAATTCGAATTAAGGCGCCGCGAGCGTGAAGAGGAGCTAGCCCAAGATATTGCGATGATTCGTCGGCAAGAAGAGATACGACGAATGGAGCTTAAGCGCAGCCTTGAAATCAGATTACGTGATCTTGAAATTCAACGTATACGAGAAAGGGCAGCTGCTCGTGAAGCGTACCAAAGAGAATTGAATGATATTTTTGAGAACGAAGCCCGTCGAAGAGAAGCTATCAGGAAGTTGTTTGATCAAAGAGTTGCAGATCTTCGAGCAAATTGGAAGAAAGTTAATGATGAAGCGCTCGCTCTTCTGATAGAAACCCATGATTTAACTGAAGAAGGAATGAGAGCGATCATTAATGGGTTACGCTCAAGATTTGGATTCTTGGCCAACGAGACAGCCACATTTATTCAACTATTGGTGAATACGCTAAGAACGGCTGAAGCAAGACTTAGTGCGGCAACCACTCAATATCCTGGCTACAATGTACAAGCTATCCAAAGTATGCGAGGCACGACGTTCGGCAGCAGAGCAGGAACTGGTATCCAACAATTCCAGCACGGCGGCGGCATGGTCGCAAGCAGGCCAACGACCGTACAATTTGGAGAAGCCGGCCCAGAATTGGGATCATTCATTCCTCTCAATAAGCTAGGCCAGGTACTTGGTGGCGCAGGCGGTGGTGCTCAAATCGAATTAACAGTTAAGGCCGATGACGGCTTCATTGTTGAAGTCAGCGACCAGGTTATGGGCGAGATGGCTGACGTTATTGTGAATACGGAGAGAGGCCGATGACAATAGGTTCCTCTGTTGGATATATCATAAATGGTAATAATATCCCTGACCCGCAAAGCACCAGGTGGGACCCCAGAAGGCCTTTGGGGGTAGCTGGTGACGGTCATGAAGTCTATCCAGAAGTGCGTTCGTTTCAGATGCGATGGTCTTTGCTTCCGCTCGATGATCTAAAGACACTATATGACGTCTTCGCGGGTGCCACATCAGGAACTTCAGTTGTTGAATTGCCTGACCCATTTGCTGGCAGCTGGACCTTCAGAGAATTTAGCGGAGTAATTATCACTGAACCAACTTTTGCTGACTACTTTGAAGAGCATGTGACTAATGTCGTTCTTGTCTTGACGAATATACAAATATAATGCCCAGACCAAATAATGCTCAACTAGCCCTCTTGCGATCGAAGCGTCACAGAACAAAGATATATCTTGGCGTCTATCAGCCGAAGACGGTTCTTAAAGCTCAAGTCAATAATGCTAACGCCGCCCAAGGCGATTATGAAATTGTTGTTGATAATATAACGGAAGGCAGCATCAATCTCATACTTGGTGGCATGACCATGTACGTCGGGTCAAATCCAGGAGGTAAAGATCTTGGACGAATCCGAGTCAGGTCCGCTACTGGCTCCACTATTACTGTTGCAGAGAACGATCATATTCAATGGGCCAATAATGTTTACGTCTGGGTTGTCAGATATTGGGAACCGTGGGCCGTCTATCCTCGTATTACACTCGATGGCAACAATATTCCGACCTTCTATAAAGACTACGATATTGAGTACTCTGATCAGAACTATAATATGGACCCCGTCGTCTGCATGGGCCCGCATGCTGCATATTTCAGAGAAACGGGAACTGTCGTTCATCTCGATTATTCCAGCTCTGGATCATTTCTTCCGTCTGCTGGCTCGCTCTCTAGTTATGCATGGTGGTTTGAGGGAGGCAGCCCAACTGGCTCAACTCAAGCTCACCCAACTGGCATTGCTTACAGCACGCCGGGCCACTATACCACTCACTTAAAAGTTACAGCATCGACTGGGAAAACGTTTACTGGACGCCGGCATCTAATGATTTATGATCGACCTGGGCTAGGTACCAGTCCCCCTATTCTGAACTGGGGTATCTCATCTCTAGAGGGGAATAGAGACCACGGTGGCTGGACTGGCCGGTTCTGGGTCAGAGAAGAAGCCGATCGCGATAAGATTGTAGATGGCGCATTAATTGTTCTATTCACAGATGATTGGTACGCGAATCAACGTATCTCTATGGGCGGGAATGCTTATAAGCGTAGCTCTATCCTCTTTGTTGGCTATGTTGAAGGCGAATCTATTCGCTATAATAGCTTCACCTCGAGGCTAGAATTTCGCGTATCCAGTCTGACGATTATATCTGATCTTAAGAATACATTTAGCGCTACTCTCGAATCAACAACCGGGCCATCATATTGGTACGAGATGTTCAATCTTACCCTTGATAAGGGTATCATTCACTTCTTGAGATGGCAGACGACGCTCTTATCTATTGCTGATTTTGCAAGAACTGGGTTCAGCACTCCTGTTCAATATATAGATTTTAGTCGCGGCACTATCTATAGCGAGGTCGCCGGCCTTCTTCAAAGTGCTCGAGAAGGCAAGTTCGTATCTGATCGACAAGGCAAGATGTGGACTGAGCTCGAAGTTAATTATGTAGCAACCGGTAGCCGTACTCAATTAGCTTATCCAGATATTCTTGATCTATCAAGAGCAGATTGGGAAGGCGAATTTAGTATTGAGCGTGAATATCTTGAAAGAGCATCATATATTGAAGCAGGCGGCATAGCGTATAGCGGGCCAACAACCGGTACGTTCGACCCCTATATTGGTGGCGCCCCCGGAGACGCGCCCGCTTACGCTGGCTCGGTCCAAAGACGTACGGGCCTCATCTTAACTGGTCAACTAGATGTTAATGGGTTTGCCGGTTTAGCGCTAGCGGACATGAATGCTGAATATCCATTAATCACCTTTTCACTTATAGGTGACTATCGTTTTGTTGATATCGCCCCACAGCAATTTATTCGTTGCACTATCACAGCGGCGGACACATTTAGGGACATACTTTGGAACAAGAAGAGGGTCATCCCACAAGACATGACTCTTCGCTATGATGCCAGAGAAGAGACGCTCCAATATGATTTGACTGTAAAGCCAGAGACGAGTGGCCCTCTTGGTGAGACAATCGATATACCAGTTGATCCTCCTTTTGAGGCACCTGACTTACCATATTGGGATGTAGAATTCCCGCCAATTCAGCCATTTCCAAGTTTTGCGCCTCCTATCTTGCCGCCAGTCGGGCTCGGGGCCATCGTCTATGTCTGTTATGGCCAGGTTTTGGCAAGGACACGAAACTTCTGGGATGCTAGCCCAAACTGGGAAGAGATTGTTACGCCTGCTGATCTTAGCTCTGGCGCTTTTACTGGGTTTGTTCTTAATCCACAAAATCCGCAAGGCTCAGCTCTGCTCGTAAGCGGAAATCAAATTTGGCGCACTGATGACCTCGATACCTTGAGTCCAGCTTGGTCCTCGATGTACAGCGCCGCCCAATATCCTACACATCTGGTCCAGACTGTCGATCATGTCAAACCATGGATTGGTGGTAGATTATGGTCAGCTGCTGTAATTCGTCAAGCTTCAGCAAGTGGATGCCCGACAGCTTTTGCTCCGTGTCTTACTCATG
>Ga0209636_10001754_pt1 | contig 21947 bp, 23 predicted proteins | sample DeeMarSWOR152_54_FD_187464 | JGI IMG/M metagenome (GOLD analysis project Ga0209636, IMG submission 187464) | Marine sediment microbial communities from White Oak River estuary, North Carolina - WOR-1-52-54 (SPAdes) (version 2) | ecosystem: Environmental > Aquatic > Marine > Intertidal zone >...
AGACGAATCATCCGCGTTATACAAATAAAACACAAAGGAGTTTCCATCTAAATCGTTGAAGTCAATAGTATGGGCAATTAAACTATACTGCCCAAGACTCGCATTGGCCATTTCTCTCAAGTCTCTGACCACTTTCTCCATTGCATAACTTACATCTTCTCTGATGCCGCCACGGATGAGTCCTGCGTCCCATGCACGCAGACTGACTATGAACACAGATCCAACTACTCCCAGCAACATTGCGAGAAGCAAGAGCACTATAACCGTCTCTATGAGAGTAAAGCCTCGGTTTGTAACTTTTGTTTTCCCCCATGCCTGCATAGTCACCCCCAATTTGTGGTTCAATAGTTAGCGATATATGTCTGTAATTTGATAGATTGTTGACCGCCTTTTTGCGTCCATCGTACTTCTACCTGCACATCTTTTAAATCAGTGTCAACCTCGCTTACAGTTACTATGCGATCATCTACCCAGTCAAAACCGACAGCACTTCCGGGTTCGCTGCCGTCGCTTATGTCGTCAAAGTCAGTAGTATCCTTATCCTTCAGCTCCTCGAGTTTCTCATTAGCCAGATTGAGCGCTGTCAGACTATATTCGAGGTCAGAATCAGCGAATATCGCAACGCCCATCAGTTGCATCAATACCATCAAGCCGCCGCCAACAAGGATAATGGCAATGAGCAGCTCAATTAAAGTGAAACCTTGTTTCATATTTCTCATACCTAACTATACCGGTGCTTTGTGACCACTCAACTGATGAGTGTCTCCCAGTAAAAAGCCCGAGTCCAGACTTATAGAATAAGCCTGGATTCCACATCAAAACCCGTCCCGAGAGCGGCCGAAAGATAACTCGTAAATCGTCATCACCTAAACTCTCGCCTATGCACTCTTATCTTTATGGGGCTGTATCTTTTTCTCCATTTGACACATATATACAGGTCGAGGCCGATTCTGTAACGACGCCTGCATCAGAAACCAGGGTGACGGTTGCGCTTCCGCTGGTGCCTACCGAGTAGACAGCATAATAGTCTCCGCTAGTAGAGTATACTAATTGATACTCAGCGTCTGTAGGAGAAAACGGATCGATTAAAGCCGCTCCTATTATTGTAGGAGAAGCGCCGGTCAGGGCCGATTGCCAGGCAGCAGCGTCGGTTGGATACGAAGCATTGTGAACATAATAACTCTCTATGGCTGTCTGAATCGTCCTCAATTCACTCTTTGCCTGCGAAATCAATCCTTCTTCCTGCATGCCCCTGAATCGAGGAAGAGCAATGCCAATCAAAATCGCAATCACTGCTATTACTATCAAAAGCTCAATTAAAGTAAATCCTCTTTTCATTTTAGTTGCTCCTTTCTGTTCCCTTAGTAAAACGCAATTCATTTTTACTTTCTCCTTTCCTTTCATTTTGTACAGGCAACATACCATGAAAAAATACTCAACGCCAAAAGTACAACTCCTAATGGCCTACGCCAAGTGTGCATCTTATCATCTATGTTAAACAAAACTTGATTTGTTAAATTGTTAATTCTTACCACTGATTCTATAGAAAGCAAAAGTAGCGAGCCGAAGATAAGAAAGACCAATGCCGCAACGATTAAAAATATTTCCATTCTTATCACCTCCTTTCTATTTTCTTAGCACTTTTACCATGTTAAACATTGGCAAAAGCATTGAGGCCATTGTAAAAGCCACGATTACCCCCATAACGACCAAAAGTATTGGTTCAAGACTTGCGACCATTTTTTTGATGCTGTAACCAATGGCGCGATCGTAGAAGTCGCTAATCTTATTTAGCATTCCTGCGAGGTTTCCGGATTCTTCGCCTACGGAGATCATCTGAACGGTATCCGGTGGAAACTCTTCGCTGACCTTAAGGCTTTCTGCAAGCCTTTCACCTTTTTCTGTGGACTGGCGCATCTGCCTGATAACCCGGCACAATACCTGATTATTCACCACATCGCTAACGATGTCCAGGGATTCCAAAATAGGCACACCGCTGCCGACCAGGGTAGACAATGTGCGGGCAAAACGGGAAATGCAAATTTGGCGAACTATCGGCCCTAAGATAGGCAGTTTCAAACTGACTTTGTCAAATCTGAACTTACCTGTCTCAGTTCTGACGTATCTTTTGAGGCCTAAGACTGCTGCTACACCCACCAGAATGATCACATACCAGAATTGCCGAATGGCTGTGCCCATACCATAGAGGATGATTGTGGGTAGAGGTAAGCTGATTCCTGCACGATTGAATATTTCTACAAATTTCGGAATAAGAACAGTAGCCATAAAAACAATTACCCCCGTAGCTGCCACAATTAAGATTATGGGATAATACAGGGCTTCTTTTATCTTCCCCTGCAAATCCGCCTGGGCCTCAGCAAATTCGGCGTATTTATTCAAGACCTTATCTAAACCCCCGCTGGCCTCAGCGGCCTTGACCATACTTACAAGAAGATGCGGAAAGACCCGCGGGTGTTTTGAAAGCGCCTGCGAGAAACTCTCTCCTGCCTCTACGCTTCGAGATACGCGGCCTATTACCTCGCCAAGCCTCTTGTTTTCATTTTGCTTTTGCAAAGTATCAAGACTGCTTATTATACTTAAGCCGGCATTTAACATATTGGCTAACTGAACATTAAACATAACAATATCTTTTGTTTTTATTCGCCGAAAATTCCATCCTAATTGCTCCAGTTTCAAGCCGGTGAATACCTTGGTGATTGTTACCGGGGTATACCCCATCCGCTGCAATTTCTCTGCCACCTCTTCCTGTGAGATGGCCTCTAATGCACCCCTAATCGATTTACCTGTGTTATCTCTGGCTTGATAGTTGAAAGCAAACAAAGCTTATGTCTCCTCGGTAACACGCATAACTTCCTCTTGTGTAGTTATGCCGCTTTCTACTTTCTTCAGTCCATCTTCACGAAGCAATTGCATACCTGCTTCAATTGCGGCCTTGCGGATTTCATCAGATGAAGCTTTTGCGGTGATCAATTCTCTGATTTTCTCATTAGGTATCATTAACTCATAAATCCCTATTCGGCCTCTAAAGCCGGTCCCAAGGCACTCCTTGCAGCCTTTACCATTACATTCGGTGCAAATTGTGCGTACCAATCGCTGTGATAACGCTCCAATAACAGAGGAGGAAATCAGAAACGGCTCTACTCCCATATCCAAGAGTCTGGTGATTGCGCTTGGGGCATCGTTGGTATGAAGAGTAGAAAAAACAAGATGACCGGTTAACGCTGCCTGAACGGCTGCTTTGGCAGTTTCGGCATTACGAATTTCTCCCACCATAATGACATCGGGGTCCTGCCTTAAGATAGCAGACAAGGCGTTGGCAAACATAAGCCCTGCTTTAGGATTTACTTGCATTTGACGAATACCTGCGAGGTGGTATTCGATAGGGTCCTCAATTGTTATAATATTTTTATCTTCAGAATTTATCACATTCAGGCAGGCATACAGTGTACTTGTTTTACCCGAACCTGTAGGGCCGCAAACTAATATTATCCCATGGGGGCAACAAATCAATTTCTTATATTTAGGCAGAATAGAAGGCGAAAAGCCTAATTGCTTTAGTTCCAGAATTACCTGACTTCTATCCAGAAGACGCAAAACCACATTTTCACCATAGACAGTGGGAATACAAGAAACGCGAATATCGATATCACGGCCTTCCATCTTCATTTGAATACGGCCATCCTGGGGAATCCTTCTCTCAGAGATGTCCATGTCGGCCATTACTTTAATGCGGGAAATAACTGCGGACTGTAAATACTTGGGTGGCTTGGTGCGTTCGTGGAGCAGTCCATCAATTCTGTATCTGATTTTGAGCGTGTCTTCCTCTGGCTCAATATGGATGTCACTGGCTCCCTGATGCACGGCCTCGATAATCATCATATTAACTAGTTTTATTACGGGTGGCTCTTCGGCAATCCCCTGGAGCTTCTTCAACTCTGTCTCCTGACCAGGTTTTACTTCCAATTTTCCCCGGTCCAGACTATCAATTACTTCTTCCAGTGTACCTTTAGCCGCGTAATGTTGATCCAGCGCCTTTTTGACCTCTGTCTCCGTGGCCAGCGCCGGTTCAATACTAAGACCGGTCTTCATATGCAGCTCATCTAACGCAAAAACATCTGAAGGATCAACCATAGCTACGGTTAAGTCGTCGCCGATTCTTAAGATGGGGATAAGAAGATGTTTTCTGGCAAGACCCTCCGGTATCAAATCAATGACCTCCGGATCAATAAGATAATTGGCTAAATCGACAAATGGCAGGTCGAATTCTTGACTTAAGAACGCAGTTAAATCCTCCTCACTGATTAAGCCTTTTTTAGTAAGAATTTTCCGCAGGGGTTTTGCATCTGCTCTGGCCTCTAATTCCGCCTGTCTGAGTTGTTCGGCAGTAATAAGCCCTTTTTCCACCAGGCTTTCACCAAGCAATTTTTTCTGAGCTATTGCCATCGTGCACGCTACTCCTTTAGGAGTTCTTTAATCTTCGCAAGTAAGATTTCCGGTTCAAACGGCTTGGTTATATATGCATCAGCGCCGACTTTTTTGCCCAGCTTTACATCTTTTTCCTGCGCTTTTGCCGTAAACATTATCACGGGAGTCTTCGCGTATCTTGCATCTCTCTTAAGCAGCCCGCAAACCTTATAGCCATTCATTTTGGGCAGCATCAAGTCCAGTACGATTAAATCTGGTTTTTGGTTTTTTGCCTTGTCGAGTCCTTCCTGACCGTCGCTGGCAGTTATGACTTCATAGCGGTGATGCTCAAGATACATTTTGACCACCTTGACAATACCTTCTTCGTCATCAACAATAAGTATCCTCTTGGTATCTTTTTCTGCTTTTTCGTCTGAAGCGGCTTTGCCTTGAACGGACACCGTCTGTGTCGTGTCGGTACGCACCGTTGCAGAAGTACCGTCAAGCGGGTTGTCTTTCTGCTTTGAATCCACAAAGACCCCCAGTGTGTTCAACATGCCCCCCAAGGGCACCCCCAAAATTTTTGTAGTTCTTTAACTCAAAAGCACATCCTGTTGTTTTTCTTAAGTCGTCAAGTTTTTAGAGCAGGTTTAGTTGAATCTATTTGGCGGGCGCCGAACGTTTCTCGATTTTCTTATCGGACTGGCTGTTATTAGCCAAACCTTTCAACGCTTTTTCTGGTGGCAAGTATTTTGTCGAATGTAGGAACTTTTTTTAAGTGTGGTAATTCTTTCTTATGTAAGGGTCTTGATTATCCGACAAAGATGAACGAACAGAATTGGGGGTTTTTTATGGGGGCTGAAGAAATGGTTGAAACACTGCTGGACGAAAAAATATGGGGGCTTGTAAAAGCAACATCGCTCAAAACGTCCACCTTGCTTAATACAACCGGTAACGAAAATTTCTGATTTTGTACAAGATAAACACGGACAATCTGCGTTTGAAATAGTCTGTGTTAATCTGTGTGTTTACGGACTAAACAAGCGAGATTAAAGATGGCAGCAAAATATATTCTAAAGCTTTACGTTACAGGCCGGACAGCTAATTCCATAAAGGCGATAGAGAATTTGAAGGACACCCTCAAAGATGGATTAAATGATATTTGTAACTTGGAGGTCATCGATGTTTTAAAGAATCCACAACTGGCGGAGGAAGATAAGATTATGGCTACACCCGCATTAGTGAAGGTTCTACCTCCACCGGTCAGGAAAATTATTGGTGATTTGTCGGATAAAAAAAAGGTCCTGTTAGGCCTTAATCTGACGACCAATTAGGAGATAAGAAAATGGCAAGTAAATTACATAAAATTCCGTTGGGAATTCACGGCTTTGATGAAATTTCCCATGGTGGGATACCCAAAGGCAGGACCACCCTTGTCAGTGGAACAACCGGTTCGGGTAAAACTGCTTTTTCCTCTCAGTTTCTCTATCAAGGGATTACTGAATGCGGTGAGAACGGCGTGTTTGTAACCTTTGAGGAAACCCCGACAGATATCATCAAGAATACCAAGACGTTTGGCTGGAATATAGAAAAGCTGGTAAAAGAAAACAAATGGGCCTTTGTGGATGCTTCTCCGGATTATTCCAGCAGTGTCGAGGTCGGCCAATATGATTTAGGTGCTTTCCTGGCAAGAATTGCCTATGCCGTAAAGAAGGTAAAAGCCAAAAGAGTCGTGATTGATTCAGTATCGGCGCTTTTCACCCATTATCAGGATTCAGGGGTTGTCCGGCAGGAGTTACACAAGCTTGCTGCCAACATCAAAAAAAGCAATGTAACATGTATCATGACAGCAGAAAGACCACTCGAAGACGGACAAATCAGCCGTTACGGTGTTGAGGAATTCGTTTCCGACAACGTGATACTTCTGCATAACCGTCTGAATTCACATGGAGAAAGGGAACGAACCATTGAAATCCTCAAATTCCGCGGCTCAAGCCACGATTCCGAAGAAGCTCCTTTGCTTGTAAGTGTTCGAGGAATGGACATTTATCCCAGACCCAAGCCAAAGCTAAGAGGAAAAGGATTTTCGCAAAAAGTATCCACCGGAATCAAAGGATTGGATGATATGCTTTATGGGGGGGTATATAAGAATTCCACTACCTTGATTACAGGTGCCTCAGGTTCAGGAAAAACGGTTACCACATTACACTTTATTATGGAAGGAGCCAAACGCGGAGAGGAATCGCTTCTGATTGAATTTGAGGAAAGTCCTGACCAGTTATACAGGAATGCCGCATCCTTTGACTGGGACTTGAAAAAATATGTGGATAATGGAACTGTGGAGTTGCTTTGCCACTATCCTGAAGACATAAGGGCAGAGAAATATTTGCAGATTATACAGGACCAGGTCATAGCTAAAAAGGCAAAGAGAGTTGTCTTTGATTCGATTTCGAACATTCAGAGGATTTATAACGAGCGGAAATTCCGGACATTCGTAATTGGCCTGAACGCCTTTTTGAAAAGTCACGATGTTACCTCAGTTTTTACTAATACCTCTCCCCAGATTTTGGGAATAACAGAAATAACCGAAACACACCTTTCCACCGCCAGTGACAATATTATCATTCTAAAATATGTGGAATTGGGAGGCCGGATGCACAGGCTTGTAAGCGTGTTGAAACAAAGGGGTTCGATGCACAAGAAGGATTTGATGGAATTTGAAATAACCGCAAAATCGGGAATAGAGATCATAGGGCCGTTTAAGGATGTAGAGAACCTGATGAGCGGCTTTGCCAGAAGAATCCGCCAGATGAGGAAAGAGGCAGAAAGAGACTTGATAGCAGATGCTGTTGCAGGCAAAATTTGAGAAAGATTGGCCGATTATTAATTTAATGCCGGTGATGGAGATATAGCAGCATATGGAAGTTTTAACTGCTGATATGAGCTAATATCAGAGTTGAATAGAATGGCAAAAACGATATTGATTGCCGATGACGAGCCAGGTGTTGTCTAAATTCCTGGAATGAGGCTGAAATGGAAAACAAAAAATTACAAATTGTTCACGAACAAGCCTGTTTACAAACGTCCGAGGCCTTAGCGCGACTGATTGGCAGACATGCAATTGTTGATATTGTTAAACCAAAGATAGAAAAGGTTAAAGAGGTGGTTCTTTCTTTCGGCTTGGCCGAAGCTGTTGCAGCGATATGTTTACCTGTAGGTGGCCAAGTAAAAGGGATAGCTATGTTATTATTTTCTCAAGATACTGCATTTGCTCTAAGTGATTTGTTAACTAAAAAAGGACCTGGCGCAACCGGCCAGTTAACCGAGATGGATAAGTCGGCTCTGCAGGAATTGGGAAATATAATCTGCGGCACTTACTTTTCAATTTTGTCAAAACACACGGGTCTAAAAATGATTGAGCACGTAGCTCAGTTTGCTTTTGATAAGTTGCCTGTCCTTTTAGAGCAAACTATTACAAACTTTGCTGAAAACCAAGAGAACATCCTGGCAGTAGAAACCGAGTTTGATTTTTCAGTCCCTGCTCTAAAGGGGCGTTTTTTTAAGACTCATTTTGCAGTGCTTTTTGAAAGCACCCAATTTGAGGCAATATTAGCTTCTTTAGAAGAAGCTGAAAGGGATTTTATAGAAGAAACCGTTACAGGAAGAATATAACAATATTGCGGATGGATAGGAACTAAATGTTGAATGAAGGAGATAACAAATGGCAAAACCAGAAAGAAAATCAGGGATAAGGTCGTTACTTGGTAGAAATGGAGGAGCTGCCACAGCCGTACTCGAAAGAGAATCCGAATTTGGTGAAGGAGCGGAAAAACAGTTAAGAGATCTGTTGGAGGCAATGGAGGCTGTAAGAAAAGGAGATTTGACAAGGAGGCTCAGGAAGGAGAGGGAGGATATTTTCGGCGAATTAGCAGTTTCTTACAATGGTATGGTTGACCTGCTAAATAGTTTTGGCGGCGAAGTCACGCGAGTTGCCCGTGAAGTAGGAACCGAAGGCAAACTCGGTGGTCAGGCTGAAGTACCTGGAGTAACTGGCACATGGAAAGAACTTACAGATAACGTTAATACCATGGCCAATAACCTCACCAATCAAGTCAGAAACATTGCCCAGGTCGGTACTGCAATTGCCAACGGAGACCTGAGTCAGAAGATCACGGTCGAGGCGAGCGGAGAGATATTGGAGTTGAAGAATAAACTGAATGATATGGTTGACAGTCTTAACACTTTTGCCAGAGAAGTTACCAGGGTAGCCAGAGAAGTGGGCACCGAAGGAAATTTGGGAGCACAGGGAGAAGTGCCTGGGGTAGCGGGCACCTGGAAAGAACTCACTGACAACGTAAATATACTCGCTGCAAATTTAACAAATCAGGTCAGAAATATAGCTCAGGTTACCACAGCAGTTGCGAATGGGGACCTTTCGCAGAAGATCACGGTTGAGGCAAGCGGCGAGATATTGGAGCTCAAGAACACAATAAACAACATGGTCGACAGTCTCAACGTTTTTGGAAGCGAGGTTACACGGGTAGCAAAAGAGGTAGGAACCGAAGGCAAACTCGGCGGCCAGGCAGAGGTGCCAGGAGTAGCTGGGACGTGGAAAGATTTAACAGCTAACGTAAATATGTTAGCTAACAATCTGACCAATCAGGTAAGAAACATTGCTCAGGTTACCACGGCAGTAGCTAATGGAGACCTCTCGCAGAAGATTACAGTCGAGGCAAGCGGTGAGATATTAGAATTGAAGAGCACAATAAATGCTATGGTTGACAGTCTTAACACCTTTGCAGCTGAAGTTACCAGGGTAGCAAAGGAAGTCGGAACAGAAGGTAAGCTTGGAGGTCAGGCAACGGTGCCAGGAGTAGCTGGGACGTGGAAGGATCTAACCGACAACGTAAACAGCATGGCCGACAATCTTACCAAGCAGGTTAGAAATATTGCTCAGGTCGGTACGGCAATTGCCAATGGAAACTTAAGCCAGAAGATCACAGTAGAAGCAAGTGGCGAAATAGCAGACTTGAAGGAAACTCTGAACAATATGGTCGATAGCTTAAATATTTTCGCAAGTGAAGTTACCCGCGTAGCGGGAGAGGTAGGTACCAAAGGAAAACTTGGGGGGCAGGCAGAGGTGCCAGGAGTAGCTGGTACGTGGAAAGACTTAACTGACAATGTGAATACGCTGGCGAATAATCTGACAAATCAGGTAAGAAACATTGCTCAGGTCACTACGGCAGTGGCTGATGGAGACCTCTCACAGAAAATTACAGTCGAGGCAAGCGGTGAAATCTTAGAACTTAAGAGCACCATAAACAACATGGTTGACAGCCTGAATACCTTTGCTGCAGAAGTGACAAGGGTCGCTGGAGAAGTCGGCACCGAAGGAAAGCTCGGAGGCCAGGCAGAGGTACCTGGTGTGTCCGGAACATGGAAAGACCTGACTGATAATGTAAATACTCTGGCCAATAACCTCACCAGTCAGGTCAGAAACATCGCTCAAGTTGGCACTGCAATCGCCAACGGAGACTTGTCCCAGAAGATTACGGTTGATGCAAGCGGAGAGATATTGGAGCTAAAGAGTACGCTGAATAATATGGTTGGCAGCCTTAACACTTTCGCAAGCGAGGTTACGAGAGTGGCTCGAGAAGTAGGAACTGAAGGAAAACTCGGTGGTCAGGCCGAGGTCCCCGGTGTAACCGGAACTTGGAAAGACTTAACAGAAAACGTCAACACTATGGCCAACAATCTTACGAACCAGGTTAGAAATATCGCTCAAGTCGGCACTGCAATCGCCAATGGAGACTTGTCCCAGAAAATCACGGTTGAGGCCGCCGGTGAAATATTGGAGCTGAAGAATACGCTGAATGATATGGTTGACAGCCTGAATACCTTTGCCAGTGAGGTCACACGCGTAGCCAGAGAAGTAGGGACTGAAGGAAGGCTGGGAGCACAGGCGGATGTACCTGGTGTGTCGGGAACATGGAAAGACCTGACTGACAATGTGAATACACTGGCAAATAACTTGACAGATCAGGTCAGGAATATCGCCCAGGTTGCTACTGCAATTAGTGCCGGTGACCTAACTCAGAAAATAACCGTTGAAGCCAGCGGTGAGATATTAGACCTTAAAAATACCTTGAACAAAATGGTAGATGATTTGAATAGGTTGGCCGCTGAGGTCTCAAGGGTTGCACAGGTAGCAGGAGCGGAAGGAAAGCTGAGTGAACGGGCAGCAGTTGAAGGGGTTGGAGGTAGCTGGAAAGATATTGTAGATACGCTCAATGGTTTGCTTGATTCCATAGCTAATCCTGTGCAGGAAGTAATCAGACTTGCTGTTGCTCTGTCTAAGGGAGATATTTCACAAAGAGTGGCGATAGAAACAAAAGGAGACATTAGGACATTGTCGGACGCCCTCAATAAATCCTTTGAGGACCTGGGGGCGGCTATCCGGCTGGCAATGGATAGTTCCGGAAAGGTAGCCATGGGATCGAAGCAAATTGCTGCCTCATCGAGACAGGTAAACACCGCCTTAATGCAATCAGCAAAGACTACCCAGCAGATAGCCAGCGGCGCAAAAGACCAATCAAAAGAATTGGAGTCAAGCACTAAGATTGTAGCAGACTTATCCAAATCTATAGAACAGGGTGCGGCTAACGCAAAATCGGCGGCTGAAATCACTCAGGCAGCAGCCGTACTTGCTCAAAAGGGCACCGAGTCCGGCAAACAAGCGGCGGATAGACTGAAAAGCATAGATGATATTGTAAAGAGTAACACCGACACAGTTAAAGAATTAGACAAGCGTACCAAAGAAATATCGGTATTAGTGGGTACTGCCAAGGATATCGCTGACCAAACAAACTTGCTTGCTCTAAATGCCGCAATCGAGGCGGCCCACGCTGGTGAAGCAGGACGTGGTTTTGCAGTCGTAGCTGATGAGATCAGGAAATTGGCTGAGGGAACCAAAAAAGCAGCTATACAGATTGAGGAGATGGTTAGCACCATAGGAGGGTCCACTACCGAGGTTGTTAACGGTATGACCACCGGAACGCAGCAGGTTACCGAAAGTATCGATATTGTTAATCAAGCCCTTAACATATTAGACCAGATTAGCGCTGGCGCCCAGGAAATCACAGCCAAGGCACAGGAAATCTCAACCGCAACAACCGAACAGACCACAGGCGCTCAGCAGGTGGCAAAGACCATAGAGGGAATAGCCGCAACGAGTGAGCAGGCCGCGGTAGGGGCAGGACAGATGTCCACATCCGTCCAGCAGCAGGCGGCATCCACGGAGCAAATGACAGCTTCGGCCCAAAACCTGGCAACACTCTCCGACGAGCTGAGAATCGCCTTGAGCAGGTTTAAAGTAACTGCTAAGGAAACGGTAGAGATAAAGGAGATAGAGAGCCGACCCGTAACAAAGAAGCAAGAGGTTGGAGAATTGGGTAAGACGGAAGATGACCAAAGTTAGTCCACGATAGTATCAGTGTAACGCTTGTGTTTGAAAAGTGAACAGGAAAGGCAAAAAATATGAAAAATAAGGATATAAAAAGTGTACCGATACACACACAAACCCAGCAAAAGAAACTTACGCTCGAAGAAGAGGCCCAGGTTATCCAGTTAATAGTGTTTAATTTGGGCGATGAGGAATACGGGGCAGATATTAACCAGGTTAGAGAGATTATAAGGACAGGGACCATTACACCAATACCGGATTCCCCTGATTTCATTAAGGGCGTTAGTAACGTTAGAGGCGAAATTCCTGTGATAATCGACCTTAAGGCACGTTTCTTCCTGCCTGCCGTTAAAAGAGATGTGGAGGATAGACACATAGTAATAACTGAGCAGGAAAAGAATATTTTCGGCCTTTTGGTTGATGAGGTTACCGAGGTCTTAAGAATACCCCAAACGGATATCAAATCGGCTCCGGAACTGGTAACTCGAATAGACAGGGAATACGTCAGCGGTGTGATAACTCTGGAAAATCGCCTGATAATCATGCTTGATTTAAGTAAGGTCCTCTCCTCTGAGGAGCTCGGCAGATTGACTGAATTTTCTCAAAGGCATCGCTCAGTCGTAGAAGAAAGAGCAAGAAGAGAGCAGGAACAACAGCCCGCTGAAACTTCAGTAGAAGTCTCAGCGAAAGCCGAAGTTGAAGATGCAGATCAGAAAGCTGCCCAACCACAGCCCGTCCAGGTAGAGGATGAATAGAAAAAGTATCACTATTTGTTAAACGCCAAACAAGGAGAGATAAAGATGGCTAAAAAGATATTAGTAGTAGACGACTCGCTCTTTATGCGAATGACACTGAAGGATGTCTTGTCCAAAGAGTATGAGATAGTAGAAGCTGATACAGGAGCCAAAGCTTTAGAGCAATTCAGAAAACAAAAACCGGATTTAGTCCTCCTGGATATAGTTATGCCCAAAGGTGAAGAAGAAGGCGTAAGAGTTCTTCAGGAGCTGATGGAGACGAATCCGCAGGCATGCGTGATTATGATTACCGCTGTCGGCCAGGAAGCGATAATAGAAGAGTGTAAGAAGCTCGGCGCCAAAGACTATATTGTTAAACCGTTCGATAAAAAACTGGTTGCTGGAACAGTGGAGAAATGTTTATCGCAACCGGCAGCTGCGAGCTCGTAATTCTTAGACTCCAGACTATGAAGTCCGAATTGAATTATGTCTATAAAAGCTTTAATAGTCGACGACTCTCTTTTTATGAGAACATTAGTATCGGATATGCTCAATTCCGACCCTGAAATTGAGGTGGTCGACACCGCCAAGAATGGAAAGGAAGCTGTAGATAAAATACCTAAAGCCAGACCCGATTGTGTTACGCTGGATTTGGCAATGCCCGGCTGGGATGGTTTAACGACACTAAAGCATATCATGAACGAATGCCCCGTTCCTGTGGTCATACTTTCAGCCTACAGTAAGCGAGATTCGGATATTACCATACGATGCCTTGAGGTAGGGGCTGTCGGCTTTGTTCTTAAGCCATCAGGTGAGTTGTCGCTGGATATAGAAAATGTCAAGCATCAGCTTTTAGAAGAAGTAAAAGCAGCTTCAAAGATTGAAATCAAAAAGCTCAAATCACTTACTGCCAAGAGGCCTAAAAGGCGTGGTCGTAAATTAGTTGGTGTTAATAAGATTATTGTTATCGGCGCCTCGACAGGAGGTCTGCAAACGCTGGAATCGATTTTGCTATCTCTGCCCACAGACTTTCCATCGCCCATAATCGTTGTCCAACATTTGCCAAACATGTTTTTCACGGAAAGTTTAGCTGAACGCTTAAATCGCGACTGTGAATTAACGGTGAAAGTCGCAGAGAGTAATGAAATTATTCAAGCTGGTAAGGTCTATATTGCTCCCGGCGGCTCTCATATGACCCTTGCCTCGCTGCCCAACAGAGAAGTTACACCCTGGATAAAGGAAGCAACGTCCGATAGTTTGACCCCTTCAGTCGATTTGGCTATGCAGTCGGTAGCAAAAATTTTTGATGGACATACCGTTGGAATTATCCTGAGCGGAATGGGCTGCGATGGACGGGAAGGGATGAAAGCTATCAAAGAATCCGGCGGCGAAACAATCGTCCAGGATGAGTCTTCGCTGATATTCGGCATGCCCAAAGCAGTTATTGACGCAGGTTTTGCTGATAAGGTGTTGCCTGCAAACAAAATTGCCGGAGCGATGATGGAGTGCGTTTCACAAGAGAGTATAAATGTCTGAAGACTTAAGCAAATACAAGGAGACTTTTTTAAGCGAGGCGAAAGAGCACGTCTCTTCGATGGAGAAGTCTCTGCTCAAACTCGAGAAGAAACCAACAAAGACGGAGTTCCTAAGCACCATCTTCCGCGAGGCTCACACCTTAAAGAGTATGGCCGCCGCAATGGATTACAATAATATAGCTAAGCTATGCCACGCAATCGAAGATGTACTGGATGCTATAAAAAAGAAGAAGATTAAACCGGATAAATGTATTGATATACTCTTTGAATGTGTCGATGGATTGCAGTTGAGCTTGAAAGAAATTTCCACGGATGCCGAAGAGCTTGACACATCTGCATCAGTGCAGAAATTGCAAACCCTCGTTACACAGAAGCAAACTACAGACGATCACGTGGACAAATCTGATATTCCTGAGGTCACAAAGGTTGAAAGCATCGAGGTAAAGGTCGAGCGACTGGACTTACTTATGAATTTGGCGGAGGAGTTACTGATTAACAGGATGAGTCTCGACAAGATTAAGGAAGACCTCCAGAATCCTGAACTTACCGCGGCTGTAGATACTTTGGTCAGATTGACTTCTGACCTGCAGTACAACGTAATGCAGTCAAGGCTGGTGCCTGTAGGCTTTGTATTCAATAGATTCCCTCGGATGGTCAGGGATTTAGCCAAACAGCAGAAAAAGGAAGTAAGCCTCGAAATGCAGGGAAGCGATATAGAGCTGGACAGGGCCGTTATAGACGAAATAGGTGAGAGCCTGGTCCACCTTTTAAGGAATTCCGTTGACCACGGTATTGAGCCACCGGAAGCAAGAAAAAGAGCCGGCAAACCTACCCAAGGGACAATTACTGTCACTGCCAAGCGGACTAAAGGTTTTGTGATTATTGAGGTTGCCGATGACGGCCAGGGCTTGGACCTTGAAGACATAAAAAACACAGCGGTAAAAGATAAGATTCTCTCCCCACAAGCAACAACAGAGGAACTAATACAATCAATCTTTTTTGGTGTAAGTACTACCAAGAAGGTTACAGCGGTTTCCGGAAGAGGATTCGGGTTGAACATAGTCAAAAATAAAATTGAGTCTCTCGGAGGCGCTGTCAGAGTGGAATCAGAATTCAAAAAAGGCACAATATTTACAATAGAGATACCACTGACCCTGGCTATCATCAAGGCGCTTTTCGTTGAAGTCGGCAGTAAAGCTTATGCGATTCCTTTGGCAAGTATCGAAAAATTAGTCACTGTAAACAAAGATGATATAAAGGGGATGCTGAATTATGAAGCCATCATTTTGAACGAAGAAGATATACCTGTAACCAGAATAGACGTACTGTTTGACATACCATCGTTGGGACTCGAGGGACAGCCAATAGCAATTGTTAGAAAAGGAGAGGAGAGGCTCGCCTTAGCGGTCGATGCCTTCTTAACAACGCAGGAAATAGTTATTAAGCCGTTGAATAAACTGGTAAGAGAGAATAAATACTTTTCCGGCTCGACCATTATCGGTTCAGGTGAAGTTGTTTTGATTCTGGATGTGGCGAATTTGATGCTCACGAAAAGAACGCATAGATTGGAATATGTAGCTGATAGGGAATAGTTTTATCCAAACGCTATTTCCTAAATATAGGAGACTTATTATGGAAAACAAATTACAAGAAGTAAATGAGCAAGCTGCGGTCAATGCCTCCGAAGCCTTGTCAAAGTTGATTGATAGACAAGTGGAAGTGGAGATTTCCAGGACAGAAGTGAAAAAGGTAGAAGACCTCAACCCACTCATAGGTCCGGAAGAGATGGTGGCAGGGATTTATTTGCCTGTTACCGGGGATATCAATGGAGCGGCTTTGCTGATATTTCCGAAAGAGACCGCCTTTGTTTTAAGCGACCTATTGGTTAAGAGAGAACCCGGTACAACACACAAGCTTACCGAGCTGGATACATCCGCCTTAAAAGAGGTGGGGAACATTATTTCCGGCAATTACCTGACGGTTCTCTCAAATGTTTTGCAGATCAAGATAATCGAGCATATACCAAATTTCAGCTTTGACATGTTCGGCGCAATAGTAAGCCAAATCATTTCGGACTTTGCTCAAAAGACTCAGAAGGCTTTGGTGATCGAGATAGAATTTACCTTTAAGCCGGAAACCTTCAAAGGTTATTTTCTTCTCCTTTTTGAGGTCGAACAATTCAAGGCTATGCTCGGCTCACTTGCTGGAGTTACGGGGGGGGCATGAAGGCCTTCTTAGAGGACTTTTAGAGACCTTTCAGATTTAGTACACGGCGGATAGTCTATAGCGAATTAAACCACGAGCCGCAGGTTACGAGATACGAAATATGGATATCGAGGTAAATATGGGCGATGTAGCAGTAAGTGAAGGGCCGCACAATCTGATAACATCTGGCGTTGGTTCCTGCTTAGTTGTTACCCTCTATGACCCAAAGCGTCAAATCGGTGCACTTGCTCACACTATGCTTCCGTTGTCGCCAACGCAAAATACTGAGCACGAGACACGCTTACCTGGCAGATTGTCTTCCGAAAGCCTGCCTGGCCAGCAGGCGTGCCTTGTAGCCCAGCAAGTCTCAGCAAAGGTAAAGGACACAAGATACATCGATGTGGCGATTGACGAGATGGTGCAAAGAATGCAAACCAAAGGTGCCAAAAGGCAAGACCTGGAGGCAAAACTCATTGGTGGTGCGAATATGTTTCCTTCTTTTGACTCAGATATTGGCAAAGATAATGTTTCAAGCGCAAGAGACAAGCTCCAGAAGGAAGGAATAAGGATAGTTGGTGAATGCGTGGGAGGCTCTCAAGGCCGCTCGGTAGAGTTTTCTCCTACTACAGGGGTCGTGACGGTGAAGATGAAATTCTAAGTAGAATCGAGTAAATGTTTCCGCATTGCCGATACTTAATATGATGTAGGCAACGTAGCCCCCCAGGAGGTATCGGCATGAACAAAACAATAGAGGTAAAACTAACTTCATGGCAACGTCGGCGACTCCAACAGGTTCGAGACCATCCGCCTACCCCACGTATAGGCAAGCGAGCAGTATGTCTGCTTCTATCAGCCGATGGAGCCAACAGCAAGCTAATCTGCAAAGTAACTGGCCTATCAAAGGATGCCATCACCGACATTCGCAGACGCTGGCAAGAACGCGGGGTGGCCTCACTGAGAGAGCTTTCACGCCCTGGCAGGCCACCAAAAGTAACAGCCCAATATTGAAAGCTCAGAAAAGCCATAAGGGCCGGGCCACTAACCTACGGCTATATTTTCACTGTCTGGAGCATCGCCCGACTCAACGCCCATCTACAAAAGACTACTGGAATCAAGATATGCAACGACTGGCTGCGACAACTGGTGCTTGCGGAGGGCTTTGTCTATCGCCGGCCCAAACACACCCTGAAGGGCAAACGCAACGAGAGGGCCTTTCGTAAGGCTCAACGTGCCCTAAATCGCCTAAAAAAGGGGCTTGCCTATGATGCAGACTACGAACTGTGGTATCAGGACGAATCTGAATTTCACCTACATTCCCACTTAACATACGCCTGGATGCCCAAGGGTAAGCAGATGCGAGTACCATCTCCGGGTAAGAATCGCAAGCATACGGTCTTAGGTGCTTTTTGCTATGGGCGTGGTTTATTTTATCATCATATTCAGCCTCGTAAAACCGCTTGGGGTGTGCGGGCATTGCTACAAAAATTGGTAAGGCGAGCCAAACGGACAGGCAGGCGAATCATCCTGGTTATGGATCGAGGTAATTCCTACCATGCTAAGGCGCTGCAGCGGGATTTAGAAAATATTAAAGATTATATTGAGGTTTTCTGGCTTCCTTACCACTGCCCGGACCTAAATCTTATTGAGATGTTGTGGAAGCATTTGAAGCATTCCCGGATGGCTAACATTTTATTCTCCAGCTTTACGCAGTTCACAGAGCACTTATCTGTTGCTTTGGATGACTTCGCATGCCATCCAGACTTTACGTTATCCATCGCGACCCCGAAATGCCGTGAAACAATTCGTAAAAACTACCCATAGCTACTTAGACGAGCAAGTTTCGTGTGCGCTACCGTGCGCGGTTGGTTCTCGTAGGCTAAGCTACCTGTAAAAAATATTTAGATATTGGCGTGGTTTTGCCGATGAAACTCCTGATAATTTCAATGGAATTGGGAGGCTATCGGCATGAGGCCACAAAGATTTATCAGAAACCTGACTAAAATAGAACATCAGGAGATTGAAGAATTGTACCGCCGTGGGCCGAATCATCGTGTTCGCAAGCGAGCACAAGCAATTCGGCTCAGTGCTATGGGCTATACGGTTACACAGATTGTTCAAATACTTGGATGCAACCGACAAAGTATTCACAATTGGTTCGATCTGTTCGAGACGAAAAGCTGCCAAGGGCTTTACGACAATCCTCGTCCCGGCAGACCGGTTATTGCCACTGTCGATTATCGAACGCGGCTTGTCGAAGCAATCAAGACCAACCCGAGAAAGATGGGCTATCCTTTTACAGTTTGGACCCTTACGCGGATAAGGGCACACATGGCCAGAGAGATGCGAATCCTGTTGAGCGAATCGAGAGTCCGTCAAATTATGAAAGAAGAAGGGCTTGTTTTCAAACGCCCCAAACACACGCTTGCACAAAAACGCGACAAGGACGCCTTTGCAGAGGTTCAAGACATCCTGGAGCAAGTAAAAAAAAGTCCATGGAACCCAGTTCCAACATAGAACTTTTGTACCTCGATGAAAGTGAGATTCATTTGTATTCCCAACTGGTTCGGATGTGGATGCCCAAAGGTGAGTGTGTTGAAGTACCGGTACCGGACAAGAATCAAAAGATTCCAATATATGGCGCCCTGAATTATCGTACGAATAAGGTCTCTTATCAGATTGGTTACGGCAAGAACGCGGTGGAGTTTCTTGGTTTTCTGGCACAATTGGCCCATGAGTATCGTGATAGGCATTGTATCCTTGTGTTTGATAATGCCAGCTACCACACTGCCTGTGTGGTTCAGAAATTCTTGGATGAACTGTCTTGTCGTTTTCAGGTGATTTGGCTGCCACCATATTGTCCCGAGTTAAACGATATTGAACATATTTGGAAATACGTCAAAGGTGCGAGTCTGGCCAACTTCGATTTTGGCAATACCAGTTCTTTACGTCAGGCCATCGCCGAAGTTTTTGACGAACTTAATAGTAATCCGGAAAGCGATTTGACACTTCGCTTCCGCGACCCATTGTCTAAAAATTTACTCAAGGTAGCTTAGCAGGACCGATCCAAAATATTTATACAGACATCGCATTAATTGATTGTGGTTCTGTGGTAGTTTATTTGTTGTAAACGGCCAGTCCAAGTTACTCCAAGATATTCGCTGTAGTAACAGCAATTGGAGTGGCAAGGCACGAATCCACGCAACTTTAACTGTCAAGAATTCTTTCAACCTTTCCTTGATCCACATCCATCACATACTGAATTCCACTGACCTCTTTTGCCTCATGCGTCAAAGTTGCTATATCGTCCCTGGCTATATGTTCCAGAGTGAACTTGCGACTACCAGCCATTAGTTGGCGTAAGCCTTGGGCAAGGCGTTCGTAGTAAGTGTAAAGCCCAAGGGCACCGGTCGTGAGTTTTTCAAATTCCTTGTCCCCCAGTTCCTGGCGGAGGGTACTCGCGGTCACAAATATTTCGTCTTTAGAACTGCCGAAACGTTCAACGTACACCGGAATCTGGAGTTCATCAATCGTGCGTCCGATTGTTTTACCTACCATCGCTGCGGCTATTGGGGCCCGAGCCATGCCAATCAACTTTACAAACGGTGCGCCAAGGGCAAGTCCTTTGAAGATTTGGTCCTCAAAAGCAAAGCCACCAGCTAAAGCAAGTGCAGGTAGATACTGGCCCTTGTCGGCAATACATTTGGCATACTGATACAAAAGCGAGTGCAAGTGCACAGGAGGAATGCCCCACTCATTCATCATCCGCCAGGGACTCATACCAGTGCCGCCGCCGGCACCATCGACAGTCAGAAGGTCGATTTTGTACCGCGAAGCAAACAAAACCGCCCTGGCCAAGTCTGCCGGTCGATAGGCCCCGGTTTTTAGAAAGACGTATTTGGCACCTGCAGTGCGCAGCTCCTCCACCCTTTTGGCAAATGATTCCTCGGTTACCATCCCCACCCTCGAGTGTCTCTCAAACTCTTTAAAGGCACCCTTTTCAAAGGCCTTGATAACAGTCGGGTCGGTGGGGTTCGGCAGGACCACATAACCTCGCTTGTACAATAGTTGGGCCTTTTTCAGGTCCGTTATTTTCACTTCCCCGCCGATATCCTTGGCGCCCTGGCCCCACTTCAGCTCGACACATTCAACTCCGAGCTTCTCGATAGCATATTCCTGTGTACCCAGACGGGTATCCTCAACGTTTGCCTGTACGATGATAGCACCGTAACCATCTCTCTGATGATCCTGATAGAGCTTGACCCGGCGTTTGAGGTCGGCCGTATCGACTACCCTGCCGTTCTTGATAACAGATTCCGGGTCCATTCCAACAACATTCTCACCAATTGTCAGGCCGGTCCCCGCAAGAGCGGAACCAATAGCCAGACCTTCCCAGTTGTTCCTGGCGATGTTTGTTGAGCCAATTCCCGCAATGTGCCATGGATAACGGTACTTTATACCTTTATCATGACCAAAAGAAACCTCCAGATTGACGGCGGGGAAGATAGCCTTGTCACTATCGGCTTCAATCCCATAAGCCCCAACGGCGGTTCCCATGATGTTGAAGTGCGAATAATCCACCGGATAGGTTTTCTCAGCGGCTGTTGTTATCATACCAAAAGGTTGGGGGTAAATCACTTCGTGACCCCGGTAAGCACTCTTGCCTATCTCGCACATACCAATACAGCCGTCCACACATGTAACACACATACCCGAGGCCGGTACAACCGAACCTTCCGTCCTGTTCTTCGTTAGGGTTGCAGCCGATGCATTTATCTTTGAAAGCGTAAGTGACATTTTATCTGGCTCCTTTACATTTATTAGTCTTTCTTTATCTCGCAGGCTACGCATGGGCTCATGTAGCACATCATATCGTTAAACTGTTCTTTCTCCACGCAGGGCGGGCTTAGATTTGCACAGCCTCCACAGATTGCCTTTTCCGGCTCGTTATAGGTGCAGCGAAGCTGACAGGCCGGGCAAACATACATACAGCCGCCACACAACCGGCAAACATCCGACTTGATATCAAACGGCGTGCCGATACTTCTATTCTCACCGCGCCCTCTAAAACCGAGAGCCTTGGCCATCATCTGTTCTTCACACATACGTACACACAGTCCGCACATGATACAATCCTCGTACTCCTGCCTGAAACGCTGCCGGCGTATGCCGTGTGCAGAAGCAAGGTCCTGGATTACCTTGGACTGAGGACAAGAAGCCAGCAGCAGTTCCAAAATCATCCCACGCGCCCTTAGCACTCGCGACGAAGCTGTGCGTACCTTGAGACCTTCCTCAGCTGGGTAGGTGCACGAGGAGACCAGCTTGGCTTTTGGTCCTTTTCCAATCTCAACCACACACAGCCGGCAGGCCCCATAAGGTGACAGCCCCTCCATGTGGCATAGTGTCGGGATAGGAAACCCTATGAATCTTGCGGCTTCCAGCAGAGTAGTACCTTCTTCGACGACAACATCTAAGCCATTTATTTTCAACGTAATCATACCGACTTTTCCTCCACTGCTACACATTTGGCATCTTCATTTTCGGTACGCTGTGTAAATTCGAGGTCGCACCGCAGGCATCTTCGGGCTT
>Ga0209636_10001755_pt1 | contig 21935 bp, 20 predicted proteins | sample DeeMarSWOR152_54_FD_187464 | JGI IMG/M metagenome (GOLD analysis project Ga0209636, IMG submission 187464) | Marine sediment microbial communities from White Oak River estuary, North Carolina - WOR-1-52-54 (SPAdes) (version 2) | ecosystem: Environmental > Aquatic > Marine > Intertidal zone >...
CCCTATTTTGACTTTTCAAGTTGCTTCTTTTAAAGAAATTTGTTTGATCCTCATTTTTATGCGAGGTACAAGTGTTGTGCAACACTATTATTATGCATGGGGTAAATATAGGCTTTCGGAGATACTGCTCTAAGGATAAGTTCCAAAATATCCATTCACAAGTGCGATAAACATAAGAATAGGCAAAATCCGTGGATAGCACAACCTACCCGTGGATGAATCCCTAAAAACATTCGTCCATTCGTTTTTATGATGTTTCCCTCAGTTTCTTCATTACTTACGTTAAATTCCTCCACACTCACTCCATTCGGAATCGCTTCCAATTTCTCCTCCTTAATTAACATGAGCGTGGATTATATCAAAATCTTCTTTCTTTAAATATTTGTGCATTTTATTGCGAAATCAACTTTATCTAAAATGAATCGCATCAGTTTAGGACTTGTGATGATTTTATAGGGAACTTCCTCACCTGGCATGTTTGACCCGAGCCGCAAGTTGAACCTTTTGAACCTTATACCATCCATCACTTCTTCTGATGTGTCCATCCATTTCCTTTCCACAATTGTCACTTCATGACCCATTTTTACCATATGCTTTAATAGGTTAAGGATAATACTAACCACAGACCCCCATTCGAAGCTACTTTTGCATGTTCATCGTAAATATGTATGATTTTCATTTATACCGCCCATATATATATCCCAGTTCCTTTAATTTGCTCTTTTCTGCTACTTCAATCAGATAGCCAAGATCAGTTAATATCCGAGACACTTCTTGCATGTTTTGAATGCTGTGATATTCTAAGGCTATTTTAGGATGAAATTTGAGTAAAATCTCTTTTGCCCCTTCTAAAACTTCCTTCTCCGCCCCTTCCACATCTATTTTAATAAAATCCACCCTTTTAGCCCCTAATTCTGAAATGATGTTATCCAATAAATCTATTTCAACTTCTATATAACCATGACCCTTATTACGTTTAATAGAATGCCCACCTGAAGTATTTGCGATAAACAGTTTTATTTTCCTTTTTGAATCCCCCACAGCTTTAGGCACAACTATTACATTATTAAAAATTTTCGTATTCTTTCTTAATAGAACTAAGTTTCTTGGCTCTGGCTCAATAGCAATAACTAATCCGTCATTTCCTACTTCTTTTATACTTTTTATTGTGAACATTCCAACATTTGCCCCCACATCTATGACTACATCTTCTCTTTTTGTTTTTCCATAAATCTGTTCATAGTAGATTTCATGAAAAACATTCCATGAATCTTTATTACTAAATGTATATATCTTTACCTTCTTCGTAGCGGATAATAACATTGCTTTCTTTTTGCTTACTGGTATCAACAAAATATGATAAAAAAGCGTAATCATCGGGCCAAATAATAATGGATGCTCATCTATTTTAGAGCTAATATTTTCTTTCATTTTCTCAGATAGTATTCCTCTGATGAGCGATAATAAAGTCATCTTTGTTTCTCCCTTATACTTTATCATAAATCTTTATTGTTTCTTCCGCGATCTTATCCCATGATAAATCAGATGCCAGTTTTTTATAACCATTTTCTCCCATTTTATTCCTCAGTTTTTCATCTTTTAACAATTTTACCACTGCATCGGCTAAAGCTCTTGGTTTTTTGGACGGGACAATGAACCCTGTTACTCCATTTTCAACAATTTCTGGAATGCCACCAACGTCTGTCACGACAACGGGTTTCTTAAAGCCATATGTTGTAGGAACTACGCCACTTTGTGAGGCTTCTATGTAAGGTAAGACAACGAGACTGCATCTGTGGAATAATTCTGCACCTTCTTTGTATGGAATGCAATAATTGTGAATAATGAAGTTATCTCTGTTTATCATCGTCTTCTCGTATTTCTCAAAGTCCTCGCCTGTTCCGGCAATAATTATCTTTGCACTTGGCATTTCTTTTGTAATCGTTGGTTCTGCCTTTATTAAATATTCTAATCCTTTATATCTATATATCCTGCCAAAGAACAACACTAAATTCCCAGTTTCTTTTAAATCTTTTTTTTGTTACCACAGCGAAGCACAACTTTATAGAATAAACTTTCTAAACCTTCTTCAAGTGGCTTTACATCATGAAAGGTGTTGATTGTTTATACTGCTAATTAGAATATCGCTTGTGACCTTAATTGTATTTTAGATGCGATAAAATCGGTAATTTCTCGGAATCCTGACATAAAGTTACTTGTTGTGGGCGGTGGTGCACTGTTGAACTATTATACGACTTTGTTGCTAAGATAAAGTTGCGAAACAATGTTTTTTTCTCGACTATGTGAAAGTTCATGATGTCCCTAGGTATATCAACATAGCCAACACATGTATCGTTTATTACCGAGATAAAAAAGTTAATTATTATAGATCGTCAATGAAATTGCGAGAATACTTAGCCATGGGAAAAAAGGTTGTTTGCAATGACGTGGGGGACTTAAAATTGTTTAAGGAGTATACATACCAAACATCATCAAGCCTCGGGGATTTTGCACAAAAAATAGCTGATGTTGTAGAGCAAGAGCCTGATAAAAGAGTGAGAGCAGGTCAGAGATTTGTCAAAAATAATTATTCCTGGGATGCGATAGGATGGGAATTCAACAGGAAATTGGAATCAATTGCCAAATAGGGAATAGTGACCACTGCTTATTGCCCACTTGGCTATTAGCTATTGCCTTAGCTATACAATCAAATCACCTTTTTGTACACTTCCACAGTACGTTTCGCCACTTTATCCCAGGTAAAATAATTTTCTGCTCTTTTCCGCCCTGCGGCACCGAATTCTTTTGAAAGTTTGTCATCGGTTAAAAGAGTGTAAATGGCATGATAAAGGGAATAAGAATCTGCTGGAGGGATCAGGAGACCTGTTTCACCATTTATAACTACATCTTCTACACCCCCTGCTCTTGTAGCCACGCAAGGCTTTCCACTTGCCATGGCTTCCAAAAGCACAATTCCAAATCCTTCCATCAACGAAGGTAAGACCACCAGGTCCGAAGCTGCATAAAATTTCGGTAAATCTTCTTCTGATATACGCCCGACCGGAACAATTTTTTCGGGATAATTACGTTTAAATGCCTGTATATATTTTTTCAGTAGCCCTTCGCCAACTATCACCAGTTTTGCTACTATATCTTCCTCATTAATTCTCGAAAAACTTCTGAGGAGATATTCAATCCCTTTATTGTAATCAAGCCTCCCTACAAAAAGGACTACACGATCTTTATCTGCGAGATTCAATTTTTTCCTTATCTCATATCCATCCACTTCTGGATGGAATTTATTCGTGTCAACTGCATCAGGTATCACTTCTATTTTATCCTGTGGAACGCGGAATTCAGTAATATAACTTTGCGCAGTATAATTGCTGACGGCTATTAGTTTATCTGCATTATTGCAGGTCTTTTTTGACATCTTTTCAAAGTGGTGTAATACTACACGCCTGAAGTAATAATTAGGATAATCAATAGGTGTTCCTGCCTTAATAATTCTATGTTCTGCACTCCATGGGTGATGGAGCGTTGCAATAATTGGTATGTTAATTTTTTCTTTTGATAGGGTGATTTTATAAAAATCGTAGGTAAAATGAAGAATATCAATTTCCTGATGGCTCTTATATATCTCTTCGATTTTTTTTACCGCTTTAAGATTAAAAGAGAACAATTTCAGCCCAGGTTTCTTGATTGTGATGAGGCGTATTATCTCAAAATTTTCTACCATGCTTTCCATCCGCCCCCTTGTGTCAGCCGTTATTACACGTACATTATGACCTAAATCTGAGAGCGCTTTTGCTAAACCGTATGTATACATCCCTTCGCCACCAAACATTGGAGGGAATTCGTATGAGATTAGAGAAATATTCATTTTGGTCATGTAGGTAAGTTATATATTGTTACCTAATAAGTGTATAAGCATGTTAAATATTTTAATGATAACTCCGAACATAAGATGCGGCATTGATATTTATACCGAAAACCTAGTTCGAGAACTAAAAAAAAAGGCTAAAATAAGCATTAACAGTGTACCACTGAAGCCAGGGTTTTTTAGATTTTATGTTTTGGGGGATATAATTAAAAAAAAATCTGACATTGTACATATACAGCATGAAATAATGACTTTTGATCGTTTTCTTGGTTTAACAGCGATTCTTATATTCCTTTACACATTTCTTACGAGGAGAAAGACAATAACAACATTCCACACGGTAAAATCTATTGCCAACTTTGAAACTGAAATTGCAAGCCAATACAGAAAAAATCGTTTTCTAATGTTCCTTGCAAAACACTTTATAAAATATTCATTTACGCTTGTAAGTTTCTTTTCCGACCAGATAATCGTGCTGACAAAGAATGCCAGAGATGTGCTGGAAAAAGAATATGAAATTAGGAATGCTGTTTACATACCCCACGGTTTTTTCAATCCTACGAAGGTCAATGAAAAGGAATTATACAAATTCAGAGCGTCTTTGGGAATCGGACCCAATGATAAAGTGATATTGTTGTTCGGTTTTGCATACGAATTTAAGGGCTACCACCATGTCATAAAGTCCTTACCAAGTTTTTTGAAAAACCATCCTGAAACAAAACTTGTAATAACAGGAAGTGTATCTCAAACAGACCCGAAACAATGTGAGAATTATTTATCTATATTGAAAAAGATGGCTAAAAGTTTAAATCTAGAACATAATGTGATTTTCACCAATTATATACCCGATGAGGAAGTTCCAACCCTGATTACGAGTTCAGATGTAGTAATCTTTCCTTACGATCCCACGCAGTCAGCAAGCGGAACTGTTTCGACAGTGCTACCTTATAAAAAGCCAATAATAGTTTCAAACACACCTGCCTTTGATTTCTTAGAGAATGGAGTGGATTGTATCAAGGTAAACGTAAAAGAAGAGAAAGAGCTTGCAAGTAGTATTGGTCTTTTGTTTGATAATCCTGTTGTATCGAATAGACTGAGAAAAAATATTGAGAGAAAAGTAAGAGATATGTCCATAGAGAATGTAGCAGAGGAACATATGCATATATATAAATGCTTAGTTCATAGGGGTTTGGGGCAAAAATTGGATAAAGATTTATAGCAGAGATTTAGATCGAGAACTACTACTCAACGAGCCTGAAGACGCATAGAAAGAAGCAGCTCAGGTCTGACAGAGGAATCGAGAACCTGATGAAGCTATCGGCAATGAAAAGGGCTGGGCTGCTGGGTAGATGTTAAAGCGACACTGCTGGAAGCGTTTTTGATGTTCGTTCCTTTTCTGAAGCCTGGGTAAAGTTTATCTGACAAATCAAGCTTTGGATAAACACGGATTAGCGGCAGCTGTCGCCCTTTTATCTCCAAATGGGTCATTTTTGAGGGTTTAGTAGTGTTTTATGTGTCTAGTGGGGGAATTGTGAGAGAATATGGTGGAAATCGAAGATAAATTCCAGTTTAGGATCTTTAGTGCATGGAAAAGTGGTGAACTCAAATGGTACGGTGGATAAGAAGTTTGGAAATCACTGGATTTTTGGACTGTGCCGATTGGAGTAACTTGTATTATTTCAAAATTCTCTACCAGGCTTTCCATCCGCCCTTCTATCAGCCGTTATGAGAGCGCTTTTGCCAAACCATAAGTATACCCCCCTTCGCCTCCGGTCATTGGAGGGAATTCGTATGAGATTAGATATATATCCATATCAAACACAAAGTTTTATTTTAATCGGAACGAGAAAAATAGAGGTGGAAAAGATGTGGAAAAAGAGCGGATCTGTGATAATGATGACAATGATATTGATAGCAATTATATTATTTTCTTTTTCTTCATATAGTAAAGCGGAAGACCGTAGCACGACAAATCTTTCTGGGAAAATAGACCAGCATCTATTTTATAGCAGCATTCCAAGGCAAATGACCGTAGGAGAATCTTACGAGATTATGGTGTTTGTGAGAAATACAGGGGAAAAGGAGGAATATTGCATGGTAACTCTTGTTGCACCCGGTGAATTCATCTATCCACAATATAGTATCGAAATGGTGATGTTGAGTAGCGGTGAATCTCGAAGGTACAAGTTTCTTATAACCCCTATAAAAGCACACATCGGAGAGATAAACATTACAGCAAAATTGTTTTCTGTTTCACCCACAGAAAACATCGAGTTAGATAGTGTATTTGCCCCTGTTTTTTTGATCGAACAAGCTTTTCCCACTGCGGACATCATAACAGCCAGTGTCAGTGTTATAGGGATACTCATTATGATATTAACAATTTTTTATGTTTTTCGTTCGTAAAGTAACACATTGTCTTCGTTTGAAATCAAATTGTAATTTTCTCGTATTATTATCTCGTCATATTTATCGGCATAAGCTGAATGGTAATAAATTGGAGTAATTATAAATCTTGGTTTTACAATGTCTAACATCTCTAAGTCAACGCCTCTTTTAATACGGTGCCGGAATACAATTTTATAGAGAGGAAATATACGAATATTACGCTGCCCTGCGTCAAAATCATATTTGGCAAGATAATAATTAACTAAAGGGATCATTGTTTTATCGGTAGTTATTGAATCTCCGGGTTGTATATTCGCCTTAATTTTTATTATTTGCGATTCGTAACCAACAAAAACTGATTCATTATGTGGCGAGACAATACTAATGAATATTGAAGAAAAAATAAATATGCATGTAAAAAGCAAAAATAAAATCCGAAAAATATCAGCAGAAGAAGTGGAATTTGATTTTAACCTGATTTTGATTTTTTCTACAAAGTCAACACTCATGCTCGAAAGCATGATAAGAAATGCTGGAAATGCCCATAAGAGGTAATATTGAAATCTTTGTTTGTAAAGTGCTACAAAGATATTGAATACAATGAAAAAAATAAACAGCAAACTTGCGTTATTTTTTCCTTTAAATGTAAGATATAAGAAATATAAGAGTGTAGATATAAGTAGAAACGATGCTGCTAACTGATAGGCAGGAAGCCATGAAATTGAGGCAGTTACTGGATTGTTTGCATCTATCATCATGTCAATATAGTTATTGAACCCATGAATTATTAAGTCCACAAACGAAAAACTTTTGTAGCCGGCATAAGCCCCTCCTTTAAATTTACCGAACAGAAAATAAAGAAAGGGGTCTACACGGTGTATATACAAATCGAGGAGAACAGGTAAAAAAACGAGAAAGGATACTAAAAACATAGTTAAAACCCTCTTTTCCATTAGTTCTCTCAGTCCAAACATAAATTTCCAGTTTTTCTTTGCCCATAATATAAAAAGGATTACAACTGGATAGAGAAGGAGACCTATATATTTTGTATCATTGGCAAGCCCTAAAAAAATACCAGCAGCAATCGCATACCTGAGTTTTTCTTCGTTATGTGCTTTCCAGAAGAAGTAAAGAGCTAAGAAAATAAAAAATATTATTGTGGATTCAAGCATTATTATTTTACCATAGAGGATATGATAGCTACAGAAGCAAAGAAGAATTGCAGATATGACACCTACTTTCCTATTAAACAGTTCCTTCCCCATAAAATATACGACCACAACACTCATACTGCTAAACAGTATTGGCACTATTCTTAGCACTTCTAAACTACCTCCAAAGAGGTAGGTGAGTATCGCTAACAGATAAGGTACGAGAGGGGGTTGCGTCAGCATAAATTCAGTAGGCCAACACCAGTTATGAGCGAGAATAGAGAATGAATAAAAGGAATAAGTTAACTCATCAGGATAAACCGACAGTCCTGTGTAGTTAGATACACGCAGAAGTATAGACAATACAAATAGAACGGAGACAATGACAAAGTCAATAATCCTCTTTTTTTTAACGTTTTCCGGTGTCATAAGATAACCTGATGAATACCATCTCTTATACCTTTGCAATAGCTTATTAATAATTTTAAATTTTTGTAATAAAATGATGCAACAACTATGATTGGAAAGTCAACGAAGAAAGTCCATGTGAGAAAAGAGATAAAATCCGCTTTTGTGGCATGCTTCCTCATAAACAGGAATCTATTTCTTCCGCTGTAATATAAAAAAAATTCGTTCAGTTTATCTGTAGTGGCGTGATATGCATGTGCCGATGTGACAATAACTATTTTATATCCTGCTTTACGCACCCTCATGCACCAGTCACTATCCTCATAATATATATAATATTTTTCGTCAAATCCTCCTATTTCCTCAATCACGTGTCGTTTTGTCAAAAGAGCACAGCTTGGGAGATAATCAACCTCTGCTTTTCTGTTGAATTGGCAATTCCTGCATTTATCCCTGCCTAAATGATAGCACATCCCCCTCCTCATATATATGACGCCGCCAGCACACCATATTTTTTTTCGATCCCCATCATAATAACATTTTGGTCCAACAGCCCCTATATGTTCATTCTGAATTTGGTCTACGAGTATTTTTAATGCATTTTTCTCGAGGCGCACATCAGAATCAAGGAAGAATATGAGATTACCTTTCGATTTTCTTATCCCTAAATTTCTTGCAGCAGCAGCTCCTCCCCGCTCTTGTTTGAGGTATAGAAAATTGGAAGGTGCCAGTTCAGATTTCTTTAATTTTTGCACCATCTCTTCAGTCCCATCGGTAGAACCGTCATCAATAACAACAATTTCATATTTATCTTTAGGGTAAGTTTGGTCAAATAACGATTCTATTGTCTTTTTCAATGAATCCCTTTGGTTATGTGTGGGGATTACCACACCTACACATTCATTTCCTTTCATTTACACTGTTTACTTACCTCGCTCATGAATAATCAATAATCACCCCATATATAAGTTGCCAAAAAGTTAAGATATTACTGAAGAGGGGGAACTGTATTTAAATAGAAAAATATATTGTCTTAAAATTAAAAAAGTAACTAAAGATGAACAAAAAAATCTTGATAAGCTTGTTGGTGATTGGAATCATTTTTGTTAGTATAGGCATACACAAAGTTCAAAAACGAAGTGAGATGGAGCAAAGGATAGAAACGCTGACACCTACACCTACATCTGCACCTCTACCAAGGTCATCCCTAGAACTTCAAGGTAATTGGACAGTGGATGACTACATAGAAAACAGCCTTCCACTTGTACTATCATCAGTATTATCAGAACAACATCTAAAACCAGAGAATATTAATGAAACTACCTTGGGTGTGATAGATAAAAAGTTATCCGAAGCACAAATTTTTCTACGTAATAAAGAGAAGGAAACTACCAATCCAGAGGCTAAAAATTTACTAAATCGTATAATGAATGAAATAGAGCTGACTATAGAGGATATATCCAGTATAAAAGGGAAGGATGAAATCACCCAGCAGGATAAAGAAATTATAATTTCTCATTTGAAAAAGATTAGAAGTTATCTCATACAAGGGCTTCGAATACAATACGAAAATTGGACAAAGAAGGAGGAATGGAAATATGACGAATTTATTGAGAATTACAAACCAAAAGAGTATCATCCGATGAAGTTCAGTGTAACCGCTATTACAGCGTCTTACTGGGGACCCGCTTGGAATCCAACTGAAGAAATATTTGAGGAGATTGATTTGCTAAGTGAGTTACCCGTAGATGGAATAAAATTCTATTTGATGTTTGATGTGTGGCAGCAGGAAGAAGATGTAGTGGATGTTATTGTTAAGGAGATAAGAGATAATGGAAAGGATGTTTGGATAAACTTTCCTGGTGGAGAAACTTGGCGTGAAAACCCTTATTCCTGGAGTGATTTCAAAAAGGTTTATCTTGAAAATCTTGAACGTGCTGTAAGGAAATATCAGCCTGAGTATGTGGGTGTGGCGAATGAGGGGCCTGGCTTCCTCGCAGCGATGGTTAAAGTGGAAGTGTCTGAAGAAGACTGGGTCAGCTTTGCAGAAGAATGCGCAGAAGTGGTGAAATCAATTAAACCAGATTGTTTTGTGCTCGTAAATACAGTTCCATATCCTGAGGGCGATAAATTTTTTGAACTGCTAATGAATCATGACAATGGGATAGATGCTATCGGCATAGACCCATACAGTTTAAAAGAGTTGGAGGATAGAGGAGAGTATGCCTTAGCACATTGGACTAACGAAGACAAAGAACTCTGGATTACTGAGACGTGGTGTACCTGGGATGGAAGCTATCCCGATCATCTATGCGATAAATATATAGTGGCATCAACATATTACGCTCAAACAAAAGGTTTTAATGGCTTTAATATTTTTTATGGTCAAAATCTGCACACGCGGAATTTTAGAATTATAAAAGAATCGGATAAGACGCCAGCATTCTATGCTTATAAAGAAGTCATAGAAGAGGTACGGGACTAATTCACAGAAAAATCACTTTATACTTTATACTCCCCCATAACCATCCTAATTTAAGTCCGAACATCTTAAGAGAATATAAAATCGGTGTTGCAATGTAAAGTTGTCTTTCTTCACCACCATACTGATATGCAGTGAGAATTCTCCATGGGAGGCGTATCATCAGATTGTAAGGTATTGAAAGACCTGCTAAAATATCTATTGCATATCTCTTAGTGAATAGCGCCTTATGTACCTTGAATAACTTCGCATGTTCATCTCCATATCCGAAGAACTGTTTGAATAATGCATAAGGAGTAGTTCTATGTTTATGATAAATGAGCGCTTTTGGTGCGTATACAATCCTATAACCTTTTAATAATACCCTCCATGCTAAGTCCACATCTCCGCCTATAAGGAAAGAATCATCAAAGAGCCCTATTTCATTTAATATCCCCTTCTTATATGCTGCATTCGCAGTTGCTATAAATGGCATTTTTAAACCGCGAAATTTGGAATTTAAAAAACTTTTTTGAGATAAGATACCACTTTTGTCTGAATATCGCTCTACGAGAGTTTTTGGATTATAAGAAAGGATTTCTCCACCTACACCGGCAATGGTTGCACCTTTAAAGTTTTTTATCAGTTGCCGTAGCCACCCTTTATCAGCAATGCAATCGGCATCTGTAAATGCCACTATTTCTCCTTTTGCATTCTTGATGCCGAGATTTCGAGCGGCATATGGACCCTGTTTCTTCTCATGCAATAATCTTACGGGATATTTTTTCACAATTTCCACTGTGTTATCGGCTGAGTTATTATCAACGACAATTATCTCATATTTCTCTTTCGGATATTCAAGATTCAAGAGCGATTTTATGCATTCTTCTATGGTGCGCTCACCATTATATACGGGCACGACGACGGAAACATATTTAGACAACAGGAATCACTATATATGATTTCACTTTTTTTGTATTAAAACTTTTCTTAGAAAAAGCTCCTTAGAAGTTTCATAGCAAGGGTTAATTATAGAAATATCACTCTATATTTTATACTCCCCCTTATTTCCCCTAATTTAAATGCAAGTATTTTAAAAGCATTGAGAATAGGCGTTGCGAGATAATCATATCTTTCTTTACCGCTATACTGATATATAGTGAGAATTCTCCAAGGAAGGCGTATCATTAGATTACAAACTATTCGAAAATATTCAAAATTTGGAATCATATCTATTGCATATTTCTTACTGAATATCGCGTTATGTTTCTTAAATAATTTTGGTTGCCCTTCTCCATACCTGAAAAATTGTCTAAATAGCCCATATAGAGTCGTCCTGTGCCTGTGATAAATGATTGCCTTTGGTTCGTATACAATTCTATAATCTTTAAATGTTATCCTCCATGAGAGGTCCACATCTCCGCCGGAAGTAAAAGAATCATCGAAAAGCCCTATCACATTTAATATCCCCTTTTTATATGCTGCATTAGCAGTAGCTATAAAAGGCATTTTCAAATTTGCCAATTTGAACTCAAAAAAACTCTTCTGCGATAGGATATTACTTTTAACTGAGTAGCGCTCTATGATATTTTCAGGAGGATAAGCGAGGATTTCACCACCCACACCAGCTGTGGTTTTCTCTTCAAAGTTTTTTACCAACTGTTTTAACCACCCCTTATCTGCGATGCAATCGGCGTCTGTAAATGCCACTATTTCTCCTTTTGTATTCTTGATGCCGAGATTTCGAGCGGCATACGAACTTTGTTTGCCCTCATACAATAATCTCACGGGATATTTTTTCGCGATTTCTATCGAATTATCAGTTGAGTTGTTATCAACGACAATTATCTCATATTTCTCTTTCGGATATTCAAGATCCAAGAGCGATTTTATGCATTCTTCTATGGTGCGCTCACCATTATATACCGGCACGACGATGGAAACATATTTAAACAACGGAAATCACCAGATATAATTTTAATTTTCTATCTATTTAACTTTAACGTTTAGCGAAAAGAGAAAACTTTCATGTGAATATTCCTTTTTCCCATTTTCAATCCTTGATCTTGATTGTAGACTTCAATAATGATATTTCCTCTTTTGTTATGCAGTTAAATTTGACTAAAAGTAAAATATAAAATGTGAAGGATAACATAGTCAACAAAACTAAGGGTATGAAATCGAAAATTATTAAGATGAAACATAATAAAATATTCAATGATGTTAATTTTAATATTGTCGTCACGAACAACTTCTTGATTAAATTGGTGTAGATATAATAAAAACATATTATAGCCCCAAGAACTTCCGTAAACACTGTCGCTATGCTTGCACCAACGTAACTGTACTGCGGTATTAATAAATAATTTAAAACTATGTTTACCAGAGCCATTATACCAGCGATATATGCTATTATTCTCTCTTTGCCCATTGAGATGATCAAATGACCGAAAAGGATATTCATAAAAAGAAATACTACCGACCAAATTAATATGGATAAAGCGAAAGAAGAGGGCAAAAATTCGCTGCCATAAATTAGATGTATTATTTCTTCGGAATACAAAGCAGTAATAACGGCAATTGGAAGAGCAATCATGAGCGTCAGTCTGAAACCCTTCTCATATACTATTTCTAAAGACTCCCTCGAACTTTTAGAATATCTTGACATCAAAGGGAAAATAGACATCATAATTGCTGTTGGGATTATTTCCAAAGCGGCTATTAACGTATATGCCGCGGAATAATAACCGACAGCAGCGTATGTTTTCATCAAAGAGAGCATCAGCATATCTATTTTATAATAAATAGCCCTGAAAATTAAAGCCACTCCAGTAAGAATTGATGCCCCTAATATCTTTTTCGCATAAACAAAATTGAATTCAAATTTGGGATTAACGAACCTTTTGGAAAGAAAGAACGTTGTGAGGAGATTGGAAATATTTGAGATCACAAGTGCTCCTAGTATATGAATGAGATTTCCTTTAAGGAATATAATGGATAATATTAAGATGGCAGAAATAATCGCTTCGACAAAATTCGCTAATGCCGAATATTCCATCCTCAGGTGTGCCTCAAAAACAGATGCATAAGTCACCCTAATTGATGTGAATAATAATGTAATAGACATAATATAGACCAGAATTTTTGTGTCAAAAGGATAGTTTAACAGGTTTATAATTATTAATGAGAGAATTATTGCCGCTATTGATAACAACAGCCTGATGCTTAACGCGTTTCCAATTATTTTCTCTTGTATCGTTTTATCTTTGGATATTTCTCTTACCACAATCTTATTTATACCAAGTAATGTTAAAACACTAAAGAAAAAGAGATAGGCGAACACAAAAGAATATTTTCCGAAATCGCTACTGCCAAGGTATCTCGCAAGATATATTAGAACGATAAAATTCAATACTTTGTTCGCTGCATTGCCTACAAGAATAACGCCTGTGTTCCTTATAACTCTTTCTGCAATATTCATTCGGTCACACTTTTCACATTTCCAAAGGTAATTCATTCAAATACATCTTTCAAGAACATAAAAAGATATATACAGAATCATTTGTCTCGAGGATGTTTAGGGGTTAGCTTTATATTACATCATTAAAGTATAGTTAGGTGAAAAGATGGCGAAGGAAAAGATAAGTATAATCGGCTCTGGCTGGGTGGGTACGGCTGTTGGGAAAGGTTTTGCAGAGATGGGCAAAGAGGTGATATTCAACGATATCGTAGACAAAGACCTGCCAAACTTTACTAAGGATACGAATTACGCAATTGAAAACTCGGATATCGCTTTCATCTGCGTCCCAACGCCGACGGAGATTGATGAAATTGATCTGAGCTATATAGAAGAAGCATCGAAAAATATAGGAAAGGCATTGGCAAACAAAGATGATTACCATCTTGTAGTGGTGAAGAGCACAGTGACCCCAACAACGACAGAGAAAATAATAATTCCAATATTAGAGAAAAATTCGGGAAAAAGAGCAGGAGAAATAGGAGTTTGCATGAATCCAGAGTTTTTAACGGAAATAGAAGGCTCGTGGACCGAAGACAAAGGCTACAAAAAGGATTTCTTTACCGAGGACCGAATTGTCATCGGCGGATACGATAGTAGATCAGGTGATGTTTTGGAAGAGATTTACAAACCACTAAATAAACCAATTTTCCGAACGGATTTAAAAACAGCGGAGATGATAAAATATGTGTCGAATTGCATGCTTGCAACAAAGATTTCCTATTGGAACGAGATTTTTCTTATCTGCAAAAAATTAGATATAGATTCGCGGAAAGTGGCGGACATTGTTGCTTTGGACCCGCGCATTGGTAAGTATGGAACAATACATAGGATGGCGTTCGGTGGTAAGTGCTTACCGAAAGATTTGAAAGCTTTTGTATCTTTTGCCGAGAAATGTAAAGAGCCGAGGCTTTTGAAAGCTGTTGATGATATAAACGAGGAGATGAAAAAAGAATATGGTGTAAGGGAATGATAAGGAAAGCGGTGATACCTGCAGCGGGATTAGGAACAAGATTTCTGCCTGCTACGAAAGCACAGCCGAAGGAGATGCTGCCAGTTGTTGATAAGCCAGTTATACAATGGGTTGCGGAAGAAGCGATTGCAACAGGGATAAAGGATATTCTTATTATAACAGGAAAGGGGAAAAGGGCAATAGAAGATCATTTCGGGAAGAGTGAAATGGAAAACGAGTTTTTAGACGAAATAGATGACATGATGAGTTCTGTAAACCTTCTTTATACAAGGCAGCGAGAGCCACGAGGACTGGGTGATGCTGTTTATCACGCAAAAAGCTTTGTAGGAGAAGAGGCTTTTGTTCTGCTTTTGGGTGATACCATAACCATTCCGGGATGTACAAAGGAAATAATAAAGAAATACGATGAATTTAAGACTTCGATTATTGCAGTTGAGGAAGTTCCAAAGGAAAAAATAAGCAGCTATGGGATAATAAAGGGAAAAGGGGTTGAAGAGGATATTCACCTCGTTGAAGATTTAGTGGAGAAACCTTCTCCCAAAGAAGCTCCATCAAACTTAGGAATCTTAGGTAGATATATTTTGACCCCAGCGATATTTGATGCACTTGAGAGGACTCCTCCAGGGAAAGGAAAAGAGATTCAACTTACTGACGCACTGTGTAACTTAGAAGAAAAGAAATATGCGTATGTTTATAGAGGGAGAAGATACGATATAGGGAACAAGCTTGATTGGATAAAAGCGAATATTGAACTTTATTTAGCGGATAAAAGGTTTAAGTATGCACTTAAAAATTTCTTGCACTCGGTAATAAAAGATGAAGATGAAGAAGGAAGAGATTGAAGTAATCAGAAGAAATCTTGGAGGTATAAGAAAAAGCATTGAAGACAAGAATGTTTTAGTTACAGGAGGAGCAGGCTTTTTAGGCTCTTGGATTTGTGAAGTGCTTATTGCGCAGGGAGCGAAAGTAATTTGTTTGGATAACCTTGTTAGTGGATTAAAATTTAATATATTGCATTTGATGGATGAAGATAATTTCAAGTTCGTACAGCACGACATAACACAGCCAATATTTTTTGATGAAACGATAGATGTGGTTATGCATCTTGCAAGCAGAGCTTCCCCTTTTGAGTTTGAAAAATTCCCTATTCAGATTCTAAAGGCAAATACCCTTGGAATCTGGGTGACTTTAGGAATAGCGAAGAAACATAAGGCAAGATTTTTATATACTTCTACTTCAGAGGTATATGGCTCTGCTGCGGAAATACCTACTTCCGAGGTATACAGAGGTAATGTGAACCCAGTTGGACCAAGAAGCTGCTATGATGAGGCAAAGAGGTGTGGGGAATCTTTTGTAATTGCATATAAAATGCAGCACGATTTGGACGTTAGGATTGCACGAATTTTTAACACGTATGGACCGAGGATGAGGGCTGAAGGTGTATATGGTAGGGTAGTGCCTCGCTTTGTAGAGCAAGCTTTGAGTAATAAACCACTGACGGTCTTTGGGGATGGAAGCCAAACAAGAAGTTTCTGTTACGTGAAAGATCAAATTGAGGGGTTGTTGAGACTTGTTTTTATAGAGGAGGCGGAAGGAGAGGTTGTGAACATGGGAGGCGACGAGGAAATAAAAATTATAATGCTTGCAAATATGATAAAGCGGCTAACAAATTCTACATCGGAAATTGTTTTTAAAGAGTTGCCCGAAGATGATCCTACGAGGAGGAAGCCAGACATAAGCAAGGCTAAAAAGCTTTTGGACTGGAAACCCAAAGTGAAGTTAGAAGAAGGACTGAAGAGGACAATAGAATGGTTTGAGGTGGGGCGGTAGTGCTTGACAATCGTGAACTCCAAGCTTTCGATAGGGATGTAAATCGATTCAGGGATAATTAGAAGAGATAGTGTATGGATTCCAACTCATTATGGTTGTTATAGGATTCCCCCTCCGAGTTCCGAACACCCATCTGCTCTAACAACCTTCTTCCGCTCATGACCTTTCGAAATCCACAAATAATCCTTTAACACTATCGCTAATCCGTTTGCTCGACACCTTTTAAAAAGGGAGCCATTACCTTTGTCTTTTTCTTTGTCATATTCTTCTTTTTAAGAAAGGGTTTATTGAAACAACCGAGCGATTAATTCCGCTACCTTATCATAAATTTTTTTTATCCCCCTTTGACCTTCCTCGCTTTCTTCATATCGCGAGAAGCAAAAGGTAAAAGGGATTAACACTACAAACAAATAGCCAAAGTATTTCTCCATATCAGATGTCGTTATATTGTGCATACTTCCAACCATATTGGAAATAAAGACTTCCAAAGAATAGAGAGCTAAAATTGCAGTGATGTTCCACAAGTAGAAACGTCTTCTGGATGAGAAAGAGGTGTAAAATATGAGGATGGGTGGTGCAATGAAGAAAACAAGTTTGGAGAGAGAAAAAGCAAGGCTGCCAAAACGAATAGAATTACCAAGGCGAGAATAAAGTATTTCCTCTATGGATGATTCTATGGCGCCAACCTGTTTAACATCACCGACAATAATGACATCGAACTTTTTGTCAAAGAATTGATACGCATGCCAGTCAACATACCACTCGATTATCTTGTCAGTAATCTCTATCACATGGCCTTTATAGAGTGGATGCAAAGGTCTTTCGATTATGACGATGTTTTTTTTGCCGGTGACGCAATCCTCCACCAAAAGAATGGTGCATTCCTCATTAAACGTTGCAACATCTTGAATATCTTCTGGAAGAGATTGAACGGGGACGATTTTCAAATCATTAACAACCCCTGCATGAACTTCGTTCAGGTTTGTATGGACGATATAAGGAGTTAAGAGCAAGAAATAGCATAAAAATATCGTAAACACTGCTAATATCACTTTTTTTTGCTTCATTTTTTACTCATCCTTTTTGGATAACTGCTTATTTCTCTTTTTTAAAGCGCACTGTTATGATAACATAAACTATGATAGACAACACAACTAGTACGATAATAGCATAAATATACTCAGTTGGTATGAATGATTCAACAGCAAAGATGCTTAATTCGTATATCTTTGAATCAGAGTAGCTCATTCCAAACTTATCCTCGTATGAAATACTTATCTTCAGTCCATGTTTTCCTATCCCAGCTTCTTCATCAATGGAAATGCCAAAAGTTGTGGTTTGAGATTCTCCAGGTGCTATTTCACCGATAAATTGGTGCTCTTCCGTTAGTATATTATCTGCACCTGATATTCTTATCTTAGCATCTTCTGCACTTTCCGTGCCGATATTTATCACTCTTATCATAAATAGCCCTTCGGTGTCGGTAGTCAATTTACTGGGTTCGAGGATGATTTCCTGTATGAAAATCCTTGGCTCCCCTTTTACCGCAATGCCAATGGTGGTGTTTCTCACGTGAGAGCCGAATTCATCTGTGTATTTCAAGATAAGCGGTATTTCATAATAAGAGCTCGGCGCGGTACTATCTACGGCGATATTGAAGTGTGCAGTTGCGGTCTCGTCAGGTTTTAGTTCGTTTATATATTCATTCAAGTCGGAATCAAGGGGAGAGAAAGGATATTTTGCATATAATCCCGCATTAAGCAGGCTAATTGTAGAGTAGCCGATATTTTTAAATTTAATTTCCAGAGAGGCTTTTGTTCCGGGTTCTATTTCAGCAGGAACAGTTGTGACATCAAGAATGTCAATTTCGGCTTCTTTTGACTGACCACTCACCCTAATACCAAAATATAATATTTCCTCTTTGATACCAAGATATAATGTTTCGCTGTTGATTTTGACTATTTCCCCCTCTTCCCCCAGCTTATCACTCCATATAACCCGCATTGGTATATGATAAACGGTTGCTTTTGCGTCTTTATCTATATAAAAGTCGTATTGGACTGTTACTTCTCTATCTATGCCAACAGAATGAGTCGTATAACCAACACTCTTTTTTGCCTTTCCTATAACTTTTACCGGGCTTTTATCGTCCACAAGTATCTCAGTTGCAACATGGTATGCGGAATGAGTGCCGATATTTTTTATTGTTATGCTCACGGTAGAGACTTCGGATGGGTGTAAATTTTCTGGATAGATATTAGTGATGCAGAATTTGTTGGTACCTTTGTCTTCTTCTGCTATACCGACTGTAATGACTATGGACAACAGTAACAAGAGGATCATCAAAATATAAAACACTCGTTTCATTTGAACCATAATCTTCGTTCTCAACTTCTTCCCCCTCAGAGTTGCGCCAGTCATAACAAATTTTATACGAAAATTGTATATAAAGACCTATAATATTTGAGATATAAATAGCTTATCGTTGATTTGATTAATAATATCCGGTTTGAGAGGTAAAACGGTGAAGAAAAGATAATTTTTATAAATCCTCCTTCTGATGTTGCTTATCCTCATAAGTGAGGTAGGGTAGCAGGTAGATATGCAAAAGAAAACGATAAAGAATACAACACAAGAAGAACACCACATGGTACATCCGCAACTCACGTCATTCAATCTCCATCTGAATCATCTGCTTCTTTTGAGCCTTTTGAATTTTATACAGATGATAGAGGATGTTAAGAACCCCCCCGAATATGGTGGTTGGATAGAACAGGCAAATGACTGGATTGTTGATTCTCTTTATGTGTTTTTGAGGGCTTTTCTTCACAATCATCTAACTGAAATAATTTTTCCCTCCCTTATGGAAGAGTTGTAAAGGCTTGTGCTATATTATAACGCCCGCACCTATCAAATGCCATCTTGCACCTATCTTCCTCCCAATCGCCACTCGAGAGCCTTCTTCTGCACATATAGGTCTGCTCAATTTTACATCAATGGTTTCCTTTGTCACCCTTCTCACCTCGCCCATTGTGGTTGCAGTTCCTACGCTCAGCATTATACTCTCGCCCACTTTTATCGCTGGTATCTCTACTTCTTTTGCCACGCCAACAACGCGCTCCAATAAGTGAAATTGGATACTGAGTTCGTTCCAAGTTGGTGGCAAAGAGTTAAGCATCCCTACACACTGCCCCACTAAAGAGTCCTCTATTGTCATGCTTGGATCCAATTTTGTGCCAACACCTATTAGTCCACCGGGGGTCACCTCCTTTAATCTCTCACCCCCTGCCATTATTGACGTTATCTCCGTTTCTATTGGCATCCATTTCTCTTTGCCTCCTGTTGTCACCATGCGACCCGGTCTTATCTCTAACTTATCACCCTCTCTTAGCCTTCCCTGGAGCAAAGAACCGCCGATTACCCCTCCTCTCATCTTTTCTATGGGTGTTCCAGGTTTGTTCACGTCGAAGGAGCGTGCAATATACATAATTGGAGATTCATCCGCGGAACGTGACGGTGTGGGTATTGTTTTTTCTATGCTCTGTATCAATACGTCCAGATTCGCGGATTGCTGGGCCGAGATAGGCACAATAGGTGATTGTTCCGCAATCGTTCCCTTGACGAAATCTTTTATTTGCAAATGATGCTTTATTGTCTCCTCCCTCGAAACAAGGTCTATTTTGTTCTGTGCGATTACAATTTTATTGATGCCAACTATGCTCAGCGCCATCAAATGCTCTTTTGTCTGAGGCTGTGGGCAGGGTTCGGAAGCCGCGATAAGAAGAACAGCTCCGTCCATTATCGCAGCACCGCTCAGCATCGTCGCCATTAACGCTTCATGCCCCGGGGAATCAACAAATGAAACAGTTCGCAACTCTTCGGTCTTTGAGCCACAGTGTTTGCAGATTTCTTCTACGGTGTAACAATCCGGCTCTTCACAAACGGGACACTTTCTGAAGGTAGCGTCTGCATAGCCAAGCCTTATAGAGATGCCTCTCTTTATCTCCTCGCTGTGTCTGTCTGCCCACTCGCCGGACAATGCACTCACTAAGGTTGTTTTCCCGTGATCTACGTGTCCTACCATTCCTATGTTCACAGAAGGCTTCTTCGTTTTGTTTACCTCCACTCTTGTTAGCTGTTTTTTAATTTATTATTCTTTGATAAACCTTTTTGCAAGCAAAAAGCTTTATCCAAAAAATTTAAATTCTTTGATCAAACTTTCTTTCTAAGAAAGTTTGTTGGTAAAGCTTTCTTTTTTAAAGAAAGGTTCAGGGGTGAAGAGAGTGGAATTTGAGTTAAAAGAGGAAGAGAAGGCGTTTCGGAGCATAGTGAGGCTGTTCGCAGAGGAAGAGGTGTTGCCAAAAGCGGCAGAAATAGACAGAAAAGGAAAGTTTCCTTCGGATATAGCGCGGAGAATGGCGGAGCTCAAACTTTCTGGGGTGCCTTTTCCGAGGAAATACGGCGGTGCTGGTGCAACGCTGATGAGCTACGCAGTCATGGTAGAGGAGCTTTCAAGGGCAAGTGCAAGCATTGGATTCTTAAGTGCTGCCGGACTTATCACCATGTTTCCTCTCTACTATGCCGGTTCAGAGGAGCAGAAGGAGGAATATCTTAGACCTTTGTGCGAGGGTAAGAAATTAGGAGCTTTTGCTTTAACAGAGCCTTCCGCGGGCTCCGACCCTGTTTCTATTGAAACAACCGCTACTAAGCGAGGCGATGAATATGTGCTGAATGGGAGAAAGGCATTAATTACAAATGCCGCCGTTGCTGACACCTACGTGGTTTTTGCATACACGGATAAGAGCAAAAAGAGGGGAGGGATAAGTGCTTTTATCGTGGAAAAGGGGACAAAAGGTTTTTCATTTGCTAAAATAGAAGATGTGATGGGTATGCGTGGTTGTGTTGTCGGAGGGTTGGTGTTCAGAGATTGTAGAATTCCAGAGGAGAACAGGCTTGGCAGTGAGGGTGATGGATTTGGAATAGCCATGGCTACCCTGGACAGGGATAGAATAGCGATGGGCTGCATTGGTGTCGGTATTGCTCAAGCTTGTCTGGATGAATCTAAAAGGCATGCAAAAGAGCGGAAACAGTTTTCTCAACCTATTGCCAATTTCCAAGCTGTCCAATTCATGCTTGCGAACATGGCTATGGAAGTAGAAGCTGCGAGATTGCTCACATACAAAGCTGCTTATCTTGCGGATAAAGAGGAGAACTTCACGAAAGAAGCTTCAATGGCTAAGCTTTATGCCTCTGAAGTTGCGCTAAGAGCTGCTATAAATGCGGTGCAAATACACGGTGGTTATGGCTGCACGAAGGAATGCCCT
>Ga0209636_10001756_pt1 | contig 21928 bp, 22 predicted proteins | sample DeeMarSWOR152_54_FD_187464 | JGI IMG/M metagenome (GOLD analysis project Ga0209636, IMG submission 187464) | Marine sediment microbial communities from White Oak River estuary, North Carolina - WOR-1-52-54 (SPAdes) (version 2) | ecosystem: Environmental > Aquatic > Marine > Intertidal zone >...
AGCACTGATTGCGCACATAATTATTCCTGAAGACAAGTCAGGCGTATTAGAAGAACTAGAAAAAGCTCTCCAGAAAATAGGCGAGATCAGTCAGATAGAAACCCTGACAGTCCACAGATTCAGTTAAGGATTTAGAGGAGCAGTTATCGGTCTCTAGTAACCTCTGATGTCTGAATCACCTATGAGATTACTTAACAATTCGCTAATTCAATGAATCTTCCGTCTGCTGTCCTGACGCAGTACATCCCAAAAGCGTTTATCAATCCGGATGAACATCAGTGGACCGCTGCTATTAGAAACTTGTCGAGCCCTCTTGAATAGGTTGTTCACAACAACTAGCAGGTCTTCCCTATCAAACTTCTTCTGTGCAGGCTGTCCAAATTCAGACTTCAGCAGGTTCTCAGCTAAGACAGATGTTCCACATACCTCTCCATTCCTTATCAAAGCCTCTATAGCCATCTCTTCAATTTCGTGCCAACTTCTCATACGTCTCCATTTAGACATATTTTCACGCGAGAAATCATGAATGTTCTTGAGGTGCCGATGTTTTTCGTCTCCTATCACGAGCTTCACTCGCTCATTCCATTTTTTCAGCCACATCCCGGCCCAGAAATCCACCAACTCCTCAAGCTCTTCAATTCTCTCACGGAAATACTGGTCCACCTTCTCTCTTAGCTCAGATTGAGCAGTTTTATTGCCCATAAGTTTCCAGTGAACCTTCAAGTAGTTGTTCAAGTCTTCAATTGCGATGTGTAGGATTTTTCTATCGGCGCCGCCTAGGTCAAGCTGAGGAGCTCTTTTATTTAGACTTTCTGAGAGCAACAGAAGAAGAAAATTCATCTCGCTTCCCTTCTCGGTGTTCATTAGAAAAAATGGGCGTAAAATGATATTATCGTTTATTTCGTTCTTTACTATATGTCAAGTCGAAACCTATGCGAGATAAAGAAATTAATCCTAGAGAACTACTGTTCCTTCATTCATCCCGTAGCGATCTGGATCCGCCGTTGAAATGCAATTTCAAGATCTTTCTGGTCCGAGAGAAAGAAAGACAGGGGCAACCCACGGTTCTCAAAAGGGTTAACAGCCTAAATGGATATACTAATATAGGATTTTGGCATTCCACATACAGAAGACATGGACTAGGGAACGTGAAAAGATGAGTGAAACTCAACTGAGAGTTGGAGACGCAAAACAACGCGATGTGGGCAGAGGAATCGCTAGAATTGACCAGAAAACCATGAAAAAGCTGGGAATCTCTGCTGGCGACGTAGTGGAAATTAGAGGCAAAAGGACTACAGCCGCAATAGCTTGGCCAGCCTACTCGGAAGATCAAAACAAAGACATCATAAGAATCGACGGATTCAGCAGAAAGAACGCGGGAGTTGCGATGAACGAGTACGTGATAGTCATTCCAGGAAAAGTCAAGGATGCGACAAGCATCGTCTTGGCCCCAATCGACATGAGACTAAACGTCGACCAGGACTTCACAAACTTTGTCAAGAACAGGCTCATGGAGAGAACCTTCGTCGAAGGAGACTCCACCCTCGTCATGATGCTTGGACATGCCATTCCCTTCACCATTACAAAAACCCGTCCACACGGAATCGTGAGAATGACGTACGACACAAGCCTTCAAATCTTGAACGAGCCAGCTCCCGAAGCGAGAGGGATGCCACGCACCACCTACGAAGACATAGGCGGACTACATGAGGAGATCCAGCGTATACGTGAAATGGTTGAGCTTCCTTTGAGACATCCCGAACTCTTCCAGAGACTTGGCATAGAGCCTCCCAAGGGGGTCTTGCTACATGGCCCACCGGGCTGTGGAAAAACCTTGCTTGCAAGAGCGGTTGCGAATGAGTCGGAGGCAAACTTCTTCTCTATAAACGGTCCAGAGATAATGAGTAAGTTTTACGGGGAGTCAGAAGCCAGGCTCCGAGAGATATTTGAGCAGGCTGAGAAAAACTCGCCAGGTATCATCTTCATAGATGAACTTGATGCTATAGCGCCTAAGAGGGAGGAGGTTACAGGTGAGGTGGAGAGGAGGGTGGTTGCTCAGCTTCTCGCGTTGATGGACGGACTCGCAGGAAGAGGCAACGTCATAGTTATAGGCGCAACAAATAGGGTGAACGCTCTTGACCCTGCTCTCAGGAGACCCGGAAGATTCGATCGTGAGATAGAGATCGGAGTACCGGACAAGAACGCGCGGCATGAGATTCTGCAGATCCATACGAGGGGGATGCCGCTAGCTGAAGACGTTGATCTTGAGAAACTTTCCAACATGACGCACGGCTACACTGGAGCAGACTTGGCGGCCTTGGGTCGCGAAACCGCCATGAAGGCTTTGCGTCGATATCTGCCCGAGATAAATCTAGAGGAAGAACGCGTCCCGCCTAGCGTTCTTGAGAAGATGGAGGTCAATATGGAAGATTTCTTCAATGCTTACAAGGAGATCACACCTACGGCGATGAGGGAGGTGTATATTGAGGTTCCCGTAGTTCATTGGAGTGAGATTGGTGGTTTGGAGGATGTGAAGGAGGAGCTTAGAGAGGCTGTTGAATGGCCTCTGAGGAATCCAGAGGTTTTTAGTAGAATGGGAATTCGGCCTCCTAAGGGTATTTTACTTTTTGGGCCACCTGGCTGTGGCAAGACCTTGTTGGCCAGAGCTGTTGCCACCGAGAGTGAGGCGAACTTCGTTACCATTAAGGGTCCTGAGGTCTTTTCTAAGTGGGTTGGAGAGTCTGAGAAGGCCATTCGGGAAGTTTTTAGGAAGGGTAGGATGGCTGCTCCGACCGTGATTTTCTTTGACGAGTTTGATTCCTTGGTGCCCAGAAGAGGCATGGGTTATGGTGATAGTGGTGTGACTTCGCGGGTTATCAGTCAGCTGTTGACGGAGATGGACGGCGTCATCACCTTAGAAGATGTCGTTGTTATCGCCGCTACCAATAGACCTGACATCGTTGATCCTGCTGTGCTCAGGCCGGGTAGGTTCGACAGGTTGATTTACGTTCCTGATCCAGATGAGAATGCTCGGCTGGAGATTTTCAAGATTTACACAAAGGATATGCCTTTGGCTGAGGATGTTGATCTAGCTCAACTGGCTAAGATGACAAATAATTATTCTGGAGCTGATATTCAGTCTTTGTGCCGGGAGGCGGCGATGAACGCGTTGCGGATAGAGATCAAGGCCAAAGAGGTTGCATTGAGTCACTTTAGGAATGCTATGGAGAAGGTTGGGCCCACCATCTCGTCGGATATGGAGTCTTGGTACAAGAGCTTCATGAAACAGGTTAGGCGTGTGAAGAGACCTGCCACTCCTGTGGCTTAGGAGGGCTTGAGATTGTCGATTCGAACCTGGAAGGCTGAGCCCATGGATGTGAAGGTTGTGGAGTTCTTGCAGAGCAAGGGGGCTCTAACAGATGACGAACTATTTGACTTGTTGAGGGAGGCTTATGAGGATGTCGGGTTTGGGGAGCTGAACAGAGTTTTGTTGAAGCTGGAGATTGAGGGCAGGATTCGTGTCTCCAGTTCGGTGAGAGGGAGGAGGCGGGTTGAGTTAAGGGAAAAGAAGGAGTAGTTTGCGCACATTTTTTTAGCTTAGGTCTTGATATGATCTGAAGAAGAGCCAAATGGCTTACAATTCAACCGATTAGAGCCCTAGCGTTTCGCCCACAATCACAACTGTTGTGTCGATCGCTCTTGGTTTCTTCGCGATGATTGCAGTTATGTTGCATATTCTGTTCTCTGCATTACAATCCACACAGGTACCAGCCTCCACGCACGGCAACAGCTCCCATCCACGCTCCTTCCGTATTCGTTCAGCATTTAGGGGAGCCGCAACATTCCTAATCCTCTCGAAAGCCTTCTCAACATTTTCCACGATCTTATTCACTCCAACAACAATAATGACCTTCTTGGGTCCAAAGATCATGCCTGCCACTCTGTTTCCGCTTGAGTCCACATTCACAATTTTGCCATCCATTGTCACGGCGTTTGAGCCAGTTAGGAATACGTCAGCCAACAAAGCCTTTCTAGCTACATCCGTCCGCCGGTTCTTCGGAATCGATTTGTGGAACGGCCAAAATAACTGATACCCTTTTCTCTCCAATTCCTCAAATACGCCGATCTGTTTAAGCGTTAAGGAGTCTCCAGCACCAACAACAGCTTTCGATGGGATACGTTCTAGGATCTTTTGCAAGGCTTGCTTACTGCGTCTTGCATAGAGAACGTCGAAGTGGTTGCTCCTAAGAGCTGCTATTGTCTTACTTACCACAACCATAGGACTATCGCCTTCCATGACTATCACGAACCATCAATTCCACTAGAACTCTTTTCAACATTATCTTCGGTAGCTTTATTACTGCTTTCACTGAGGTTTAAAACTGTGGTGCAAAGCCGCATTGGGTGTAAACCTACGAGACTTGGTGCCAAAAACCACGGTGAGTCTAAGAGACCTGGGCGGCAAATCTATAGCCATAGATGCCTACAACGCGCTGTACCAGTTCCTTGCCATCATACGCCAGCCAGACGGCACACCGCTGAAGGACCACACAGGCAGAGTGACAAGTCACCTATCTGGATTATTGTACAGAACAGCGAACCTTGTAGAAATGGGCATAAAACCTGTTTACGTCCTTGATGGAGCGCCACCAGCCCTGAAAGAGGTGGAAATAAAGCGTCGTATGAGGGTGAAAGAGAAGGCGACAATAGGGTATGAAAGAGCCCTCAAAGCTGGCAGAGTAGAGGAGGCTCACAGGTACGCTCAGGCAACAAGCCGCTTGAAGGACTACATGACAGAGGACAGCAAACGCCTCCTAGACCATATGGGTATTCCTTGGATACAGGCTCCAAGCGAGGGTGAGGCGCAAGCCGCGCACGTAGCTAAAAAGCGAGACACAAACTACTGTGCAAGCCAAGACTACGACAGCCTATTGTTCGGTGCACCGATGCTGGTACGAAATGTAACGCTCTCAGGCAGAAGAAAGCTGCCGAGGAAGAAGGTCTACGTTGAGGTGGTTCCAGAAATTGTCGATCTGGAACAAACACTCGCCCAGTTGGAAATAACCCATGAACAACTCGTGGACATCGGAATCCTTGTGGGGACAGACTACAACCCAGACGGCATAAAAGGTATAGGCCCAAAAACAGCACTGAAACTAGTTAGGAAATATAGTAGCTTGGATAAGGCGCCCAATCTGGATGAAGCAGACTTTCCAGTGTCGCCAAAACGCATAAGGCAAATATTTCTCCAGCCAAAAGTCACAGACAACTATGAACTAGAATGGAGAAAACCCGATGCTATGCGCGTTGTAGACTTTCTATGTGGTGAAAGAGACTTCTCAGAAGATCGCGTCAAAAAGGCGCTGGAAAAAATGAGTTGCGGATTGAAAGAACTGAGGGAAAAGACAACCCTAGAACAGTTCTTTGGCTAAAGCCTGTGACCATGCTTTCCAGTTAGTGGCACAAAGGCCACTCCCATAAGATTTTCCTCACTCAACCGATCATCCTCCTTTCTGATCCGCAACAGTCTCTGGAAAAAGTAAGTGCCACCTACAGGTATCACCAAGACACCACCATTCTTCAACTGCTCTGTGAGCGGCTTGGGCACTCCAGGAGCCGCTGCTGTCGCCAAAACACGGTCATAAGGAGCCTCCTTCATATATCCTTCGGAACCGTCTCCACAGATCACGGTTACACGATCTCCGTATCCAGCTCTTCCGATGTTTTCCCTCGCGAACCTAGCCAATTCACGCACAATTTCTACCGTGTAAACATGCCCCCACTCCTCTACGGGCACATCAGACGGTGCCACAATCTCCGCTATCGTGGCCGCATGCCAACCCGAGCCTGCACCTATCTCGAGCACCTTGTGGCCCACCCCCAACTCTAGGACCTCATCCATGATCGAAACCATGTCTCGCCCAGCGGATCGCAGCCGGATCAGCTGTGAGGCGCAGAGATCGTCTGACCGTAGCCTATCGGAAGCGGGGAATCCACAGATGCATAAGACCTCATCCCTTCAGGTATGAAAAGTCTTCGCGAGACTCGGCGCAACGCTCGGATAACGTGCGGAGACTTAACAATGCCTTGACTTATCAACCTCTGAACTAGGTCTTCCCAGTTCTTACTACGCATTCTTCATCATGCAAAACATTGTCAGCGTCAGCCTTAAGATTTTGTGGCTCCCGTTTAAAATGTAGTTTTTATTGCACGGTGACGGATTTCGCTAGATTTCTTGGCTTGTCTGGATCATGGCCTCTCTCGACAGCCATATAGTACGCGAACAGTTGTAATGGAATTACGTAGGGAATCGGTGAGAGAACCTCTGGCAAACCCTTCATAATCTCAATGTAGTCGTCAGCCAAGCCCTTGATCTCCTCGTCCCCCGCCTCTATAACCGCTATTATGGAAGCACCACGAGCCTTCATCTCCATGATATTCCCGATAATCGTCTTTCTAGTGCCATCCCGTGGGCAGATGAAAAACACGGGGAAACCAGGCTCAATGAGGCTGATGGGCCCATGCTTGCTCTCGCCGGCCGGATAAGCTATGGAAGGAGCGTAGGCTATCTCTAAGAGCTTAAGCCTTCCCTCTAGCGCAGAAGCTGAACTCACACCTCTCCCCAGAAAGAAGAAGCACTCTTTGTCTCGATATTTCCCCGCAAGCAGCTTCACATCCTCTTCCTGAGACTGGATAATGTTCTCGACGATGTCTGGGATCTGCTCAAGCTTCTCCTCAAGGTCCTCAATCTCCTCATGAGAGATCTTACCCCTTTTTTTGGCCAACCTCAAGGCAAGCTGAGACAAGACGGAAAGCTGTGAGGTGAAGGTCTTCGTGGCCGCAACACCAATCTCAGGACCAGACTGCTGACAGATGTAAACCCGCGAAACACGGGTCAAAGTAGAATCGATCGTATTCGTCAATCCCAGAATGGTGGCGGCACGCTGCCTCGCACACTCAACAGCCGCTAAGGTATCCGCAGTCTCCCCAGACTGGCTGACAGCTAAAATGGTACTATCAATATTCACGGCTCTCCCATGCTGCTCGACAAACTCTGAGGCGATGACAGGATGAGTTGCCAACATGGAAAGCTTGGAGAACATGTAGGAGGCTGCGAGGCATGCGTGGTAGGAGGTTCCACAAGCTACAAAGAAGACTTCGCCAGCGCGGTCGAGGAAGGTGGTCATCAGCTCTAGATACTGCTCTTGCAATCTGAGGGTGTTTCTGAGACAAAGAGGCTGCTCACGAATTTCTTTGAGCATAAAATGCGGATAACCCTGCTTCTCTGCCATTTCAGGCGTCCAGCCGATCGCCTCGGGCGCCCTTGAAACGACACTCCAGTCAGCAATCTTCCGAATCTCATACTTGCCCCCATCAAGAACAACAAGTTCTCCGTCGTTGACTATGACCACATTATTTGTAAAGGCAAGGAATGCAGGAATATCAGATGCGCAATAAAGGGCGTCCTCAGCGACACCCAGAACAAGCGGGCTTTCTTTTCTCACACACACTATCTTGTGCGACTCCAATGTGGAGACAACAGCGATCGCATATGACCCGTCTAGTCGCTTAGCAGCTTCACGAACCGCCTCTGGCAGAGCTAAGCCTTCTCTTAAGCCTTCCTCGATTAAATGGGAGATGACCTCGGTGTCGGTTTTGGAACGGAAGACATGACCACGCTCTTCAAGCTCCCTCCTAAGCTCGAGAAAGTTTTCGATGATGCCGTTGTGAACTACGGCGATCTGTTCATTGCAGTCTGTGTGGGGATGAGCGTTTACCTGAGAGGGCGCCCCGTGAGTTGCCCATCTGGTGTGGCCTATGCCAATCCTGCCTGAAAGAGTGTCCAAGTTATGTAGTGCATGGACCTCGTCGATTTTTCCTTCGTCCTTCTTTATTAGAAGTCTATCTCCGTCAAGAACAGCCTCCCCAACGGAGTCGTATCCTCGATACTCAAGCCTTTTCAGAGCTGAGTGGATTATGGGCGCAGCGTCGCCGTCTTTGAGGATGCAGCCGAATATTCCGCACATCAGTAGAGTCTCCGCACAGTTGGTTTCAACAAGTCTCCTGTAGGCAAGGCACATTTAAAGTGAAAAGGCTTCTATAAACATTATTGCGGAAACGATTTTAGTCTTAAAAATGAAATTGTGGAAGTCACAAGTTCTTTTTGTATCATCTCACCTAACCATTAAAAGAATTTTTATAAAGCAAACTATCTCAATTAGAAGCCATGAAGAAAAAGCTGCTGCTTAGTGGTGGAAGACGGCGATACAAGGTTAAGGACATCGCTGTTTTTGACGACCCGAAGAGGCTTGGGGCCTTCTTGAGCGATCTCAGCTGGAGGATTCTCCAGCTCCTCAGCGAGAAGGAGATGTATCCGATGGAGATAGCGAGGAAGCTGGGGGTGCATGAGCAGAAGGTCTACTACCACGTCAGAAAGCTGGCGAAAGCTGGTGCAATTAAGGTTGTTAGGGAGGAGGGGAAGAAAGGAGCAACGGCGAGGTATTATAGAGTCTCTTTCCCGGCATTTGGAGTCGAGCTTCCCTTCGGGTACAAGAAGATCAAGACGGTTTCGATTCCTGTTCCCGACGAAGAAGTGAGAAGGTTTCTCAGTCATTTTCTGAGGGGGGACGGTGTCTTTGATGGAAAGATTGTGGTTGGAAGTCCAGATCCGCACGGTCCATTCAAGGCTAGGGCTAGAGATGGGCACTATGCTTCGTATTTGGCGTTGTTCCTAGGTCAGTTTGTTGAGTTGCCAGAGGAGTTCGCTGTGAAGCTCGATGTGGATGTGAAGGCTGAGAAGGAGGAAGAGAACAACATGATTCTCGTAGGGGGCCCCGGGACTAATCTAATTACGCAGGAAGTAAATGAGTTTATGCCGATAAGATTTAACATGATGCCCTCCGAACACGGATTCCTACTCGGCGGACTGATTTCAGAGAAGACTGGAAACACATACACCGCGGATACTGTTGGAGTCATATCAAGAATAGTCAATCCCTGGAGCGAAGAAAGGAGGATAATAGTTCTCGCTGGGAACAAGTCGGTCGGAACCAAGGCTTGTGTGTTGGCTCTCACGAGATTTTACAAAGATAGCCTACGTAAATTCAGCAACGAAGAGACATTTGCAACGGTAATCCAAGGATTCGACCTGGACGGAGATGGAAAAGTAGATTCCATAGAGGTTCTTGAATGAGTTCTGACGACGTTATGGTAAGACTTGAGAGCCGGTAAGCCTAGTTATCACATTTCGTAGAGATTTGACCTAATCCAATTTTCGGTGGGACTTCTATGAGAGTAACTGAGAAAATTAGCGCATACGGACATGAGAACGTTCGCTCAACTCATGAGACTACTCTTGCGATCACAAAAGAGAAATCGCTTACTGAACGAGGCGATTGCATAATTGCCGTTGGTGCGACGAAAGGCGCGAAGGATTTGGGTCTCAGGTTCAGAGAAGCCGCGAAAAGCAAAGCCTCGCAAATTAAAATAACGGTTGAAGCTGGTGGACTGAAGGAGGTTGTGAAGGCTAGGGGAACGCCTCGATTGTTGCTGACGCATCCTTCAGATCTCGTTGTGAGAAAGAGCGACTATGTTTGTGGTCGGACCATTGCTATAGGAGCGGATAAGGCAGCACAAGACCTTTCGAGGGAACTCGTTGAGCAGCTGAAAAATCCCTGTCAAAAGGTTACGATAACTTTAACAGCTGAGACTATCTGATTTCAGCATCCACGACAACCTGCCAGGCATATGGTGCGATCGCTCGAACCTTCCTTGCGAACAGAATCTTTTTGATGCTTCGATCTGTCTTTTCCACAGCTTCGATCAGTCGAACCCGTGCGGCTTCTAATGGATTCGGTGTATTCGTGAAATCGTAGTAATGCACAATACCGCCTTCGCGCTTCAAGGTCTCACAAGCTGAGCTAACGTATTCTATCGCTCTCTCGGGCAAGTTCATGATGACCCGATTCCCAACTCCACTCAACCTTTCTCCGATGATCTGGTCGGCGTCGCCGAGGATCGGTGTCACCTTTTGCTCAACACGGTTCTCCTTGAGGTTTCTCTTTAACAGGTCGATGGCGTCAGGGTTCACGTCGATGGCGTACACCTGAACATTTTCATGTCTCTTGGCAATCAGGACCGAGAACGGCCCGACTCCGGTGAACATGTCTATTATGGTTTCGCCTTCTTTGACTTGTAAGGCAACGCGATCATGCTCGTGGGATAGTCTGGGTGAGAAGTAAGCTTTGGTCAAGTCCACGTAATAAGTGCAGCCATACTCCTTGTGAATCGTCTCTGTTTCTCCAGCACCTGCTATGACCTCAAACTCCCTCAGGCGATAGATGCCTTCGACTACGCCCGACTTCGCGAGGACGGTGTGCACCTGTTTGTGAACCTTCATTATCGCCTCTCCCATCGTCTCTTTATGGCGTTCAAGTTCTGGAGGAATCTCGACGACGGCGATCTCTCCGACAAAATCGATTGCACGGGGCAAACTCGCCATGAGGTGAGGGGGCAACTTGTCCTCCAGCACGTCTAGAAGACTGCGGCGGCGTTTAGCACGTTCAGGAAATTTGTGGGTGGATATCTCAAACTCGGAGAGCTTCTTCTCGAGTTCTTTGATGTCATCTAGGAGTGGTTTCTTAATCAACGGTATGTATAGATAGTCGTCTGCCTGCTGAATCTTCAGCTCTCGACTGAGAAGACTGAGGTTTCTGAGATGGATTATGGCTTTCTCACCGAGAGTCTTAGGAACCCGTATGCAAGGCGCTTCCAGCGCTATCCCCCCAGATTATTCAGTGAAAACCCATTTAAGTTCATGAGAATAGAAAGAAGCCTGTAAAGGTTTTTCAGCCATTGCCCTTGTGGGAGCGGCGTTTCTTAGGAGATTCGGACCATCCTAACAGTTGACCCGCAGCAACTATGCCAACAATTAGAAAGATTATGACTGCGCCTCCTATGATGGCTATAAGAGTGTAAGGTGGACCGGTTTGGCCTGTGTCAGAATCACCGTCGGAGTCACCGTTTCCACCGTTGCTGGTTCCTGAAAGCAAAGAACTAATTTGGGAGCGTAGTTCTGATTCATCATCAGCACCGCCCCAGCCAGTGTGATCGTAACGAATGTATCCGTCAGCGTCAACAAGGAAAGAACGTGGTATTGGTCGATAGGGCGATCCTTCGTAGTAATCATTATTAACTCCAGCGGTATCACGGGCAACAATCCATTCCATATTTTGTTGCTGAGCAAAGTTTCGCAGAATGACTTCGTCTTCTGAACTTATGGAGATAATCTCTAATTGATCTCGCGAATATTCGTGATAAAGATCCGTGAGAACCGGAATCTCGGTGATGCATGGAGGACATTGTGTGCCAAAGAAATCTATAAGGACAACCTTTGCTGGGCAGTTGGATAAAGAGAATGTGTTATCGTTGATGTCAACCAATGTGAAATCCGGTGCTCTCTTCTGCCCGACCACTGGATTAGCACCAAAAGAAAGTATAATCATCACTGATATCAAAAGGAGACTAACTCTAGCCTGCATGTTGTATCCAATAAGTTTGGCGATGGACATCTAATAAGTCTTGTTTCATTTCCTTACATGCATTTTCAAGGCGTCTGTTTGGCAGGCTTCAACGCATCTCCCACATAAGATGCAATCGCTTGACGAGCCGATATCCGACAGTTTGTCTATTCCCATCGGGCACACATCCAAGCATCTAAAGCATTCCGTACATTTGGTTGGGTCAAGGGATACGGTGAGGATGGACAGTTTGTTGAAGACGCCGATGGGACCCACTGGACATAGATAGCGACACCAGAATCTGGAGAAAAGCAGTACTAGAAGAACTGTTATGATTAGGGTTGCTATGTGGACGTAGAAGAAGAAGCCCAATCTCAGAGACGGAAGAAAGAAGGGAGCGGGGAGGGCTGCGAAGAGACTTCCAGCTGGACAGAGCTTGCAGAAGAAGGTGTCCATAGTGGCCCATGCCAAGACAACAACAATCAATAACATAACGAACTTTGAATACGTAAACGGTCGCAGCTTTTTTTTCCGTTTTCCAAAGGCCCCTAACATGTCTTGAAGAGCTCCGAAGGGACAAGCCCAGCCGCAGAAGGCTCGGCCGAAAACCGTTCCATAAAGGCCCAGAGTGCCCAGAAGGTAGAAGGGGATTGCGGGGATAATCACAAAGTGCTGTAGCGTTCCTATGGGGCATCCAGCAGACGCGAGGGGACAGCCGTAACAATAGAAGAAGGGGTAGATGAGTCCCGTTTTCAGCGCGGATGTAAAGCCTAGATTAGACACAATGAATGTGACTATCTGCGTTATGTGACGTAGTCGACTCAGGTTCATAATTTCTCCTACCCCAGTCCCATGCACGAAGTACAGATGAACCTAACAAAATTCCTCACAATTCCATACTCAGCTTCAAGAATCCCGAGCGTCAAAAGTGCGGCGAAAAGAGCTAGAAGAAGGGTCTCTTTATGCCTTGTTTTCAAGTAGGTTGGCCGCCTCACAAGGGGGATGGAATAGACTACTTTTATGAGGCATGCTTTAACTTTTCCCTCTTCGCCACTCCAAAGAGTGGATAGCTGTTGAATTTTAGAAGGGGTGTTGGCGGGCCCGCGGGGAATTGAACCCCGGACCTACGGGTTAAGAGCCTCAACCTAGTTTTCCCGTACTAGTCCGCCGCTCTACCTTGCTGAGCTACGGGCCCAAGATCAGCCGTAAAGCGTATCGTAGAATCTCTAATAATCTTTTCTAAACTTGGATTCGAACAGTATTTTCTTGCTTTCAACATCTGTGTGTAGTGGTGGCGGCTAATCTCTTGTATGGCTATTCTAATATCTTTCATCGTTAGAATGTAGGTTGTCTTTGGAGTGGATGGCTTTGGGAGAACTGGTCTTCGTTGGTTTGGGCTTGTATGACGAGAGGGACATCTCTCTCCGTGGGCTTGAGGAGATAAGGGATGTGCAGGCGGTTTTTGCAGAGTTTTACACGAGCCTGATGTCTGGGCTTTCAATTGAGAGACTTCGTGAGCTAATTGGGAGGGAGGTTGTTGTGGTTTCAAGGCAGGCGTTAGAGGAGGAGGGGGGAAAGGAGATTTTGCGGGAAGCTAGAAAGGGGAAGGCTGTTTTTCTGGTTCCGGGCGATCCGTTGATTGCGACGACCCATGTGGATTTGAGGATTCGGGCGGAGAGAGAAGGGGTAAGAACTAGGGTGATTCATGGGTCGTCCATTGTTTCGGCGGTTCTGGGCTTGTCTGGGCTGCAGAACTATAAGTATGGGAGAAGCGTCACGATTCCTTTTCCTGAGGCGGGTTTTGTTTCTGAGACGCCGTATAGGGTGATTATGGAAAACAGGGAGAGGGGGCTTCACACGCTTTGTTTCTTGGACATTAAGGCTGACGAGGAGCGGTATATGACTGTGAAAGAGGGATTGGAGGGGCTTATGGAGGCGGAGAAGAAGAGAAAAAGGAACGTGATCACTCGGGAGACCCTTGTTGTGGGCGTTGCAAGAGCCGGCTCCGAAGATCCAATAGTGAAAGCGGGGTATATAGGGGAGTTGATGGACTACGAGTTCGGCGGTCCTCCGCATAGCCTTGTCGTTCCGAGTAGGCTTCATTTCATGGAGGCGGAAGCGCTCATTACGTTGGCTGGGGGGCCTGAGGAGATTAGGGAGATGGTGGAGTGACGCTTGAAGAACTGACGGCAAAGTACATTCAGAATTCTGAGACGGCCCTAGAAGAGATAAGAGTCATCCGAGACGTGAAGCAGGTTAATAGGAAGGAGGTCGACAGCGTTATCGGGACTGCGAGGCGGTATTTGGAGGATGCCAAGTACTATCGAGGAAGGGGAAAGCTTGAGACGGGTTTGGCCTCTGCTGCGTACTGTGAGGGTTTGTTAGATGCTTTGCGGTTGTTAGGAGTGGTGAAATTCTCGTGGCCGGAAGAAAGGTAGTTTTGGCGTCTGGGACCTTTGATTTGTTGCATTTTGGGCATGTGAGGTTTTTGGAGGAGGCCAAGAGGGCGGGCGGAGAAGACGCTAAACTGGCCGTGATTGTGGCTAGGGATGGCACGGTTATGGACCGGAAAGCTGAGCGGCCTGTGATGAGTGAGGATCAGCGGCGGGCGTTGGTTGAGGCTTTGGAGGTGGTGGATGAGGCGATTCTGGGGTTTGAGGATTTCAGTATCGGGCGGGTGATTGAGAGGATCAGGCCTGATGTGATTGCTGTGGGGCATGATCAGGAGGGGATTGAGCGTGAGGTGCGGAAGGCCGTAGCTGAGAAAGGATTGGATATTAAGGTTGTGCGTATTGGACGGTTTGGGAAGAAGGAGTTGAACAGTTCTTCGAAGATTAAGAGGAGGATTGCGGAGGCCTATAGGAGGCCGTGATCTTATGGTTGTGAACTCTTTGGCTACTCCTTGTTTGCTTTACTGTGGTTCTTGTCGTTACTATATGACTGGTGAATGCAGAGGTTGTGGCAGTGAAGATAGAGCGGGTTGCAAGATATTCGATTGTTGTAGAACGGACAAGAAGTTGCGTTTCTGCACTGAATGCACGAAGTTTCCCTGCGCAGTATTGAAGAAGTCTGTGGGGGTTCATCCGGAGTGGTTAGAGGATCAGGCGAAGCTTCCGCTTCCTGTGAAAGAGTAAGATGGTCATTTAAGCCGCTTGTTTTCTACCTATGTATATTCCGTATCCGAGGTGTTCGATGAATGGTTTTATGGGCAGTCTGCGTATGTATCTTTCTTTTATGGTTCTCCTGAAGGTTGGGCTTGTGATGTAGAGGGCGAGGAATCGGTATAGGGCTCTTGAGAAGTCTTTGAGGTCTAGCTGTCTGAATCCGTAGATGAACTCTTTGGGAAGGTTGATTGTGTAGGTTCTAACGGTTCTGTCCCTTAGTCCTGAGGTTTCCAGTAGGTTTTCCCATTCTTGGGAGGTTAGGAATTCTGCTTCAGTGCCGAAGATGCCTGCCATGTATTTGACTAGTTCTGCTGGAGGCGGTGTTTTATTCCAGGTTCCCTCGTTGAGTCCGACGTATCCTCCCGGTTTTGTCACTCGCACGTACTCGTCTAGGCCTTGCTGTTTGTCTTGTAGGAAGACGGTTACGGACTCGCAGACAACTGCATCGAAGTGGGCATCTTTGAATGGTAGGTTTTGGGCGTCTGCTACGATGAGGTGGACTTTGTCCGCTATGTGTTCCTTTTTTGCCTTTCCTTTTGTCCATAGGATCATTTTTGGGGAGATGTCTAGGGCGGTGACTGTGGTGTGGTGGGTTCTTGCGATGTGGGTGGGGGTTATGCCGGTGCCGCAGCCGATGTCTAGGATGTGTTTGTTTTTGGTTATGTGGCATAGCTGGATGAGTTCATTTGTGGCTTTTAGGCCTCCCATGTGTTTTGTGGCGCCCCAGTACGCCTGCAGCTGAAAGTAGGAAGGCTCCAGCTCTACTGATAATGGTTTTTTCTTCGCCATTCTTCGCTGGCAATGATTGATTTTCGATGCTTAAAAGGTTGAGGCGCGCAATGGGTCGCTGATCGGGCGGCTGCAGTTGTGGTGACTTTTCCGTTTTTGCGCACCACCACAACTACTTCCAAGCTGATTCAAGGCTTGGGCAGGTTTTTCTCGCGAACTGACACCACCACAAGCGAGTGGGAATTAAGTTCTTGAAGAAATCTGAATCCTCAAACTACGCAACAAAAATGCGTGTACATCAGACTGCCCAGCATCTCCATTTACATCCGAAAAGCAAACTATGAAAAGAGAAGACGACGCGCAGAAGTTACAGGAAAGTCAATAGGCGCCATCACAAATGAGCTGATTTAGAAAATGGATTGATGTGCGCGCGTGTGAGCTTGTAGAATACTAGCATCAGCATGACTTAATCAAAAGGTGGTTATCCGAATATTTCTTGGTAGGCTTTCTTTTGTACTACTCTGTAGGCGGATTTGTTGGCCTCCACATACTCCTTAGAATGATGAACAGGCGGATAACCACCAGCCCTTACCATCCCATCAAATTCTATTAGGCGCTCATAATCAAAATCTAACTTGCCAGCTTTAACAAGCTCGATAAACCTCTTCCACACCCTCACAAACCCCATCTTATCAGTCTTGATCATCTCCGCAGACCTTAACATAACTTCAAAGAGTCTCTCCAAACACAACCCCACCCTCTTGAAGGGTCTCAAGTTTAGCCTCACAACACTACCATCAGCACTAACCCTCTCCAACAAAGGCTCACCCAAAAACTCCGAAGCATCCAAACCCTCAAACTCCTCCACAAGCTCTCTCCAAGCCTTCTCTCTATCCTCTAGAATATGAGCCACACCCATAACCCCCTGAAACAGCAACTTGTAAACATCCTGAATACCCACATTCTTGTGCAATTTGCCTTGTTCCTTCACCGACCCCACAACAGCCTCATCATTCACCTCAACCACCACAAAAATCCTCACACACGCATATTCTTCTTATATTAATTATAGAATGTAAATGAGAAAAAGTGAAGGAAAAAACTCTATTTTGAACAGAAAGACATCTTGGACTAGTCTGCTTCCTCTGCTGCTTCCTCTGCTGCTTTAGCTTTCACGAGCTCGGCTGTTGCGAATCGTCTTCCAACCCGTGTGACCCTGAACTTAACATGGTCACCAACCTTTGCGTCAGACACGAAAATTACAAACCCTTCAATCTTTGCGACACCTGCATCTCCTCTGCGACTCATCTCAGTGATGTCAGCTTCGTACTCTTTCCCCATCTCTACCGGTGCTGGTCTAAAGCCGTACCTTCGATAGCCACTGCCGCTTCTACCTGAATATGCCATCTTTTCACCTCACTTGTCGTTATAGAAGTAGGCCTGCTCGGATAGAGAAGTCAAAAAGAAGCCGTAGCAACCTTCTGAGTCTTTCTTACCTTAAGTCCTGCTTCATTCCTTAACAAAAATCTTTATCTATATTAAGCTATCGTCTCAGCAATTCATCTTCAAATTAGCATTCATTCAAACGCAACGACGGACTCGCATAAAAAACTTCATCTATGGTATATACCCAACGCCAATCCACCTAAACGTAACTCTTAGATACTCTTACTGCGATGTTACGTGAAAGGTTGGGGGCCCAAATGAACAGAAACATCCAGATACTCTGCATCGCAAACTTCATAGCAGCCTTCGGCGAGGGCCTCTACGTCTACGTCCTACCCAACATCATCCGAAACCTCGAAGCCACCCCAACCCAAGTCGGCATAACCTATGCCGTCCTCCACTTCGCAGCAGTCATAACACCGATCCCAGGAGGCTTCCTCGCAGACAAATACGACCGCAAAAAAATCATAATCCTAGGATGGCTAATCTGGCTACCCATACCCATACTCTTCTCCCTGGCCACACACTGGACCCACATGCTACCCAGCATGTTCCTCTACGGCCTCTGGCTCAGCGGACCCGCAACAAGCGCATACATAGCCACCACCACAAAAACAGAAGAGATGACGCAAGCCTACACCGCCATCTCCGCATCATACTGGCTCGGATACACATTCTCCCCATCAATCGGAGCCTACATCTCACAAAAAACCAACACCAACACAGTCTTCTACCTGACATCACTCTTCTTCTCAGTCACAGTGGTAACCCTATTATTCCTGACCAGTCAACATGCAAGAGAAGAAGACCCCATCAAAACGGAGAAAGACAGCAAAGAATACTCGATAAAATCCATACTAGCCTGGACACTTTTTCTAAGCATCCTCGTATTCACCCTCCTGCTGACCCGCCCAATAATCCCCCAATTCCTCGCAGACCACTACAACTACAGCGACTTCGAAATAGGCCTAATAGGCTCAACAACCTTCGCCGGCGCAACCGTCTGGTGCATAGTACTAGGAAAACTAGGAGACAAATGGAGAAAATCCGGCGCCCTCTCCATAGGCCTCATCACATCAACCATAGCCATAACGATCCTCATAACCACCAACAACTACACCATCCTCCTACTCAACGCCCTCCTGATAGGAGCAACCTACACCCTCTGGTCACTAATAGGCTCCATAGTAGGCCCACTAACCCCGCCAACCAGAAGAGCAAGATGGATATCCATAACCCACACCGGAGCAACAACAGCAGGTCTAGCCGCATCCCTAGCAGGAGGAATAATCTACGAAATGTCACCCCACATACCATTCCTAATCTTCATTCCAACTGCAGCAGTGCTAACAATACTGGGACTAACATCAAAAATCAAAGAATAACCAAACCTGCTTAGGGCCTATTCGGCTCTTACAGAACACCTAAGGTCCAAACTGCGCAAGCACGCACAACAAAAAAATAGTTATTGGCTGTGGCGCATAGTTTTCCCCTCCAGCTGGCCAATGGCTTTATTTCTTAGGAGGTGATCCGGCCGCAGGTTCACCTACGGCCACCTTGTTACGACTTTTCCCCCCTTGCGGAACCCAGATTCGACATGGCCACAAGGACCACGCCTCATCCAAACCCCACTCGGGTGGAACGACGGGCGGTGTGTGCAAGGAGCGGGGACGTATTCACCGCGTGATGATGACACGCGATTACTAGGGATTCCATGATTCACGAGGGCGGGTTGCAGCCCTCGATCCCAACTACGACAGGGTTTAGAGATTAGCTTCCCCTCTCAGGGTCGCAACTCATTGTCCCTGCCATTGCAGCTCGCGTGTGGCCCGGAGGTTTCGGGGCATACTGACCTGCCGTAGCCCGCACCTTCCTCCGCCTTATCGGCGGCGGTCCCCCCAGTGTGCCCACCATCCAAACGAATGAGCGGTAGCAACAGGGGGCGCGGGTCTCGATCGTTGCCTGACTTAACAGGACACCTCACGGCACGAACTGGCGACGGCCATGCACCTCCTCTCAGCTCGTCCAGCAAGACCTTCAATCTGGCCTTCAACCTGCTGTCGCCCCCGGTAAGGTTCCCGGCGTTGACTCCAATTGAACCGCAAGCTTCACCCCTGGTGGTGCTCCCCCGCCAATTCCTTTAAGTTTCAGCCTTGCGACCGTACTTCCCAGGCGGCGGGCTTATGAGTTTCCCTGCGGCACCGGAGTGGCTCGTAGCCACACCGACACCTAGCCCGCATAGTTTACAGCTGGGACTACCCGGGTATCTAATCCGGTTCGCTCCCCCAGCTTTCGTCCCTCACCGTCGGACACGTTCTAGCCGACAGCCTTCGCCACTGGTGGTCCTCCCGGGATTACAGGATTTCACCCCTACCCCGAGAATACCGTCGGCCTCTTCCGCTCCCAAGCCCAACAGTATCTCCCGCAGCCCAGCGATTAAGTCGCTGGATTTAACGAGAGACTTGCCAGGCCGGCTACGAACGCTTTAGGCCCAATAATCATCCCTACCACTCGGAGAGCTGGTATTACCGCGGCGGCTGACACCAGTCTTGCCCTCTCCTTATTCCTCCGCCTCCTTACAGCGGAGAAAAGCCATCCTCAGCGGACGGCACTCGGGTTAGCCCCATCACACTTTCGTGCATTGTGGAGGTTTCGCAACTGCTGCGCCCCGTAGGGCCTGGGCCCTTGTCTCAGTGCCCATCTCCGGGCTCCCACTCTCATGGCCCGTACCGGTTATAGGCTTGGTGAGCCTTTACCTCACCAACAACCTGATCGGCCGCGGCTCCATCCTTAGGCAACGCCGAAAAGCATGCTTTCAACATCCTTTGGGTGAAGGACCATTCCAGGCGTCCTCACCTATCGGGGATTAGCCCCAGTTTCCCGGGGTTGTCTCCGTCCTAAGGGTAGGTTGGCCACGTGTTACTGAGCCGTTCGCCGCGTCCTCACCATAGCTTGAAGACGCTCGACTAGCATGTTTTAGTCCCACCCCGATAGCAGTAGGGTCCGGCAGGATCAACCGGAGTTCTAATGCAAATTTTGGCCGCTTGGCCAACTGGAATTGGGGATTTGCGCCAAAGCCTTCTTCAGACCTAATGCGCACGCATTAAGTCTTCATCTTTGTTGCCGTAAATGGAGGTCAGTTCCTTCATCCAAGGGCGTTTCGCCCTTCTGTCTGGCTGAAGCCGCCTTATGATTACGGCATTGCAATTCGTTTTACTATTGCAAATATAAATGTTGTTTTCGCGGTTAATAAGGATTTTCGAGAACTTCACGCTACTGAAAAAATGTATGTCTTTGGCTCTTCACCCGACGCTCAGAAGTTATGGATTATCATACATGTTACATGGTATCCTTACTTAACCTGTTTTTTTATTTTGTAAGCGTCCCAGCTATTCACTATGTTTTGCATGAGCTTCGGCTGAATGTCATAGAAGGTTTTGATCTTGTCCTTTGGAAAGAACAGTCTGATTAGAAATCCTCTTTCCAGCCGGGTCATTTTGTACATGCCCAACTCAGGCTTCTTTTGAAGGATGTCCCTGTATTTGTTGTAAAACTCTTCAACCTCTGGCATGATGCATTGCGCGACTAGCTCATTGTTCGTTATGTTTTCGGAATGGGGGAAACCAATCTGGAGGGAATAGTCGATTGTACCTTTCTTTGTGGAGTAGTTGAGTATAGTGCTATCTAGAATCTTCCTGTTCGGTATCTCCATGATGTTGTAGGTTGGGGTGTATATCTTCGTGTAGTTGATTGTTATCTCCCGCACCGTCCCTTCTACATCCCCTATCTTCACATAGTCTCTAACCATGAAAGGTCTGGAGATCATGATGTAGAGCCCAGCCAAGAAGTTTCCAACGGTCTGAGTTGAGGCGAAGCCGATCGCTGCCCCTGTGAGAGCGGAGAGTCCCACAAACCACTCCACCCCAACACCGACATGCTGAAGGAGAGCAACAACACCAACAGCAGCAATGACCAGCCTAGCCAGTAACCGAAGAATATTCGCACCATGCTCCTCCAGCTTAACTCGTCTCGAGTATCTCGATATAAAATTTCGAACCAGCCTGTCAGCTATGACAGTGATCAGTATGATTATCGTTGCGCCAACAATAAGCAACAGATTTTCCACTGAGAACAGATCTAAAAAATTGACTCCGAACAACGGAAACATATTCAATTCCCATCCACGTGCAGGTAACTAATGTTTTTACGGAGGCGACACCGAATATGATAAATCTCACCTATTAATCATTGTCTCTATGTGCGTGTGTTTTACCAAAATAGGAAGCTCTACAAGGCTTTTGCCGGAAAACAATCTTCGTCTAAGCGGTTATCTTATATACAGAATGGACGTTGATAGTCGGATTGTTATAGTAAAGTGGCAACAAGCATCACGGAATCATGGTGCCTAAGATGGTTTCTAAGAAGAAGCGTGAGAAACTGATCCTTCAACTCCTACAGGAACACGGAAAACTCAGCCTCAACCAAATCCACAAAGAACTACCAGAAAACACGAAGAAACAGGTCTACAACGCCTTAAAATCTCTCTTCGAGAAAGACCAAATCACAACGAAAGTACAGAGGATAAACGACGAACCAACAACCATATATCAGCTAACAAAGAGTCGAAGCAAACCCTAAAGCTCATCATTAACTGCGCCCCAAAAAATAATACGTATAGGCTTCTAGACACCTCGCTCTCTGCACATCATACCTGCTTAATAACATCATCTGAAGCTATTTCTGCGCCAACTAATCGAATGATACCCGTTGACATTACAAAGCAAGAAACTCCTAAAGTATAATCCTACGAGAGGGAAAAAGACTTTGAAAGAACCATGCAAAACTATATAGAAGCACTCAAGAAAGCGCCATAGGAAACAAATTTTGGCGTGCACAATCGGAAAGAGCCCCTTTTCAAAACTGTATACACAGAAAACAACCTACAAGCAAAGACAGAAAAAGAACATGCAAAAGCCCACTCCAAATATCGTCCAGACACAAAAGGAACTTTTTCAGCCCGACACCTCGAGCGATTGGGGGCCGCGGGCTGAACGCCTCGACCATAAGATC
>Ga0209636_10001757_pt1 | contig 21926 bp, 15 predicted proteins | sample DeeMarSWOR152_54_FD_187464 | JGI IMG/M metagenome (GOLD analysis project Ga0209636, IMG submission 187464) | Marine sediment microbial communities from White Oak River estuary, North Carolina - WOR-1-52-54 (SPAdes) (version 2) | ecosystem: Environmental > Aquatic > Marine > Intertidal zone >...
TGACGGTGTGTTGGTCGCCGCGCATGTAGCGTTGGCTGAGAACATTCACATAGCCATCAACAGCTGTGTGACTGATTGCTTCAGCGTGGACATTAGCTAGTTTGGTGTCTTGGAGGTCTAGAACAGAGCTTCCCACAGCTTTGGCTTCGAAAGTGAGCGTTACCACAGCCATGCTGCCGTTGAACGGAGTTGCAGGATACAGGCCTGACAGGGCTTTCCAATATCTTCCGTGCGTTGCGTTGAAGTCATTCTGTATGCCTGGGCCGTCTTCTGATGAGTTTTCACCCCAAACGTCTGGTGCATATACTTGGGCTCCAGTACAGTTGAGTACGGTGTTGTCCCAGTAAAGCTTGAACTCCCAACCATAAAGGTCAGTGACATCACTGATGGTTACGTTCACCGAGAAAGTTCCATACTTGTTCACTGTGATTTCGTCGGGATCAACGGAGACCTCCGCTGTTCCTCCTCGTGATAATCCGCGGGGGAGTCCGCGCGAACCTCCTGAGTAGTTTCTTCCGAAATTGACTCCGACTATGACCTTGTCGAAGACGTCGATTGTGTCGTCGCAGTTTAGATCGGCGAGTGATTTGTGCGGACAGCACTCGCACGGTTCTGTGAAGTCGGGTGGTTGGTGCCAGTATTTGCCGTCTGTGGCGTTGTAGGTGGCTCCGAAAGCCGCTCCAACTAGTACCTTGTCGAAAATGTCAACTTCCCCACTGCCGTCCACGTCCCCTGGACAATATTTCTTGATGAAGTAAGCTGTGATCGTTGTGTTTTCAAGGACTGTTATGTTTCTTGGGTTGTCATCTGAGCCATCTGTCCAATTCTCGAACGTGTATCTGTATCCGGTATTATTGTATTCCCAAAAGTTATTCACCCAAACCTCGTGGGTTCCTGCTTCTACTATGAAGGTTGAGTTGGTATATCCAACCAGTTGATCGTTTATGTAGACCGCTCCTGTTGTAAGAGAAGTGCCGTTCTGATCTTCAGCAAGTATTGTTAGTTTGTAATTATCGGCCCGGATGAGCCATAGAACTTGAATCTTTCGATCTCCCATGTGAAAGTCTGTATATGCTTCATGCTCAAGTGCGGTGAAGCCGTACTCGATGGTGTAGGTGTTTTCCTCCAGCAACTCATCGTAGTATGTCCAGCTTATTTCATGGAAATCATCGGCTGAATAATATGAGTAGTTCACCTGATGAATCACTGGGTTATATTGGGATAGCTCACTGCCGTTGTTCCAAAGTCTGAGAAAGGCATTGAGGTTTGTGTATGCGTAGGGGGCCTTATGAGCGTCCATGTAGCCTTTGTCGTGGAAGGCGAAGTAGAATGTGGGATTGGTTATGGTGTGGTTGAGGATGAAGTTTTTCTTTAGGGTTGCGATGGCGTAGCTATCATTCCCATTCATTAATGTCGTGCCTATCTCAAGTCTGCATGAAGCATCTTCCTCATTAGCTTCGGCATAGTAGTATTCTCCCCAGCCATCTGTGTAGCTACTGTCGGCTGGAGCAACAAGGATTTCGATGCCGTTATATATCGCCTGTAAAGCATCAACTATTCCTGTGCCTCGATCGTTTTCCGTCAACTGTGTAAGGTTATTGTTTAAGCGAGCAGTTCTTTTGATAACACTTTTCACAAAGATAGGCCTTCCCTTCCAGTCAGGATGAGCCTGCAAAAGCAAAGCAGCAACACCAGAAACATGAGGAGTAGCCATGCTAGTCCCACTCATCTCACCATATTGACCAGAAACATCTTCGAAGTTACCAGCAGGGGCCAGTGCAGATCTACAAGACCATATATGCACACCTGGTGCTACCACATCTGGCTTAGTTCTATTGTCAGCTGTAGGTCCTTTACTACTTCCCCATGGATCGTACCATCGTCCCTTATATTGATATTGTTGCGGGAAAAGAGCTATATCGTCATCATTTACCTGCACAGTATCCATGTCATTAGTCGCGCCTACAGTTATTACGTCAGAGGCGCATGCTGGGCATCTTAATGAAGCATATCCATCAGGCGTCACTTGCCCTGGAGCACCCTCATTGCCAGCCGCGACCGCCACAACAACTCCTTTGCTAACGCATTCATTTGCCTTTGCACAAATCTGACACGTTCCGTTGCAATACCATGGTGGTTGCTCAGATCTGCGTTGGAATCCCCAGCTACAGCTGATAATTTGTGCTCCTTGAGAAACAGCCCAGTCTAGACCAGCTAGGGCAGTTGCCTCAGGGTCAGGAGCACCACCCCACTGATTCCATATCTTACCGATTATTAAGGTCTCGACACCTGGAGCGACACCCCTATACACTGCATTACCCTGACCCATACCAGCAACTATTCCAGCGCAATGTGTACCATGTCCGTGGTCGTCATATGGATTAGGTTGTCCGTTTATGAAATCTCTCCAGATAATCGTTTTACCAGTAAAGTCTGGATGGTTAGGATCTATACCTGTGTCTAGCACACTTACACTTATCCCAGATCCGTTGTACCCCAGTTGATTGACAACCAAATCAGATCTTATGGCCTCCGTGCTTACATCAAGACATAAGCCTCCTTCTGCCTCTCCATCACCAAGACCATCTATAAATTCATAAGTAGCTATCTTCTTAACCTCTGATACTTTGATTTTGACATTCACGAAAGATAGAGCCTTTCCTATGTACAGGATGGTTGCATTGTGATTTTGAACCAAAAGTGAGGCCACTTGATTCTTGAACCCATAAGCTGTTACATTATTTTGATAGCTTGTGCAATTAACGCTTGCAACTATAGTCATTATACGGTTTGTTCCATTGGTTTCTAGATGTTGCACTTTTTCCCAAAGCCAAGGCTCAAATTTACTCTTAATCGGCTCAGAACCATCTAGAGATCGCGCAAAAACGAGTTTAGTCGTAGGAACAACCAAGAGTATATTTCCTAGAAGAAGCCCTATAAAACAAATGCAATCATATTTCTTCATCCAAGTACCCCTATTCTGTATCCGTATCAGAATAGATACGTTTTTGCATTAAAATGATATAAATTTTGCTATAGGAGATTAGGATTCTATCTCAATCTGGATTTTTTGTGTTTCCATTGTGATCTGCTTAGTTTTTCCCTCCTCATCATAAAGAACACCACCCGGTGTCGTTCGGGCAATGATGAAGTAGGTTCCGAGGTCAACCTGTTGATATACAGCTTGAGTGAGCTTCCCTTGTTGGTTCCATGTAAAAGTCCGGCTAAATGACTCACCGGGCTCTATGGGGTAAGAAACAACAACTGCTATAAAGCCTCCCCAGGAGTAGGCATAGATTATCTGATCGGATTCGTTGTAAACGACGAAATCTAATACTGGCGGTGATGAACGACTAAGAAAAATAGTTTTGTTGCCAGTATTTGTAAGTGTCAATGTTATATTGATCTTCTCTTTTTGTTTATAGACTGCTTTGTCCAAATGTATTTCTAGTTTAACAGAACCAACGACGACTTCTTCTTGCACGGGTGTGGGTGTCTGCGTATAAGTTATTGTTTTCAGCCCCCAAGTAGCTGTTCCACCAGCAACTATGGCGATTATACTAAATATAGCCAAATTCCTTAAAGATAAAATCATTTGTTCCCCTCATTAGGTAAGAATGTTTCTTAAATATATTAATCATTTTTTTGAACAGTCTGTTCTACTTCTTGAACACCAGTCTTAGGCAAAAGTCTATAGAACTGAAAAGTCTCTATAAGATGAAATACAACACCAAGCAATGAAAAGAAAAGCGCCGTATTCCTAACTGCTCCCGAAAGCACAAAAACTGAGAAAACGGCAATAGTCCCATATAAAAAAGAGTAGAAAAAACTTCTTGGAATTATAAACTTTCTCACGACAAAGAAAAACTTCAGCATCCCAAACTTTCGAGGGATAACATTATAAACACCATACCTATCCTTCTTAACAAGCTTTAAACCATTCAGCTTTTCAAGATGATGAACTGCCAAAGCAGGACTAGAAAAACCAACTTGATTAGCAATGTCTCTGGCAGAAGCCTTCTTCACCCTAAGCATTAAAAGATAAACTCGAAAAGTGTTATACTCACCAGCAACATCTCTCTCAAGCTTATATCGACTCAACTATTCGCCTCCTTCATGTAATCGCAATGATAACCAGTTGGAATACTAATATCAATAACTTATTTTAAAATCTTTGAACTCTCCAGTGCGTGCGCATATGGTGCATGTAGGTATTGAGAGATGCTTCTCAACAACCTTCCTGAGGAAATCAAAAAATTACTGAAGGCTTCTCAAAGATGGACACGAGATGGGCATGGTCGAGACAGAAATGAAATACAAAGAGCTTGGATGGAACTTAGACCAATAAGGGGCATTTCTCTTTTCATGCGTACAGAAAATGTTTTCTGTGATTTGTGAATTCTTGGTCAGTGACTAATGTAGTTTCGGTGCCAGATCCAAATTGATAAGTAATGTTATAGTATGCAGTATTTCCAGCAGTTTTGACGTCCAACTCAACCCTTTTGAAACATACTTTCTGGCTTGGAGAAGGAGTGTACGTAAGAGTTGAAACACGCTGATAAGTACGATTTTGATGAAAATGCTCTGCTAAATAACTTTGGTTTTGGTCCGCAGTGCCTTCTGTCCATGAATCATCGTCAAGAGGATAAGATTCACCGATTCTTAGTGGATACCCTTCATGAAGCCCGCCACTAATTAGTCCATAACCCCATAGCCTATTTGAATAGCCTTCTTTCAAGGGAACAATGTATCCCTCTTGATTCGGCGAACAATCAATATCATTAAGACCTAAAGTTCTTTGTAGGAAGCGTTGAAACCCGGAAATGCCCACTTCAGTTTTTATACTTGAGCCAGAACTATTATAGTAGAATGGATATCCACCCACTTGAACCCAAGTGAGTCCCTTCGTTTGTGTCGCCAATGAAATAGTATCCAGCCAAGTATCCTGATCTATTCCAGATGGCACAGGGAAAACTCCTCCATGGGCATTCACCACGATTATTCCAGATTCCCCATAGAATCCGGTCGGTCTCACATAGTCCGGATGCTCAATAATATACTGGTATGTTGGCATGTCAACAACTTCAAGATACGTTAATCCTTTAAATGTATCTAAATGAACCAGCGGTTTTATCATACATGCGGTCTCTACTCCTTGCCTCACCGCATGTATATCTGAAATATTTGAAGTTGGTACGTCAGGAATCATGACAATGTACACGTCTACCCCAATCGTTGAAACCCAAAAGTATGATTGGACATTCCATTTACCTTCAGTTGTGTCAAGGGTGATGCTGACATTGTTGAAGTCTCGCTCAGCAACTATGCTTGTTACATCATATGACTTGTTGAATGAAGACTGGATGACCGTGTTATCAACTAGGTACCCTCCTGGATACTTCCAATTATACATTTTCACTATAAGATTTCGCGCATAGGGGTCATCACTTGTTTGTCCAGCGACATAAAGAATAGATTGCGACGTTCCGTCTGGATGTAGAATCTTTTTTATCTTTGGAGTTGAACCTGTGTTTTGGAAGATCGTATTCGAGAAAACTGTTACTTTTCCACTAGGGTCCGGCACTGTTAGTTTATACGTTTCCGCAATGAATGTGTCATAATAGTATTTGCCTGTTCAGTTGTCGTAATATGAGCCTAGCATTTCTGGAGATGTTTCGACAGAAGAAAGCTTCCATTCAAATTTTGAAACATTATGGTAAAATGCCCTTTTAGAAATTGGTCGATTTCTCGCAACGAGAAAAGTTGTTGTTCCGTTCACAATCTCGTCATATCCTAGGAAAGGATCTATTGATCCGACAATAGTGATTCTGGTCGTAGTTAATGTAGCAGTTGTTTCCAGGACTGTTGGCGTAAGCATTAGCATGATCAGACTGAGTGTTATAACTGTTAAGAGTTGGTATTTCATGGCGAATCCTCGGGTGGATTACTAGTCTCTCCGTATTTGAAGACTACTAGCTTACATTTTGTGCATCGATATGACTCAAAGTTTGTGAGCGTCCAGCTAAATGGATTAATTTGTTCACTTCCTCCCGCGGTCCATCTATGCTTTTTCGTATCCCACCAAGTCTGCCGAGGAACCAAATAGAAGCCCTTCTCCATCTTAGAACCGCATAAAGGACAAGCCTCTATGAGGGCTTTCTCCTCCTTTTTTTCAGTAACTTTCAACTTTTTATTCCCCTATCCTTTTGTTCTCTTTCTGCCCTTTCACTTGGGCTCGGCAGTAATATGCTTCCAAAAAAATCACCTTTGGTTCCCCATGCATGCTAATGCATGATTTATGTGGTTTATGGTAAGCACTATAAAAGATATATCACGTATTGGATGCAGTTGTATGTTTCCATGTGCAGATGAAGAATTACAATCAAGACAAAAACCAGTCACAAATGAACTTGATGATATCATGAACTTAATGTATACATTCACAACAACAATCCTTAGTGCAACAAATTTACTTTGCAGGAAAGAAATCGAAAGAAAAATCGTAAACATAGGTTGGTAAGAAACTTGTTCATTCAGTAATATCAAAATCTCTTGATGTTTTTTTATGGGGGTTGTGGTTTGTGTGTGCATGTGTCTGTCTGTCTGGGTCCAGTATGGAGGGGGGTCCAAAAGAGAATTTTTGTTCTTCTTCTATCTGTGTTTATAACGCACTCGGAAATTGTGGTTGCGCGCGCTCTGTTGGACGAAAGGTATTTTCTCAACAGGTTTGTATATGGGTTGTTGCGTGTGGAAGTTATCTTGAGTTTCAAGGAAAAACTTAGAAGAACGATAGTGTTCCAGAGAAATATTCAAACTTTGGCGTTAGCTGGCACTTTGACCGCTGTGGCTACGTCTTCCTTAAACCCTGTTTCCCAGCCGTTTATAGCGTCACTTGTTCCAGATGTCACTGCTTTAGGCGGTATCTTGTCCACAGCCGCGCTTGTCTCAAGTTTATTCAGTGTTGGAGGTGGTTTGCTTGCAGATAAGCATGGAAGAAAATGCGTCCTAACACTCGGAATAGTCCTATGCTGCATAGGAGCCATCGCATATTTTAAGAGCAGAATATTAGTTGAACTTCTAACCGCTGTTCTTCTATCAACAGTAGGCACTTCATTGATATTGTCAACAATGACTGCTCTGACCGCTGAATCGGTGACGGCAAGAAGTAGAGCATCTGCATTTGGCTTTGTCGAAATGTCGCGGGCTGTAGGTAATGTTCTGGGACCAATGATCGGAGGCTGGATTTGGATAGTCTACGGGATAAGATCACCGTTCTTATTCGCATTCACGATATATCTCGTCGTATTGGTAGGCGTGCTCATGCTTCTTAAAGAAACTCATAGAAGAGAATGGCGCACAAGAGTACTCCCTTGGAAATTATCTGAGATAAAACAGATTCATCATTCCCTGCCTGATCCCAGGTCTCTTTACATGCTTGTATTAGCACAAATAATCATCAGTTTTGGGGGAGCTGTAGGTGGTTCACTGTTTGTCCTTTATGCCTACGAAGTGACATTAGCCGAACCACTAGAATTGAGCGTAATCACAAGTCTGTCCACAGCAATATCCATGATTGTAATGATCCCTGCTGCAGTGATAAGTGATAGGATAGGAAGAATACCACCTCTGCTAATGCACGAAATCCTCTTTGTAACTATGCAATTTGGTTTTGCCCTCGCTCAAACACCAGTACATCTGATTCTGGTCAGTACTCTAGGGGGCATTGGAGCAATTGGCATACCGGGTTTCAGGGCACTGCAAACGGAACTGATGCCACAAGAGCACAGAGTCAAACTACTCAGCCTTTACAGTTTCATATCAGGTTTAGCAGCAACACCTGGACCACTTATTTCCGCTTTAGTGTGGGGCTCACTTGGTCCAAGGATGATGTTTGTGATTTCAGGATTACTAGTGTTGCCTACGGCTATAGTTGTGTACACGAGCGTCAAAGAAACTCTGAGAAAACCATCCTAGGAGGTATGAAATCTTCAATCTCATATCTGCGCTTTCGTCTGTGGGCACCAAGGAAAATGGTTAAGTATTTTCTCTCTCGTTAAAGGCTGGTTTGCCTCAGGTAAGGTGTGATCAGATGTTGAGAATCAGAAAGTTCGTTGAGGGAGAGGATGAAGAAGTTTGGATTAGGATACAGAATGAATCATACAACGAGTATGAAGACTTCAGACCAGACACCCTAGAAGATATGGAAATCTGGAAGAAGAACCCAAACTTCGATTCTACGGGAATGTTCATCGCGGAATTGGATGGACGATCTGTAGGTGCTGTTAATGCTCAAATAGACAAGAATAGGAAAGAGAAGACAGGTTTTCTACGAGCGTTAGGCGTCATTCCAGAGTTCAGGAAAAGGGGCGTGGGCCGACGCTTGGTCGAGAGAGCTATTGAGAGTCTTGAGGAAAGAAGAATGGAATCTGTTCAGAGCTGGGCGAGAGGTGACAAGGTTGCCTGTAACTCTCTCCTAGAGAATATGGGATTTAATTTGATCAGAGTGTTCAGCACGATGCGAAGAGACTTAGAGAGTATCCCTTACAACATCGGAGAACACATGAAGATAAAGATAAGGGAAATGGAGGCAAACATGGACGACATCAAACTGCTCAGCCTGCTCAATAACGAGACTTTCAAGGAACACTTTAACTTCAGACCTCACACGGTTGAGGAGATAAGACATTGGATAGTGAATAAGCCTTGGTGCGACATACTTGGATATTTCTTCTCCTACTTGGATGGTAAGCCAGTTGGATTCGTGGGAGCTGGGATAGATAGCAAGTTCATCGAATATAGAGGAATAAAGCGAGGTTGGATAATGATCATTGGAGTCCTGAAGTTGAATCGCACCAGAGGAATAGGCACCGCACTCATGCAACGAGGGATGGAGTTCTTAAAGTCGAAGGGAATGATTGATGTAGAACTGGGTGTCGATGACTCCAACCCAACTAAGGCGATAGGACTCTACAAAAAAGTAGGATTCAAAGTCGCGCATAAAGAGCTAACATACGCGAAAAAAATTGCCTAGAACGCACGCATGCTCAATTATACAAAATCAGAATTGGAAACTTGCGCGCGCAATAATAAGTTAGATATATTCATTTCTACACACTTAGAATCTCATTTAGTTTTTTTAAGGCTTCTTTGTTCTCCTTCCATTTCAACAATTTTAAGGCTTCTTTAAAACCACACCATCTATATTTAGAATGTTCCCACCCAATTACAATCTTCTCGTTTGAAGAAATCTCAACACCAAACACATATTCCTTCAACAAATGCGGATCAAAAAACTCGGAATAGTAGACCTCTTCTATTATTCTAATAATGTTCTTTATCCCAGTTTCTTCTCTCACTTCTCTTTCTAAAGCTTGAATTCTCCTTTCTCCTTCTTCTACACCTCCAGTTACAGGTTGCCAGAATCCTCCACTAACTGGAATTCTCTTTAGAAGTAAATACTGTATTTCTCCGTTAATCTTCCTGAACAAGATTCCTTGAACTTGAATTGGCAATCTCATGCCAGAAAGGGACCCAATGAATAGTATATGAGAGTTTCGCGTAAGTCATAAAAGAAAGGTTGCGAAGCAGTAAAAAGGGAGTACGCGAGATATCGCCAATTGTTTTCCAAAATCCAACTATGAATCCTTCTTGAAAACCATTTATCAACTGTAATTATAGCAATCATTTCAACAGAGCTCAAAGCAGTCATAACTTACACAAGAAAAGACTCCATGTAACTTCATAAGAAGGATAAATGAATATCGGATGCAATATTATTTTAGTTATCCGATACTCTTTTATATCGGTTAATGCACGAGTTGAGTTGGGTGAGCAACGATGCAAATGTTGAAGCCTAAAATATACAAGAGAATCCTTTCAAAAAAGAAAGTTCTAGACAGTTTCCGCCCGTTGCCCCCTCAACTCGTCCAAAAACTATGGGAACAAATGCAAATTGAGTTTACCTACAACTCCAACGCCATCGAGGGAAACACCCTCAGTTTAAGAGAGACCCAACTCGTCATCCAAGAGGGAATAACTGTTCGTGGAAAAAGCCTGAGAGAGCACTTGGAAGCTAGAAACCATCCAGAAACCATCGCTTACATCGAGAAACTTGCCCAAAAAGGAAGCACAATCAAACAAGACGATATCTTGAAAACTCACAAACTTCTCATGCGTGGCATAGACGACCAAAACGCAGGCAAATACCGAACTGGTCAAGTGAGAGTTGCTGGCGCAACTTTCATGCCACCTCCGGCAGACAAGATTCAACCTATGACAAATGAACTCTTGCAGTTCCTCAACCAAAATCCAGATGAATTAAGAACAATTGAACTGGCAGCGTTTTTCCACCACAAGCTAGTTTACATACATCCTTTTCTAGACGGCAACGGTAGAACCGCAAGGCTCCTAATGAACGCCATACTGATGAGTAGAGGCTATCCCTTCACGGTTCTCCTCAAGGTAGACCGCCCCAAATATCTAAGAGTGTTAAGCGAGGCAGATAACGAAAACCTTGCTCCCTTTGCAAACTTCGTAGGCCGTTCTGTTGAGAGGTCACTTGACATATACCTACTTGCATTTGAAAAAGAAGCAGAAATACTGACTTTGGCAGAAGCAAGCAAACTCACGCCTTATTCACAAGAATACTTGAGTCTACTGGCACGAAAGGGAAGCATAGGGGCGTTCAAACTACGCAGAAACTGGGTCATAACAAAGAAAGCACTAGACGAATATTTGAAGACGCACCCGAGAACCCACTCACAAAAGAAGGCTCTGAAGAACTATCTTGGAGAGAGATTTTGAGGGGACATGCCAAAAAAAGAAGGGGTTAAGTTCTTAGTGTATTCGACCATCTACGGCTTAAACTGCTTGGTCTGTTTTACTCTGTTTTTTATGGACTTTTGGGAGTAGTTGTTCGGCGTTTTGAGATAGCACTCGGACGCTTGCTTCCAACTCTATTTTGAGATGCGTGTGATATCTTGGATCAGTATGGAAATCACATTTTCCAGTTTCTATCGCCTTTTCCAAATCCCCAAACTTGGTGCACCACATATGCCAGACGTTCCAAAATCGACCCACTGAATCAAATGAAGACTTATTATACCCTTTGAAAACATAATGAGCACATTTCTTGCAAATGATTCTCACAACGTCACCGCTAGGTCCTTCTCTTATTAATTATTTCACATTTACGAATTACAAATATAGACTAAAAATGCAGTTGATAACGAAAACCAAATTTTTCAACCTTGTTTTCAAGAGGCTGACAGAACCAGTCCGCAAAAACTTATTACATCCTTCTCGTTTAACCGCCTAATAGCAAGGGAACAAAGATGAAGAACAAAGCCAAATGCATAACAGGTCCAGAGTTGCACTGCAAAAACTGGCAAATCGAAGGCATCCTCCGAATGCTACACAACGTCGTTGACCCAGAAGTAGCCAAAGACCCAGAAAACCTCATCGTATATGGTGGAACCGGAAAAGCAGCGCGAAACTGGGAATGCTTTGACAAAATCGTGAAAGCCCTCACAGAGTTAGAACCTGATGAAACGCTCTTAGTTCAGAGTGGAAAGCCAGTCGCAGTCTTCCAAACACATGAGTTGGCTCCTCGAGCCTTAATCGTGAACAGCATGCTCGTGCCGAAATGGGCAACATGGGATTATTTCTACGAACTAGAACAAAAGGGACTAATCATGTTCGGTCAAATGACCGCGGGCTCATGGGCATACATAGGAACACAAGGCATCCTCCAAGGAACCTACGAAACCTTAGCAGCCGTCGCCAAAGAACATTTCCAAGGAACACTAAAAGGAAAACTCGTATTAACAGCAGGACTGGGCGAAATGGGAGGAGCCCAACCCTTGGCAACAACAATGAACGAAGGCGTCGCCTTAATAGTTGAAATCAACAAGAAAGCAATTGAAAGAAGGCTTAAACATAGCTACCTCGAAACATGGACAGACAACCTCAACGACGCAATTGAAATGGCCCAGCAAGCGAAAGAAGAGAAAGTGCCGAAAAGCATTGGGTTGCTCGGCAACGCCGCCGAGATTCATCCGGAACTCGTGAAAAAAGGAGTCATTCCAGACGTCCTAACAGATCAAACTTCCGCTCATGATCCACTCAACGGATATTACCCTGCTGATCTTTCCAAAGAGGAAGCAGACGAACTTCGAGAAAATGATCCCAAAAAATACGTTAAAGAAGCCAAGAAAAGTATTCATATTCAAGTGAAAACCATGGTAGAAATGATGCGGAAAGGCGCCATTGCCTTCGAGTACGGCAACAACATACGACAACAGGCGTATGATGACGGATTCCAAGAAGCCTTCGCCTTTTCAGGCTTTGTAAAAAGGTATATCAGACCAATGTTTTGCGAGGGACGAGGCCCCTTCAGATGGACCTCCCTTGTAGGTGACACCGGAGATATATACACCCTTGACGATGTCATCCTAAAACAATTCTCCTATAACCAAGAACTATGCCGCTGGATCAGAAAGGCAAAAGAACAAGTCAAGTTTCAGGGATTACCTGCTCGAGTCTGTTGGCTCGGATTTTGTGAAAGAGCCAAATTCGGAAAGATCATAAACGACATGGTTCGAGAAGGAGAACTTTCAGGTCCCATTTGGATTGGACGAGACCATTTAGATGGTGGCAGTGTCGCCTCTCCAAACAGAGAGACAGAGGGAATGAAAGACGGAAGCGACGCCATTGCAGATTGGCCCATCTTAAACGCTTTATTAAATGCTGTCGCAGGAGCAACATGGGTTTCAGTACACCATGGCGGAGGCGTTGGAATAGGATACAGTATTCACGCTGGAATGTGTTTAGTTGCCGATGGCACAAAGGAAGCTGAGAAACGAGTTGTTCGAGTCCTAACAACAGATCCAGGAACAGCCATAGTCAGACATGCAGATGCAGGCTATGAAAAAGCCCGACAAATAGCGAAGCAAAAAGGGATCAAAATGCCCATGCTGAAATGAAAGAGACGTTTCTGTGTTCTAGAAGTTTCTTGCAATATTTAATAAATTATACCATCTGAATGTATAGAGAAGAGTGAGAGCATGGCTAAAGTGTTTATTGATGGAGAAACCCTGTCCATAGAAGATGTGGTCGCAGTAGCACGTGATCACGTGGAAGTTGAAATTCCACAAGAAGTAAAACGTAAGGTGCAGAAATGTAGGCAAATTCTGGAAGACATCATAAATGAGAAAAAAGTGGTATACGGCGTTACCACGGGTTTTGGAGCTCTAGGAAGCATATTGATTTCACCTGAACATATCAAAGAACTTCAGATCAATTTGATTAGAAGTCATTCCGCTGGAGTTGGAAAGGCTTTGGACAAAGACATTACACGTGCGTTGATGCTGTTACGAGCTAACACCCTTGCTAAAGGAAACTCAGGAATTCGGTTAGAAACCTTAGAGACATTAGTTCAAATGATAAACAAGAGAGTGCATCCCATAATCCCAGAAAAAGGGTCTGTTGGCGCAAGTGGAGACCTTGCTCCACTCTCGCATATGGTACTGGTAATGATAGGCGAAGGCGAAGCTGAATACAAAGGAGAAAAGATTAGCGGAAAAGAAGCCCTGAGAAGAGCTGGAATCCACCCAGTGGAGCTGGATTCAAAGGAAGGCATAGCCCTAAATAATGGTACACAAATGATGACGGCTATTGCGGTCTTGGCACTTCACGACGCGGAGAAACTGGTTAAAACTGCTGAGATCGCCGCTGCTCTAAGTCTTGAAGCCCTGAGTGGAATATCCGATGCCTTCGACGAAAGAATCCATCAAGTCAGACCCCATCACGGACAAATCACGAGTGCACGAAATATAAAGTCCTTAATATCAGGAAGCAAAATTATCAAGTCGAGTGAAGAAGTGATAAAAAACAGTGAAACAAGGCCTCCACAGGATCCCTACAGTCTAAGATGCGCTCCCCAAGTTCTAGGTGTGGCTAGAGATACTCTTTCTCATCTACGGAGAATAATTGAAACTGAGATCAATTCTGCTACGGATAATCCCCTAATCTTTGTTGAGGATAAAGCTTGTCTTTCTGGCGGAAACTTCCATGGACAGCCAATATCAGTTGCCATGGACATGTTGGGCATTGCGTTAACTATAATTGGCAACATGTCCGAGAGAAGGATTGCCAGACTCATAGACGAGAACCTTAACCAGGGACTGCCAGCGTTTCTGATTTCTAAAGAAGTCATGAAAGGAATACATAGTGGTTTTATGACCGCCCAATACACGGCTGCCGCCTTAACTTCAGAAAACAAAACCTTAGCACATCCTGCAAGCGTTGACTCAATTCCAACATCCGCGAATTTTGAGGACTTTGTAAGTATGGGGTCGATTGCTGCGAGAAAGGCGATGGAAATCCTTAGAAACGTGGAGCACATCATGGCTATTGAATTATTATGTGCAGTTCAAGGCATAGACTTTCGTGTGCCAGATAAGCTTGGAAAAGGAACCAAGGCAGCCTATTCTTTGATGAGAAAGAAGGTGCCCATGCTGAGGGAGGATAGAGTTTTGACAAAAGATATAGGAAAGGTTGTGGAACTGATTCGAAGCGGAGAGCTTCTCCATATTGTTGATGGAATTGTCGCAAAAGGTTAGGCAACTAGAAACTATGTCGTTATGCCAGTTCTCTAAGTGCTCTTAGGCGCTTGACTATGTTTGGATGGCTTGAAAAGAGTTCCATTATCTTATCGAAGGTAGTTACTTCTTTTTTGAGAACCTTTTCTACGAGTTTTTGATCGGTTAGGTATGTTCTGGCCTCTGCTAAGGAGGTGGCGTCTGATTCTGCTTGGTCAGGGTCTGATATGAAAAGAGATTTGAAGGAATTGAACCCCCTTATGTCTCGTCGGAACCTCTTCAAGTTCTTGGTTGAGTGAACTATTTTCGCTAACCCTTCGGAGAGTTTACGGGGTCCTTCTTCAACTATCATAGCACTATGGCGGTCGGCATAATATTCTCGTAATCTGCTCAAATATAAAGTGAACAGTGTGAGAACCCAATATAAGAGCATGCTTACAATTCCAATGATGGCAGCTGCCCCACTGTCTCTCTCTTTTCTGCCATAAGCGCTTGAAAGAAATGTAATGTAACCTATCCAATAGAAAAGTGCTGGCAAGACTGAGACAAACATCATCACTTGCACATCCCTATGCTTGAGATGTCCCAGTTCGTGACCAATAACCGCCTCGACCTCTTCACTTTCTAAGGTTTTTAACAATTCTGTTGTCACAGCCACTCTACTTCCACCTATTGGTGAGCTATAAGCGAATGCATTTGGCAGTGGAATCTGAGCTATCATGACCTTGGGCATTTTGATGCCGCTTTTTTGGCTTAGTCGCTCTACCATGCCATATAGTTTGGGATCTTCTGATCTTCTGACCTCTCGTATATGATATAGGGCGTTGATGAGATATGGAGCAAAAAGCCATTGAGCAAAATTAAACAAGACAACGAAAAGAATTAAGGTAAGATAGTTGAAGATGCCGGTTAAGCTTAAGAGAACTGTGAGAAATAGTGTTGACAATCCAATAATAATGGCTAAGCTTCCGAATATGGAGAAGCGAAGTTTCCATAGATTCATGTATTCAACTCAGAAGTCATGAACAACGGGAGAAACTTATAAACCTTTTATTACTGCGACACGTTATGCGGAGAGATTGGTCATTTCTCTCCTCTTATCCAGCTTTTGATCCCGAGTTCTTTAACCGTGATTGTTACTGGCTCGGGTTCGTGGGACTTGTATTTCCCGTTTTCATCGAGATACATTATTCTTGGTTTCAGAATAAAGGTTCCTTTGGTTGCGGGTCTAAGGACAAGCCTGATTTCCTCTGTTTTAAGTGGTGCAAGCTTTCTTCCTTTCATATTTAGGTAGCGGCCTTCAACCCTGTAAATCTCAGGGATCCTTTTTACTTCGAAGTCTCGTGGAACTAGTTCTTCAACTTTGATCAATAAGGCAGGTGCTTTTCCCGCGTTAACCAGTTCTATTTCTAAGCTTACGTCTTCGCCAACCCTTACCTCTTTTACCCTGAGGATTAGGTTTGCCTGTATGTCCGCATGTTCGAATTGTTCTAGTCCTATGGGCGTCTCTTCTCCGGGAGTGGGAGTTGTGAATGTTGTGGTAGTTGAAGTTGCCAGCGGTGCATGTAGAACTTCAGTTAGGGATAGGGCTAGTTCTCTTTCCTTCCTAACTTTTTCTAGGAGCCTTGAAACTTGTTCTTGTTTTGCAGGATGTTTTGCCTTGAGGTATGATCCTGCCGCGGCTTGAAGTACCTTTTCAGACATCATGTAAAATCGGGCTTTCTTAGCTGGATCAGTCTCAATCTTAGCGTTGTGCATGTACAAGTATGCGTCTAGAATCTTTTGAGTAGCTTCAGCATATTCTGAGGCGCTTTTAAACCCTGCTCTCAGATAGTAGCTTGCTGCGCTTTCCAGATGTTGTGTTGCCAAGATATGAAAGGATGTATCTCGCACATCTTCAAATCTGGTTCCTGCTTCTAGTGCCTTGCAGAAGCGACTGTGACCCAAAGCTAATAATTTGGCTTTTTCATCAAGGCTTTGGTTCTTAGCTTCCTCGAATAATTTGGATGCCTCCTTGTACAAATCAGGTGAGGCTTCCGCTTCTGCTCGTGTCATCATCTGCCAAGCCCGACACAGAGAAACTATGGGTTTCAGTTCTTGGCGATCTGATTCATCTTCTGTCGCCTCAAATGCTTTTTGGAATTTCTCAGCCGCAGACCCATATTTCCTAGAGCTCGCCATGTAGCGGCTCTGTCTGTCAAGGATTTTTGCTTCTTCAAGGGCGATCCTTCCAAGACAGTATTCACGCTTTATGCGCGCTCGCACACGCACAGATTTGGCTAGGTTGACTAACGATTCCTTCTCGTCCTTGCTTTCGATCTTTTCTAATTTGGGTTGGATGGATTTCTCTGCTTCGACAAACAGTTCAGCTGCTTGTTGGAAGAGGTCTCTAGCTTCTTCGGTTTGCTCTCTTCGGCTCAGGTCTTCTGCTTCTTCCAGTCGAGTCCATGCTAGATAGTTTGGGCCGAGGTAGTTCCATCGTTCTGTCGACTTGTGGAGGTTAGCTGCCTTTTCATAGTGCTCTCTTGCCCGTCCATAATGGCTTTCAGCGTGATGGTGTTTTGCTTTCTCGATTTCGTTCCACGCTTGCATGTAAGATGCGTGGTCTTGATAGAGGTCTTTCAGTTGTGGGATTTTTTCAGCGGCTCTCATGTAACTTTTTGAGGCATGTTCGAAATTTTCGGCAGCTTCCAAGTGTTCTCCCAAGATATCTTGTGTCTTGGCGATTTTCCAGTATGATTCCGCCACGCGACTGATCATGTCTAACTTACTGGCTGATTCTATCGCTTTCACCGAGATTTCTATTGCCTTTCTCAGATGTTCCGGATTGTTTGTCAACTCGTATAAACCGTTCAGCAGTATCCAATAAGTATCTTGATACCACCATAGAGCAGCAAAAAGTTCTATTTGCCCCATTTTCTCATAGTATGTCATCGTTTTTGCGATTAACTTGAGGCATTTTTCTTTGTCTAATACCGCTTCTTCAAGTAGCCTCCTCTTACTGTTGAAGTCTGGTTTCAAATAGCCTAATTCAACTTTTATTCCAGCGAGATAATTATGCATCACCCCCATATTCCAATAGTCGAAGGGTGTCAATCGTTCCATGATTTCGATATTTCTTTCTCTGTATTTCAGAGATTTTTCCAACAAATTTCTTTTCTTATCAAAGTCTAGTTCCAGATTTGCTCGAGCTTCTAGTGTTTTGCTTAATATGTGAAGCATAGTAGCGATGATCACGGGAATATCTGAATCCTCAGCTACTTTCAAGGCTTTTATCCCAGCTTTCTCTGACTTCTCTAGAAACTCTAGTTTTTTCTCTAGATCTGTCTCCTCCCCAGCTATGTTAAGGTAATGTTCTGCGTACCCCCCAGGTGGCGATATTAAACCACCACTAGCAGGCATCCATGCATTCTGAAAAGTTATTATAAAGTTATGATGCTCCGCTTTATCGTAGAACTTCATAGCTTCTTCAGAGAGTTTCCTTCTTTGGTCAGGATCCTCAGTTGCGCTAGATTTCCAATAAGTCATATATGCCAGAAAATTCAGCCCCGCAGCTTTCAAGTAGTTGTCTCGTGTCTTCTCGCCGTATTCCAGCACTTTCTCAAAATGGCTCATACTCTCCTCTCCACCTGTGCTAGCCCCGAACCAAAGATGTGATAGCCCGGCTAGGTAAGCGTCTCCAACCCCTTCAGAAAATTCAACCGCGTTGCGCAAGTGTTCGACAACTTTTAGGCGGTGCTGCTCTTGCTTCTCTGGGTCTTCAACGAAAACAACTCCAAAGAGGTGTAAACAAGTAGCTAAAGCAAGATAGGCTCTGGCAATTTCGTACGAGTCACTCTGTTCAGAGAGAACTGCAACTATCTTTTCGCCCCATCGCTTTCCTTCTTCAACAATCCTCTTAATAACCTGTCTATCCCATTCGAGGAGAGCTCTGTGCCAAAAGATTAGCGGAAGTTCATTATATGTCCTACCGTATTCTAGCATGTTTCTCAAATCCCAAAAAGCAGTTAAGACATTCTTTTCTAGCTCCAAGCATTCATCAAGATATCTCCTCTTTTCAGTTGGGTCAGACGTAAGCAAGTAATCAAGATATTTAGTAACAGCTTCAAAGCGAAACATCCTCGCATCTTTCTGCTTATCCGTTAGCTTTTCGTAAAATTCATGGGCATTCTCGTAGCCCTTAACAGATTGTTGCAATCTTTCCTTAAACTCTTCTCGGCTTTTACCCTGAAATGCAGCCCTATGAAAGCAAAAACCAATTCTCTCCTGAATCTCTCCCTTCTTCAAAAAATCTTCTTTTCCAACCATGCCTAAAGCCTGCTCATAGAGAATTGCGGCCTTTATCCAATCGTATTTCTTCTCCAGTACCCCAGCTTTGCTAAATACCTCTTCTACCTTTTCTCCCCGAGACATAACAATGAACCAATAAGCCTTACACGTAGCACGCAAAAAAACCTTATGCAAACAAACCCTTGTCCTCCGCCAAAACAAAAAATTCATTCGTAGAACCAGCAAAAATGGTCCTAAAACGGGCTTATCTAGTGAATGACTGAAGAAAACGATAAAAGGTTAAAATTGAACTTTCTTTAGTATAAATTTTAGGAAAGGGTGTTGAGATGGCTGAGGAGTTTGAGAAAAAGTTCATCAAACCCATTATAAATGCTTCTTATCCGGGAACCTTAGCCGCCCTAAGCTTGGCGGTGCTGCAGGTCAGTGGAACAGACGTCTATATAGTCTTAAAGTTTGTACTCTTGCTGGGTGCCATGACTTTCAGCGTATCAGCGTTTTTCATATTTTTTCACACCATCTATCCAACACGGAAAAAACTCTGGACCGGAACCGCTATAACCTTTCTACTGGGACTATTTTGTTCAATTCTGTCCGTGTTCTTGTTGCTCATCACCTAAAAGTGAAGAAACTTCGTTCAGATCAGGCATCATCAAGAAATAGGGCCTTTATACAGCACTATTTACTAAATCCTCCTTTTTCTGCATGCGTTAACCAGTCTATTTCGATACTAAACTTTTCATAATCTGCTGTGCTTTCTCCCTTACAATTTTCACTAATCTATCTGTAACCAGTCCTTCTTCTAATGCTTCGTCAAGTTTTTCCTCGTCTAACTTCTCAACTTTACTGTTTGGCCAAACACAAACATCTATTTCCAAATCAACATAACGAATTGCATAAGGATACAACTCTATCGGTGTGTTAAAATTAATATACGTGCCTTTTAATCTTCCATGTTTAGAAAAATATTGGGTTTTATAATACCATTCGCCTACTTTGGCTTCTGTTATAGCAGTGTCGCCTGGTTCTTTACGTGTTTTGAGACCGTCGTAAACTCCCGCTTTCTCAAAAACTCGACTCAAACACAGTGTATGGTTATTGTGATTGAAGTCATCAATCAGAGCTTTACCCAAGTGGAAAACTTTTCCATCCAGTTTTACATGTTCTATTCCTATCATGGACCCAACGCAAGGATTTTCTGTCTCAATTGTCTGCTCAAAAAGGTCTTCAACTTCCTCTATGGGAACGCCTCGTTCAAGGAGTCTCTCAGCCATGTTCAAAGATGATGAGATTTTTCTCCCACAAGTCTTGTAATAATGGTGGCTGTTAATTGTTGACGCAACAGATCCTCTGATTTCATCTAACTTTGTTTTTGATAGAGCTGGAAATTCTACATCCATGAAATGTCTGCCTTCCCATAATGTCGCGGGAGCATCTACCTCCTCAGCTTTCTTCATTGTAAGTTCTCTCTCTTTTAAAAGGCTGGTGATCTCATTTTTCAAGATGTTATCTGCTTGATTTGCGGCTGCTGTTCGCCATAAAGCGAAAAACACTAAAGGAATGGTAAAACGTAAATAAAAACGTAAAAGAAACGTAAAATATTCACCTATCTCTTTTTGTAACACAATTTCATAGCAAAATGTAAAGGATTTTGGGGCTGTTTCACGCAAAATAAGACGGAAATAGCGCTCGTTTCATAATTGTGTTACACTCGTTTTTTGTAAACGCACAACTGTCTCATTCAACATTAAATTGTAACCCAAATGTGTTACAAACTGTAACACAAAACTAGCATTTGTAACACATTTTCTGTATCTGTCTCACGGATGTCATGTTACAGTAAAACTGTGGGATCACGAGATGCACACGACAGTAAACTTACCGTAATATCAGTGTGTACAATAATATCATTACGGTAAAGCGCTTAAATCAAAGCGGTCATATGGCAATACGCACTTGAGTTAGCGCGCGCGAAACAGAAAAGACAATAGAGGAATTAAAAGAACAATTGAAGGGGAGAGAGCAAGAGATCAACGCGCGCGCGTTATGGTACAGTTTCACACAAAAAAAAGGGGGTTTTAGATGGGTGTTAGGTGTATTGGAAGTTTTGTATTTGGCTGTTGTATGTGGTTGTTCCCCAGTCATATGCGCCGCTGGTCATGCCTTCCCACCTGTCGTAGAAACGCCACGTATAATAATAGACTGTCCATTGGGAAGAATCGAGCTGTGAGGCTTGTAACTGCTCGGTTATGAAGGTGGAGCAGAGCTGCCACTGGCCAGATCCGAATTTCATGTAAACCCTCACAACAATCGCATCCGTACTCTGCAGAGGTGTTTGGGGACAATTCCAAGTGTTCGATTGTAAGCCTTCTCCATTGCCTGATCTGGAAACTTGGGCGACTGGGGTGCCTCCTTTGATCTCTGTTTCATTGCCTACTGAGTCACGCTTCCAAACTCGAATCCCCCAGTATATACTCCGCCTACCTGCAACTCCGTCTGAAAAAGTTTTATATATTGCTGACTGAGGGACCGCTAGCTTGTATGCATTAAGGTTGTTGACGGTGTGTTGGTCGCCACGCATGTAACGCTGGCTGAGAACATTCACAGAGCCATCGGATGCCGTGTGACCGATTGCTTCAGCGTGGACATCAGCCAGTTTGGTGTCTTGAAGGTCTAGAACAGAGCTTCCCACAGTTTTGGCTTCGAAAGTGAGGGTTACCACAGCCATGCTGCCGTTGAACGGTGTTGCAGGATACAGGCCTGACAGGGCTTTCCAGTACCTTCCATGTGTCGCGTTGTAGTCATTCTGTATGCCTGTGCCGTCTTCTGATGAGTTTTCACCCCAAACGTCTGGTGCGTATATTTGGGCTCCGGTGCAGTTGAGTATGGTGTTGTCCCAGTAAAGCTTGAACTCCCAACCATAAAGGTCGGTGACATCGCTGACGGTTACGTTCACCGAGAAAGTTCCATACTTATTCACTGTGATTTCGTCAGGATCAACGGAGACCTCCACTGTTCCTCCTCGTGATAGCCCGCGGG